>Ga0209365_1000015_pt1 | contig 168258 bp, 156 predicted proteins | sample WorMetimpBELIZE2_FD_187389 | JGI IMG/M metagenome (GOLD analysis project Ga0209365, IMG submission 187389) | Marine gutless worms symbiont microbial communities from Max Planck institute for Marine Microbiology, Germany - Olavius imperfectus... | ecosystem: Host-associated > Annelida >...
ATATTGACATCGCCAATACACATGCGATGCTTTCTCGTATCTACTCATGTTTTTTCCCTATATGACTTCGCTAAAAATCAAATAAGGAATTAACATGAGTATTTTCTCAGGCAAAGCCTAAATGATGATAACCACCTACTGAAGTAGGTGGTTTAGGGCCGAAAACAAAAAGTATCCACTTGTTTTAGAGATCCACGGCGGTCCTGTTGCAAACTACGGCCCTCACTTTAGCCCTGAAGTACAATTATACGCAGCCAAAGGTAATGTTGTGCTATATATGAACCCGCGCGGCAGTGACTCATACGGTAAAGAGTTTGCGCAAACAATTCATCATAACTACCCAAGTAATGACTTTGATGACTTAATGACAGGTGTTGATGCTGTCATAAATAAAGGCTTTATTGATGAGAGTAAGTTGTTTGTCACCGGCGGTTCAGGTGGCGGTGTTTTAACTGCATGGATTGTGGGTCATACAGACCGTTTTGCAGCCGCTGTTGTTGCTAAACCTGTTATCAATTGGATCAGCTTTGTACTAACTGCTGATTTCTACCCTTTCTTTGCTGACTATTGGTTCCCAGGTAAACCATGGGACAATATTGAGCATTATATGAAGCGCTCTCCAATTAGCTATGTGGGCAATGTAAAAACACCCACTATGCTGTTAACTGGTGAATCAGACTATCGCACGCCGATTTCTGAAACCGAGCAATTTTACCAAGCGTTAAAGCTACAAGGTGTTGATACAGCGATGGTGCGTATTCCTAATGCCTCACATGGTATTACCGCGCGCCCATCAAACCTGATGACCAAAGTCGCCTATATTCAATGGTGGTTTGATAAACATAGTAAGTAGTTGCGGGTTGCGAGCAATAGTTTAGGTGCGGCTTTATGCCGCGCCATATATAAACCATAACGCGGGATAAACCCGCTGCTTTTTTCTAACTTTTGAATTTCAATCTGATAGCTGACGGCTGAAAGCTGACAGCTCTCTTTTCTGTAAACCCCCTTTACAGTCAAAATGTGAGTAACTCCTTACATACATCTCTCAAATATCGGACATTAATCCAAAAGCAGTTAGTAAAAAATCGGTTTATAGCCAAAATCAGTAACTTGAGTTAGTAAAAAATCGGTTTGTGCCGCTAAAAACCTAGCTTCAGTTAGTAAAATTTTGGTTTGTAAGAGTGTTGAGTTGGTAAAAAATCGGTTTATGGCTTGAGTGAGTTGATAAAAAATCGGTTTATAAATCGCTAGATTCTACAAAACAACATTTAATTGCCGTTTATATGACCTAATTTTAGCCATTCTAGAGGCTGTAATTAGGCAATAGGCCCTAAATTAAGGCTTATACGGCGGAGGTAGTTAAATTCTGATCTAAAATTCTTAGGCTGGTAAATGCGTGATCTGTATTTTTATAAAGCTAGTAAATGGCTGATCCAAGACTTGGTTAAAGAGTGATCCGAACTACGAGATACGAGATACGAGATACGAGATACGAGATACGAGATACGAGATACGAGGTGCGAGGTGCGAGGTTCGAGATGCGAGATGCTAGATACGGGTTGCGAGATGCGAGGTGAGAAATGCGAGTCTGATGGCTGACGGCTGAAAGCTAGCAGCTTCAAATGAAAAAGGGCCCGAAGGCCCCTAACAACATTATTGAATAGCTATAAAGGAAACTACATTACAACTTGGTTAGAACTGGTTCATGGTATTTGCTTCACCACCGGCTTTAAGCGCATTATCACCAGAAAAGTACTCTTTATGAGTATCACCAATGTTTGAACCTGCTAGGTCTTGGTGTTTCACTGATGCTTGCTCACGGCGGATTTCTTGACGTTGTACGTCGCGAACATACGCCAGCATTCCTAGGTCGCCGAAATAGCCTTCTGATAGAATATCAGTGCTTAGCGCCGCTGTATGGTAAGTTGGTAGCGTGATTAGGTGATGGAAGATACCCGCTTCACGTGCACCATCTTTTTGGAAGTTTTGTACAAGTACGTCTGCTGCCGCAGCAAGCTCTGTGTCATCCATTTCTGGCGCCATTAATGCCTTATTGTCATCAATGCTTGGGTAAGCAGATAGGTCTTTACCTTGTTCTTGCCATTCAGCATAAACTTGCTCACGGAATTTAAGTGTCCAGTTGAACGATGGTGAGTTGTTGTATACCAGCTTAGCATTGGGTACTTGCTCTTTAACGCGGTTAACAAGCTCAGCGATTTGTTTAACGTTTGGCTTTTCTGTTTCAATCCACAGTAAGTCTGCGCCTGATTGTAAGCTAGTTACACAATCAAGAACTACGCGGTCTTTCTCTGTACCTTCACGGAACTGGTATAAACCATTATCTAAACGTGTTGGTTTGCAAAGCTGACCATTCAGCTTCATTGCTGTGTCGCCTTCATTTAAGTCATCCACACTGTTTACAGGTGTTGTTTCAAGGAACGACGTGTATTGGCTAGCAAGGTCGCCAGGTGTTTTAGATACAGGCACTTTTTGAGTAAGACTTGCACCTAATGAGTCTGTGCGAGCGACAATAATACCGTTATCAATGCCAAGCTCTAAGAATGCGTAACGAACTGCGTTAATTTTTGCTAAGAAATCTTCATGCGGTACAGTTACTTTACCAGCTTGGTGACCACATTGTTTTGCGTCAGATACTTGGTTCTCGATTTGGATAGCACATGCACCCGCTTCAATCATCTTTTTAGCAAGTAGGTAAGTTGCTTCTTCGTTACCGAAACCCGCATCGATATCAGCAATAATTGGCACAACATGGCTTTCGAAGTTATCGATTTTATTTAGTACTGCTTGAACGTCACCGCCGTTTGCTTTCGCTTCGTCTAGGTCTTTGTAAAGGTGGTCAAGTTCACGTGCATCAGCTTGCTTTAAGAAAGTGTAGATTTCTTCGATTAGCGCTGGAACAGATGTTTTTTCATGCATACTTTGGTCAGGTAATGGACCAAACTCAGAGCGAAGTGCCGCTACCATCCAGCCACTTAGGTATACATAGCTGCGTTTAGTTGTTTTGTTATGACGTTTAATTGCCATCATCATTTGCTGTGCAGTAAAACCATGCCAACAACCTAATGATTGTGTGTATTGGCTGTGGTCAGCATCATAAGCTGCCATGTCTGCACGCATAATGTCTGCAGTGTATTGAGCAATGTCTAGACCCGTACGAAAACGGTTTTGTAAGCGCATACGGCTAGCGTATTCTGGGTTGATTGACTGCCACGTTTTGCCTTGTGTTTGACATAAGGTAGCTAAGTTATCGGTTTCGCGTTGATATGTTGTCATAATAAAAATCCTTCGAACGGGTTATCTATTTTTTGTTAGTGAGAGTGGCTACTTGGCGTTTGCTTCGTAGCGCTTAATTCAACATTAGGCGGATTTTTGGGATTTAGTAAATTTATAGTTGTTATTGCCACTATATTTTTAGTGAATGACAAATAACCTGCTTATTAGCCTTTTTTACGATATGGTTGAGCCATGAATGATCAATTTAAGCTCGTTTAAAGGACATTATTATGACCACTCTCTCACTTAACGGTTTAAGCGTTGCTCAACAACTTGCACAGTTTGTTGAACAGCAACTTTTACCAGGAACAGGCATTAGCACAGACACTTTTTGGCAAGGTTTTGCTGATATCGTCAACGAACTAACACCTATCAATCGTGCGCTTTTAGAAAAACGCGAACAACTACAAGCAAAGATTGATGACTACCATAAACAGCAGCCGGTATGGGATGCGGCTAACTATCAAGCATTCCTTGAAGACATAGGCTACCTCGTTCCTGAGCCAGCTAGCTTCAGCATAGAAACAGAGCAAGTAGAGCCTGAAATCGCAAGCACTGCAGGGCCGCAGCTTGTTGTGCCAGTGAGTAATGCACGCTTTGCCTTAAACGCCGCAAATGCGCGCTGGGGCTCACTGTATGATGCGCTATACGGCACAGATGTATTAAGTGAAGACGACGGCGCTGAGAAAGGCTCTACATACAACCCTGTGCGTGGCTTTAAAGTCATGGCTTATGCTCGCCAGTTTCTGGATAAAGCACTGCCTTTAGCAAACGGCTCACACATCGAAAGCACCAGCTATGCAGTGGTTAATAATGAGCTTTTAATCACATTACGTGATAGTAGTCAGGTTCGCCTAGCAAACCCTGAACAACTTATTGGTTACCAAGGTGAAGCGCAAAATCCAAGCGCTATCTTATTGAAAAATAATGGCTTACATATTGAGCTACAAATAGACCATCATCACCCAATAGGCCAAGCAGATAAAGCAGGCCTTAAAGATGTACTACTAGAAGCAGCCCTTACAACGATTATGGACTGTGAAGATTCCGTTGCTGCCGTTGATGCCGAAGACAAAGTAAACGTCTATCAAAACTGGCTTGGTTTAATGCAAGGAAACCTAGTAGAAGCATTTAACAAAGAAGGTAAAACCATTGAACGCCGTTTAGCAGAAGATCGCCAATATCAAGGTGTCAATGGCGAAACAATCACGCTAAAAGGCCGCAGCATGATGTTTGTGCGTAATGTTGGCCACTTAATGACTAATCCAGCTATCCAAGATAGTGAAGGCAATGACGTGTTTGAAGGCATTATGGATGCCATTATCACTAGCACCGCTGCACTTCATGACTTAAAAGGTACAGGTAGCCTTAAAAATTCAACGGCTAATAGTATTAATATTGTTAAGCCAAAAATGCATGGTCCAGAAGAAGTTGCCTTCACTAATACCCTGTTTACCCGCGTTGAGCAGCTGTTAGGCTTGCCTACAAACACCATTAAAATGGGTATTATGGATGAAGAGCGTCGTACTTCAGCTAACTTAAAAGCCTGTATTTTCGAAGCTAAAAAGCGTGTTGTATTCATCAATACCGGCTTCTTAGACCGCACTGGTGACGAAATTCATACTTCAATGCAAGCAGGTGTAGTACTGCCAAAAGGCGCTATTAAGCTTGAACCTTGGATCAGCGCATACGAAGATCGCAACGTAGATATTGGTCTTGCAACTGGCCTTAGTGGTAAAGCACAGATTGGTAAGGGTATGTGGCCAATGCCAGATAAAATGGCGTTAATGATGGAACAAAAAAGTGGTCACCCGAAAAGTGGTGCAAATACCGCGTGGGTGCCCTCTCCTACTGCTGCAACACTGCATGCCATGCATTATCATGATATTGATGTATTTGCCTGCCAAAAAGCACTTATGGACCGCAAAGAAGCAAGCCTTACCAGCTTACTCACTCCGCCGCTTATGAAAGATGCCAGCAGCTTAAGCAAAGAAGATATTCAAGCCGAACTTGATAACAACGCTCAGGGTATTTTAGGTTATGTTGTGCGTTGGATTGACCAAGGTATTGGTTGCTCAAAAGTACCAGACATCAACCATGTCGGTTTAATGGAAGACCGTGCCACACTGCGTATTTCAAGCCAGCACATGGCCAACTGGCTGTATCATGGCGTTTGTTCTGAAGAGCAAATTAGAAAAACCATGGCACGTATGGCGAAAGTTGTTGATGGTCAAAATGAAGGTGATCCGGCCTACAATAATATGGCTGATTCAGCCGAAACTTTAGCACAAAGTGTTGCTTATCAAGCTGCATTAGCCCTTGTATTAGAGGGAATTAAACAACCTAGTGGCTATACTGAACCATTATTGCATGCGTTCCGTATAAAGTATAAGTCGTTAAATTAGCCACTACACAACTCCCCTTCGAGTTTCATGTGTCGTTCATAGCAGCCCTAGGGCTGCTTTTTTTTTGCTAATATCAACTGATACCAATCCGCAATAATACTTAATTATTTTGAGGGATTAAACCTGTCGCTACCTGCGTTAAAAATTTCTGATTTAGAACAACTAAATAACGAAACTTTTGCCTTGTTATCAACGAGGTTTTATTGCCTCAAAATAGACCACTAAATTAAGCGTATTGGTATAAACTCATAACGACAGTGAATAGCCACCATTCATGGCATAATGAAAATCTATTAAAAAAGGGGCATTTGTTACCAAATGCCCCTTTTTACGTACTAATACGTACTAATACGTACTAATTTTTTAAAAATTAGTTTTTAACAATCGCATTGTGATAAACGTTTTGCACGTCATCACAGTCATCAAGCATAGAAATAAACTTTTCAAAGTTTGCGATATCATCTGGATCAGTGATGTCAGTATGAACTTGTGGAACAAACGTGATTTCGTCTACTTCAAAGTTGATACCTTCAAATGCTTCTTCAAGAGCTGTTTTTGCTTTGTAGTACTCAGTATGTGGAGCGAATACAGATACTTTGCCGTCTTCTACTTCTACATCTGTTACGTCTACATCAGCCATCATTAGTGCTTCAAGTACAACTTCGTCGTCATCGCCTTCAAAGCCTAAAACAGCTAAGTGGTCGAACATATGCGCTACACAGCCCGGTGTACCAATTTTTGAATCTGTTTTAGTGAACGGTAAACGTACATCTTTAATAGTACGGTTAGGGTTATCAGTTAAACAGTCCACAATAACCATACAGTTACCCGGGCCATAGCCTTCGTAACGTGCTGGAGAGTAGTCTTCCCCTGCTCCACCGGCTGCTTTTTTGATTGCATTATCGATTACGTGTGCTGGAACTTGGTCTTTTTTTGCACGCTCAATAATACGTTTTAGCGCTTGGTTTACTTCTGGATCTGGTTCGCCATTTTTAGCAACAACGTAGATTTCTTTACCGTACTTAGAATTTACTTTAGTTTTTGCATTGGCTGTTTTAGCCATGGCGTTTTTGCGGACTTCAAATGCTCTGCCCATCTTATGCCTCTATGAATACATTTGATAATTGCCGATATTTTAGCAACTCATGACCGCTTGGGCTAGTACTAGGGCATTTTGAAAAATAAAAAACTAACAATAAATCTCAGGAAAAATAAAAAACAAAGCTATTTAACATAACACTTTATTTTCTTGAAAAGAGTCAACCAAAGTAGGCAATTCTGAAAAATGATGCATTACATAATCGGCCTGATTCGCATATTCAGGAATTTCATCTGGCGCGTACAAGCAAGCACGCATGTTGGCATTGTGAGCTGCTTGTATATCAAATAAATAATCGCCGACATAAAGTAACTCAGACTGATCAAGCTCCCATAATGTCGCAATCGCATTTAAAGCACTTGGATCAGGCTTAGCAGGCGCATCAGAGCGAGTCAGCACGGTTTCTATTGGTAAGGGATTATTCTTTAATTTAATGGCAGCTGCACGGTCGTAGTTGCGAGTCACAATCGCCATCGGGATGTTATTTTCTTTCAGCCTCGTAATTGCCTCAGCAACGCCTGGCAATAAATGCGCATGCTGCGCATCAATAAGTTCATGCTGATGAACAATATTCATCGCTTCTTCACGCATGTAAGGCGAAGGTAACGAAGCAATGTAAGCAAGTAAGTCATTATCAAGCGGACAGCCTACCTGTGCTTTGATCAGTGAAAAATCCAACTCCGATGAAACCAAAGTACCATCTAAGTCAAAAATTACGCCACGGATATTGTTGTCATGGATAGTCATATAAATCCCTGTATATGAGAAGTGGGAAAATGTTGATGCCCATTAATAAGATAGTTTACGAAATGGGTTTATTAAAGGATCAAAGGATTAAAAAAGTAACTTTTTTAATCCTTTAGGACTGCTATTACTCTGGATTGACCGGTTCAAATCTAGCTTCAAGCCAAGTATCATCTTGGCTAAAGGTCAGCGTTTTTACCTTACCTTTACCCTCAATATTTACCATATTCACTTGTGTTGGCCATAGGTCGCGAAGTGCTCCGTTGCTCATTCGAATACCATTAATTCCCTCAGGGATCATGACTTCTTGATAAACCCAAAAGAATTTACCATCAACTTGCGCACCCACATCTTTAAGCTCAAGCGGCTTGCCATCTAAAGTTTGTAGAGCAATATGTGACTCAACATAATCAGCAAAACGCTTCTGATCTTCTTTATTTGATAAAATATCAGCATTGCCGTCAAACAAATATTCAACGGCGTGCTCTGTATCATGTAAATAAAAACGATGCATCAGCTCAATATTGTTGGTGCGTTTGTTAAATAACACGGTAGTCACAGACGCTTTTAACTGGTGCGCCATGGTTGGCGCACTCAGTAATAAAGCAAAAATAATGGCTATAAAGCGCATTATTGTTGCTCCTGGGCATCATTTTCGTCGTCTTCTTTCAGCTCAGTTTTAATATCTTGCATGATATCGCGGCTGACTTTCGCTTTACTCTTCTCACGTTTGTACACTTCAATACGTGATGGAATAATACGACGCGGGTAGTTATTGTTTTCTACATCAACATCCGCTGTTTCCCAGCGAGGGTCCACTGTAACAGACACTAGGTTTTTACCTTTTTCTGTAACAATTAGCTTTTGTACATGCTTGTGGTTACGACGCCAGATTTCAGCCGGAATGTACTGCTCTTCTTTCGTACCATCTTCATAAGTAAGCTCTAATAAGATAGGCATGACTAAACCACCTAAGTTTGAGAACTCAAGTACGTAGTAGTTTTTATCTTCTTTGATTGCACGCTCAAACGTTTTACGCTCCCAAGGCTCTAATCCTTTAAGGAATTTGTTATACGCGTTACGCTCTTTGTTAGTTACTGTGAAACGGTCGTTTTCGTCGTAGAAGTCAGTTACATCTGGGTTTTCTTCAACCCACAGTTTTTTACCTTCTTCTTTATTACGTTTTACGAATAACGGCATTGGCTTGTCAGCTTCGATATCACGTAAACGATTAAAGTCGATATCAGGATTTTTGGTATCTAAACGAAGTTGGTAAACCTTGTCTAGCGAGATATCAACGTGATCTGTGGTGTAGAACCAACCACGCCAGAACCAATCAAGGTCAACACCTGACGCTTCTTCCATAGTGCGGAAGAAATCAGCAGGAGTAGGGCGCTTGTATTTCCAACGCTGTGCATATTCTTTGAATGCAAAGTCGAATAGCTCACGGCCAAGGATCACTTCACGTAAAATGTTAAGTGCAGCAGCAGGCTTAGTATAAGCATTAGGGCCTAAACGTAATACGCTGTCTGACTGTGTCATAACAGGCACTTGGTTTTCAGACTTCATGTACTCAACGATGTCGCGAGGCTCAACCCCCCAAGGAATAGTGTGGTCCCATTCGCGACCAGCAACACCATCTAAGAAGCTGTTAAGGCCTTCATCCATCCACGTCCATTGACGTTCATCAGAATTGACGATCATAGGAAAGTAAATGTGGCCAATTTCATGGATAACCACACCGATCAAGAAGCGTTTTTCTGCTTGCGAGTAGGTACGAGTTCCATCTTCTTGTAGATCTGTACGCGGGCCATTGAAGGTGATCATAGGGTATTCCATACCGCCTACAGGGCCATTTACAGATTGAGCAACTGGGTAAGGGTAGTCAAACGAGAAGCGTGAATACACTTCCATTGTATGAACTACTGACTCAGTAGAATACTTCTTCCAAAGGTCACCACCTTCTTTAGGGTAAAAAGACATCGCCATTACTAACGGCTGATCTTTACCGCCTTGATGATAGCCTTTTGCATCCCACATAAACTTACGTGAAGAAGCCCACGCAAAGTCACGTACATTTTCAGCTTTAAAATGCCATGTTTTCGTTTTGTTTGTGCCTTCTTTTTCGTTTTCTAACGCTTCTTCTTCAGTCACGATGAAAACAGGGCGCTTAGCATCTTCAGCTTGTTCAAGACGCTTACGCTGTGTGCTAGTCAGAACGCTGCTTGGGTTATCAAGTTGACCCGTTGCCGATACGATATGGTCAGCAGGTACTGTAATTTCTACATCGTAATCACCAAACTCAAGTGTGAACTCACCGCTGCCTAAGAAAGCTTTGTTAGTCCACGCTTCATAATCAGTGTATGCAGCAAGACGAGGGAACCATTGCGCTAATAAGAAGATATCGTTACCATCTTCTTCAAAGTGTTCATAACCTGAACGTGCACCAACGGCGTCTTCTTCAACAATGTTAAAGGCGAAGTCCATGCTGAACTCAACGTCTTTTCCCGGTTTAAGCGGCTCGTTTAAGTCGATACGCATTAAGGTATCTACTACAGTAACTTTAAGCTCTTTTCCGTCTTCGTCTTTAACATTGGCGATTTGATAACCCAGCTCGTTGTCGGCCATAAATTGCTGACGACGTAACTGACCTAAGCTCAATTTAGTTGATTTTGGCTGAGGATCACCTTGCAATGTTTTACCATTGAAAGTAGATGTCATTTCAGCAATTGAGTCAGATTTAAAGATATTTTGGTCTAGCTGTAACCAAAGATACTTTAAGGTGTGCGGCGAGTTATTTTTGTATTCGATAGTTTGGTTTGCTGTTAAGCGACGTTTCTTTTCATCTAGCTTTACATCGATGTCGTAGTTTACTTGCTGTTGCCAGTAATTTTCAGCAGGCTCACCGGCCGCACTACGGTATACGTTTGGAGTTGGAAGTGCTTCATCTAGCTGACGGAACTTGTCAACGAATGAGCCTTTAGTTTGCTCAACAGATGACGCCATAACAGCTGAAGATACTGCTAAAGGCAATACCAAAGCACTCAATTTGAGAACTGCTTTTTTCATTATTTATCCTGTAATTAGTTTGCAACCGTAACATCGCAAACTAAAAACAAAGTTGCAACATTATCACGATAAATTGCGGTATTTTTCCGGTAGTATTCATCGGTTATTACTAATCAAGATTAATTGTTGCTTTTTTTAATTAATATCTTGTAAAGGGGGTTTACAAAAACTGATTAATTTTAATTCAGCACTAATTCATTCCAAAGCATTACAGTTAAAGAGAAGGTAATCGACTTAAATTCTAGTTAATGATGAAAGGGTGATTAGATGAAGTTTTATATTGTAAAAAAAGACTCTCGTTTAGCAGCCATTCCTGCGCAAGAATCAATCTTAAACGAGTACCAAGATCGTGGTTTTAAGTTTGTTGAGGTCATCAATGCATGTGATGAATCAGACGCCCTATCACGAACAAAACCAGAGATTAAAAGAGCTAACAAATGGCTAATTTGGTCATCTTCTTTGGTTATTTTGACCCTATCCATAATTATTTTTTGCAATTAAGTAATTTTTGTAGCATTTACTATTGAAATTTACTGCCATTTATATTTAAAATCGCCCACTTTTTTGATTTTGGGGTCTACGCAGCATGCATTTTAACCCCAAAATGTTTGGTAATCAGCATAGAATTCGGTGAGCGTATGGATTTCTATATCCTAAAAAAACAACAAGAACTAATTGCAATTCCAGCGGACGAACAAAATTGTAAACAGTACCTAGATTCAGGGTATTTTTATATCGACAAAGTAGCGGCATGTAATGAAACAAATGCCCTTAAGATTTTACAAGCTAAGCAAACTAAAGCGCTTAAAGTACCTATGATAATGGCATTGTTAGCTTTGCCAATGGTGGTTTTTGCTTGGTATAGCTTAAGTTAACAAACCAGGCTGGGCATCTTGGCTCAGCTTAGGTATATTGACGCTCTTAATAAATAATAAGAGCGTTTAATGAAAGTCCTTCATACATCTGATTGGCATTTAGGCCAACAATTCTACGAGCATTCCCGATTCGATGAGCATCAAGCATTTCTAGCTTGGTTAACCGATACGCTTGTGTCAGAGAAGATTGACTTACTACTGGTTGCGGGTGACATTTATCATACGGCAACACCTCCTGCCAGCGCAGAAAACCAACTCTACCAATTTATTAAAACCACTAAGCAGCATTGCCCTGACTTACACATAGTGATTATTGCTGGTAACCACGATTCAGCAAATCGCATTATGGCGGCAAAGCCTTTATTGGCTCAGTTTGATACCTATGTTGTTGGCCGCTTTGATAGTAATGCTCCTCATGAAGTAGTACTGCCAATCAGCACAAAAAACGGCGATGCGAATGTTGTTGCTATGCCGTTTTTACGAAGTAGTGATTTAAGCAGTTATAACCGTCAACAAGAGCAACCGTTAAGTTACAACCAAGCCGTTGCCTTTGCTTACAAAGATGCATTACAAGCGGCAAGCGAATTACCAAGCGCGCCATTAATTGCCATGGGCCACCTGCATGCAAAAGGCGGAGACATCTCATCGGATTCTGAACGTAACTTAGTGATTGGTGGTGAAGATGCGATATCGGCAAGCATATTTACTGATCAGCCTGATTATGTTGCACTAGGGCATCTTCATAAAGCTCAAAGCGTCGCGAAGAAAGAGACCATTCGCTACAGTGGCACGCCAATGCCGATGTCATTTTCTGAAAGACGCTATCAGCATCAAGTTGTGCTAGTCGAGCTTAGTGACTCCGGTACTTCTGTAAACCCCCTTTACATTCCTAGCTTTTGTAAAGTCATGTTGCTACCAGAAAAAGACTGCGTACCACTTAACGAACTCTGTGAACTTATAAAACAGCTCGATTTAACGGATGAAGATTTAGCGCCCTATCTGCGGGTTAAATTGAGTGCCCATGACACTGACACCACTTTCAGAGAGCAAATAGAACAAGCCCTTGAAGGTAAGCAGGTTAAGTTTTGTGGTATTGAAAGGGTGCGACAACAAAGCAGCCAGCAAGACGATGAACAAACCCTATTTGAAGATGTCTCGCAAATTGAAGCGCTAAATCCACATTCACTTTTAGAGCAAGCATTTGCAAACAATAAAGATATGGCAGGGCAGGCGGTGCCAAAAGAATTAGAAAGCTTACTAAGCCAAGTGATCGATGAATTGAATGCAGAGGACCTACTATGAAAATTTTAGCGATTCGTGTTCACCAACTAGCCTCTATCTTAGACGCCGAAGTCGACTTTAGCGCTTCGCCTTTAAAAGAAGCAGGGTTGTTTGCCATCACCGGTGATACCGGCGCCGGTAAAAGCACATTACTCGATGCCATTTGCTTAGCACTTTATAACAAAACAGCAAGGTTACGCGGCGATACAGGCAATAAAATTGACTTTAACGGCGACAATATCAAACTCAATGACTCGCGAAACTTATTACGCCGCGGGGCAGGGCAGGGCTATGCCGAAGTCGACTTTATTGGCCAAGATAAACAACAGTACCGAGCAAGGTTAAGCTTTAGCCGAGCGCGTAATAAAGCCGATGGCAAGTTACAACCTGCACAACATAGCCTGCACTCTTTACCTGATGAAACCCTAATCGCCGATCGAAGCGCGGCAGGTAAAGAAATCGAGCGTATTATTGGTTTGAGCTTTGAGCAGTTCTCACGAGCAGTCCTTCTTGCGCAACATGAATTTGCGGCATTTTTAAAAGCGACCGGAGATGAGCGTGCGCAACTACTTGAATGCTTAACAGGCACCGATAAATTTAGCCGTATTGGTCAGCGAATTTTTGAACGCCATCGTGAGCAGCTGCAAGCATTAGAGCAGTTAAAGTTAAGTTTAAGTAATTATCAGGTTTTAAGCCCTGAACAGGTCGAAACGAAACAAGCAGAACAAAAAGCGCTTGAAGCTAAACTTGCTGAGTTGCAAAAGCAAATAAAACAATTTGAACAGTACCAAGGGTGGTACAAGCAAGCATCTCAGCAGCAACAACAGCTAAACCAGGCAGAGCAAGCAAAGCAAGAATTACAGCAACAAATGCACGCGCTTGCTGAAAAAGCCACTGAAGCGAAACAAGCCCAGCAATGCCTAGAAATAAAAGATAACCGCGAGCGCGTTACTTCGATTGCTGCTCAACATGGGCAACTTATTAAAAACCGTGAGCAGCTTTTAAATGTTGATCATAAAACAGTGATCAAAGACGCTGAGCAAACGCTTGAGAAGCAAACCGCGCAACTAAACCAAGCAAAGCAAGCACAAAAAGACGCACAACCTATTATTAGCCAGGCCCGTGAGTTAGATAAGCAGCTTGCCGTATTAAACCAGCAAGCAGCGGCGCAAAAAGTACAAGCAGAAAAAGCAAAGCACCATCATCAAGAGCTGACTAATACACTAAATAGCCATAAAGCCGAGCAGCAAAAACAGCTAGAGCAACAAGCGCAAATCAATGGCTATTTAGAAACACACGCACAATGGCAACCATTAGCGAAAGACTGGTCATTCTATAAAAGTGAGTTAAGCCGCTTTAGCCAGCAACAGCACACAATTAGCCAATCACAGCAAAACGTAAAAGCTCTTCAACCTAAAATTGATGAGCAGCAAGCAGCTGCGCAGCAGTGTAAAACTCAATACCAAGCCCTTGAGCAAGAAATTAAGCGCCTAAATGAGCAAGATACCGCCTTTAAATCGAGTTTAAATACTCAATCAATGGCCGATATCGACGCTAGGCTTGATGCGATTAAGCACCTGATTGAAAAGCGCCAAGTATGGCAAACTAATCAGCAGCAGTTAAAAAATTGGCAAACCCAGCTAAACACTTTAAGCCAAACGGAGCAGCAACTACAAACAGCATTAAAAGATGCGCAGCAAGGTGCAGAGCAAGCACAGCAGCAGGTTTCGTTTTGTGAGCAAAACTTACAGCAAGTGCAGTTAAGAGCCAGTGAAGGGGTTAGCCAGTTACGCGCCACTTTAAAGGCAGGGGAGCCGTGTGCAGTATGTGGCTCAAAAGAACACCCCTTTATGCATGAAGAAATGGTTAACGAGCAATTTAGTCAACTTATTAACGACTTTACCAACCAACTAACTAACGCCAAACAGCACTTAAAAGCTCAGCAAGCATTACAGCAAGCTAAAAGTAATGAGCTGGCGGCATGCAGCCAACAGATAAGCTCGTTAACTGGGCAAATCTCAGAACTGAGCGCTCAACAACAGAGCCTCAAAGAAACCATGGCAGCTAATCGTACTGAGCTAAATGATTTAACCGAAGATCAGTTAAACGAGCGTCAACAACAGCTCAGCCTGCAAAAACAGCAATACTACAAAACTCTTGAACAGCAACAGCAGCTGCAAAACACGCTTGCGGTTAAGCAAACTGACTATAATCAGCAAGGGCAAGCGCTACATAGCAAAGAGCAGCAATTAAACGAATTACAGCAACAGCTGAATAATCAGCAAACACGTTTAAACGAGCTCAATGATGAGCATCAGCAGCTTTACACGACACTGAATCAAAAGTTCGCCAGTGCACCATGGTGGCAAGCACTCAATACACAAAGCATTTCTTTAGAGAACATTGCAGATCACGTTGAGGCTTATCAAGCTTCGCTGCAAACGGCAGATGAGCTTAAAACTAGCTTAAAAGCCATTGAGCAGCACCTTGCACATGTAACGCCGCAGCTTAACGAAGCACATACCTCTTTATCTCAGTGCAACGAGCAACTAAGCCAAACTGAAAACGAACTAACGCAGATAAAATCAAAGCGCGGGGGCTTATTTAGTAACGCAGCGATATCGGTAGATGAATTTATAGCAGAGCTTGAAAAGGCGATAGATTCAGCGCAGCAGGCACTGCAACTTGCCCAAGCAACCCATAGTAACGCGATAAAAGCGCGTGACGAACAAGCCATTCAAATCGCCAATTTTGACGAGCGTGAAAAAGAACTCACCGCAGAGCAAGCGGCGCTTAATGAGCGATTTAGCCTTTGGTTTAACGATTTTAAAGCGCAGCACCCAAGTTTGGATGAGCAAGCAGTTAGTCAGCTATTAACGATAAGTCCCGCTGAAATTAAACAAACTCTGGCAGATTACCACACCGCCGAGAGCAGCTTAAAAGACGCTGAGGCTCTTTTAAAACAGCGACAGCAGGCGCTGGCTCAGCACCAAAAAGAAAAGCCAGTTCTCGGTGAAGATGAGCTGCAATTACAGCTTAATCAAGCCACAGAGCAACAAGTACAAGCGAATAATGCACTATTGCAAGTTGCGACTGAGCTTAAAACTCATCAACAAAATAGCCAAGCACTTGAAGACAAACAAAAGCTATTAGTTGAGCAGCAAAAAAGCTATGAGCACTGGCATTTACTCAATAAGGTCTTAGGGGATGCCAGCGGCAAAACCATGCGTAATTTAGCGCAAACGCAAACCTTAAAAATACTGCTGCACTACGCGAATAGTCACTTACAGACACTAAATAAACGCTACAAATTAACAGCCATAGGGCAAACGCTCGATATCGCAATTATCGATAAAGACATGGCCGATGAGCAGCGCTCTGTTAATACATTATCGGGCGGTGAGTCATTTTTGGTATCGTTAGCACTGGCGCTAGGGCTTGCCTCGTTGTCGTCGAATAAAGTGCAAATAAACTCTTTGTTTATCGATGAAGGGTTTGGTACGTTGGACAGTGAAACGTTAAGCATCGCGATGGATGCTCTTGATTCACTACAAGCACAAGGCCGCAAAGTAGGGGTTATTTCGCACGTATCAGAAATGACCGAACGCGTTGCCACGCAAGTGCATGTGGCGAAAAAACCAGGTGGTTATTCGACCATCTCAGTTATTTAAAGGATTAGCATGCCAACTTTTAACCACGAAGAAGCAAATCATTACGACGAACGCATTTTGCGCCTAGTTCCAGGTTATGAGCTATTACATCAAGCAACCGCGGCACAACTTGCAGCCACGCTGAGCGATGAAGCGTGCATTTTAGTGATTGGTGCCGGAACAGGTAAAGAAATCATTGAATTAGCGGCGCTAAAACCAAGCTGGCAATTTATTGCTCAAGACATTTCGCAAGACATGCTCGATATTGCCGAGCAACAGTTTGGCCAGCATAACATTAGCGATCGCGTAACAGTACACTGCGGTGATATCAACGACATCGACACTCAATGTGACGCCGCACTGTGTTTACTAGTAATGCACTTTGTTGAAGATAATGGCGATAAAAAAGCGCTGTTAAAAGCGATTCACAGCAAACTTAAAAAATCGAGCAACTTATACATTGCCGATTTAATGCGCCCTGAAACCGCTTTTGAGCGCGAATCTCAACTACAGCTATGTTCGCAGTTAGGTCTAACCGAAGTCGGCGTAGAACGCATGCGCCACAACCTAGAGCACGAGTTTTACCCATTAGACCGCATTCGTTTTTCAGAGTTAATGAATGAAACCCGCTTCAGCACCCCTAAACAGTACTTTAAAGTGCTTGGTTTTGCTGGGTATGTGGTTGGGAGTTAGCTACGTTCTAGAGCTGTCAACTCGTAGTTTGGGTAGAGCGGAGCGAAACCCAACAAACTTAGGTAAAGTTAGCAAGTTACAAGGGGAAAGAGTAAGGCGCTTTAAGCTGTAAGTCGTTGATGCCTACTCGCTGCTGAGATGAATTAGTTACCGTAGGCGTGAAATTTATTTCGCGCGATGGTTCTAATATTACTCTTTGAACTTGATAACTTTACTTAATAGTTGAGCTTATTCTTGCTTTGAATATCAGCTTTGTGCCTTGAGTCAACAAACTCACTCCTAGGGAAAAACGTTTTAGGTCGTCTGTATTAGGTGAATTTTCTATAAGGCAACGCCGTGCTAAACCACACAAAATGCTTAGCTAAAATCAGCGAAGAAGGAGCGCAAGCCAAGCGTTTTTCATCCTTTAGAGCTCGTTGGGTAAGCGAAGCGGTGTTTTGATGGCGCTTGTTAGGCTTGTGGCCGAAAATAAAATTCATAGTGAGTAATCTCTGATGGATCTTCATTGATAGTTTCAATAGCTTCCATAGACGTTATTTGTCTTTCCCTACTGAATGATGCGTTGAATTCCATATGTGGTTGTCTAGTACCATCTGGGAAAACTGTAAAGGCGTCATACCCCAAGAAGTAAAAACCTTTTTCGTATAACAACTCAATCACTCTTAAAGCCTGTTCACGAGCGATTAGTACACCTGATCCGATGATGATATAAGGTAAACCCCAATCTTCATATAACTCAGAACTTTTCATTTGATACCAACCCCCCAATAAGCGGCAAGTTACGAGCGTAAGCCAAGTTTAAGACCCCCGTTTAAACGGCTTGTTATATGGCTACTTACTCTTTCTCTTTATTAAATAAACGATATATCGATAACTGAAAAGCAGAGCAAATACTATTAAACCAAATTTAAATGGAAACCACTCCAAGCCTGTTTCTGCAAGACCGACTAAAATACATAGCCTATAAAGAGGCTCCCAAACGATACAAACTAGAGAATAAGCAAAAGCATCTGGCGCAAGTAAAATAACAAATTTGAGTTTCTCTTTTAGTAAATTAAACATCAACTCTCAATATACATACAGCCCTGTTACTTGCTTATTTTAGTTAACTAAAATAAGCAAGTAACGAGCAAAAGCAAACTATTACTAATCTCTCTTGAATAGCTTATAACATGCAAATCACCTCAACAGTTCGAGTACTTCTTCACCGTTAAAGTCAACACTTAGTTGATTACAACCTTCAGATATTATTTGAACATCGACAAATGAATCTTGAGCTGCACTATACATTTTTGCATCCCAATTTGCTGAAGTTAAACCAGACTTAAGGCCTTTTAAAACTACTAACCCGACTGCTTTAGCATTGTTATCATGAGAATGAACAGAGATTTCGCCTTTGCTTAAGTCGACTAGCAATTTTGCTGGCTTAGTTGAATGTTTCCAAATACCAGAGATATCGCAGTCAGCTTGAACCTCTGTGGAATAAATTGAGGTTACTAAAAGAGAACTTAAAACTAAGAATCTGAGCATGAATATCCTTTGCATGTAATACCCGATTTGCGGGTGAAAATATGGGCTAAAATTAGTGACAAACGAGCGCAAGCCAAACGTTCGTACCTATTTCAAGCTTCTTGTTAGGCGCTACTTTGAAAACAGACCTTTTAATAACTTACCATCAGCTAGATCTATTGTGCATGTATAGCCTGCAAAATTATTTACGACAACCTGATTACCGTTTAGATCTATACTTGTAAAGTTAACATAAGCATCTGAACTCTGAGTTGTGGGGTTTTCTGCTACCCATAAAACAGAGCCATCTAGATTTATACATTGGAAATTTCGTGCTACGGAATTTTGGGAAAACTCCATGTAGTCGAAAATAACTAAAATACTCTGGTCTAATTCCTTGGCTTCCAAAATTGAGTATGGCAATTCAACAACATTTCCATTTATCTCGATTCTATTTCTATTAACCTGAATCATAGAGTATGTCTACTCCCCCATAAAAGGAGAAGGTGCTGCGCAATAATTGCGAGGCAGCGCCGTGTTTTTGTCCGAGTGGCCGAAGGTAACGAATTCATACGTTTGTTATAAGTTACTTAATCCTGATCAGATTTCCATCATCAAACCCGACAGTAACAACAGGAACATGATTAAGAATGTTATCAGCGTTGTCAGCAATAATTTCAGAAATAGACTTTGAAACTAAATCTAATAAAGTTTCCCAACCAAGTTCGCTTGTACCGGGTAGCTCAAGATACCTATATTCTGGTACATAATCTTCACTACATGCCCAATCATCATCTTCTGGATCGTATTCAAAAGAACCGATCAAATATGCTTGATAAACACTTCCAGCTTGAAACAATCCTATGTTTATTGCCTTAACCTCGGGACGATCACTTATCTGCTTAATCCATGCTTCAATTTCAGACTTCACTGCGATTCCTATGTGACTTTAATAGCGCGCGCGCGTCGCAAATCTTTCTTCCGATATCACGCTCACATATTTAATAAACTTATTTTTAACAAATAACGTAATGCATTGCTAACTATAAATTTTTTATCGGTACTAAAGATATTCAGAAAAACGGCTTAACGCTGATTTTGATCTTATTTGCAGGGTAGGTGGTTGGGAGTTAGCGAACCATGAACCATCGCGTGAAATAAATTTCACGCCTACGCGATGTGAAATCGCTACTACATCAAAGCTCGCTAACTTTACTCTTGAAACTCGCTTGCTTGTTGGGTTTCGCTCCGCTCTACCCAACCTACAATAGCCTAATACCCCGCGGCCTGGCCGTCTTTACGGGTTTCAGATGCGCCGTAATAAACGCCGGTTTTTGGGTCTTTCAATATTGCTTGATAACCACCGTATGGGCCAACCGCGTCTTGTAAGGTGTGGCCTTTTTTCATTAACTCACGGCGGGTTTCCATCGAAAAACCTGACTCTAAGCTAACAAAACCACCGTCTTCCATGATCTCGCCGGTTGGCTGCGATGAACCTGTGTGCAGAATACGTGGTGCATCACCGGCTTCTTGTAGGTTCATGCCAAAATCAATCATGTTGATAAGTATTTGAGCATGCATTTGTGGCTGTGTTGCGCCGCCCATTACGCCATAACTCATATATGGCTTGCCATCTTTGGTGACAAACGCTGGAATGATTGTATGAAATGGTCGTTTGCCTGGCTCATATTGGTTCATGTGGCCTTTTTTAAGGGCGAACATTTCGCCACGGTTTTGCAATACAAAGCCTAATTTTGCAGGTGTCATACCTGAGCCCATGCCACGGTAATTACTTTGAATAAGCGAAACCATGTTGCCGTCTTTGTCGGCGGTCGTCATATAAATGGTATCGCCTTCTACTGGGCCTGCGTGGTCACGTTTTGCAGCTTTATTAGGGTCTATCAGTTTGCGTCTTTGGTCAGCATATTGCTGCGAAATAAGTGTTTGTACGGGAATGGTGTTAAATGCTGGATCGGCGTAATACTTTGCACGATCTGCAAACGCGAGCTTTTTCGCTTCAACAAAGGTGTGTACGTATTCTGGGCTATCAAAGCCCATAGCTTTGATATCGTAACCTTCAAGAATATTCAGAATTTGCTGTGCAGCAATACCTTGGCCATTTGGTGGCAATTCCCAAAGCGTATACCCTCTATAATCGGCGCTCACAGGCTTAACCCATTCACTATGGTGGGCAGCTAAATCGTCATACGATAAGTAGCCGCCGTTTTCTTTCATGTAGCGACCAATTTCTTTAGCAATATCGCCTTTGTAAAAAGCATCGCGTCCGCCTTTGGCAATTTTGCGATAGGTGTTTGCAAGGGCGGGGTTCTTAAAGATCTCCCCTTTTTCTGGCATTGCCCCATCAGGCATATATACATCTTTAAAGCCTGGGTATTTACCACGCGCAGCCACACTTTTTTGCATGTAATAGGCAATCAGTTCAGACACAGGGAAGCCATTTTCAGCGTAGTCGATAGCAGGCTGCAGTAAGGCTTTCATTGGTGTTTTGCCAAACTTTTTATGTAACTCAAACCAACCATCTACAGCACCTGGTACCGAGACAGGCAATGGCCCATAAGCAGGAATGTAGTCACCTTGTGCTTTTAAAGTTTCAAAAGACAAGCTTTGTGGTGAACGACCAGAGGCATTTAAACCGTAAAGTTGCTTGCTTTTGTTATCCCAAATAATGGCAAATAAATCGCCACCAATTCCACATCCTGTTGGTTCAACTAGGCCTAGCACTGCATTTGCCGCAATAGCCGCATCAATAGCATTACCGCCGTCTTTTAAAACTTGTAAGCCTACTTGCGTAGCTAACGGCTGTGATGTTGCAACCATCCCTGATTGTGCGATGACTTCAGAACGACTAGCAAAGTTATGGCCTGTGATACGATCGTAAGCTTGAGCAGCACCTGCTGTGCCTAAGCATACTGCTAGCACTAAGCTTTTGAAGAGTGGAGTTGGTTTCATAATTTTTTGCCCTTTTTATTTGTCACTATAAAAAGCAATTTAAGATCAGGCAATGGCTTTGCGTTCGAGCGCGAAAAATCGCGATTGACTTCAAAAATAAGAAAAATAGCGGCTAATTTACCTAAAATCACTCCATTTTAATAAATGGCAGAGCCATTTAAGCACTGCTCTGATACTTTGGATGCTTCGCCGTGAGAGTGCCTATCCTCTTCGACAAACTGATCAACAAAAGGGTCAATCAGGTTTTCTTGCTTCATGGTATCGAGGGCGTGTTGCAGCTTAGTAACTACCTCCGGCGATGTGTTTTTGTTAAGTGCTAAATAATTACCCACTAAAGCAGGGTGCTTTAACTCAAATACCGGTGTGACTTGGTCTGGGCTCATACCTACATTCATCAACTGTGATGAAAGAGTGAGAGAGGAGCCAATCAGTAAATCATGCTTACCTTGCTTAAACATTTTTAGCTCTTCAAACTTTTTTGAGTAAGTTAAAAATTGCTGGCCTTCAGCAAGGTTAAAATCAGCAAGAACGGTTTGATAAACATCACCACGAGATACGCCAATGGTGTAGTTTTGCAACGACTGTGTACTCGTTACTTTAATGTCGTTTCGATCATTTAAGCGATAGAAACATGAATGCCCAGATACCAAAGGGCCAACCCAGTAAAATTGAGTTTCTCGCTTTGCGGTACGTGAAGTAGAATAAATTCCTGCATTCGGTTGGGCAAGGGTTAGTGACATTGCGCGCTTCCAAGGCAATACACTAAACGTACAGCTCAACTTGGCTCTTTCGCACAAAGATTCCATGATTTTGGTGTTAATACCAGTGAGCTGATTGTGCTCCACAAAATTATAGGGTGGGAACACTTCAGTATATAAAGTCAATTGTTCAGCACTCGCCATAACAGAGCTAGCTGTAAACAAACTCACTATTGGTAAATGCTTAAACATCGGTTTAGCTCCATTTTTCACACTTTAACAATTCGATCAGAGTTTTCATCTAAACTCCTATTAAGCTCTACAGTATTTAAAGCTTAGTTTGCTAACTCAATAACGCAATAAACCAGAAACTAAGAAAAAATATCTGCAACTAGCTGGCTAAGTCGTGCAATTTTAATGTTGCTCAACTGGCGGTAATCAAAATATGGACAAACAATCACTTTATCTGATTTACTAATAGCAAATTCATCATCAAGCCATATTAATTGGCAATGCAAAAGCCCGTCATTTATAAGCTGCTTAGCATGGGTTCGCCCTGCAATTATATGTAATTGCTCTGGTTTGCCTAATATCGGTGGGCTAAACAGTAATGCAGTTTGGCTATGTGCTTGCAGTAGTTGCTCATCGCGAAAGCTCTGCCAATCAGGTGCTCTTTTTGCAAAATCATAATATTCACTTGGTAGTGCAAAAAGTACTTTGCCATACACATTAAAAACTTTGCGCCAACCATTGCCACATGCTTGGTTTATTTCGTTTATTTGGCCGGGTTGTATTGCATGCAAATGCTTAAGCTGTTGCCAAGCAGGCATCGGCGGGCGCTTTTCTAAATAAACAGCGACTTTAAAGGCTTCATCACCAAAACCTTGCAGTGGCGCACTATTATCGATACTCATGACTTTTTAGCGAGGATTCGATCTAGGTTATTTGCAAAGTTTTGGCGGTCTGCTTGGCTTAACGGCGGTGGGCCACCGGCCATTTCAACGCCACTTGAGCGCATTGTTTCCATAAAATCACGAACGTTTAAACGTGAGCGAATATTTTCGGTCGTATATAATTCACCGCGCGGATTAAGCGCTTGTGCGCCTTTTTCGATGACTTCTGCAGCCAAGGGAATATCACCGGTGATCACCAAATCATTCGGCTCAATACGTTTAACGATTTCGTTGTCGGCAATATCAAAACCCGAAGATACCTGCAAACGGCTAATAAACTTTGAGGGTGGTACTCGCATCGCATGATTCGCCACTAATGTGGTAAAGGTCTGTGTGCGCTCTGCGGCACGAAACAATATTTCTTTAATAACGACGGGGCAAGCGTCTGCATCAACCCAAATCTTCATGCTGTTCTCAATCTTTAATTTTAGACATTAATAGTTTACCGTAATTGAACTAAATTAGTGCTATTAACGTATTAATTTGTTTAATTTTTAAAGGGAGTAAAAACGTGCAAACATCATTAAAGTTAATCGGGGTTTTATGTATCACAGTCATTTTATCTGCGTGTACAGGCGTGCCAGACAACATCAAACCCGTCGATAATTTTGAGTTAAACAGATACACAGGAACATGGTACGAAATTGCACGTTTAGATCATTCATTTGAACGCGGCCTTGAGGGCATTACCGCCGAATACTCAATTAACCCAGATGGCAGTGTGAAGGTTATCAACAAGGGTTACAGCGCCGAAGATAAAGAATGGCAGCAAGCTGAAGGTAAAGCGAAGTTTGCAGAGCAACAAAACATAGGCCACTTAGAAGTCTCATTCTTTGGACCATTTTACAGCTCTTACGTGGTGTTTGAATTAGATAAGCAAAATTATCAATACGCTTATATCACAGGTTATAACAAAGAGTATTTATGGTTTTTGTCGCGCACACCGACCGTGACAAAACAGCAAATGCAGGACTTTATAAACACTGCAAAAGAATATGGCTTTAAAACAGATGAACTTATCTATGTTGACCATAATAGCTTGTAAAGGGGCTTTACAACTGTCTTTAAACTATCACGAATGTGCAACACAACTGTAATGGATGCTAGGCAAACTTAGCGTCGTTAAATTGAAGCAACATGTGATCCCCCAATTTAATCCCCCTGCTAGGGTAGGCATTGCCTACCCATTTTTTTAAACAAATTTGATCAATTAAGCATTATTGCAAATTGCTATCAGATCAGTTTTTTACTAACTAAACTACAAAATCATCACCGAAAAGCCACTCAACAGTAAAATAGACATAGTAAATACACTGACATGCTTTACCCATGAAACAGTAAAACTGTATAAAATCATGAGCATAAGCACACTTAAAGCCATATAGCCGCAAAACAGCAATGCGCCGTACCCAGCATCAGACAGCACACAAAGTACCAAACTTAGTAAAATACTGATCCAGCCACTGGCTAAAAAGCTATTTCGTTGTTTTTCGGTTAATTTCTTTTTAAATACATCACGGAAATGATTGAATTTTGCAAGCGCAAAACAATTAAACCCTAAAAAGCAGAGACTAAATTGCAGTAACTCCATCATCCTTGTTGCTCCTTTAACACCCTATTTTTACTTGGTTTTGCCTTGTTAATAACAGCTTTGTGACTAGCTATTTTTTTGCTTTGTAGTAAAAACAATACGCCAGCACAAATAAACGCACTATCAACACCGAATAAGGCCCATTGATTAGTTAGTAAATACGTGATCCAATTACCATCTGTTGTCAGTGCATTTACCACGGGCACGAGAAAGCAAGCTATTGCATTGAGCCATGCATTATAGCGCCAGTGGCGTTTTTCTATACTGCTCACAGCCGAAAGCGCCACCGCAAGCCAAGTTAAGAAAAACACGAGTATTTCTTTATCGGCACGCCCAGCTAACTCTAAAGGCAATAAACGATTAGCAATGAAGAACGCTGAAGTTGCTAGCGGTAAGCCCATTAAAGTTATTAAATTAAGACTTTCAACAAGCTTTAAACCAAAGCTTGGTTTTTGCTCTACTTTGAGCCTCTCGCGTAAGCGTTTTGCCCACATAATGCAGCCTGTAGCGATCATGGCACAGCCAGCTACGCCACAGAAAAAATACAACCAACGCAGCAACGGCTCGGCTAAACGACCGCTATGCAATGCCGTCATTGAGTCATAAAACTGCGCCGAAGCGCTCCAATCTTCGCCTGAGCTTGCTTCAAGTTCACCGGTAGCACCATTGAATAAATAGCGCGGCCCGTTATCAACAACCTCTTTGCCGGTTGCCAAATAAACCACGATTTGCGAGGAAGCAGTATTCGCATTTCTTACAAACACGTAGCTAATATCAGCATTCGGCGACTTAGTATAAATCTGATCTAATACATCTTTAATTGCCACCATTGGGCGCTGCTCTTCACTTGGTTTTGCACGCTTATTAACTGGTTGCGCCTCATTAAACATCTGCCGTACGCCATTTTCATAAACGGTTTCGGCAGGGTAGGGGAACAGCATAAAAATCAGTGTAATAATACCCGTGTAGGTGATCATGATATGAAATGGTAATGCCAGCACTGACGAAACATTGTGTGCATCGAGCCAGCTTCGGCTGCCTTTGTTTGCTCTAAAGCTAAACATATCTTTAAAAATACGTTTGTGGATCACGATGCCTGTTATAAGCGCTACCAACATAAATAATGAGGCTAAACAAACAATTATCCGTGCAGTAAATACATCTATGTAATGTAAATCAAAGTGTAAGCGATAGAAAAAGTTACCCCCCTTAGTTTCCCGAGGTTCGGGTAATTGCTCTAAGGTATTAGGGTCTAAATGTGAGTAGTTGAAAGGTGCTCGGCGCTGGCCTGGCTGTTTAGGCTCAGCAAACCCATAGCTTAAAACAGGGTTACGTGGCTCAGGTAAGTTTATCCGCCAAGATAATGAATTAGGTGCCTGTTGCTGTAATTGCGCAAACACATAATTAATTTGCTCGGCTTGAGACTGAACCCGTAGTGCTTGATGCTGAACATTGTGTGTTTCAGGTTTAGCCCAAATAGTGATTTCATCTTTAAAAAAGCTGATGGTGCCAGCAAAAAAGATTAAGAACAGTAACCAGCATACCAGCAAGCCAACCCAGGTATGAAGCCAAGTCATTGAGCGGAAAAAGCTCTCTTTCATAACCAATCCTTAATCAATGAAAGGGCCAGCAATTGCCCACCAGTTGTTAGTAAAATAGTGATCCAAACAGTCTTTAAAGACTTAACTGCAAACACCCAAATAAACACACAACAGTAAAAAAATACCGATAGAGTCGTGGTTAACAGCACGCTGTCGAGTTTATTAAGTGGTAATAACACAGCTAGTAATGAAATAAGCACACTGGTAAAGGCGTAACCACCAATGATGGCTGCAACGAAACGCAAAAACACAGCAACACGATAAGATAGGCTCACAGAGCGCTTTTTAGCTGTATTTTTAGGGCGATTGGTAGTCACTGCATCTAATGATTGAGAATGCATGATAATCCCTTAAAAAATAACACGAGAAGAAAACCCCGTATTATATCGCCGACAAACAGAAAAGATAGTAGTTATCATTTGCATGCACGTATTAAATAGTGAAACTGAACCAACTAAGTCGATCTGTTAGTAAAATAATGATCTGCTAGCTTTGTTCTGTGCAATATCATATGGTGTTAAGTAAATAAAAGGGAGCTGCAATGAAAACAATAGGCTTAATCGGTGGCATGAGTTGGGAGTCTACACAAAGTTACTACCAGCTTTTAAATCAAGGCATTAAAAACAAACTTGGGGGGTTGCATAGTGCCAAGATAGTGCTCGTTAGCCTCGATTTTGCCCACATAGCAGCACTACAACAGCAACAAGATTGGCCACAGATGGCCGAGATACTCATTAAGGCCGCTAAGCAAGTTGAAGCCGCGGGCGCGGATTATTTATTAATTTGTACCAACACGATGCATAAACTAGCTGAGCAAGTACAAGCTGCTGTTACAATTCCTTTATTACACATTGCAGATGCAGTTGGAGAAAACCTGATCCAGCATAGCTTTAAAAAAGTGGCTTTGTTGGGCACCCAATTCACTATGGAACAAGACTTTTACAAGCAACGCCTAGCAGATAAATTCGCCATAGACGTGTTAATTCCTGATGCACAGGGGCGTGAAACAGTGCATCGTGTGATTTATGATGAACTATGTAAAGGCGTTATCAAGGAAGAATCTAAAGCCGAGTATTTAACCATTATTGATAATCTAACTCAGCAAGGTGCTGAAGCCATTATTCTTGGTTGCACCGAAATAGCCTTATTAGTTCAACAAGCAGATACATCGATTCCATTACTTGATAGTACAGCACTTCATTGCGCTATGGCGCTTGAGAATAGTTTAAATTAGGAGCTCACCATGTCGAACCACCATAGCCTAAATTATGTTGAATTTGCTGCTAAAGATTTAGCCGCAACAAAAGCATTTTTTCATCAGGTTTTTAAATGGCAATTTACCGACTATGGCCCTGAATACACGGCCTTTAGCGCTGAATCTGCGGGGCTTGATGGCGGGTTTTATCAAGCCCCATTAGCTAGCTTAACCAATAATGGCGGCGCGCTACTGGTGCTTTATTCAAATAATATTAAAGAGACGCAAGCGCAGGTAGAAAAACATGGTGGAACAATTATTAAGCCCTTGTTTGATTTTCCTGGAGGCTGTCGGTTTCACTTCACAGAGCCAAGTGGTAACGAGTTAGCAGTTTGGTCAAAACAAGCATAGATCATATTTTTACTAACTCATGAGTACTCAATCATTATTAGAACAAGTTAGTAAATGCGTGATCTGCGAACCTCATTTACCACTCGGAGCGCGGCCCGTTATTCAGTTTAATCCACAGGCTCGTATTTTAATTGCCGGTCAAGCGCCGGGGATTAAAGTGCATGAAAGTGGCAAACCTTTTAATGATGCAAGCGGGCAAAGGCTTCGCTCTTGGCTTGGTGTTACGAGTGATGAGTTTTACGATGACCACAATTTTGCTATCTTGCCGATGGGCTTTTGTTACCCGGGCAAAGGAAAATCAGGTGATTTACCGCCAAGAAAAGAGTGCGCGACTGCATGGCGTGAAAAGCTCTTAGCGCAACTAAATAATATTGAGCTCACCATTATCTTAGGTAAATACGCGCAGGCATATCATTTACCCCACACTAAGCAGCTGCCCTTAACTGAGTTAGTAAAATCGTGGCGTGAATATTGGCCAAATTACTTGCCACTTCCTCACCCAAGCCCTCGCAATAATATCTGGCTAAAGAAAAATCCGTGGTTTGAGCAACAAGTATTGCCTGAGCTTAATAGTAAAATGCGTGCAATTTTAGCAAGGTAGAAAATGAAAAATAACTTTTTTGCTGAAAACGGCTACTACCATGTAAAGGGGCTTTACACAGAGAGTGAGCTTAGTAAAGTAAGGCCAATTATCGATAAATTTCATCAACACTGGTTGCAAGAAAACCAATCTTTTTATCAATCTAGAGGTATTAATAGCTCAGGTTTGACTGGCGCTGCATGTTTAAGTGCTGAGGAAAAGTTTACTCTTTTTAAGTTTGTCAGCGCCAACACACTATTGAAACAGGTTAAAGGTATTGTTGCTGGTCCTCAGTTTATGAATACTCAACTATTCTTTAACCCATACAATCCCAAACAAGCTAACTATTGGCATCGAGATATGCAGTATCACTTAGAGCTTGATGCGCAAAAAGTAGCTCTTAACGGCCCTGAAGTACTACATTGCCGCGTTGCTTTTGAAGATGAACCAGGAATAGAACTAATACCGGGTAGCCATAAAAACTGGGATTCAGATGAAGAGTTAACAGTTAGATTAGAACAGCAGGGTGCTCGAAATAGTGACTCACTCGTTCGTGGTAAAAGTGTGGCACTCAAAAAAGGTGACTTACTCATATTTTCGGCAAACATGATCCATCGGGGCTTGTACGGCATGAATCGTTTCGCCCTTGATATTTTATACTTTGAACGTCATCCAAGCCTTAGCGAGTTTGTACAAACTGGATTTTTACCAACTGCAGAACAAAAGCTGCATCTAAAAAACGCTGTGGTATTCGAGTAAGCATAAAAAAAGCGGCTACCTAGCCGCTTTCTTTTCGTTTTGCAGTTACTGCAACATTGCGAACAATTCTTTTAACTGCGGCATATACTGCTTAACTAAGTTAACGTTACTTTCGCTAACATCTGCTGTTGCAGTACTTGCTTTAATACCTTCTAAAGCACCAGCCATTGAGCGAGTACCCGCATCAGATGATGATGCTGTAAGGCTTTGTAAACCACTCATTGCTTGGTTTACACGTTGCTTATTCTCTTCAGACATACCCGCTTTAAGGTTTTCTAAATACGCCATTGATACCTCTGAACCAACAGTAACTAACTGCTCAGGTGTGAAACCATATTGTTTGGTAAGGGCTGCAAACTCAGTGTAAAGCTCGTGTTCTTTAATGTGGCCTAATGCATTCATTACAGACGAACTGTCAACACCATCAGAACTACCTAACATACTACCTAGATTCAAACTATCCAGCTCAGGTTGGTTTTGTGACCAATTAACAACTGCAGGAAGGGCTTTAATGTAACGCTGTAGCTGATTTTCAGAAATATCTTCTGCGAAGCTAGAAAAACTCATCGCAAGTAGACTCATAGAAATAAGTAGTGCTTTCATCGTGATCTCCTTTCTTTCAAAATGGTTAGCAACCGGCGCAAATAGTCGAGCTATTATGTTTAGCCAATTACAAATGTTACAATACCTTTTTTACCATAGCTAACTGAACCTGATGTTAATTATTTCTAATACCGTCACAATTGATGAATGGGAACTCGACTTTAGTGCGATCCGCTCGCAAGGCGCGGGCGGGCAGAATGTCAACAAAGTGGCCACAGCTATTCACCTTCGCTTTGATATTAAACGCTCAAAGTTACCTGACTTTTACAAACAACGTTTACTTAATTTGAATGATTCTCGAATTACCAAAGAGGGCGTTATTGTTATTAAGTCGCAAAGTCATCGCACGCAAGAGATGAACAAAGAGGATGCGCTTAATCGTTTGAAAGAATTAATTCTTAATGCCACTCAAGTACAAAAGGCGCGAAGAGCGACAAAACCAAGCAAAAGCTCTCAGAGAAAACGCATGGACTCTAAAACGAAAAGAGGACAAACAAAAGTATTAAGAAAAAATGTAAAATTCTAACTTTCACATCAGAAGATCGTGTCAAAAATAAGCAGAACTGTAAAGAAGTGTAACTTGTTAACAAAGTTAATTGATGGTTAATCCTGCCGCGTCTATAATAGTCATACAATCTCACCATTAATGAAGGAGCCGCGTATGGGCCAGAAATCACGCATTGTTGCTGCAGCAATGATAACGCTGTCAGCTTTGCCTATGTCGAGTTTTGCTGTAGATTCATGGCAAGCCGGTAACGCGTATCCGCAAGGTAGTGAAACCTGTTACAACGAAATTCTTTATAAAGCCAGATGGTGGGCAACTCCAGGTGAAGAACCAGGTAGTTCACAATGGGGCGCTTGGGTTGCAGATGTCGCCTCAAAAACCTGCGTACAGAGTGTCGTAAAAAAACAAGATGATTTATTAAAGTCTTTACCGACCATTTTCGAATCAAATAACAATAAAAAAGGGAGTTCTGATTAACTCCCTTTTTAATCTTTACTCAAACGTGTGATGCCTTGTCATTTCAAAGCGATTTAAGATGTGATGCATTATATACACCGCACACAAGCTCAATAGTATTGCCACAGATACCGACGAAAAACGATACAGCGCGCTGTAAACCAGATCTTGCCCCGGCCCTAATGACTGGCCAAACAAAATACCAAATGTGGTAATAATACCAAAACCAACACCCGGAATACCGCCACCAATTATGTGATAACGACTAAAGATAAAGGTCAAAATCCACAGAATTAACGCAGGAAATATTAAAATATCGGTATGGTTATACAAAAATAACTGTGCCACTAACGCTAAGTTACAACCAATTAAGGTACCTATAGCACGTTGCCATGCCGCCATACCTGCCGCTTTCCAGCACAACGAAAACAATATCAGTACCGAGGCAGCTTGAGCAGAGATTGAATCTTGTAAATCAAAGACCTGAAAAACAACGAATGACAAGGTAGCTACAGTTGAGCAAAGTAATACTTCATGACGCACACTTTCTTTTGCTTTTTCTGGCATTACCCGACCTTGGCGTGGTGCTACATCAGGAAATAAACCATGCATTAGCATCGAGAACACCACTGTGACCACAACGGCAACAGCGTTACTAATGATCAACGGATAAATACTCACTCCACTGCCAGTGTAGGTCGAAAAGTGCAATTGAATAGACAAACTCACCACCGTTGTGGCGCCAAATAAAAAATTAGCGCCACGGCTCATTTGATAAAACAAAAAAGCAAATGCGATAAAGCACATCATTGTCATAACAACAGGCAGGTGTGAAAACAAACCTTGTACAACCAATACGAACAGCGCACTGAACACCGCGCCTGCATAAAACTGACGAATAATATGCATGTTAAGCACAGGCACTAAACCGAGCAATAGCATAGGGTAAACAGTAAAAAAGATGCCATTAGGCCAGTTCATCAATTTTGCCAGTGTAAACCCTAGTGCTGAGCCCGTAGCAATGCGTAGCGCTTGGCGTAAGCCGTTACCATCGAGTTGCAATACTGACATAACTCACCCAGCCTTAGTAAATGAAGTGCAGAACACTAATGAAGCGAATTTGCATACTTGCAAACCAGCTACCGATGCTAGAGTCAGGCAGAAGTTGTACAGTTGCACGCGCACCACTTGGAAATTTAGCCAGCATCTGGTGCTCATCTAGTTGAATATGGATACGTTGACGCTGTGCATCTCGTACCCAACGGTTGCTGCTTTCAGTCGCACTGAGTAAACCGTTCGCGTTAAGCTGACCATCACTCACACCGGCTTCAAAACTAATAATTTTGCCTGTAAACACTTTGCCCGGTAGCGCATCAAAGCTGACTTTTGCAGTACTACCAATTTGCACGTGAACTAACGACTTTTCACGAAAATCAGCAACCAAATCAGCCTTATTAGCAACAATCGCCATTAGCGGTTGGCCTTTATTAGCATACGTACCCGGTGTTACTTGTAAGTTTGCAGTTTTACCGTCGGTATCAGCTGTCACTGTGGTGTAAGACAGGTTTAGCTTCGCTTGTTCAAGCTGGTTTTGAGCATGACGAAGCGCTAAATTGTCATCCCCCATTTTACCGCGCGCTAATTTAGCCTCGCTAAGCTGAGCTTCAATTGCAGCCACATTGGCTTTGCTTGATTGATAGTTCGCATTGATTGTTTCGTACTCTTGCTCTGAAATAGAGCGCTTTTTCAATAACGACTCTCCACGTTCGAACAGTAATGTTTGTTCATGCAGCTTAGCTTGAGCAGCTGCAAGCTGTGCTTCTATTGCCTTCACACTGCTATCTAAACGTTGGTTTTGTAGTTTTGCATCATCATATGCAAGTTCAGCTTGTTGCACGGCAAGCTCAAAAGGCTCGTCATTAATCTTAAACAAGGCTTGCTGTTTTTCGACGGCTTGATTATTGGTGACAAGTACGTCAGTCACGCGACCACTTACCTGCGGGGTCACTTGCACCACTGGGTGATACACACGGGCCTGCGGTGTAACAGGCATATACAAATCGGCAATCACAAAATATAAAAATAAAACAATAAAACCCGCTAAAGAGATTTTTACGTAACGGGCAAACTTTTGATCTGGTGTCATAACGTTACTTATCTCCTGAATAATGGCGGATACACTGGCGAGCATTCTGTTCCATCTGAATTAAACCATGCGCCATGGTATCGAGTTGCTCAGTGGTTAAGTCGGCATAAAGATGCTGTTTCACATCGGCAATAATCACCTGCAATGTGTCTAACAATTGTAGACCTTGCTCAGTGAAGTACAGACGTTTACTGCGTTTATCTTCAGCGTCAGCTTTGCGAGCAATAATCTCTTGTTGCTCAAGCTGCTTAATCGTACGAGTGAGTGAAGGCATTTCAATGCCTAAGCTATTTGCTAACTCTTGTTGCGTACAACCTTGGTTTAAATGAAACAGGTGCATCATCGCGGTCCAGCGAGATTGGGTAAGCCCCAAAGGCTCAACCGCCAAAGTGACAGCATCGCGACATAAACGATGCACACGGCCCATACTGCCGCATAATGTTAAATCAAGAGTTTCGTGAAAAGGGGGAGTGGAAGACATGATGCGCTCCATTTACTTAGCATGCTAAGTATTTTAATGTAGTTAGCATGCTAAGTAAATATTAGTGCAATTAATTAAATAGATAGCTTTGTTCGATAAAAGCGAACAACTGCAAAAGTTATCTGCTAGATAACACTATTTAGCGATTAACTCTTTGATATGACTTTCATAGAGGTCTAATTTATCAGCAACAAATCCTGTGTGTTGGAACCGTACTATGCCTTCCTTATCAATTAAAAAGCTGCTCGGCATCCCTTTGAGTTGATATTGCTTGCCAATAACAGCGTCTGGGTCGTAAATAATATTAAAGTTCACTGCAAACTCAGTTAAAAAAGCATCGGCATCACTACGCTCAACATCAATGTTTACAGCAATCACTTTAAGCCCTTGCTGTTGATACTTGCTCTGCATGGCTATAAACCAAGGAAACGACCGCCGACACGGGCTGCACCAAGACGCCCAGAAATCGAGTAACACGACTTGCCCTTTGTATTGATTCAGTAGTTTAGACAATTGCTGCTGGCTGGCAGCTAAAGGAGGGCTCGAAAGACGCTCTGCCTTAGCAGCAGAGCTCGTAATGAAAAGAAATGCAATTAAGGCGTATTTGATCATTGGTAATTTAATAAATTCGCTGGTGAATATTGATCAGTGAGCACCTTGGTATCCGCTGGCCAATCTTGATTACCCTTAGTATAAAACAAATGCTCGCTAAGTAACTGCAAATCAACATCGTAAGGGGTTAACTTATTTGCGAGTTTGTTGACGCGCTCAATTAAAAGCTTCTGGCTAGGCATAGTCTCGAAGCCCGCTAAAATAATGCGATTAGAATTTTCATCGGTCACAACATTCACAAAGTCACCAAACACATCGAAGTAAGTTGCCGACTCATGCTGGTACAACTTGCTTGATGAAAAGGTATTTGCAGCGACAATTCCACCATCAGCTAAAACACTTTTTACTTCTGCAAAAAATTCCTTAGTGAGTAGATGTTCAGGGATATAGTCGCCATTAAAGGCATCAAGAATAATCCAATCGTACTTTTGTTTTTTAAGTGCGGCGCGCTTAATGAAAATACGCCCATCTTGCACTTTTGACGTCACGTTATCGGTTTCTATAAAGTTAAAATAATCGCGGGCAACTTTTATCACCGCAGGATCAATTTCGACATTTTCGATATGAGCGCTAGGGTAAAGCTCATGAATGGTATTAGAGAGTGAACCTCCCCCTAAACCTATGATCAGTACATTTTGAGGATCATTAATAAATAGTAAGCTTGCGAACGTCATTTTGGTGTAATTAAACACCAGCTTTTTAGGCTTACTCTCATACATACAGCTTTGCGTACTTTTACGGGTTTTTTCGTTGAATTTTAAACACAGTAAATCGCCAGTCTTCTCCACTAAAATATTGCGATAAAGCGAGCGCTCTTTATGTATTACTTCGGCTAAGCTGCTAAAAGGCAATGTCATGAGTAAACAAAGCATTAAGATTCTAAACATACAGCACGCTCCTTTGTTTTAATTTGACTAACAACAATTGCAAGCAAACCAAGCGCGCCTAAAACCGCTGCAAAGGTTTTAATGATGTCGTTAACATCAAACGCTAGCACCATATAAAAAGAGGTAATAATCGTGCCAAGGGCGCTTCCTAGGGTGCTCACAAAATACAAACCACCGGCAACCTGGCCACTTTTTTCATGATCGGTAACCAATAATCGCACTGAGTAAGGTGAGATCATGCCGAGTATTGTTGTAGGAATAAAAAACAACGCCGTTGATGCCAATAACGAGCCGTAGCGACTGTCTTCAATATGGGTGAAAATAAAGGTCATAATTGGCTCAGCAAACAATACAATTGGCACCACCATAATGCTTGCTACAAAGAAAATGAGTCCATATTTAGTTAACGAAGGATTGCGAGTAGAGAGCTTGCCGCCAAGTAAATAGCCGATAGATAAGCTCAACATAAAGACGGTGATAATACTGCCCCATATATGCACACTACTACCAAAATATGGCGCTAAAATTCGCCCGCCTAACAGCTCAATTCCCATAATACAAAAGCCACTACTAAAGGCTAAAAAGTAGATAAGCGCATTGATTTTATTCATTAAACACCCGCTGATTTTGTTGTTATTTTACCCATCTTAACCTGATGCAGATAAGGATGCCATGACTGTTTTTTAAGCTGTAAAGGCCGTTGACAAAATATAGTCTTTTTTAAAATAAATAATTAAAAAGGCTAGGTTAAAGTACACATGCTCTGGTATTTTACTGGGAACAAACTAACAAGGATAAATGCAATGGATCAGCAAGTAACGAAAATCAATATAGACAACCCTACGATCTTATTTGGCCTCAAAGTTCGCACCTGTAATATGAATGAAATGAGTGGTGAAGGTGCCAAAATCGCGGGCTTATGGCAGCAGTTTTATACAGACATAGCGCCCAAATTAACCCCATCGAGCCAAGTTTATGGCGTGTACACTCATTATGAATCTGATGTCACAGGGGAGTTTGATGTGTTTGCGTGTACTGATCTGCAAGTCACGTCATCAGAGATAGAACAAACGACACTCGCCACAGGTAACTACCTTCGCTTTAGCTGCAAAGGGGCAATGCCACAAACCGTTATCGATGTTTGGGGTCAAGTTTGGCAGTACTTTAGTAATGAACAGTGCCCGCACATTCGAGCATATAAAACTGACTATGAGTTTTATAAAAACAGTGACGAAGTTGAGGTATTCATTTCGGTTGAATAACGGCAAACCCTATTTTAAGTGTAAAGCCCCATTACAGATAAAGCCGCTTGTTGCGGCTTTGTTGTGCTTATTAATTGGCGTATCTCAGCGCTAATTGCTCTGCTTTAGCATAGGCATTTGTCAACGAGCGTTGGTGTCTTTGGTCGTTAAATTCTTGATACTCACAGGCTATATCATCAATGTGCTCAGCACCTAAATACTTACTCAAGGTTTTAATGTGCGGCACTAAATGGCTCATACTCTCGCGTATACCACCTGCCTCAAAGCCAAACTCACCCGTTGAGGTTATAACCAGCAAACGTTTACCAGTTAACAAGGGTTGCAAAGGGAAATCTCCCCGCTGCAAGTCAAAATCAAACGTTTTATTGATCCTAACGATTTGATCAAACCATGCTTTTAATTGTGCAGGCATGCCATAGTTATACATAGGCGTTGATATCACGATGGTATCAGCCTTAACCAACTCATTTATCAATTCATCTGATTCGGCCAGTACTTCTTTTTGCTCTAGCGTTAACTTATTGGCAGGCGTAAACACAGCACCAATCCAAGATTGATTAATAAATGAAGGTGGATTCATTCCAACGTCACGATAAATATACTCAGCTATAGCATTATTTTGCTGTAAGTGATTTACAAATTTCTTAGCAATATTTTTAGAGATTGAGTCGTGGTTAGGGTTTGCATTTTTAGCCGAACGTACACTAGCATCAATGTGTAATAGAGTGCTCATAAGTAAATACCTCATTAGTTAATGTGTTGGTATCATCAATAAATGAAGGCTATTTAACAAACGAGTTATTATTCACTATAAGTAAGTTATACTCATCTATAAATTTAGGTGGGTTCAACTATGCATATATCATTACAAGCTTTAAAAGCCTTTGAATCAGCTGCGCGATTAGGTAGCTTTAAAGCAGCCGCCGCTGAGCTTGCGATTACGCCTACAGCGGTATCGCACCACATTGCAAATCTAGAAAGCCGCTTGAATACAGATTTATTTCATCGCGAAGTGAGAAAGATTACCTTAACTCCATCAGGCGAGTACCTGAGTCAAAACACAACTAGCGGCTTTAAACTTATTTTTACGGCAATTGAACAATTGAGCCAAGCAAATAATCAAGTACGCATCACCACAACATCGTCTCTAGCAGCCCTAAGGTTAATACCCGCTTTAGATGAGCTAAATAGCGAAAAACAACATTTACAGCTCGATATATCAACCAGTGAAACTTTAGATAAGCAACTGCATACCTTGCCTGTTCGGCTAGGAAATAGTGAGGAAGTAAACAAAGAAGATATCATCAAATATGAGCGCTTTGATATGTTTGCGGCAAACACACAACAAAGCGCCCCTTGGCTTGATAAACAGGTTACTTTATACACCAGCCAATGGAAAAATAATGCCCTACCAGCCCCACCTCTAACGCAGTGGCTCAAAAAAAATAACCTAAGTGATTCATGTTTCAAGGTAAAAACATTCGATCAAGAGCTGTTTGGTATAAATCAGGTACTCGCCAATAAAGGTGTAGTGTTTTGCTCAAAAACCTTAGTACAACCTTACCTAGATGCAGGGTTACTAACATCGTTTAATAACCAAGAAGTTGAATCAAAACTGTGTTACTACATTCCCGAAAAGTCTCGCTTCGAAACATCAGCACATAACGCTGTGATACAATGGCTTGAGCGGTTACTAACTTAAAAATGTAAAAGTAAACATCATTTAAATTATAAAGTCTTTAATGAACCATAAAAAGCAGCTAGAAACAGAGTTAGTTAATTGGTTTAACGCCTATTTGTAGCTTTGTTTTTCGTCATTACTGAGCCATATCAAAATGATTAAAAGCCCCATCTAGCGCACTGCGAACGGATTGTTTTGCGTTTTGTTCATGGTCAGCACCTTTGTTGATGTGGTGCTGCCAGGTAAGATCGTTTGGTGCATGCTTTTGAAGAGCATTCACTAAACCATTGAATGCACCGGTTATGATTGGATTCTCATCACCACCTAATGTGACATAAAAATAGTGAGTGTTGCCTACTGTATTAGGTAAGTTTTTACTGAACTGCTTTACAACAACATTATCGTCATACCAAGCCGCTGGGCTAAAAGCAAAGTATGCATTAAATAACTCTGGTTTAGTAACCATAGTATATAACACAAAGCTACCTCCCGCTGAAAAACCTGTTAGCGTGCGCTGTCCACTAATACGGTATGTTCCCTCTAAATAGGGTATTAGCTCTGTTTCAATAAACTTTAAAAACACATCAGCTTTACCAAATATTTCTCGTTGATTTTGGTTAATTGGGCGCGCTTCTATCGCCACATCCTTACGGGCGTAAGGTGGCACTAAATCACGATTCCGTGTGTCATGCCAAAACAGGTTCGGGATGGACACTAGAATAACCTCATGCATGTCATCAGTGCTTTCAAGAATACTTAAAGCGTCATCCCAAGTATCAAGGTTAAAGTTGCCGTCAGTTTTAATTATGAGCGGATAAGCTTTGTTAGGGTTGTAGTTTTTGGGCAAGCGAATGAAAACTCTGCGCATTTCTGAAAGCGCATTGGACTTGATATCTACATCAATAAAGCGTGAGCTATAATGCTGTTGGTATTTCACCGCGAAATACAAGCCTGTAGCTAGCAAAACAAATGTAATAAACCAAGCTAAATACTGAAATCTAAATTTTAGTAATGCCATTTTATAGCCTTAATCAATAACTTAATGACACTACTTCAATTACAAAAATTAGTTAATAAGACAATTGTAACAGAGTATTAGTTAACTCCTTTCACCGACTTGACTGTAATACAGGATATTCATTAGATAATCCAATAGTTCGCAGCCGCCATTGCTAGCACTGATAATTTACTTCAAACATTTGATAGCTTTCATCTAATCGCTATCTTGTGTAACGGGGGTTTACAGTTTGCATAAAAAAACCGCAGCTTAACCTCTAAGCTGCGGTATTTTTTATAGAGCATATTTACTTGTTAAGTAAATGCTTTTCGAAGAAGTTAGCCATCATAGTATGATAGTGCAAGGTAGTGCCTTTACCTTCTCGTAGGCTGTGAGAACGGTTCGGGTAAGAAAAAAACTCGAACTGTTTATTGTGCTTAACTAATTCGTTAATTAAGCGCTCTGAGCCTTGGTAGTGAACGTTATCATCTCCTGTACCGTGGATCAGTAGCAACTTACCTTGCAGGTCTTTTGCAAAGCTGATCGGAGACGTATTGTCGTAACTTTCAGGATCGGTATTTGGGTTACCTGCATAGCGCTCTTGGTAGATAGTATCGTACAAGCGAATATCTGGCACTGGGGCTGAGGCAATCCCAACTTTATATTTATCACCGTGGCGGAATAACAAATTAAGCGTTGAACTACCACCACCTGAGTGACCCCATACGCCAACACGGTCGGTATCAATGACATCCCAACGTTTTGCCATTGCATCAAGGGCGTCAACTTGGTCACGTACGGTAATAGAGCCTATTTTTTTGTAGATAGACTTACGCCAATCTCTGCCTTTTGGTGCGCGCGTGCCGCGGTTATCAACTGAGGCAACAATAAAGCCTTGCTGAGTTAGATACGACTTGTATAAGTAACTGTTACCTTCCCAGCGGTCTTGTACTGTTGAGCCCCACGGCTCACCGTAAACATAGAAAACGATTGGGTATTTTTTACTTTTATCCATATTCGCTGGGAACATGATGTAACCATCAAGCTCAACACCATCGCGCGCATTAACCGTAAAGAACTCGTGAGTCGGTAACTGCTCAGTCGCTAATTTCTCTTTTAATGCTTTGTTCTCAACTAAGGTTTTCACATTGCTGTGATCGCTTACTTTGATGATCTCTTTCATTGGTGGGGTGCCAAATTTAGAGAAGGTATGCATCGCCCAAGAGGTGTCTTTAGACATGTAATAGCTGTTTGAGCCATCGAATGACGCAGGCGTTACGCGCACCGGTTTAGTGCTACCATCAAGCGAGGTACGGAATAAATAACGCTGGCCTGGATCATCCGGTGATGCAGTAAAGTACATAACGTTTTTATCTTCGTTGAGCGCTAACATATCTATGATGTCGTACTCGCCCGGTGTTAAATCAACAACCGTTTTGCCATCGCGAGATACACGGTACAAATGACGCCAGCCATCACGCTCACTGTGCCAAATAAAGAACTTACCGTCTTTTGACCAGTTTGCTTTATAAAACCACTCAATAAAGGCATCGTCTTTATCTTCAAGAATTTTAGTCAGCTGCTGTTTTTGCCAGTCGAATAACCAAACCTTATTGTGGCTTTGCGGGCGGTTAAGATCTTGGATCATCAAAGATTCACCTGTGCCTGCCCAGCTAATACGTGGAATATAACGATCGCGATTATCGCCACCTAGTTCAGCCCAGCGAGTTTTCTTGTCGCTAAGACTGACCACCCCCACTTTAACCGCAGAGTTCATCTCGCCGGCTTTTGGATACGGGAATTCTTTAAGGGTAGGGTAGAGATCATCGGTGTTATTGATCATGGTGAAGTATTTCACGCCACTGGTATCAAGCTGCCAATAGGCAATTGATTTGTTGTCTGGACTCCAGCGAAAACCATCACGAATAGTAAATTCTTCTTCGTATACCCAGTCAAAATTACCATTAACAATGGTGTCGTTACCGTCAGTGGTTAAAGCAGTCACAGCCTTGCTGCCCACTTTTTCCATGTAGATGTTGTTATCACGCACGTAAGCTACTTTTGAGCTATCTGGAGAGAACTTAGCAAACATTAGCTTTTTCGCTTCGATGTTTTCGCCACCTAACTGATATAGCGAATCAGTTTCGAGGTTTAAAAGCCAAAAATCACCACGGCTACGTGAGCGCCACACTTGCTCGCCATTGGTAAAAACCATCAGCCATTTACCATCTTTAGACCATTGGTAGCTTTCAACAGTGAGTGGCTCTTTATCACCTTTGGGAATTAATTTTTCGAAGCTAACAAGTACCTTACGTCCCGTTCCATCGGCGTTATAAAACACAATATCATTGCCTTTAACGCCGTGCTCATCGTCTTCAGCTTTGTCGTCTTGGTTGTTTTTATCGCTTTCGCGCTCTTCAAGTACCGTATAACCAGTACCATCATCGAGCCACGTAAAATAGGTGCTACGCTCAGCTTTAAAGTCTTTGTCTTTATAAATTTGTTCAAGCGAGAGCGGATTAGCCGTTGCGTTCACTGTTGCTGATTGGGTGCTCGCTTGCTCTGTCGTTGAGCATGCCTGCAAACCTAAACCCGCAACCACAGCAAACGCAAGGGTTGATGTTTTTATTAAGTTCATTTTGTTGTTCCTAGGTTTTAACTTACCTAGCGTACCAAAATAAGCTTATAAAATCTGAGCCTTTATCGTGTTATCTGGGGGGTTGAACTTAAACTTAATCGTCCCACAAGAACATACTGGCTTGCTTATTGGCAATACGTAGTTCGTAGATATCACTACAAGGGCGTATCGCCGCACCATAGCAAACATGTAACGGCAATAAGTGCTCTTCACGAGGATGGCTAAAACGCGCCGCAGGGGCCATTTGCCATTCTAATAACTTAGCTTGTCGCTGCTGTTCACTCAGCTCAGTATTGCCACAGACATCGACTAACCATTGCTCAAAAGCCATATTTTGCGCTTTAATTTCAGCTGTTTCAGGGGTGAAAAATGCGCGCATATTATGAAAAGTAAAGCCAGAACCAATGATCAATAAATTATCGTAATCAAGCTGTTGTAAAGCCTCACCTATCGCTAGGTGTAAGTTTGGCTCAAGGCTTGGATGTAACGACAATTGCACACAAGGTATATCTGCTTCTGGATACATAATCTTCAAAGGCACATACATACCGTGATCAAAGCCACGAGATGGGTTTAATGTGCTATCGATATTAGCCTTTGCCAATGCTTGATGTACTTTTTCGGCAAGGGCTGGTTCGCCAGGGCTTGGGTACTCAATACTGTAAGCAGGGTCTGGAAAACCATAGTAATCATAAATTAGCTCAGGAGCAGCGCTCGAAGTGATGCTAATTGGGTTCGCTTCCCAGTGCGCACTCACCATCAAAATAGCTGACGGCTTTTGAATTTTTGCAGCAATAGACTGTAAACAAGTAACCATATCGGCATGACTTGGATCGCCTAGTAATGGCATAGGACCGCCGCCATGTGAAACAAATAAAACGCGTGGCTTTTGCATAAATGTGCTCCTTAAATACAGTAATCACTATAGTGCACGCACAGAGGTACAATAACCAGCCACAAAAATGCACAACTAGGGTGTGAATTTACACACCACCAGTTTGTAGGTACTAACTTAAATGCCAAGCTACGTTCATAGCCGGGACTTGCCCTTTTAAGCCACCTTCGAGAGGTTCTTTGCACAGTAATGTTAGTTGATAAAAAGCATCGTAGTGCTGATGTAGTTCATCGGCGACCACACTAAACGGCGGACCCGAAAACTCACTTTGCTGATACTCAAAGACCACCACTAATTGTTTAGCTCTATTGGTTAATTCAAGTAAATGCTGGGTATAGCGAATGCGCATGGGCTTTGGCAGCGCAACTAAGGCAGCACGGTCATAAACCGCGTTGATAGTGCCAAGTTCATTCGCGGTAAGTGCAAAAATATCACCTACCCAAACGGTTAGATTTACGCCTTGGTAACGTAATAGTTCGCCGTGTTGGCTAATTTCGGGTTCTAGCTTTAACTCATCAAATAACTGCTTAATGGCTATCTCACTAAGTTCTGCCCCAACAACACGCATACCTTGCGCTAGCAAATAATGAATGTCGTGAGTTTTTCCGCAAAGTGGTACAAAAACAGTATCGCCTTGCTGCAAATTTAAGTTAGTAAAAAACTGATCTAGATAACGGTTAACGTCTCCTTCATGAAAACCAATTTCGTTATTTTCCCAACGTTGATGCCAATGCTTTGCGTCCATTACATACTCCTAAATAAATTGAATGAATTGAGCTGATAAATATATTCCGACACCAAAAAGTAGGTGAGTTACAGTACTTTTTAAGCGGGCTTGAAGTGGGTTTGCTGTTTTCGTAGCCATTATCCCCATCCCTAAAGCGGGCTGCATAACAAAAAATGGCATAGATACACTAGCTAATCCAAATATACATGCAGCAATTAAGGTGGGCTGTTCAAGCCAAGCAAGACCGACCAGTAATATAAATAGAAACGAAAATAAAACACCAATAAAGTAGTGTAAACACCAGCCAAACACGCACTCAAACTGCTTAACTGGACTAGTTGCTATATTCAGGTGCTTAAACTTTCCATCTAATAAACCCAAGCCCCAACGGCCAACTAAACAAAAGTTTAATGACGGTATCTTAAACACTTTAGCCAGCAGAAAAGCATAAAGATCAATGAACAAAGTCGCCGCTATGCCTACAAAAGTTATCACATAAATATCATTAACACTCATAATTAGATGCTCTTAAATGATTTAATAAAAGACATGATATCTAATTGCAAAAATGCTAAAAATAGCAAGATAAACAAACTATGATTGCATAAATGAGAACATGATTGACGATATTGCTCTATTCATACAGATTGTAAAACAGGGCGGCCTAAGTAATGCGGCTGAGAGCTTGTCGTTACCTACCGCGACAGTGTCGAGACGCTTACAACGACTTGAGCAACGCCTAGGCGAGCAACTTTTAACTCGCTCAGCAAGGCAATGCACGTTAACGCAAGCTGGGGAGGTATACTTTCAAAGTTATGTTGAATTGATTGAGCAATTTGAACAAACTCACCGCCAGCTTAATGATCAAAAAGCAAAGTTGTCAGGAAAGCTTAAAGTTTTAGCACCTCTGAATATTAGTCATGGCTTCTTAAAGCCGATGTGGCTCGCATTTACTAAACAGTACCCTGATATTCAACTTGAGTTACTGCTTAATAATCAACTTGAAGATCTCAGTAAAAGCCAAGCTGATATAGCAATAAGAGTCGGGCCGCAGGCTGATTCTATGCTCCATCAAAAAAAGTTAGGCCGTGTTGATACCTTATTTGTAAGCACAAAAGCATACCTTGATTCGGCACCTGCCATAGAAGAGCCAACTGATTTAAAACAGCATAGGTTAATTGGTACCACGTTGAGAAATAAATGGCAGCTAACCAATACACAAACGAATGCAACTTATACTCACATGTGCCGATTTGCTACTACGTTTAACGATACCGGATTTGTAAAATACTTAGTTTGTGATGAGCAAGGTATCGCTTTATTACCTCGGTTTGAGGTTATAGATGAATTAAAATCTCAACAGTTAGTTCAAGTACTGCCACACTGGCGAGGGGAAAACCGCGACATTTATGCTATCTGGCCAAGCGCACGTTTACTGAGTAAAAAGGCTGCCTGTCTAAAACAGTTTATAACAGACTATATTGCTGAACAATTATAACGTCTGCCATTGATATTCCATCTGTTTAGCAGTTAGTAGTGCGTGTTCGTAACTAATAAACTCAGCGACTAATGCTAGGCTCATATCAATGCCTGCAGAAATCCCCCCAGAGCTGATCAACTTACCGTCGGTGACCCAACGAGTTTCTGCAATCACGTTGAGATCAGAAAACATAGCAGCCAGCTCAGGTTGATCTTGCCAATGAGTCGTGACATTTTTACCGCTTAAAAGCCCAGTTTTAGCAAGCAAAAACGCCCCCGTACAAACACTCGCAACACGCTTGGTGTTAGTGACTGTGTGTTTTAACCAAGTAATAACCTCTACTTTTTCGAGCTCTCGTGTATGGTCACCCCCAACCACAACAAGCAGATCAAGCAAAGGGCAGTCAGCAAAGCTGTAATGGGGGTTTACACTATAACCGCCGCGGGCAAGAACAGGCCTATCATTTTCGGCAATTAAACTCACTTGCCAATCATTATTCGCTAGGCGCTTAGCCGTACTAAACACCTCAAACGGACCTGAGAAATCGAGCACTTCGGCATCATCATAGATGTAAATTCCAATATTCATACAATTGTTCCTATTATGTGGATTTATTTCTCAAGTAAAAAAACGTACTATGCCATTTTTGCAGTTCGTTAATGACATATTATTAAATTGCGCACTGTATACAAACAAAACTTCAAGGCATTGTTAATGCGTTTTTTATTATTATTGAGCGTGCTGCTGGTTGGTTGTAAAACAACACAGCAAAGCGTTGCTGAAATTAGTGAAGTATCGCCGGGCACTATTTATTTTCACGGCAAAACATCAAAGCAAAATGTTGAAAAATTTGAACAATTATTAGTAAATAGCGATCAACAAATCAACACCTTAATAATTAATAGCCAAGGTGGTGATGTGATGGCAGGTCTCCATTTCGGAGGCTTAGTTCATGAATATCAACTCAATGTTGTAGTGCGTGAGCTTTGTGCATCCTCCTGCGCCAATTATGTCGTTACTGCAAGTCCACATGTCCTCGTTGAAGCACAAGCCGTTATTGGCTGGCATGGCGGCTCATTACAGCCATTATACGTGCCCATGGAGCAGCCGCCCGAGGTCGCTAGTTATATAGCTAAATGGCAAACTGCAGAGCGACAATTTTTCGATATTATCAATGTTGAACAAGCGGTTACTATCATAGGGATGATGCCAGTTATTACCGAGAAACGTGATGCGGCTATTTATAGTTACGATACCCAAACCCTAAAACGTTTAGGCCTACATATCGAGTTTGCAGGTGCGCAAACAGGAATGTCAGCAAGTGGCGAAAAAATAGCGCAGGTATTTGAACTTGAAGAGTCTGTACTTAACCACTTTTTAATGCTTAACGATATCGTGTCAGCTGAACTTATTAACTAATAAAAAGCCAACGTCATATTGGCTTTTTATTAGTTATGTTGGCTAAGCCAAGAGTGGATTTGTTTAGCACTTCTTGGTGACACTATTTCAGCACGACGTTTTAACTCTTTATGCCATGCCTGATCATTTAAAACCGCATCACTTAATGGCGCGTTTCTATCTGTGCTTTTTAGCACATAATAGGCATCTGCAACATCCGCAAGGCTAATACTATTGCTTGTAGCAAAACGTTTAGACATTGACGCTAACGGCTTATTCAACGAACTATTAGCCGATAAAGGGATCAAGCTATCCGCAGGGTATGATGATGAAATATCATCGTTTTTCATCGCTGGCCACACCGTGTAAGTGGAACCTGGTTTTTGCTGTTCAAGTAATGTAATAACTGAATTAAAAGGCGAAGCTTGAGTACTTATAACCACTGGCTGCTTAAAGGTGTGAAATGCACCAAAGAGTAAGATTGCACGGCGCTTCTTAGCGACAACATGCTGATTTATTGACTCTAAATAGCCAGTTTCACGGCTACGCTCTAGCTTTTGCCAATCCTCTTTAGAGAGGGTTTGCCAGTTCATTGCAGGCTCAGCAAGGACGAGACGAACTTTATGTTCACGGGTGCTATTAAGCTGTTTTAACTTTAAAACTAATTGCTCATAAACATCATATTGCCATGCCATAAAATACAAGGTGTCTCGCCAAATGTGCCTTACGTCATCAATGCTTATATTCTGTTTGCTTAACAAATATTGATCAGCTAAATCTTGATACCGCGCATTGCCAAATTCAACGACAAGATCATCAAGCTGCTGCCAGTTATTAGGCTCATCTAAGTATTTAATAAGCCTAGTAACAACATGCTCGCTGCCATGAACATCACCAATCGCAACGAGTTTATTAGCGTGTAACGCTTTATTAAGTTGGCTGTCGTAATCATAATTTGCAGCTTTGACACTACTTGCAAAACATACAGATGCGAGAATAACAAACCCGATACGCTTTAAAACCTGCATATTAATCTAACTCTAATTGGGCTTTTTCAACAGTTTCCGTGGGTAACTCTTTTTGAACAGAAACCCCCAACTCTTTGAACTCAGAGGCCTGCTTAATCAAGTTTCCTTTACCACGATACAACTGAGAAAACGCTTTATCATAGCTTTCTTTGGCGCGGTCTAATTGCTTACCAACCCCTTCCATACTGGTTAAGAAACCATTGAGTTTGTTGTAAAAACGCTCTGCACGAGCGGCAAGCTCTTTTGAGTATTTAGTTTGCTCTTCAAAACGCCACAGTTGTTTTACGATATTCAAGCTAGTCAATAAGGTCGTTGGCGTAGCAACTAAAATGTTTTTTTCGATTGCTTGCTGATAAATATCACTTTGGTACTTAAGCGCTTCAACAAATGCTGACTCTATTGGTACAAACATGATCACCACTTCTGGTGAGTTAATACCGGGTAGTCTGTCGTAGGCTTTGCTTGCTAACTCGTTTATACGTGATTGCACCGCCATAACATGCTCTTTTAGCGCTTGCTGCGCCTCAAGCTCTGTATCGGCATTTACATAGCGTGTATACGCGTTTAAAGAGGTTTTAGCATCGATAACTAAATGACGTTGCTGAGGCAAATGCACCACAACATCTGGTCGTAAACGGCCATCTTCGGTGTTAAACGATACTTCTCGCTGATAATCTACTCCAGCACGCAGCCCAGCGCTGTCGAGTACATTTTCAAGCATTAACTCACCCCAATTACCTTGGGTTTTCTTTTGCCCTTGTAATGCGGTGCTCAGCCTATCGGCTTGTTCAGTGATAGCTTGGCTTTTAGCCTGTAAATGCAATAACTCAGTTTTTAGCGCTGCACGCTGCTTTAGATCTTCGACGTGGATCAATTCCATCTTATCGCGAAAGCCTTTTAGCTCACCCTGAACAGGTTTTAATAGTTGCTCAATACTTTCTTGATTTAAGGTTTTAAAACGTTGCGATTTTTCTTCAAGGATTTGATTAGCGAGATTTTCAAATTCTTTTTTGAGTTGCTCTTTGCTTTCTTTGATATGGCTAAGCTGCTCTTTAAAATGCAGTTCTTTTTGCTCAACTGTGCTTCGTAAGGTACTTAAATCAACATCGCGCTGATTAAGTGCAGCTTTTGTATCAGCAAGCTCAGCTTCGACCTTGCGCCAAAACTGACTATATTGTTGTGCTTGTTTTTCTTGTTCTACAAAGCGGGTTTTAAAGTGTTGAGACTCATCACGTTGTTCTGCGTAATCTTGCTGTAACTGCGAAAGTGTAAGCTGGCTTTGTTCAAGTTGCAGCTGCTTTTGTTCTAAATGATTTTGCAGGATTTGCTGGCTATTTTGAAGTTCGGTTAACTGATTTTTTAAGCGACTATTTTGTAGGGCAAAAATAACACCACTTGCAACAGCACCTACAGCAGCACCAAGCACACCACTTTGCCAATTAATCTGTGCAATTAGCTCTGTAATCATAATGAAAACTCAAAAACTTAAAGACACATCATCATAACGAATTAGCGCTCAGCAGAGTAGGGGGTTTAGGCATAAAAAAAGCCAGCTCAAGGTGAGCTGGCTCTAACATTACTAAAATTTAGTAACCAAATGGGAAATCAACATAATGCTTATGTAAACTGCAATTTAACAACAAGCATAATAATAGACGCCCCAAAATTTGATTAGTTCAAAAAAACTTTAAAAAAATTTAATTTTTTATCAGTGCAAGCATTTGCACTTCATCAAACTGAGTAAAACTCATTGATTTATCGGTAAATAATGCATCAACAAGGGCTTGTTTATGCTGCTGCATTTTAAATACTTTTTGTTCGATTGAGTTAGCCATAATCAATTTATAAACAAACACAGGGTTAGTTTGGCCAATACGATAGGCACGATCTGTCGCCTGTTTTTCAACGGCAGGGTTCCACCAAGGATCAAAATGAATCACTGTATCTGCTTGAGTTAGGTTTAATCCGGTGCCGCCGGCTTTAAGGCTGATTAAGAATACGGATGTATCACCTTGAGTAAACTCTTCAATTACACGGTCGCGATGTCGCGTTTGCCCTGTAAGCATACTAAAGCGGATGCCAAGTTCATTTAATCGCTCAGCTATCACATCAAGTGCCATGGTGAATTGACTAAATATAATCACCTTACGTCCTTCGCTAAGCATAATAGGCAAATGCTTTGATAACCACTCAAGCTTAGCACTGCCAGCCTGTGAACTAGGATCGATCAATTTTGGATGACAGCAGATTTGTCTTAGCTTTAATAATGCATCTAAAAAGGCAAGCTTACTTTTTTGCACACCTTGCTGCGCAAATAGGTCAACTAATTTCTGTTCTAAAGATTCAGTGATACCTGAGTAAATTTCCTTTTGTTTGCTTTCAAATTCAAACTCTTTAACTAGCTCAGTTTTCTCTGGTAGTTCCTGCGTTACTTGTGCTTTAGTACGTCGCAAAATAAATGGCATGATCAACGATTTAAGTTCATCTGCACGGGCAACGTCGTTATCACGCTCAATAGGCGTTTGAAAATAGCTTTTGAAGTGTGTTTGCGAACCAAGTAAAGAAGGCATTGCAAAGTCGAGCAAAGATTTAAGCTCAAATAAGTTATTTTCGATAGGCGTGCCACTTAAGCAAAGCTTAAAGTCAGCATTAAGGCGCTTAACCAAGCGTGAAACCTGTGCGGCATCGTTTTTGATATATTGCGCTTCATCAAGAATGATGTTTTCAAAATACAGCGGCGAATAAAAGGCAATGTCCCGCTTTAATAGTGGGTAAGTTGTTAAGATACAATCTGCTTGCGACAACTGTTGTAATTGGTCGCTGCGCGCAGCACCAAAGACAGTCGTAATTTTTAAGTTGCTGGCAAATTTATTAATTTCACTTTGCCAGTTACCAACCAAACTGGTCGGGCAAACAATTAACGTAGGGCCAGCTTGTGGTGATTGCTTGGCATTAGCTAAAAAGGCGATAACTTGTAAGGTTTTACCTAGCCCCATGTCATCTGCCAAAATACCACCAAGTTGGTGACGTTTTAGAAAGTTGAGCCAATCAACACCGTGTTGTTGATACTCTCGTAATTGCACACCAGAGTTTAAGCCTTGAATATCGGACTTTTTAATAAGCTGTTGCGAGCTATTTAATTCAGATAGGTAAGCATCTAGAGCATCGTCTACAATATTAACCTTAATTGCTTTTTGCTCGATAAGCTTAGGCAAAAACGACAAAGGCATTAAGATTTCGTCACGGGTTTTAATATGCTCAAAACGTTCACGATAATCATTAAGCTGCATCATCGCGGCCTTTTCAACCACAGCAAAGCGTTTTCCTACAGTAAAGTAATAAAAGCGTTCACTTTGTCTGTTAAGAGATTGATAAGTGTTGTTATCAGTGACAAACAACTGTTGAGTTTTAACACCAGAGATCACGATTTTACTAACTATCTGATGACCTTTACCTCGCTCAACTTGCAGTGAAAGTTGTTTTAGAACTTTGCCTACGTCTAACTCATCATTAATTTTCCAACCGCGTTTTAATAAGTTTGGAATTATTTCAAACTTTAACCAGTGCTCATGAATAACTGATTGTTTATTAAAGATAAAATAAGTTTGTAAAGCCCCTTTACATAATTCAAAGCCAAGGTTAGTTAATTCATTTACAACGGTGTTTTCTAATGACTGGTTTAATATATCAGCTGGCGCCTGGCTTAAATCATACAAAGAGTTTTGATAATTAAACTGCAATCCTAAGCGGATTGTGCCCTCGTCATTATTAATACTGATGACAGGGAATACAGTTCGAGCTAGGCTTTTTTTGCTTTCCTTAAATGCATGAGGGATCACACCTTCACCAAAATTATCATTGAGCTGTTGATAAACGCGATCAAAGTTCTCTGTGTGAATAGCAGGCATATTGGCTAGTAACGCTATTTCATCGGCTGTTAACGGAGTACGAATTCGGCCCACTTTTAGTTTTTCAGGGTCAAGGTAAGTAGGGGGGGTTGTTTTTAACAATAACCAATTATCTTGACCAGCAAGCGTCATGCTCAATGATGTTAAGTCTTTGTTTTGTTTCCAATCAAACTCTAACGCTTGCATACTGTCAGCTTTAATTGCTTGGCGCGAACGGCCTAAAAACAAACGCTGGGTGGCAATTAATTGCTGTAGTGCTGCAAAGCCCCATTGACCTTTAAGCTCTAGTTTTCCAAGGGCATTTTGAGAACGGATCCAGCTATATAAACGAAAATCCGATTCTAATAAATCAGTGGGGGTTACAAAACTATTTAATTGCTGCTCGGTAAGGTTACGACCAAGCGTATAGTTATGCTCAGGATCGTAATTAGCAATTTTAGGAGTAAGGGTTACAACAGACTTCTCTACATCAAAAACAAATAATAAAACCTGTTTGGCATTGTCACTAGCAACTTGCTTAAGGGTTTTTAGCTCACTAAACCAATCATTAATGATGTAATCTTCGCCATAGTCACCTGAATGTTCAATTTTCAGCTTTAGGAGCACAGCCGCAATATGACGGCATTTGGTTTTAGAGCCACAAGTACAATGCGAATCGACCGAAAAGCCACTTGGTAATTTACTGATCTCAATATGCTGAGTGAAGGTATTTCCTTCGTTACCAAACATAGATGCATCGATAACACTAAAGTCACTGTTATGTTCTAACCAATTGATTTGGCCGTTCTGATGATACTCTTTTGCTTTACTTAACACATGTGGCTTAAACAGCTGTTTAATGAAGCGCTCAGACAGAGGAAACTGAGTTTCTTGCTCTTGTTTGATTTCTTCAAAGATAGCTAATAAGTCATTTTTGGATAAGTTAGCAGACATAACGCTTTTGGCAGTAAAAACAAAAAATAATTCTGCCAGTATATGATCTATCGGCCCAGAGCTAAAGCACTATTGGGCAATATTGGACTGGTTGGAGCTGATTAGTTAGTAAAAAAGTGCTTTAAAATAAAATCAAAGTTGAAAAGTGACATACTGAGCATTTAACAAACAACAATCGCACAAGATATAAACAGGTTAATAACAAGGAAGGGACTTTACAGATCGATTTTTTACTAAGCAAACAAATTTTCAGGGTAACAGAACTGTAAAGGGGCGATTAGTTGGTAAAAAACTGATCTGAGAGTGTAATAATGACCAAATTAGCCAACCAAAGATCACTATTTTACTAACGAAAGGAGGGGGGAGATCACGCTTTTACTAACTGTAAAAGCGTGAGAGATCATTATTTTACTAACTAATTAAAGCTATTTAACAATTTAGTTAGCTGCTCTAAGCGTTTGTCTGTCATCACTTTATTATCGATTTTGACAGATAAATCACCGCTTTTAATATTACGCTGTACGCTAACAAACTCACTGTCGATAAGTGCTTCACGACGGCTTGGCGCTGCTGGCTCAGCAGTTAATAGCTTGGTAATTGCAAGAGCACGTTTATCATCGCTGCTGATTTGCGCTATTTCGCTATCATTACTAACCTCATTTACAAGCTTGGTAAACAGCTGCTCATCACGCTCTTTGGCACTAATGAGCTTTTTAGCTACTTCGCGGCCAACATGATTCGCAGTAGGGTAAAGACTTAAAACCTCAGAAGGTAGATTCTCAAACGCTTTAATAGCATCAGCAATAGCAGTGTGTGATACACCTTCAATTGCCGCAATCTCACGATAAGAGCCTTTTTTACCCTCAGCAATAAGCTCATCACGGGTCTGTTGATATGCTTGACCTAGCTCCCATAGACTTGGGGCAATGTATTGATCAGATGATACAGCAAGAATTTTAGCATCTTGATCTGTGAAATCTTCAGAGCTTAAAACTAAGTAATCAGAGTTACTTAAGATACATGCTTTTCGACGACGAGAACCTGCTAATACAAGCATTTCGTCACCTTTATCCCAACATAGGGCAGGGTGCTGGTTACGGCCGTCTTCGGCAATTGCAGGAAGGATATCGGCAACTGACTTTTCATTTAGTAATGATTGTACACGGCGGTTTTTACCATAGACCTTTGTTTTAGCTTCAATTTCTGAGCTTGGAATAACCTTACACACCAAAGTAATTTGACGTGTAGGATCGCTTGGAGCAGGCATACTGATAACATCACCAGCTGAAGCTTGCTCTAGCAAAGCATCTAAACTGCTACTTTCGATAGACGTTGAAAAGGGGTCTAAGCTGGTATCGTTTTTACGTTTTTTAGCCATTTTTATTAATTACCTTACTTAGCTGTATTTAGAGACGATTGAGTTGACTGCCAATTAGAACGGATCAGCATTTCAAGTTCATCAACAACATCTTTGATATTTTCTTGCGCACGAAGTAGTGACTCACGACTAGCTAAGCTATCTGACGTTTTTTGATCAAAAATGGTATTAAAAGAAGATGAGCTGGCGGTAATGGCTGAACTATGATTGATTGGATAACTCATTACTTGACGACCAAATGCACTACGAACATCTTTAACGATGTCGCGCTGTGAATGGTTCCCTTTAACATAGTTAGTTACTAAGAATTGCATGAAGTCCCAACCTTGGTGGCCAAGCGCAGCAACTGTATGGTAAATCTCGCCTAATCGCTTTAAGTATTTATTGTTTGCATCAAAGTCTACAGCTTCAGGATGAACAGGGATAAGCATCGATGTAGAAGCCATTAATGCATTATAAAACATAAAGTTAAGAGAAGGCGCTGTATCAATTAGAATAATATCGAATTGATCTTTTACCGGTTCAATTACTTTTTCGAGCAATTTATGATAGTGGCGTGTTTTATCGTAACTAGAGCTATCTTTTAATAAAGTTGCTGTTTCATGCTCGAAATAAAAGTCATCCATACCTGAAGGCAATATACGGATATTAGGTATATGAGTAGCTAAGAAAGAGTTAGTTACTAACTCATCCCAGGTTTCGTTTTCATCGAGTTCAATACAGTCACGCATTAAGTCACCCACAGTGATTGGATCTGGTTCACTAGGCGGGAAAAAGCTTGATGAAGAACCTTGTGGATCAAGGTCAATAATACCAATTCTGTATCGTTTAATGTTGGTAGTAGCAAGTGCAGCAGCTATGTTCACCATGCTGGTCGTTTTACCACAACCACCTTTTAATGAGTTAATAACGATAACTTGTAATTTATCATCAACGGTACGGTGATCTGGCTTTATATCCATGATATCAGCCATAGCAAATATATTTACTAAGGTATATGCGTAGTGACCATTAGCACCACGTTTGATATTTAGTTCATCAAAGTCACCATTATCATGACGTCGTTTCAAGGTGCGATTATTACAGCCTAATAAGTCAGCGGCTGCTTTTTGCGTGTAAGTACGAAGTTCTTTTTCTTCAGACTTTAAATGGGCACGATAATGTTGAATACGTCCTTCTAGCGATTTTTCAGCAACTTCTGCTGTCGCTTTTAGTAACCTGTAAGTGGCTAGCGCATTATTATTGATAGACATACTTTCTTCCTCAAAGTTATGCTTTAAGTATAATGTCCATTCAAATTGCTGTAAACAAGTATTTAAGACGACATACCTTTTATTTATAAGACATTTAATAAAAATTTGTAACTTTACTGATGCTAAGTATAAATAAGTAAGTTTAATATCGGTTAAGTATATAGGTATATAAGGTTAAGATGCTAAAATAGTGAAATATATTACTGATTTTATTGAATATTTACTAAAAAGCCAGATCGTATTTTTACTTGGTAAAGATCAGATCTATAATGACTCGCAGATCAGCATATTACTAAGCAAAAAATGAGCTTTCGACTTATGCACAGCTTAGTCACTGCTTTACACACAAAAATGCTTGTGTAGATCAAACTTTTACTAACTAAATTATAAAGTTATACACTGAGAGCATAACTCAAATGCGCAATAAGTTGGTATGGATCTGATCTATAGTTGGTACAGATCAGATCTATGCTAACTAAAGAGCTGTTTATCCACATGCTGTTTTAAAAAAGCAATTTTTGTCGTGTTAATTTGCTTTAAAAAGGTGATTAACAGGACATAAATTGAACTGAGTTAGTAAAATTACGACCTATCAACTATAACTTAGTAAAAATCTGATCTGAAAATCAGAAATTACGAAACAGTTAGTATAAAACTGATCCGAAGAAATAAATTATGATCGGATCAAGTTTATACTAACTTAAACATTTAACTTTTGAAGTTTTATGTGTTGTTATTAACTGTCGAAGAAAAATTGGAAATAAGAACAATGAGCCGAAAGGTCAACATCTCGGTAGATAACTTACCCGATACATTACGCGGGCAGATCCACGGGGTGGAAAGTGCAATAGATAATGAAAGTCTTGCACTATTTACAGACAACAAAGATGTGCGTGTTTCAATTGAAAATGCTGCACATGGTTTGAGAGCTTACTCAAATACATTTAATCATTATGATTTATGGGGACGTTTTGTCCGTTCTGGTCATAAGAAGCTTCCGGTTGAAGAAGCACCAAAGAAAACCATCGTCACAAGAAGAATCTCTGAAAAAGTAGACGGCATTCTTTATGATGGCGAAATCAAAATTACACCTGCGGTAGTAAGCACAAGAAAAGATGGTGAAGATGTTGAATATCTTGTTTGGCCATCTGATCGAGAAGAAAAAGTCGAACGTGCCTTAATTCGTTTAGCCTCTAAAGGTAAAATTGTAAAAATCAATTTTAAGTCTGGCATTCAATACGCAGTTGTTTTTTCAATGAATGAATTAGCGCAAGAGCTGAAAGCGGTTGGCCAGTCGATGCCTTATCCGCAAATCAAAGAATCATTAGAAGCATTACAAGGTTCTAAACTTTCTTTTAAATATTCAGCAACAGATACGCGTAACTCTGATATTGATGACTCATTTTACGAATCGAACATGAACTTTTTATCGTCACTTCATTTTAGTGGAAAAAAAGGTCAAGGTGGTAACGTAAAATGTGTAGCTTGTTTGAATGCCTTCGTTCATAACATGATCGATAACCTTGAATACAAAGGTTACTACTTTAATAGTGCTCAAGAATTAAAACGTGGTTTATCTCGTTGGATGATGCTTCGTTTATATCATTTATGGCGTTATGCGGCACCGGGTAAGACCTACCATTTCCGACTATTATCGATTATGGAAAAATATGGCTCTATTTATTCAACAGACGAAATTACCGAGAATAAATTAAAAGCTTTGCGTCGTGATATGACTACGACAATGAAAGACTTAATTGAGAAAGGTGCAATCTCTGAATATAACATTACCAATGTCAAAGATGACAAAACGGGTAATATTATTGATTACACATATGAAATGCATCCATCTGATCAATTTTGTGATGAGATTCTTACGCTTAATAAGCATAATAAACGAATCGAAATTCAAGGTGGTAAACGCATTGTTGAGAATGCGGTATTAATCGATGAAGATAAAATTGAAGAAATAGTCGAAGACTAATTTCTTTTATACTTACTATTACTATATACAAAAGGCCACATATGTGGCCTTTTTAACATAATCAATCTGTCACTTGTTCTAAGTAAAGTCTATCTACTAAGAAATCATATTCTCTTTTTCGAGGGTGGCTTTCAGGTTTTTGATAATCAGTTAATGTACCAAGTTTTACATCTGGTTCTGGGTTTATCAAAATAAAAGGTAAAGCAGCACTAACATGATATCGATTTTTAGCTGTATATCTTACATTAACTTGTGGGCTAACTCTTGTTGGTCTACGAATTCGCAATTTTTCTTTATCACCTAAACTTGCAACTCGACTTTGCTCTTGTGCAACTAGCGCTTGCCAAGCGTGTTGGTCGATCATTCTTGGGTTAGAATAACTAGCCGATTTATCCAACATTGCTAAGGCCATTTTTTTTGTTAGCGTTTTAGTTGCGTGTTTGTGCATCCAAGTAAAACGAACAGAGTAGGGCGATTCAGTTTCAAAATGGATCTTACGATATGCTGCAAGGGTAATGAGATTTGGAACAGCATTGTGGACAGCTTCAAACCTCGCATCATTATTATCGATAGCTATAACACTATTTTTAAAATCTGCTTTGGCTTTATTTAATTGATTTATCCTTGCAATGAAATGTTGCTTATCGACATCTTTTAAAACTAATAAGCCTGGATGCCTTTTTAATACTCGACTACTTAATCCTGACTTTTTATAAAAATCACCAAAGGAATTTAGAATTAATTTATGAGCATCATCGCCTTCAATTTTATGTACACTAATTGAAGAAGGAACTTTCTTTTCGTCGTTTACATCGATATCTGGCAGTTGATAATATGAAGCCTTATCAAAACCCACTTCTTTTAATTCTTCACAAAACAAATGAGTCAATTCACTTACTAAATCAAACTGACTGCGTATCTCTAACTTTGTACTCATAGGAACACATCTTACTTAACGGTTATTCAATTTTAACCTTATCCCCTGTAAATTAATAGATAAATTTATTTTCAATGCTGACCTTACTTATTAATCAATTTAAGTATGATGTGTTCTTCGTTATGCTGCTTAGTACAGGTTTTCAACTTGATCAATGTTAGATATAAATTGTTCAATATAAGTGTGTAAAGCAGAGGTTACACTAGGCCTCAATCTAGGTAAGATGTGTTCTTGGTCTTTGGGTTAATTGTTAAAACAAAAAAAGCTCTATAACTCACTGTTTCAAAATGGAAAGATGCTAAGTATCTGCTAGTTAATATCGAATCTGTTTATCAAATAACGAAATAATCGTAAATAGCTGAATATTGTCCTTGAACTTAGTACGTGCAATAAGTTAGTTTTCGTTAACGGTCTATGTTAGGAATGAGGAAAGAACATGCAATCGTGGAACCCAGACAGCTGGAGAAAACTGCCGATACTTCAGCAGCCAGAGTACCCAGATCAAGAAGCCCTTAAATCTGTTGAAGGGCAATTAAAAAGCGCACCACCTTTGGTATTTGCCGAAGAGACGCGTAGCTTATACAAACAACTAGAAGCTGTATGTGAAGGTAGAGCCTTCTTATTACAGGGTGGTGATTGTGCAGAGTCATTTAGTGACTTTAATGCCGCAAATATCCGCGATACATTTAAAACACTTTTACAAATGGCCGTTGTTTTAACTTATGGTGGTAAATGCCCTGTAGTTAAAATTGCGCGTATGGCAGGTCAGTACGCTAAGCCACGCTCATCAGATTACGAAACAATCGATGGTGTTTCATTACCTTCGTACCGTGGCGATATCATCAATAATTTTGAATTCACAGAGCAAGCCCGTGTACCTGATCCACAGCGATTGATGACTGCATATCATCATAGTGCTGCAACGCTAAATTTATTACGCGCATTCGCGCAAGGTGGTTTAGCCGATTTACATCAAGTAAATCGCTGGAACATGGGCTTCGTTGCTGCAAATCCGCTTAAAGAGAAATACCAACAACTAGCTGACAGAATTCAAGATGCGCTTGAATTTATGGAAGTATGTGGTATCGACTCAACCGTTGCTCCGAGCTTAAAAGAAACAGACTTATTTACATCACACGAAGCGTTATTATTAGGCTATGAAGAAGCTCTAACACGCCGTGACCACTTATCAGGTGATTGGTATGATTGTTCTGCACACTTTGTTTGGATTGGTGAACGTACACGTCAACTTGATCATGCACACATCGAATTCTTTAAAGGTATTAAAAATCCAATTGGTGTGAAAGTTGGGCCAGGTATGGACCCAGATGAGCTAATCAAACTTATCGATGCAGTTAACCCAGATAACATTCCAGGTCGCTTAACGTTAATTACGCGAATGGGTGCTGATGTACTGCCAGAGAAACTACCGGCACTAGTACGTAAAGTACAACAAGAAGGCCGTAAAGTTATTTGGAGCTCAGATCCAATGCATGGTAATACTGAGAAAGCGAGCTCAGGTTATAAAACACGTAGCTTTAATAATATTCTTCGTGAAATTAGCCAGTTCTTCGCAGTACACAAAGCTGAAGGTTCATACCCAGGTGGTGTTCACCTTGAAATGACTGGCCAGCACGTGACTGAATGTACTGGTGGTGCATATGGCTTATCTGATGAAGATTTAGCACAGCGCTACCGCACTCAGTGCGACCCACGCCTAAATGCAGATCAAGTTTTAGAACTAGGTTTCTTAGTTGCTGATTTATTAAAAGACGCACGTAAGTAACACTAAGTTATCCAAAAAAGGCTGCATATTGCAGCCTTCTTTAATGTCCGATACTAAAATAAGTTAGTACTTACGTCTTTCAAGACCAGTATCAGATATAATCTTTGCAGAAATTTCTTCTACTGAATGATGAGTCGAATTTAAAAATTGAATCTTCTGTTTTTTATATAGCATTTCTACTTCACGCACTTCGATACGACACTGTTTTAAAGACGCATATTTTGAATTAGCCATACGACGCTGGCGAATATCGGCAAGGCGAACAGGGTCAATCGTTAAACCAAAAAGTTTATGTTTGTAAGCTTTTAAACACTCAGGCAGGGTGCCTCTTTCTAAATCATCTTCTGTCAGCGGGTAATTCGCCGCTTTGATACCATATTGTAATGCCAGGTATAAACTAGTTGGTGTTTTACCGCTTCTGCTAACACCTACTAAAATAATGTCGGCTTCAGCATAGTTTTTAATGTTAGCGCCATCATCATTGGTCAACGCATAGTTAACCGCATCAATACGAAAATCATAACTTTTCTCGTGCATCGAATGCGTTCTATGAACCTTTGGTACTGGCGCAACTTTTAACTCTTGAGAAATTTTATCACTGTATTGTGATAAAAAGTCATAACACACCGCGCAAGACGATTTAATAATTTCACTTAGCTCGTGGTTTACAAACGTGAAGAACACGAGTGGCTGCTCTCCATCACGTTGCGCTGTTGAATTAATTAAGTTCTTAACTTCAATTGCTTTTTTTTCTGTTTCAACAAAAGGAATTGTTTTGTGATTAAACTCAACAGGAAACATAGATAAGGTCGCATGACCAAAGACTTCAGAGGTGATTGCTGTTCCATCAGAAATATAAAATGCAGTTCTCATATTTAACCTTTTTATTACCTTTATCTGCAAAATAGGGGCTTCACGGTTTACGTGAGGTCTGTTGCCAGTGTAGAATGACTACGACCTTTTTAGAAGGTTTTCTTTCTTAACTCTCACAGTTAGTACTACAATTTGTTTATGGAGAAAGATCCGTGCAAGAATACGTTCTCTGGTATCAAGAGCTTGGTATGCAAGATGTTCCTCGTGTTGGCGGTAAAAACGCTTCACTTGGTGAAATGATCTCAAACCTAGCTAACGCTGGTGTTCAAGTGCCAGGTGGTTTCGCTACAACCGCTGATGCATTCAATGAGTTTCTAGAGCAATCTGGATTAAACTCAAAAATCCACGATATTTTAGACACATTGGATGTGGATGATGTAAATACACTCGCTAAAGTCGGTGCCGAAATCCGCCAATGGATTATCGATACACCATTCCAACCTAACCTAGACCAAGCCATCCGCGACGCATATAGCCAACTACACGGCGACGCATCACAAGATGTTTCATTTGCAGTTCGCTCATCTGCTACAGCAGAAGACATGCCAGACGCTTCATTCGCAGGACAACAAGAAACGTTTTTAAACGTACGTGGTATTGATGCAGTAATGACTGCAATCAAACACGTGTTTGCCTCACTATTTAATGACCGCGCTATTTCTTACCGTGTTCACCAAGGTTATGATCATCGTGGTGTTGCATTATCAGCTGGTATCCAACGCATGGTTCGTTCAGATAAAGCAGCTTCAGGTGTTATGTTCAGTATTGATACTGAATCTGGCTTTGAAGATGTTGTATTTGTCACTTCAAGCTATGGTCTTGGTGAAATGGTTGTACAGGGTGCTGTAAACCCAGATGAATTTTATGTTCATAAACCAACTCTTGCTAACGGTAAACCAGCGGTAGTTCGCCGTAACATTGGTTCAAAAGCAATCCAAATGATTTACTCAGCGGATGAATCACATGGTAAGCAAGTTGAAATTGTTGACGTAGATTCGTCACTTTCAAACAAATTCTCAATCACAGATGCTGAAGTTCAAGAACTTGCAAAGCAAGCTGTTATTATTGAAAAGCACTATGGTCGTCCAATGGACATCGAGTGGGCAAAAGACGGCAACGACGGTAAACTTTACATCGTTCAAGCACGTCCAGAAACAGTTCGTTCAAACGAAGACGCTAACGTTATGGAGCGTTTCCAATTAAATGGTACAAGCACAGTTGTTGCTGAAGGCCGTGCAATTGGTCACAAGATTGGTTCAGGTACTGTACGCGTACTAGATTCAATTGATGAAATGGACAAAGTACAACAAGGCGACATTCTAGTTACTGACATGACTGACCCAGACTGGGAGCCAATCATGAAACGTGCCGCTGCGATTGTTACAAACCGTGGTGGACGTACTTGTCACGCGGCAATCATTGCTCGTGAATTAGGTATTCCTGCAGTAGTTGGTTGTGGTAATGCAACTGATTTAATTAAAGCAGGCCAAGATGTAACTGTATCGTGTGCCGAAGGTGACACAGGTTATATCTACGAAGGTATTTTAGATTACGAAGTACTTACTTCACGTGTTGATGAAATGCCAGAATTACCAATGAAAGTTATGATGAACGTAGGTAACCCTGATCGTGCATTCGACTTTGCTCGCTTACCTCATGCCGGTGTTGGCCTTGCGCGTGTTGAATTCGTAATCAACCGAATGATTGGTGTTCACCCTAAAGCACTTCTTAATTTTGATGCGCAATCTGACGAGCTAAAAGCTGAAATCTCAGAAATGATGGCAGGTTATGAATCACCTGTAGAATTCTATATTTCTAAGCTTGTTGAAGGTATTGCAACACTAGGTTGTGCGTTTGCACCTGAGCGTGTCATTGTTCGTATGTCTGACTTTAAGTCAAACGAATATGCAAACCTTGTTGGCGGCCAGCAATATGAGCCGGAAGAAGAAAACCCAATGATTGGTTTCCGTGGTGCAGCACGTTATATCTCTGAAGACTTCCGTGACTGTTTCGCGTTAGAGTGTGAAGCGATTAAACGTGTTCGCAACGAAATGGGTATGACTAATATTGAAATCATGATCCCATTTGTTCGTACGCTTGAAGAAGGTAAGCGCGTTATTGAATTACTTGAAGAACATGGTCTTAAACGTGGCGAAAATGGTCTGAAAGTAATCATGATGTGTGAATTACCATCAAACGCGTTACTTGCAGATGAGTTCTTAGAGTATTTCGATGGTTTCTCTATCGGTTCAAACGACTTAACTCAGTTAACATTAGGTCTTGACCGTGACTCAGGTTTAATTGCGCATCTATTTGATGAGCGTAACCCTGCAATCAAGAAACTATTATCAATGGCTATTCAAACTGCTAAAGCAAAAGGCAAATACGTAGGTATTTGTGGTCAAGGTCCTTCAGATCATGAAGACTTTGCAGCTTGGTTAGTTGAGCAGGGCATTGATTCTGTTTCTCTAAACCCAGATACAGTATTAGAAACTTGGTTATATCTTGCTAAGAAATTAGCCGACTAAGTACTTTATTTAACTAAAATAAAGATTCTGATATAAAAAATGCCAGCACTTAGCTGGCATTTTTGTAGCTCAATTAGGAATCAGCGAGCAAGTTTTTTATCGATATAAGCACATGACTTAGTCAGAGCCTTTTGGCACAAGGTTAAATAATCACGCGCTTTAGGATAGTAAAAAGATAAACAGAAAAGTCCTGCAATAAAGAAGATCAGCGACGGTCCGGGAATAATAACAAAAACTAAACCCAATAACATGCACAAGGCACCTAAACTGATTAATGCAATTTTTTTCATCTGACTATCTCATTTGCTGCTTTAATACACAGTATAAAAGTATTGCCCCCGAAATCGATAAAAAGAGTGTTACAAACTGTAAAATCTTCAATTTATCTTAGCTATTAGCATGATATAATTTGCAAAATGCCTTAATTTATCACCGTCATGATAGCAACAATAAGCCAACAACAAGCCACCACAGAACTCGTTTCTAATTACTTAGATACAATACAAAAACAAGGTTTTAGTGGTGATACCGATGCAAGCTTTTCTACACGTTTAAGTTTATCAACCGATAACAGCGTTTACCAACAGGTACCTCAAGGTGTCATCTTTCCAAAGTCAGCAAAAGACATACAACTTGCTATGCAAATTGCTTCTCGTGATCCGTTTTTATCACTGACTTTTGGTCCACGCGGAGGTGGTACAGGTACTAATGGTCAATCGCTAACCCCAGGTATAGTTGTTGATTTATCTCGCTACATGCGTGAAATTTTAGAAATCAATGTCCAAGAAAACTGGGTGCGCGTGCAAACGGGTGTAATAAAAGACCAATTAAACGACTTTTTGCGTCCTTACGGTTTTTTCTTTGCGCCCGATTTATCAACAAGTAACCGTGCAACAGTCGGTGGAATGATAAATACAGATGCATCAGGTCAAGGCTCTTTGGTTTATGGCAAAACAAGTGATCACGTTTTAGGCCTAACAACTTATCTTGTTGATGGCACTGAAATGTCAACAACCCCTATGCCTATTGAAAAAGCAAAAGTAATTGCTGAACAAAACACGACAGTAGGTAAGTTATATAAAACAGTTCTTGATATTGGCCTTGAGAATCGAGACGCTATTTTAGAAAAATTCCCACGTTTAAACCGTTTTCTGACCGGCTACGATTTAGAACATATTTTTTCTGATGATTTACAAACCTTTGATATGAGTCGATTAATTACTGGCTCCGAAGGTTCATTAGGTATAGTTACTGAAGCAAAACTAAATATCACGCCCATTGCTGAATTTAAAACATTAATAAATATTAAATACGATAGCTTTGATTCTGCACTTCGTCATTCACCCTTTCTAGTTGCAGCAAATGCAACTTCTGTAGAAACAGTCGATAGCAAAGTACTTAACCTTGCTCGAGAAGATATCATTTGGCATTCAGTATCGGACTTAATAACCGATGTTGAAAACAAAGATATGCAAGGGCTCAACATGGTTGAGTTTAATGCGGTTTCACCTGAAGACATTAAAGATAAAGTAGACACTCTTTGTAAGCTACTCGATGAATGTGTTGAAAAACAAACTAATGGGGTGATCGGTTATCAGTTAACGAATGACAAAGCTGATATATTAAAAATTTATGCAATGCGTAAAAAGTCAGTGGGCCTTTTAGGAAATGTAAAAGGCAGTCAAAAACCGTTAGCTTTTGCTGAAGATACTGCAGTACCACCAGAAAACTTAGCCGATTTTATAGTCGAGTTTCGTGAACTTCTCGATAACCACAACCTTCAATATGGTATGTTTGGCCATGTTGATGCCGGTGTATTACACGTACGACCTGCTTTAGATATGTGTGATCCAGAGCAAGAAAAATTACTTCGCCATATTTCAGATGAAGTCGTTAAACTGACTGCCAAATATGGCGGATTGATGTGGGGTGAGCACGGAAAAGGATATCGAAGTGAATATGGCCCTGAATTTTTCGGCGAGCATTTATTTACACAACTTCGAAAAATCAAAGCGGCATTTGATCCAAATAATAGAGTAAACCCAGGTAAAATCTGTACGCCAATTGAAAGTAAAGACTCACTCGTTTCTGTTGATGATCAAAAGCGTGCCTGGTTCGACAAAGAAATTTCTATCGATGTTAAAACTGAATTTAATAACGCGATGACCTGTAATGGTAATGGTCTATGTTTTAACTATGATGAAAAATCACCAATGTGTCCATCTTATAAAGTAACAGGTGACCGCCGTTATTCACCTAAAGGTCGCGCAAGTTTAATGCGCGAGTGGTTGCGCCTTCAAGAGTCTGAAAATATTGATTTACTCAATGTCGAAAAAGAATTAGTTAATGGCGAAGTAATCACTTGGTGGGAGCGCTATCAACATAGTCGCGATAAGAAAAAAGGCGTTTATGATTTCTCTCATGAAGTAAAAGAATCAATGGACGAGTGTTTAGCTTGTAAAGCATGTACTACTGCTTGCCCAATCAAAGTTGATGTACCAACATTCCGTTCACGCTTTTTAAATTTCTACCACAGTTATTATGCGCGCCCAGCAAAAGATTATTTAGTAGCAGGCATCGAACAAACTGCGCCGGTGATGGCAAAATTTGCTAAAGTGGTAAATCCAATAGTAAATACAAAACTTGTTTCAGGATTAATTAAAAATACCATTGGTTATGTTGATACGCCAAGTTTAAGCATACCGCAACTTTCTAAACGTATTTCAAAAGATCAGCATTTTAATTTTGAATTACTTAATTCACTTTCAAAAGAACAACAAGCTGAATATGTACTGATAGTACAAGATCCATTCACGAGTTTTTACGAAGCCGAATTAGTCGAAAGCTTTATTAAAGTCATTAAAGCGTTAGGCAAAAAACCTATGCTATTACCATTTAAACCTAATGGTAAAGCACAGCATGTAAAAGGGTTTTTAAATGAATTTAAAACAACAGCAAAAAATGCTGCTGAGTTTTTAAATTCACTCAGTGAAATCAATGCTCCTTTAGTTGGGCTCGATGCATCTTTGGTTATGTGTTACCGAGATGAATATGTGTCAATTTTAAAAGAGAACCGTGGAGATTTTAAAGTTGAGCTTGCGCATGAATGGCTTCAAACGCAAAACTTTAAACAAGTTACTCTTGCCACTACAACGAGTTCGCCATTTAAATTGTTGAGTCATTGTACTGAAACAACAGCAATGCCGAATGCATCTAAAGTTTGGCAAACCATTTTTGCTGATCTAAATTTACAGCTTGAAACTACCAGTACGGGTTGTTGTGGTATGGCAGGAACGTACGGCCATGAAAAACAAAACCAAGAAAATTCACGGGCTCTTTATGAAATGAGTTGGCAACCAATTATTTCAAGTAATGAGCCTGAAACTATTTTAGCAACTGGCTTTTCTTGTCGTAGCCAAGTGAAGCGCTATGAAAAATTTAAACCAAAGCATCCACTGCAATTAATTGCAGAGCTACTTTAAGTTGTAAAAATAAAAAAGGCGCTCAACGCGCCTTTTTTATTGGTAACTTTTTGCTATGGGCTTGGTACTCATGCCATGAATGAACACACTAAATAAAATGGTTGTTAATGTTACTGTGGCAATTTGTTCTTTGTTTTCAATTGCTGTATCCATCACCATTAAAGTGAAAACGATAGACGCCAAACCTCGAGGACCAAACCACGCAAAAGTAAATTTGTCTTTGAAATTTTGATTAGTAAACATAAGTGAAAGGAGTACCGGCACAATTCTAAAAATCGTCACACTTAATAACGCATAAAAAACAATTGGCCAAGTGATATCATTCACAATTAAGTGACCACATACAAAACCGAATAAACACCAAATTAGTAGCGCAACAAATTCAGCGATATGCTCAGAGTCTTTAACTAGTGTTGAACGAATTTTTTTAGGTGCTAAGTAATCAAATAAAAGCCCCGAAACAAAAACAGCAATAAAGCCACTGCCATGAAAATTTTGTGTTAAAGAGAAAATAGCCATGACTAAGCCAATTAATAAAAATGGACTGCTATTATTTGCAAAGTAATGACGTGCTAATGCTATTTTTAAAAGTGGAATAAACACGGCCATCAACACGCCTGCAACAATAAGTGCTACACCTAACTCTCTTGCAAAAACAAGTAAAGTATCAATTGTCGTTACAGCACTTTCTGGATTTTGAGCTAATAAAAGTAAAATTAAAAAGATGGGTACGCAAAGGCCATCGTTCAAACCACTTTCCGTATTTATTCCTTCGCGAACTTTCTCTGGAACCGATGTGCATTCTAAAATTCCTTTGCTAAGCGCGGCATCAGTCGGTGTTAAAATAATCGCGATCAAGGCAGATTGAAAAAGTGATAACTCCGAAAAGAAAAACAACCCACCAGCTACACCTAACAGTAATGTCATCGGCAAAGCCATAAAAAGTAACAGGCCAGGGTACTGATAACTATGTTTTAATACGGGGAGTTTTGATTTGGCGGCATCGGTAAATAAAAAAATACTTAAGGTTAATTCTACCAAAGGTAAAATGTCGCTGAGTCCGGCTTCGCCTAACTTAAACTCACTCGGCAAAAAGTAAGACATTGCAATTCCGACCAACACAAAAAACATTGGCCCGGTAATTTCTGTTCGCTCTAATTGCCGAATCGTCAGTGAGTAAAATAATAAAGCTAAACCGACTAACGCCAGTATTGTATATTCCATTAAACTTTCCTTTTTATTCCGGACTTTGCACGTTCTTTTATATTTGTTTGAATATAAATTTGATCTGTCGTAGCAATTTTTGCATGACCTAAATCTTCAGATAAATGTTTAAGAGGTCTTGTTTGGGCATCGTGTGTTGCACCGGTATGTCTTAACCAGTGAGCAGTGGCCGCTTCAAGTTGTTCCGCATCATCTTTAAAGCCGTCATCTAAAAGAGATTGTTTTGCTAAATCAAAACTTTGCTGAACCAAACGACGAATTTGACGAACAGTCATTCCACCTTTACCACGAATTTTATGAACTAACGGCTCAGCTTCATCAACGCGGGGCAGGGCAGGTAAACCACGGTAAAGCCTATAACGTTTTAGATATGATATAAAATCTTCACTTAAGGTAACATCACGTAATTTATTGCCTTTACCCATAATTCTTAGAAACCAAAAACCATCATTATCTTGCCAAAAATGTGACATAACGGGTGACCACTGAGGGCGCTCGGATAACTCAGATATTCGTAAGTACAATCCTTTTAAGCAAGCAAGTGTGAATAAATTTCTTTCTAAATCAGGTTGTTGTTCACATAAATCACGAGTAACACCAAAAACATATTCCCATTGAATATCACTAAGTGTATCGGGAATTTTAATTTGCGATTGCACAACTAAGTAAGGGCTATTCTTTTTAACAACCGGTACAAAGTTAGCAAAGGTTTTTTCTTCTAAAATTGCGAACTTATAAAAAACATTTAAAGCTGTAAACATAGCTGCGAGTGTTTGTTGGCTAGCAATATTTTCTTTATTGATGAAAGGGCGCCAATTTGTATTTAGTCGTCTTATGCCTTGTTCATCTTTATAACGCCATTGCACTGAACTTGATAACCAGGCTGAATCTGGTTCAACCATAAAATCAACATAGGCTTCAATATCTTCACGTTTTAGATCAAATACCGATTTTTCAGCAACCAACCACGACCATAAACAAAAACGCTCAAGCTCATTTCGAAAACGATTAAATGTGGCTTCTGATTTTCGGCCATACACATATAAAAACTGATAAACAAAAGCTAAGTCATTTTTTGATTCAGCAACAGTCAATCCAACTTGATGTATAAAGTGTTCAAGTTCTGGATATTCTGTTGCAAGAGTATCATCTTCAAGATGGGCAATTTGGTAACGCAGTTGTTTTAGTGTATCGACGAGAGCAACGAGCATAATGATGTAATATCTTGTAAAATAGCTAGTTATAAGATTACCATAAAGTCCGATACTGTCTAGTATTGGACTTAATATATCTATAGTATTTGCAACATTAACTAGATTGCCATACTAATATTCAAGGAATATGTATGAAAAAGTTTATCGCTATTAGTTTAGTTTTAATCACTACAATTGTAACTGGTTGTGCTACAACAGGAAGTGCATCTCCCGATGAAAAACGTGCTTTAGTACAAAGCATGAAAAACAATACATTAAGTGAGCTTTACGCTCAAAAACCTGATGTTAAACAACAAATTGCTAATTCTGCTGGTTACGCGGTTTTTGATAATGCCAATGTAAATGTTGTTTTAGCCAGCTTTGGCGGTGGTTACGGTGTTGTTAAAAACAACCTAACCGGTAAATCAACTTACATGAATATGGGTGAAGCAGGTTTAGGCTTAGGTTTAGGTGTTAAAGACTTTAATGTTGTTATGGTTTTTCATAATCAAGCAGCAGTAAATCGCTTTATTGAACATGGTTGGGCATTCGGTGGAAATGCAGATGCAGCAGCAAAATATGAAGATAAAGGTGGCGCTTTAGTTGCCGAAGCAATTGCCGACCAAGTAACTGTTTATTCCTTAACCGAAAATGGCCTTGCGTTACAAGCGGTACTTAAAGGCACTAAGTTTTGGGTAGATTCTGAGCTAAATTAAGCTATTTTAAACCCTTCTAAAAGTGGGCTAGTTAGTAACCTAACTCCCATTTTTCATTATTTCATGCAATTTAACATAACGTAATTTATGGGCTATCCGCTATTACGCAAAAGCGTCCTCAGTTGGAGCGTTTGCTAGTCCTGCAACAAGTGTTAGCGCTACACATGCCGCACTAATCTTTTTTACAATATCCGACCAGATCTTACCTTCTTCCTTCGATTTTGATTTTTCGATAGCAAGTTTTAGTAAAGCTTCTTTTTGATCCATACCAACAGCATTGGCCATTGCGATGCACTGGTTCGCAGTTAAATGACGGTTACCTTTTTTAATTTGAGACATATTACCTGAGTTAAATTCAGTGAAATCTGAAATAACTTGTTTGTCCTGAGTGTAACCTTTAACTTCTTTATATTTTTCAATTAGTTCGTAACTAAAATTCATAGCGTTCTCCTCACTTACTTAATTATAACTGTCATTCTTGATAAATAAAAAGTTGACACCTGTCAAACCTGAATGTTAGATTCGCGAAAACATTCAAGATTGACAGTTTGACATATTAACAAGGATTACAGTTTGAAATTCTATCTCCAATACATAGCTGGCATTGAGGAATACGCGCTAGGTTTCAATAAAATTGAACACCCGCTTATGTATTCGTCACGCGCTGAAGCTATGGCTTTTTGCATAGACTATGCAAGTGGAGAACCTTTCGAAATCATCGACGTTGATGATTCAAACTGGCAAGAACTGTTCGATTCTGGAGCATTTGACTATGACCCAGACTTCTAAACAGTTAACCAAAATCGACTACTTAACCGTTGTTTTTTGCCCTGACGAAATTGCCCGTCTTCGCTTTGACGCCAAAATTGCGTTTGGTAAAGGTGACTTTGGCTCCTACAAAGAAGCTTATAACGCAATGCTTTGTGCTGAATTATTCGACCAACAAGCCACTGATGATTTAGACGTAGAAGTTAACGAATCGGTTGTTTATGACTCTGATTATTACTATGACCAGCTGTTCGAAAACAACCCTCGTTACCGTAATTACGGCTCTGTTGATGCTATTCCAAGTGAAGAACGGGCGCACTTTTTCAAGAATGTAGTTAGAAAAACCAAACGTTACAAAACACTTAACTCTTTGATTGAAGGTGATATTACTAAGTTTATGCACCTTTTGAATACTGAAGTTGCTACGGCTGCCGACCGCTTAACATCGGATGATTTAAGCTGGTCTTATCGCCATAATTCAGGCGGTATGTTCACCTATGAAAAGTCAGCAACCCTTTACCGTCATGATGTAAATTCAGGCGTAGTTGCTTGGGGTGCGAACAATGGCGGCGTGATGATTTCATTCTCTGGCGCAGGTTGTGCGGGTCTCGATATTCCAAAACTTCACGCCATGCTTAAGAAAATGCCGAACGTAAAAATCACCCGCTTAGACATTGCCTATGATGACTATGACGGCGAAAAATCCGTTCTAAATTACTTCCAAAATCTAGAAGAAGGCGGCTTCTGTAAAACGAACCAAGCGCCCTCTTTCTCATGGATTCAAACTGGCGAACTGCAAAAATTATCTAATGAGCAACAAGCGCTATGGAAGAAAAAACACGGTTGGCAAAAACGTTATGACTGCGTGGCCAATGGCGGTAACACCCTTTATGTAGGAAGTCGCAAAAATGGAAAAATGGCGCGTATCTATGAAAAAGGCAAGCAAATGCAAAGTGAATCTCAACCTAATTGGGTGCGTGCTGAGCTTGAGCTTAGGTCTATTGACCGTGTTATCTCCTTGGATGCACTTCTCAATACCGATGCCGTTTTTGCTGCTGCATACCCTGCTTTTGAGTTTGTTAGCGCTAAACGCCTTGAGATTAAAACCACCACTCGCAAACCAAAACACAACGGAATCTTAGTTGCTGAAAGATTAGAACGCTACTGCGCACAGTCTTACGGCAAGTACTTAAATTTCTTACGTCACGTTAAAGAACTGACTGATAACGAAATCATTAATCAATTAACTAAAGGCCTTAATCCGTGGGATATCCCCGACTCTATTAATCAGGCCTGTATATCACCACCAAATCAAATGGAGTTAACCCCATGAAAGTAACATTACTATCTGCCGCAAATGGTAAAGGTATTTCTCAAAAAACTGGTGCACCTAAGCACTACGCATTTTCGTCTATCAGCTACTTAGTACCTGAAAAGGACTTTATCCAAGGTGATCACCAAATCCAGAAATGCGGCTTTGAACCAAAGTCTTTAAACATCCTTGATGAACAGTCTTTGTATCAAAAATTTAAAAACATCTTAGACCAACACGGTATTTGTCAGGTTGATTTAACCCTACAACCTGACCCAGAAAACATGTCTCGAAACGTTGTATCAGATGTGAAATACGCAGGCTAATCATGGGTGAAAACAAATACATTGCTATTTGTCCCGTTGCGCCTGTAGAGAAACAGTGTCCGGTGGAATTGGAAGTTGTGGAAACACCCCTTCCCGTTCCGCTTGATTGGGACACCTTCAAAACTGAAGTTGCTCCGTCAATCATCGTCGTTCTTCTTACCGCTTATGGTTGGAAGAAATTAAACAAAATGGTTTGGAATAGATAAGGAACTTAACCATGAAAAACATCTTAAAAAGTAAATTAGCTAAAGCTGGATTAATTGCAACTTCTGTATTGGCCGCTGGCGCTGCTCATGCTGAAGCTGCTGCTGAAGTAACTGCTGCAACAACGCAGTTTCAAACTTTCTTCACTGATAACGCAAACTTAATCGGCGGTGTATTTCTAACTGCTGGTTTCGTGGCTATCGGCTGGAAGTGGTTAAAAGGCACAATCTTTAGCTAATGTTTATCACATTAGACACAGTGCTAATTGTCTCAGGACTTTTAGCACTTTATATCCTTTTTGATGATTGAAAACTAAGGCGCAATGATGCGAATTCTAATATTTATATTGGCGCTAATGAGCGCCTTTTTTGTTTCTGCTGATGAACTTAATTATGACCCGAATAGCCTTGTTCCTGCTGAGAATAATTTAACAGGCGGTATTTGTAATTATAGCTCTTGGTCAATTCAAACAACCAGTGTATCTGAATGTGCTGATTTTATTCTTACATTGCCGGGTACTTCAGGTTTTGTTTTTTTAAATACAGAAAAACGAGGTAGTACATTAAATTTACAATGGAATAAAAAGAATCAGTCTTCTGTATATACGTTTGGTACTATTACAGACCCTAGCTATGATTTTACCTGCCCACCTGAATCGAATCCTCAGCATACTATTAAAGTCGGTGATATGTGTGGCAAACCTGCTGCACCTAAAGATTGCCCAGCTGGTTATCATTCTAAAGGTGCATCCCTACAATTAGGTTCGACTGAATGTGTACCAAAAGAATGTCCACCTACAGGCAGCAGTGAAAGTTTATTTTCTTCACCAACTATTGGCGGTGCACCTTTCGATGGTGGCGGCCTGTATTGCAATGATGGCTGTGCTTACAACGTAAACGAATCTCAAATATCATTAAGCAAATATGCTATAGGTGTAAGTCAAGGTGTGGCCTGTGGCGATAAACCTTATGACAATAAAAAGTTAGCTGACGATGCTGATGCTGACCAATGTACCACTTCAAGTGATGGAACAGTTACCCTTTTACAATGCCCTGACCACCATCAACCAGACCCTGAAGATAATCCTTTAGATAATTCTGATTCTAAAGTAGATGATTCAAAAACCCCTGATAAATCAAAAGAAACATGTGCTGAAGGTGACACCAGTTGTAACCTTAAAAACGTAGAAACTGAAATCGAGAACAGTATTAACAATCTGATAGACAACGACAAAGAGTTACATAACAAAAAAATAGATGCCGATACCAAAAACGCTAAAGCTTTTCTTAATGTAATGGAAAGTATCGATACGGCCATTCTCCTACAAACTAGCCAAGATGAACGTTTACACGCTGTAACTGTCGGTAAATTCAATGAGTTAATTGATGCTGTTAATGGTATTGAAACTGGCGGTGGCGGCGGTGGTGGTAATGGCACTGGTAACGGCAATATAGGCGGTCAAGATTGTGAAGGAACAATCGAAGAGTGTGCAGGTATTGGCTCTGGTGATGGTGTTGAACTTCCACAAGAAACCAGAAATTTAGATCAATATGCTCAGAAATATAATAACTGGCTACCTAGTGCTGAGTTACCACCTGAAAAATGTATCACGCTAACGAACGGCAAATCGCTGTGTTTTAGTTTTGAGTATTTCATTGTTTTCTTCCAAGCAATCTCTGGGTTAATCGTACTTAGCTCTTTAATTCATAGCGCTTCAATAATTGTGAGGTCAGTATAATGCCGTTTCTAATTCAAGCTTTTTTTACCGCTCTTGCAACCCTACTTCCTAGCCTTGTTTCCAAAGTGCTTGTTGGTCTTGGCTTTGGATATGTTACTTACGAGCTAGGTTCTTTTGGCATTGATTACATATTTAATTTGATAGTAACTAATGCAGCCACCTTGCCAATCGAGGTTATTGCCGTTTTTAACTATGCAAAATTAGATCAAGCTATCGGCTTTATGCTTGGCGCTTATGCAGCTGCACTCACTATTCGTGGTTTAACGTCGGGCGGCTCAGTAACTAAGATGAAATTGGGAGCACCTAACTCATGATTTATTTAAGAACAGGTGTGCCAGGTGCAGGAAAAACGTTAAATACGTTGAAAGAAATTTGCCAAGACCCAGCCGTCACGCAAAAAGAAAAATTCTATAACAATATTAAGTGTTTTCTGCTTGATTTAGATTTCTTAAATAGTTTTGCGGGTTGGTTCTATGGTTCGTTCTATCCAACAGTCCAACAAACCAAAAAAGGATTGCGATATTCTAAGATAATTAAAAAAGCCCATGAGCAAGATAGATTAGTTGAGCTAACTGACGTTCCTTGGTTAGCACCGTCTTTTAAACAATATGATGAACAGGCCGCTATTGCTCTTTTTGTTAATTGGTGTCGTCGTTGTTATCCAAAACAAAATTTAGCTGGACTAAATACATATATAGAAGAAGCAGAACAACCGACTATTGAATCGATTAAACTGCTTAACTATCACTGGACGAAAGTAGATGACCCGACCCAATGGTATGATTTACCAAATGGCTCGATTAGTGTGTTTGATGAATGTCAGGATCACTTTTCACCAATGGCCAATAGTGCAAAGCGCCCTATTCACTACACTAAGTTTCAAACGCATAGACATTCAGGTGTTGATATTCACCTAATAACTCAGCACTACACATTTCTAGATAACGTTATCCAAAAGTGTACTAACTCACACATTCATTATTTTAGGCCAATGGGCGGCTCTGCAATTACGCGCTTTCAAAGAGATAAACAATTCAATACCGATTACAAAGGTGACTTAGATAAATGTGCATCTAAGCTAATGCGCCGTGATGCTAACTTTTACGGTGTCTATTGGTCTGCTGATGAACACACAGCAAAGTTTAAACTACCGCCGAAGGCGGGTTTATTTCTTCTTGCTATACCATTATTTATTTATGTCTTTTATAGCTTGCTCGGCAGTCTAGGACTTACTGACTCTGACGAACCTGACACGGCCAGTACACCAGAAGCAAAAACAGTCGAAGTAAAACAACAACCAATAGTAAAACCCAAATTAGATTTAACGTATAAGCCACAGAAGTTTGAACATCCATTAAATGAAATATGTGATGACTATGAATATGGTGGATATGTTCTAAAGAAAAAAAACGGTGTAGTGACTGTAGAGCATTACATTAACTGCGTTACTGGTAAGAACGTTGAAAGACAAAACACAACTATTCTGGGTGATGATGAAAATCAAACCGAGAAATCAGAAGTTATTAACGAGCCTGAAGTAATAACACTTAGCTCGAATTACTTAGAAAAAATCGGTTACTCAATCTACCTAACAGAAGATTTACCTATCTTAAAATTTTCTGACAAAAACATTTTCCTAAGACAGTTTTAACTAAGCAACACAAAGGCAGAAAGGCGAGCTTCGAGCCTCTGCCTTGTGTGCTTAAAACTTATATCTACTACTTGTCACTGGTGACACTATGACTAGAAACCAAAAATATGAACAGAAACAAAAAGCTAAAGGATTAAAGAAAGTAACCCTTTGGATTCCTGATGAATCAGAAGTTGAAATTAAACAGATGATAGAGTTTCTGATTGATAACCCAGACCATATACCTTTTATGGCAAGAAATGTCAGAACAGGCCGTATGAAAAAGGCCATTTAGTGGTACGTAATTTTTTACGTAATATTCGTATCGGTACGTAATAATGAACAAAATTATTACGTACCACTCACCTTTGTATCTCCAGTTTTTGGAGGATGGCGTAGCCATGTCATACATTCCAGAAAACCATCATTTCATCGAGAATCTGTTTCCATTTTATAAACGGTTTATTAGGGTCGGGTATCAATTCAGTGAAATAGCAAATCGCACTCACTGCCTTAGTCTGTTTTCAATAAAAGTTGATTGCCTTCTGATAAACCAAGCTGAGTTAAGGACGGCACAGCAGCTGAGGGAAACACCCTCCCCCCATATACTAATAGGGGGGGAGCGAAACCACTTACACCGATACCGAGTGTGCATTGTGATTTTTAACAAAAGGAGTAAATCACAATGAGCAACTTTAAATTGCAGTTCGTTACGCTATTCGGATATGACTATGCAAAAGGAGCTAAAGAACTCGGAGTAAGTGAACGACAAGTAAGGAGATATGTAAAAGCTAACAAAGCCAGTAAACCTGTCGAAAAACTTATATGGATAATGTATCGCGGCTATTTGCCTGATACTGGCCCGTGGGCAGAATGTAGTATTTCGTACCATAACAATGTAATGACTACACCTTGGGGTAAAGTAAAACCGTCAGATGTTCAGTTTGTGCACCGCTACAAATGGTCAGCAAAGGAGCATGAAAGCATGTACAAAAAGCTTAAGTCTGAAACGAAAGTCCAAGACCAATATTTATTTGATCTTCAAGAACAATTACTGGATATTATTGGTGAACTGGCAAGAAAAACAGGTAGTTAATTCGGAGATAATATGGCTAAAGATTGGTTTGATATAATAGATACGACGGTTAAAATTGGTTTAGGTGCACTCATTTCTGGTGGTTTCACATACCTTGGACTTCGCTTAACGAAAAGGTCAGAGTTAAAAAAGTACTCTCTAGAACATAAAATAAAATTAATTGAAGAAGTTTCCTTGAATCTTCATACATATTTTTCTGCATGGGTCGCTTTTATATCGAGTGTTAATGGTATCTCTAAAAGCATAGGAAATGATTCATTAATAGATTTTGATTATTCTGCCTATAACAATGTTGATTCAGATGATATTAAATTAATAGAAGCATGGCCTTTAAGGGATAAAGCAGCTTCGACTTTAATTCTTATGAATGATATTCATACTTACAATTTAGTTTGTAAATGTGCAGACTTACAAAATGAACTAAGGCATTTAGTAACTTTCGATGGGAAGCTACCATCAAGTTTATTTCTTAAAGGATATACCTCTAGAGTTTTAAATTTTCAAAAGGAAGTTGAAAAGTCTTTAGCTAGATTTTATCAAGCAAGCTTTAATGAATAGCTTTTGACACTTTAAAGGTATTGAAGGAAAAAAGCTTTGTGAATTCCCCAACTGACACACTGTCAACGTTGACAGACTTTATAACCCCATAATAAAAAAGGGCTTTTCGCCCTTTTCTTTATTGTTACGTACCATAACTTATGGGATTAGGTCTTAAGCCACACATAAGTTATCATTGTATTTTAAAGTTTTTAAAGGAATAAATATGATTAATAAAAAAATGGTTATCTTGTTAGCTTCTTCATTTCTTTTTGCGGCATGTTCATCAAATTCTGGTAAACAAGTTTATAGGACTAGTACAGGTGAGAACCTTGTAATCACTGGTCAGGAAGTTGGTGGATACTTAACTTTAAACATAAATGGGGAGACTATTTTTGATAACATCTCATTCTATTCTAAAGATATTAATGGTAGTTATAAAGGGTATAAAGTCGACGCAAAGTGCAAAATTGATACAAAAATGATTGGTAGCGATAAGGAATGTGATATCTACATTAATGGCCAATACGCTTCAAATTTATTCTTTAGATAGCCAATCTGTCAAAGTTGACAACCACTTTAACAGTCTAATAAAAAAGGGCTTTTCGCCCTTTCTTATTTTTTACGTACCGTAATTTATGGGTAGTAATATATAATTTGTTTCTAGTAGTTAATTTACTTGTTTATATCTATTTTACAATTTTTAATGAGTTCTCATTTATCGCTCTTTCAATTAATAAGTTCTTTGAACAAATAGCTAGTTATTTTTTATAGTTCTCAAGAGATTAGTTTGTTATGCGTAATTATTTTTAATGTATTACTCTAACAGTTTAGATGTTAAAGCTTTTATATTTTTAGCATTTAAACCTATCTCGTATATCTGCTCTTGCTTTGCTTGCACAATGCCCATTCAAAATAAACGACCTAATTTTGATAACTTTACATATTTTCATTTGATGTTCCACATCAGAAGTAGTTCGGGGTTTTTTAAGTTATCTCTTCTTACACCTCCTAGGAAAATTCAGATTTCTTGGATAAACCATTAATTAAACTTAACTTTTCATTTTCATCTTAGTAGCATATCCATACTTTAATACTAGAAGAGTTGCTCTTTTAACATTTTATGCATTTTCTTCAAACTTTATAACTATAATTATTAGCAGGTCCTATGAGAAAGTTTATTTTGCTGACAATTTTTTTGTATTTGGGATGGGAATATTACGTTACAAATAATGGTGGTACATCTATTACTGAGGTAGTCAATAGCCGTGTTATAGCACCTTTAAAAGCACGCTTTAATAAGAGACAACAAAAACGCTTCTCTACTAATGAAAGTTATTTCGAATGTGATGGCAGACAATACTGTAAGCAAATGACATCCATTGAAGAAGCCTATTTTTTCAATAGGCATTGTCCAAATACTGATTTAGATAGTGATTATGATGGTGAGTTATGTGAAGGTGATCCTAGGTTTTAATTTCTATAGTTTAACTTTAATTCTAAATTCTATTTAGAATTAAAGTTTTCCTCCGCATTTACGAAAAATATGAATTTTCTTAATTCCATATCAATTACTTAGGTGTAAATTGATATAGGACAAAACTTATTTAAATAAGACTTTCCTTGTTTATTTCACAATAATAATATCGGCAATAAACAATACTTTACTATTATAATTATTCTAAAAAAGTGAACAGCACTGTGAATAGCCAACTAATAAATAGCAATGAAGTTAAATTTCCTGAATCATCTATCCTCTTATCAACTACAGATTTAAATAGCAATATTACTTATGCCAATGATGAATTTTGTAAATAGCCGGATATTCCCTCGACGAAATGGTGCATAAACCACACAATCTCGTTCGTCATTCTGATATGCCAAAGCTTGCTTTTGCTGATTTATGGCACCATCTTAAAAATGGTCAATCTTGGATGGGACCTGTTAAAAATCGATGTAAAAATGGTGATTACTACTGGGTGAATGCCTTTGTAACACCTATTAAAGATAAAACTGGTAATATCATTGAATTCCAATCAGTCAGAACCAAACAGAGTGATGAAGTTGTACAAAGAGCAACTGCTGAATATGCAAAAATAAACAACAACCAAAAGTCTCATGCTACAGCAGTAAAGTATGATGCCACTCTTTACATAAGTGCCCTGTTGCTAATTAGCTTTTTAGGCTCGCTGGCTGCCCTATTCAGTGCTGGATTTAATATTTTTAATTGTGTACTTGTACTATTTTTAGCATCAGCTAATGGGCTTATGTATTTTTGGCGCCAAAAATATTTAGCACTTATTAGTAAAGCAAAACAAGTATACGATAATCCCTTAATGGCTTACCTGTATTCTGGTACCAATGATCAATCTGGCTTTGCATATCTAGCACTTGAGATGCAAAAAGCAAAACTAAAAGCAGTTGTTGGCCGTGTGAATGATGTTAGTGTGGGTGTTAATTACAATGCCCAACATTGTGCCGACTCTGGCCATAGTGTTACGGAGCTTTTAAATAAACAAACTGACGAAGTTTCGCAAATTGTTGTAGCAACAGAACAAATGACCGCTTCTATTGATGAACTTTCGTCTAGCACGATGAAATCAAGCCAAACTGCTGAGTTAACGAATCAAGCAACAGAAGACGGTTCACTTGCTGTTAGACAAACTATAAATTCAATTAGTGAACTTGACGAAAAACTCAATGCCGCAAGCAATTATGTAGAAAATTTAATCCAAGGAAATCAAGATATTGTGGCAATTCTTTCTGAGATTAATGCCATCGCAGATCAAACTAATTTACTTGCTTTAAATGCGGCAATTGAAGCAGCCCGAGCAGGTGAGCATGGCAGAGGGTTTGCGGTAGTTGCAGGAGAAGTACGAGCTCTAGCGTCTAGAACTCAGCAATCAACAGAAGAAATTAGCAATGTATTAAATCAACTCACCCACGCTTCGAAACAAGCACAAATTGCCATGAATGACGGACTAAATTTGTCGGCCAAAAGTGTTAAGCTTGCCCATCAAAGTGGCGATAGTTTAGACCATATTAAAGCGCAATCAATCAAGCTAAGTGAGCTTAATAGTGTTGTAGCCCAAGCGATAAAAGAACAGCTAACGGCAAGTCAATCGATCGCAAGAAATATAACAGCAGCTCAAGATTTTGCTCATGACTGTAAAGAGCTTGGCCAAACTTCGCAGCAACTTTGTGATGCATTACTCAGTAAAGTGACAGAACAAACATCTTTGATTAGCCAGTTTAAGTAGTTAAAGCAAAACCACGATTATTTGATAAGGTTTATTTTCGGTGTGTGCTTATTCGTACATACCGTATCAAATGCCTCTGCTAGCCGTTCGGTTTCTTTGAATACTTGTTGCCAATATTTGATTCGTATATCAGCATCAAGTTCTGTAAAGTCTTTACGATCGGGAATTTTTCCATAAGGTAATGAAGCGACAAATTCCGCTGATGGGGTGATCATCACTACGTTATCATAGTTACTCGGGGTAATACCGCGCTTTAGGCTCTTATCAAACCAACCTGCCTTTGGGCTATTATTGAAATGCGGATATAATATGAGCCCGTCATTATGAATACTTAAGTCAAAGTGATAATCGATAATACCGCCATCACGATACATACCTGGTGGTGTTCCTGTTATATTTTTAATGCCTTGCATCACTAATGGAATAGAGCCTGAAGCAAGCAAAGCATCCGCTAAATTATCTTCGCTTAGCTCAATAGTATGGGTATTGAAAGTATTGTTATCGGAAAACGATAATTGACTATCTGCAGGCTGAAATACATAACGCTCGTATTGCTTGCTTAACAAACGCCTATTCATTCTATTGACTAAGTAGCTTTTAGATAACCCCATTAACTGCATCACTTTGTTTTCTGATGCTGTAAAGCCATTCGATTTTGCAACGATAAAGTGAGCTTTAAAAATAGGGTTGTTAATGATTTCTTGAATACCATTTTCAGCAAAAACAGTGCTTAATAACTCTCGTGCTTTTGTTGTTATTTCTTCTGGTTTTGCTTTATTCGATGAATAACGTGTTTCAGAGTATGACTTTGCTAATCGCGATATTGCAGCAACAGGGTCATTTTGTGCAAAACAGGCAGCTCTAAATGCCCCTGCACTTGATCCTAATAAGTTTAAAGGTATGGTACGGTCTTTAAAAAATTCACCAAAGAGATATTTATCCAAACCAAATAATGTAAACCATTTGGGTCCACCGCTTGCCCCTAAAAATGTATTGAACAAATCGGCAGACAGGCCTTGCTCTTGAATTACTTTTGCAGCACTTGGCCCTGCATAAATATCTATCATGGTTACTTTTCTCGTTATTGTTTTAGCTTATTTACGCCAAATCCCTTGTTCTGTTTGACCTTGAACCTGCACTTTTTCAGAGTCAAACCTCGGCTCTTGCCCTGCTTCTCGTTGACTATGGTAGTCTTTTGTCACAGATAAGATCGTTGGCGTTAAGCGTATGATAGCGATAACGTTCACCACTGTCATTAAACCTAAAGCAATGTCTGCAAGATCCCACACTTGTTTAATGGTGGCCGATGCGCCCCAAATCATCATGGATAAATATAAACAGGTATAAATACCTCGGCCGAGTTTATTATCTAGTTTAAATAAATGCAGGTTACTTTCTGCATAAGCATAATTTGCAACCACAGAAGTAAACGCAAATAAACAAATTGCAGCCGCTACAAAGTAAATGCCACTAGCGGCCATATGCGCTGTCATCGCTGATTGAGTTAAGCGGATCCCTTCCATTTCGCCGCTAATATTAATATCAGCTAATAAAATAATCACTGCCGTACAGCTACACAGCACAATAGTGTCAAAAAACACCCCTAGCATTTGAATGTAGCCTTGAGTGACTGGGTGATTTGGTACGGGTGATGCACAGCCAGATGCATGTGGCACACTCCCCGCTCCGGCTTCATTCGAATAAAGCCCTCGCTGAATACCATTTTTAATTGCGGCGCCCATAGCCCCTGCGCCTGCCTCTTGTAAGCCAAAGGCTGAAAGTAAAATATCTTCAATCATCGCAGGCACTTTACCGATATTCAGTAAAGTAATTATGATAGCGGCCAGTACAAATAAAATGCCCATGACTGGCACAATGCGTTCAGCAAAGCGGGCGATTGCTTTAAAGCCACCTAAAATAATAGAGCCTGCCAGTATTGTGATCACAATACCTGAATACAGTGTTGGAATTTCAAATGCGTAATTGAGGGCATCGGTAATGGTATTCGTTTGCATGGCACTAAACGTAAAGCCATAACCAAGAAACAAGCAAAAAGCAAAACACACTGCAAGCGCTCTACTGCCTAAGCCTTGTTGAATATAATAAGCAGGCCCGCCCCTAAACTCGCCATTGGCATCCCTGACTTTATAAACTTGCCCAAGTACGCTCTCAGCAAAGCCTGTGGCCATGCCCAAAATGGCAATCACCCACATCCAAAATATTGCACCACTGCCCCCTAACGAAATAGCAACGGCAACCCCTGCAAGGTTACCGGTACCTACACGGGCTGAAAGACCAGTACATAAAGCTTGAAACGAACTAATTGAGTTTTTATCTGTGCTGCTACTCGACTTTAACAGGCTAAACATATGGCGAAACTTAACCAATTGAATCGCTTTTAACCTTACCGAAAACCAGATCCCAGCAAACAGAAGAATATAGATAAGAATTTGGCCTTCCCCCCAAAGAAGACCATTGATTGTCGATACAGCACTGTTAAACATGGCAAGCCTTTATTGTTTTTATAGATAAAAAATCACAAAAAGTGAATAGCTAACCACTTTAACTCTATTTACAAATATCTCAAGTAGACAATGGGATTAATTACCCGAGCCTGCTCCCAACTAATTTAGCAGTTGTTGCTGTAAAAAGGCACGACCTGCCGCTAAGCCTAATTTGTGATCATAGCGGAGATCTGAATCTGTACTACCCAGCAGTTTACTGCGTAATTTATCACCTGCAAAAATTTGTGTGATACGGGCATCACTTGGCGGGTTTGCAATGAAATCTAATTCATCTTGATAAGCTTGTTCGTGTTGAACCAAGTAATCAATGGTTTTAGGGCAATAACCCGATACGCAAACGAGTGATTTTAACTTATTTACCCATTCAGATTGCACTTGAAAGTTTTCATCAACGGTACGAATAACCACAATATCACGAGCACCACGATTATAGGCCTCTTTCACAGGTAAAGGTGCAGCTAAGCCCCCATCTAAATACATATCATGGACTAAATCAGTATTAGAGCTTTGAATAATGGCATCATTTGCGGCCTTGGTTGTTAGCCAAGGCGTTAAGTTAACGCCATCTTTATATAAAAACGGTAATGCGCTTGATGCTTTTAACAAGGCCATCCATTGCGTATCTTCACCATTCGGGCTCAAGTAATAGGGTTTACGATCAGCTGCGTTAGTGGTTGTGATCAACAGTTCGCGTTTGCCTAGGCTTTGCGTTGCTGTTTTAAAATCTAATGCACGGTTTACTTCTTTGGTTTTATCAAAATACCAATCAAGGTCAACAATGCTTTTACCAAACAGCCCGCGGCCAAGTTGGAAAAAACGTTTATGTCGCGAAAGTCCTCTGATCAAACGTTTTGCATAGCCTTTTTGACGCGCTAAATAACTTGTTAAGTTTTGTGAGCCTGCTGATGTACCAATGAATAAATCGAATGGATCGTAATTATTTTCTAACCACGCATCGAGTACACCTGCGGTAAAAATCCCTCGTTGCCCACCACCCTCAGCGATTAATGCTGTTTTTGTTTGTGGTTCTACTGCGGCAATTGTTTGAGATTTCACGGTGCACCTTCCTAGGGTAATGGTTAATAAATGTATTGTATAAAGTTAAATTCAATCCTTAAAACGGATTATATAAATTGAATTAATCTATAAAACCGTTTGATAAATGAGTGTCAGGGCTTAAGCAATGCGCATAAAAACTAATTACACGCATTCACTATTTGCTAAACCGTATTAGCGCATGATGCTTGCTAATATTTCCAGCGCATGTTGTCTGTCACTCAATTCATACAGGTCATTTGTAAAAATAAACTCATCAACCTGTAGCGTTTGTTTAATCATACTCAGCTTATGCTTAACGCTCGCTTGACCGCCCACAACAGAAAGTCCTAAAAAGTTTTCTACTTGCATTTTTTCTTGCGCTGTCCACAACCCTTCCATTGTTGCAACAGGTTCTTTAAGCCAAAGTGGCTTGCCGCGCATAAGTGCTAAGATACGTTGTTTCGCTGTGGTTGCTAAAAACTGTGCTTGTTCGTCGGTGTCAGCGGCAACAACGGGTAAACCAAGCATGACGTATGGCTTATCTAATACCTCAGATGGTTGAAATTCTCTGCGATACAATGCAATGGCATCTTCAACAAATCGTGGAGCAAAATGCCCAGCAAATGCATATGGCAAACCTTTTTTTGCCGCAAGTCCAGCACTATAAAGACTTGAGCCCAGTAACCAGATTGGCACATTAGTATCTTCACCTGGGATTGCGCGTACTGGAGAATCACCTTTATATGGGCCAAGTAAAGCTTGCAGCTCCGTTACTTCATCATTGAAGTGCTCAGCGCGTTGTTCATCACGGCGCAAAGCACGGCTTGTAATTGGATCACTACCTGGGGCTCGGCCTAAACCTAAATCAATGCGACCGGGGTATAAACTCTCTAGGGTGCCAAATTGCTCAGCAACCACCAGCGGTGGGTGGTTAGGTAACATCACTCCACCCGCACCTACGCGGATATTCTGAGTTTTACCTGCGATATGACCTATCAGTACTGAAGTTGCGGCACACACGATACCGCGCATATTATGATGCTCTGCCATCCAAAACCGATTAAAACCCAGTTTGTCGGCTGTTTGTGCATAGGTAACACTATTGGCTAGTGTTTGCGAAACGGTTTCGTGCTCTTTCATTGGGCTCAATTCAAGCAATGAAAAAGGTGTGTTGCTAAGATCTGACATTCGCTCTCCAAAGTTTAACTCTTTATAATTAGTTAATGAGAGCGAATGGTTTTTTTTCAAATGCTAATTAGGCACGGCTTTGTTGCTGTTTTTCCACCTTTAGGCCATCAGCATCAATACCACGCTTCCAATAGGCCGATGCAACAATGTGTTCACGATCAATTTTAAAACTGCTTGTAATTAAACGGCGAATTGCCTTCACCAAATTTGCTTCTAGCGCCATAAACACCATAGGTTGCGCGTTATAACCTGCGCATAAGCGTGTTACTTGATCGAGTAGATCAGTTTCTGGCTCATCTGTAACTAGCCATTCAACACTATGTTGGCTGTGTGCTTCAATCTGCTCAAGTTCAATAATGTCGGCTTTATCCGCAACATGAATAATGACATCGACAGTGGCGTCTTGTGGCAGGGCTTGTAAGTAGCCATTGATTGCATTGACAGAGGTTAAATCTGCCAGCATTAAATAATGTGTTTGCGTAAAATCTGTGAGTTTTTTAGGGCCTGGGCCCGCTATACCGACTTCGTCGCCTACACGCGCATTTTGTGCCCAGTTGGTTGCCACGCCTTGATGTTGGTTAACCACAAAATCGAGGGTAATTGCACCGTTAATTGGGTTGATATCGCGAATAGTGTAAGAACGCATTAATGCAGGATGCTCAGCGTGTAAATCAAGTTCAACCTTAGATTCACCGGCATGCGGGAGCAATACCTTTACGTACGCACCTTTTGCATCTTGCGGGAAGTCAGCAAACTCGTCTGAGCCAACAACAATTCTTTGTAGATGCGGGGAAATACGTGTAGTACTTAATACGTTTGCACGACGAACTTTTCTAGCCATCTTTCTCTCCTAGCTGGTTAAATTGCACAACGCCCCAATAGTTGATATAGTCAACTATACGCTTTTGATTGACTTTGTCAACTAAATCCACCAACTGAACTTAGGTGAACCATGCCACAAACCTCGCTTTCTTCTGCTTTATTTACACTGGCACAAAGTTACCGTGTCACTGTACGTGAAGCCATTAACGCCAACGAGCTTGGCCTTAATGCGCTGCATGTACGCTGTTTACATATCATTGCCGAAACACAGCACTGTACCGCCAATGATATTGTTACCAAAACAGGGCGTGATAAAGCACAAATAGCACGCTTAGTAAAAGAGCTTATAAAGCTTGAACTGGTTTCTAAATGTGCCGACGAAAATGACAAACGCTGTTTAATTTTATCGTTTACTGATCAAGGTAACGCCCTGTTCTCGCGTTTAGAAGTTGCAGAGCAAGAGGTTGATGCCAAACTTTGCCACGGTTTAACTGATCAGCAAGTACGTGATTTCATCGCTATTGCCACAACTATGATCGAAAATATCAATCACAACACGCCGTGATCTTATTGGCAAGATAACCACAAACCACTACACTGTACAAACGTACAGTATAGTGGTTTTGTTATGCGTGTTATTCCTATTTATATCGAAGCTGGCGTATGTGGTTTTGAATCACCGGCAGCACAATACAAAGAGCTAGGCTTATCATTAGATCAGCTATTGATTAAACACCCTGATGCAACATTTATTGGTATTGCCTCTGGCGAATCAATGCAAGGTGTGGGGATTTTTGATGGTGACTTATTACTGGTTGACCGCGCCGAAGATGTTAAAAATGGCGATGTCATTGTCGCGAATCTAAATGGTTTATTTGTTTGTAAGCTATTAGATAAACACAATGCTCAGTTATTATCAGCCTCGCCTAAATACCCTGCAGTGCAACTACGCCAATCGGATGAATTTCAATTAGAAGGCGTGGTCACTCGCTCAATTCGCTTACATCGCAGTAGTAAAGAGCTGTTAGCATGTACGCCTTAGTCGATGCAGTGGCCTTTTATGCCAGCGCCGAAAAAGTATTTGATCCGGCTATTCGTAGTAAACCGGTTGTGGTTCTCACCAACAACGATGGCTGTATTTGTGCCGTGTGTCCTATTGCACGAAAACTGGCTATTCCAAAATTTCAGCCCTATTTTCAAGTAAAGAAAATACTCGAAGATAACCAAGTGGTGATCCGCTCATCTAACTATGAGCTGTATGCGGATTTAAGCGAGCGGATGATGAACGTGATTGGCCGCTTTTGCGATAATCAGCACATATATTCTATTGATGAATCATTTTTAAACTTTACTGGTTTCAATAAGCTTATTCACGACTGGCATCGTTATGGCCATGATATTCGCCGTACCGTATGGCGCGAAACAAAGCTACCTGTTGGGGTTGGATTTGGCCCAACAGCCACCCTTGCCAAAGCCGCCAATCATGCAGCTAAAAAACTCCCCGGCTTTGATGGCGTTGCAGTGATTGACTCAGAAGCTTCACGGATAACCATTTTAAAAGCCATGGACGTACAAGATATTTGGGGCGTTGGTCGACGCTTAGCTAAAAAACTCAAAGCAATGAATATCAATACGGCTTTTGATTTAGCCGAGCAAGATCCACGAAAAATGAAACGCCTGTTTAGTATTGTATTAGAGCGCACAGTGAACGAGTTACGCGGAAAAAGCTGCTTAGCCTGGGATGAAGTACGCCAAGACAAAAAAGAAATTTTTTCGACCCGCAGTTTTGGGGAGCGTATCACTGACGCCACCGCGCTGAAAACGGCACTAATCAATCATTGTGTCATTGTGGCAAGAAAGCTACGTGCGCAAGGCTCACACACTCAACGCTTATTAATGTTTGTGGCCAGCTCTCCTCATCAAGATGGCTATTATAAAAAGTCCTATATTTATGAGTTTAGTGTCGCCACCGCCGATAGTTGTGTGTTTGCCAATGCTATTAGTGAGGTATTTGAGCACCTTTATAAACCTGGGGTACGATTTTATAAATGTGGTGTAGGTGCTCTTGAGTTATCAAGCCACATATTTCAGCAACCTGATTTATTTCAAGCACCTATCGATAACCCTAAACTGATGCAGTGTCTTGATAGCATTAACACCCGTTATGGCGTGGGTACCCTTGCCATAGCCAGCGAAACTCATACGAGCCGTTGGCATATGAAACGCGCGTACTTATCGCCTCATTACACAACCCGCTGGCATAACCTACCGAAAATACATTGTTAAAAGTCTGCCTGCTTAGCATTTAATAAACTACATAAATCCTTAGGGGCCAATGCAATCTCAAGACCTCGCTTACCAGCTGAAACATACATCACGTCAAAGCTATCTGCAGATTGATGCACATAGGTATTAAGGCGCTTTTTCTGACCTAGCGGACTCACCCCACCTAAAATATAACCTGTCGTGTTTTCGACTTTTTGTTGTGGAGCCATCTGCACTTTTTTAACCTTTGCCGCCTTTGCTAGCATTTTCAAGTTAACTTGCTGGCTCACTGGCACAATAGCAACCAAAAGCTGATGCTCAGTATCTTCAAGTACTAAAGTTTTAAATACTTGCTCAGCAGGGAGCTTTAGCTTCTCAACCGCTTCAAGACCAAACTGTTGCTTTGAAGGATCATGTTGATAGCTGAGCACATCAAAATTAATACCTTTCTTTTGTAATAAATTAATAGCCGGTGTCATTACTTCTTCCAAATACTGAATGCTGAACGATAAAAAACATAACGTGAACGGTAGTCTAAAAGCAATTAATCAAAGCCTACAATCGTACTAATTTAAGTAAAATGAACTACACTTAAGTGATAGACACTACGCAAGGTAATGAAAATGTCTAGAGCTAATAGCCTATATCTGGTTAAGCAGTTACTTATCATACTCACCCTGTTGTATACGATTAATTTTATCTGCAACGAATACTTAGCGTGGAACTCCTTTATTGATTGCCAAAATAAATGTCAAACACTTGGTCTAAATAAAGGGAAGATTCAAAAAACGGTATTCTCTGATGATGTAACATTGTGCAGATGTCTTGATGATTCTGCCTATTATGTTGTATTAGATTAAATCTGAAAATGCCGATTAGTAATAGGGTCAATTTAACGTATTATAAATTAGGTATTAATTTAACAAAGGAAGATAGATGTTTTTAGACTACTTTGCACTGGTCATGCTAGTGTTTGTAACGGTAGTAATATTTTATGGTGTTATTGCCATTCACGATATTCCCTACGAAATTGCCAAAAAACGTAATCACCCTCACCAAGATGCCATCCATTATGCAGGCTGGGTTAGCCTGTTTACCCTACATGTGCTGTGGCCATTTTTATGGGTTTGGGCGACATTATGGCGTGATGACCGTGGCTGGGGGTTTAACCAAATTCAAAAGGAACAGGAAGACTTAGCTGAGAAAGTAGCTAGCCTGACAGCCACGGTTGCAGCACTACAAGCACAAATAAATGCTCAATCGAATAATAAAGAGAACTAGACTATGGATTTGTTATTAATTCTCACTTATACCGCATTGTGCATTGGTATCTTTAAAGTGTTTAAAATCCCACTTAATAAATGGACAGTACCCACCGCGGTACTCGGTGGTGTGGTACTGATAGGCGCTTTAATCCTGTTAATGAACTATAATCATCCACATTCAAATATGGCCAGCAGTGCCTATGTCACAACACCCATTGTGCCAAATGTACGTGGTACCGTTGAAGAGGTTGCAGTAAAGCCAAATCAGCCGGTTAAAAAAGGTGACTTATTGTTTCGCATAGACGATACCTTATATCGAGCCAAACTAAATCAAGCGATTGCCGCTTTGCAGGATGCAAAACAGTCAGTGCTCGGTTTAGAAGCGAGCTATAAATCAGCACAAGCCAGTGCCCTAATGGCTAAAGCTGAATATGATCGTAGCAAAAAAGAATACGAACGTTATGAAAAAGGCGCAAAAAGCGGTGCTTACTCAAAAGGCCAAGTTGATAATAAATTAGGTGTATATTTAGCAGCAAAGGCAAGCTACGAAGCAGCACAAGCCGAAGAGTTACGTCAAAAACTAGCATTTGAGTCTGAAATAAACGGTGAGCAAACTAAAATTGCCGCAGCTCGCGCTAATTTAGAGCAAGCTCAATTTAACTTAGACAGCACAAGCGTTTATGCACCTACTGATGGCTATGTAACACAACTAACATTACGCCCTGGGATGATTGCAGTCCCTATGCCATTACGCCCAGTAATGACCTTTGTGCACAAAGAAGATGCCGTTTACGTCGCTGCATTTAGACAAAATTCACTATTAAGACTCGAGTCTGGCTACAAAGCAGATTTTATTTTTAAAGCTATTCCGGGCAAAACCTTTGCAGGCGAAGTAATCGATGTATTACCTGCGATTGGCGAAGGGCAAGTGCAAGCACAAGGCACACTGATGGGCACTGAGTTTTTTGCTCGTCAAGGGCGCGCAATTGTCACCTTAAAAATCACCGATGACATGAGTGAATATCACCTGCCACAAGGAACAAGCACAGAAGTTGCAGTTTATTCAGAACACTTCGAACACGTATCAGTGATGCGTAAAGTATTGATCAGAATGAAAAGTTGGCAAAACTACCTATTCTTAGATCATTAAGGCATAAAAAAGGCGCTTATCAGCGCCTTTTTATTCTCGAACTCAAGTTACTTAACTAGAAGTTACTTAGTTAGGTCATCGAAGAATTTCTTCACACCATCAAAGAAACCTTTTTCTTTTGGACGGTTTTTAGAGCCATCTTTACCCATGCTTTGCTCAAGCTCTTCAAGCAATTCACGTTGACGGTCATTTAGATTCACTGGCGTTTCAATAACCACTTTACAGATCAAGTCACCTTGAGCGCCACTACGTACAGACTTAACACCTTTACCACGCATACGGAACATCTTGCCCGTTTGGCTTTCTGATGGGATCTTCAGTTTTGCACGACCATCCAGTGTCGGCACTTCAATTTCGCCACCCAGTGCTGCTGTCGTAAAGCTAATTGGAACTTCACAATACAGATTATTACCATCACGTTGGAAAATCGGGTGTTCACGAACAGAAACCTGAACGTATAAATCACCTGCTGGTGCACCATGCATGCCCGCTTCACCTTCGCCTGATAGACGAATACGGTCACCTGTATCAACACCCGCTGGGATCTTCACTGATAAGGTCTTAGTTTTTTCTACGCGACCTTGACCATGACAGCTGTCACATGGATCAGAAATAATTTGACCTGTGCCCTGACACGTAGGACAAGTTTGCTGAACCGCGAAGAAACCTTGGCGCATTTGTACTTGACCAGCACCATGACAGGTAGTACATGTTTTTGGTTTTGAACCCGCTTTTGCACCGCTACCATCACATGGCTTACAGCTAACCCAGGTTGGTACTTTAATTTCTACATCTTTACCACGAACGGCCTCTTCAAGGCTTAAATCCATGTTGTAACGTAAGTCCGAACCACGTTGTTGACGCGATTGACGACGACCACCGCCACCACCAAAGATATCTCCAAACACATCACCGAAAATATCACCAAAATCACCATGACCGCCGCCGAAGCCACCGCCATGACCGCCACCACCTTGTTCAAAGGCTGCGTGACCATATTGATCATACATCTGACGTTTTTGGTCATCAGTGAGTACTTCGTAGGCTTCTTTTACTTCCTTGAATTTAGACTCAAGTTCTTTATCGCCTGCGGTACGGTCTGGATGATATTTCATCGCTAAGCGCTTATACGCTTTTTTTATGTCTCGTTCGCTGGCATCTTTGCTCACGCCGAGAACTTCATAATAATCGCTTTTTGACATATCTATCACACTACTCTTTTTACTGCAGTTACACTGCGTAAGGTAAGTCAAACGACTTTACCGTTTATATACATGCAAAAGGCGCGTCAAGCGAAATCGCTGGCGCGCCTCAATCATTTCATCCTAACTTAATTGGCTAAACAAAGCAGCCATTAATGCGTTAGGCAGAAGCGAAACAAGCAATTACTTGTCGTCTTTCACTTCTTCGAACTCTGCATCAACAACATCGTCGTCTTGTTTTGCAGAAGATTGTTGTGCACCTGCATCCGCACCACCTTGTTGTTGCTGTGCTTTAGCTTGTGCAATTTCCATTAGCTTTTGTGACTTCTCAGCAAGAGCTTGAGTTTTCGCTTCAATCTCTTCTTTGTTATCACCTTTAATCGCCGCTTCTAGCTCAGTAAGCGCAGCTTCAATTGCTTCTTTATCTTCTGCAGGTAATGCATCACCCGCTTCTTCGATTTGCTTGCGTGTACCGTGAACCATTGCATCAGCTTGGTTACGAGTTGCTACTAGCTCTTCGAATTTCTTATCTTCTTCAGCGTGCGCTTCAGCATCACGAACCATTTTTTCTACTTCATCGTCGCTTAGACCTGAAGAAGCTTGGATTGTGATCTTCTGCTCTTTACCTGTATCTTTATCTTTAGCAGATACATGTAAGATACCGTCCGCATCTACGTCGAATGTTACTTCGATTTGTGGCGTACCACGTTGTGCTGGGCGAATACCTTCTAGGTTAAATTGACCTAGTGATTTGTTATCGCTTGCACGCTTACGCTCACCTTGTAATACGTGAATCGTTACCGCTGATTGGTTGTCTTCAGCTGTTGAGAAAACTTGTGATTTCTTAGTAGGAATCGTCGTATTTTTCTCGATTAGCGCAGTCATTACTTGACCCATAGTCTCGATACCTAGTGATAACGGAGATACGTCAAGTAGAAGTACGTCTTTAACGTCACCAGCTAATACACCACCTTGAATCGCTGCACCTACTGCAACTGCTTCATCAGGGTTAACATCTTTACGTGGCTCTTTACCAAAGAACTCTGCAACTGTTTTTTGAACTAGAGGCATACGTGTTTGACCACCAACAAGGATGATGTCATTTACGTCGCTTACTGATAAATCAGCATCAGCTAGTGCACGCTTAAGTGGCTCAATTGACTTAGTTACTAAGTCTTCAACAAGTGACTCAAGTTTTGCACGAGTAACTTTCACGTTCATGTGCTTAGGACCTGTTGCGTCAGCAGTCACGTACGGTAAGTTAACTTCTGTTTGTTGTGCAGAAGAAAGTTCAATTTTCGCTTTTTCAGCAGCTTCTTTAACACGTTGCATTGCAAGCGGGTCGTTTTTAAGGTCGATACCTTGATCTTTCTTAAACTCTTCAACTAAGTAGTTGATAACACGGTTATCGAAATCTTCACCACCTAAGTGAGTGTCACCGTTAGTTGCTAACACTTCAAACGTGTGCTCGCCTTCAACTTCGTCGATTTCGATGATAGAGATATCGAAAGTACCACCACCTAAGTCGTATACTGCAACAACGTTTTCACCTTTATTTTTGTCCATGCCGTATGCAAGTGCAGCGGCAGTTGGCTCATTGATGATACGTTTAACTTCAAGACCAGCTATACGACCAGCATCTTTAGTCGCTTGACGTTGTGAGTCATTGAAGTATGCAGGTACTGTAATTACTGCTTCAGTAACCGCTTCACCTAGGAAGTCTTCTGCTGTTTTCTTCATTTTTTTCAGCACTTCTGCTGAAATTTGTGGTGCAGCACGTTTCTCGCCACGCGCTTCAACCCATGCATCACCGTTATCAGCTTTTACAATTTTAAAAGGCATGATACCGATATCACGTTGTACTTCTTCATCTTCAAAACGACGACCAATTAAACGCTTGATTGCAAATAATGTGTTAGTTGGGTTAGTTACTGCTTGGCGTTTTGCAGGTTGACCAACTAATGTTTCACCGTCTTGCGTGTATGCAATGATCGATGGTGTTGTGCGATCGCCTTCCGCGTTTTCGATAACGCGTGCTTTATCACCGTCTAGTACTGCTACACAAGAGTTAGTAGTACCTAAATCGATTCCAATAATTCTACCCATGAATCTTCTCCAACTTCAAAATTCGTTAATACGTTCGATGACTAGTAAATAGGGATGCAGGAAACTGAATTCAACTATAAAAATGAAAAATTTTACTTTTTTTTGAAATTTTTTTTGAAATGCATGTTTTTTCCTCAAAAAGCACTGTATTTGTACGCCTATTGCGGAATAAACAAACTGGTCTGATGACTTTGGCTGTGCTATAACCTAAACCATAACAATAAACGTTAAGGAAAATTATGCATTTTGATCAATTACTCGCCATGGCAGCTGAACTTGGTAAAGACAAAACAAAAGTAATGCAGTTTCCAGAAAACTGGTGCCAAGGCCGCACTGCATTTGGTGGTTTATCTGCAGCTTTATTATATCAAGCTATACGGCAGCATATCGATAACTCTCGCCGTTTATTATCTTTAAGTACTAACTTTGTTGGCCCGTTAATCGCTGACAATGATTTTTCAATCGACGTTGAAGTCTTACGTGAAGGAAAAAACAGTGCGCAGGTACTGGCAAAAGTGATTCAAAATGGCGATGTTTGTGTTATTACACAAGCCTGTTTTGGGGCTGAGCGTCAATCAAGTGTACAAGTAGATGTCACTAAAACAATGCAGCTAAAACCCGTTGATGAACGTTTTACCCTACCTTATAAAGAAGGCGTGATGCCGGCATTTTTCCAGCACGTTGCACTGTGTTTGCAAGACGGCAATATGCCTTTCTCTGGAGCAGACACCTCACATTTAGGTGGTTGGATGAAATTCAAACATGTACCAGAGCAAATGAGTGAAGCGCATATCATTGCTTTAACAGATGCATGGCCACCGACTCTATTACAAATGTACAAGCAACCTGCACCAGCAAGTAGTATGTCATGGTACATAGAATTTGTAGAAGAACCTGCAATTGCCTATGATGCTTGGATTGGCTACGAGGCTGTTACCCATCATAGTAAAGATGGCTATGGTCTTGAAGATGGCTGTATTTGGAGTGAAGACGGTAAGCTAATTGCATTGAGCCGCCAAACTGTTGCGTTATTCGCGTAACTCTGGCTCTGAAAGCTGCGCGTACTCAGTACCATCAAGGCGAATAATTGCTTGGTATTCGCCTGATTCTATGATCTCACCAAGACCCAAATTAAACGTGTTTTTTAACGTTTTACTGTAAAAAAACGCAGGTCTTGGTGCTTCTTTAAAGATTGCATGCACAATAAAAGGTTTTACCTCAGCGCTTTGTTTATATTTTTCTAAATAATATAAAAACACCCGGCGCTCTAGAATAATAACATCAACCCAGCCCTTCATAAGGTGATCAACTTGCGCTTCTTGGTTAACCACTTCTTCGTAAGAGCGTAAAATATTGGTAACCGATTTAAAAGGTGCTTCAATAAAATTAGTTGCGTTCTGAAAGGCAAGTACACTTTTACCTGCTAAATCATAGATAGTGCTAATTTTTAAATCTCTATTAGCAAGGCTGACCGCGACATTTTGATAGCGCAGTAGTTCATCACTTTTATAAACATGTGGAGTGAGAACTGGAGGAAAGTTTAATGCAATATCAACCTCTCCCTGCATAAGCTGTTGCTCTGCACGTTTATTAGACATGTAATGAATATGAATATTAGAGATGCCTTGTGACTTAAAAGCTGCTTTTAAAATTTCAAGTTGAATACCGCTATTGGTATCTTCGATAACATAAGGAGGTAAAGAGGCGCTTGCAGCAACAACAATAGGTTGTTGTATATTTGGCTCAGATAAACACTCACCTTTAACACTAATAAACAACATTAAAAGGGTAAATAATTGCTTCACTAATCACCATAATGAATTAAATGTATTAAAAAGCGTAATCGCTTTGTACAAATATTAGCTTATATTAAACAATGCTGCATTTGTATTTATGCAGTATTTGGTGCAAACTTAACTAAGTTCTTGTTTATGAGACTCTAAGTTTGCAAACAGCCTGCCCTAGTTGTGATCTGGTCGTTGAGATCCCACATTTAAATGCAAAACAAGTAGCGCTTTGCCCACATTGCAATACTAAGTTATCAACATCACAAGCCTGCCAAGACAGTACAGTGGTCGCATTGAGCTTAAGCGCAATAGTCATGCTTTTAAGCAGTATGTTTTATCCTTTTTTATCTTTCACGAGTAGCGGTATTACACAAACCATTACGCTTCCTGATGCTGCGCGTATTTTATTCAATTACGATAACGATTTTTTGGGTCTATTTATTGACATAAGCATCATAGGCTTACCTATGTTGTTATTACTATTGATTATTCCGCTACATTTAGGTGTATTAAAAGTACTACCTTATTTGTGGGGCAAAAGATTGTTAAAAACCACCTTTGCTTTAGAGCCTTGGATCATGTCCGAGATTTTCTTAATCGGGGTGATGGTCAGCATGGTGAAAATAATGTCAATGGCAGACATTGAATTTGGTGTAAGCTTTTGGTCCTATGTGGCATTTGTGGTTCTATATGTAGCAACCATGGCGAAGTTAAATAAACACTATCTTTGGAAGCAATTAAGAGAGCCCGCATATATAGATCAAACAATTGCAAACACACGAGCTATCGATCAAGGACTGCGTGCTTGTCATGTTTGTGGCCAATTATGTAATACTGAAATTTGCTCGCGATGTGACACAAAAACCTTTACCCGCAATCCTTATAGTGTACAAAAAGCGTTTGCTTGGTTGATCACATCTGTCGCTTGCTACATCCCAGCCAACATCTACCCAATTATGTATACCACCAGCCTAGGTGATGAAATGCCTTCTACGATTATTGGTGGTGTGATGATTTTGTGGAATAGTGGTTCTTATCCAATAGCCATGATCATATTTTTGGCCAGTGTAGTTGTTCCCCTTGCCAAAGCGCTAATCTTAAGTTTTTTATGCTATATGGTGATGAAGCCTGCAAATAGACAAACAAAAGGCTATACACGTATCTACCAATTAACTGAATTTATAGGTAAATGGTCAATGATTGATGTATTTGTTGTCGCGATTCTAGTAGCCTTAGTACAACTAGGAAATTTAATGTCTGTGACACCAGGCATCGGCACAATATTTTTTACCACTATGGTAATTTGCCAAATGTTGGCAGCCCATGCATTTGATCCACGCTTACTGTGGGACAGCCCTGCTAATTTAAAGAAAGTAAAACAAGAGACTCTGGCATGAGCGAAAACGCTAAAATAAAATCAGCGCCAAATATTTCGGCTATTTGGATAATTCCGTTAATAGCCCTACTAATAGGCGCATGGATGTTATACCAGTATCAGGCAAATAAAGGCACCACTATCTTTATAAAAATGCCTCATGCGGAAGGTATCGTTGCTGGCAAAACTGAAATAAAAGTACGTAGTGTAAAAATCGGCCAAATTAATCATGTACGTCTGTCAGATCAGCAAAATAGTGTAATTGCAAGAGCTCAAATCGATAAACACTATGATGACCTATTAACTGACGATGCAAAAATTTGGGTCGTTAAACCACGAATTGATGATACAGGTATTACTGGAATGAGCACTCTGCTCTCAGGCGTATACTTAGAATTTGCACCGGGTGAAAGCAAGAAGCTAGCGGATAAGTTTGAACTTCAGGATGAACCCGCATTAATTGGCAATGATGTTAAAGGTGGTCGTTTCACACTGCTTAGCTATAACGCTGAAGTACTTGATGTAAGTACGGGTATTTATTTCAAAGATTACAAAATTGGCCAAATAGAAACTGCAACCTTTGACTGGAAAAATCAGGCCATGAAATATGGCATTTTCATTAATGAGCCTTATCAAAATTTAATTACCTTAAATTCTATATTTTGGGTGAACTCAGGTATCGAAATAGACCTATCAGCTGATGGAATTAATGTAAATACAGGTTCATTAAGTAAGTTACTCAAAGGTGGAATTTCTGTAGGTATACCTGAGCAGCAATCTCCTGGTGAAGTCGCAACTAATGGACACAGTTTTTCATTAAGTAATAGTTATAAAGCCGCGTTAGAAGAGCGCTTTTATGACTTTGATTATTACTTAATCGATTTTGAGCAATCAATTCGTGGGTTAAGAGCTGGGGCACCTGTTGAATACCGTGGTATGCGTATTGGTAGTGTGGTTGAAGCACCAGCAAGTGTCATGATCGACGGCAAGCCTGCACACTTTAGAACTGACAATACCGCAGTACCTGCCCTTATTAAAATTGAATATGGTCGTCTTTACCACGACAGTACAGCTGCACGCGAGTTTTGGCATTCAAGCTTAGATAACTGGATTAAAAATGGCCTTAGAGCCTCTTTAAAGCCAGGAAACTTACTTACCGGCGCCGTATACGTTGACTTAGACATTTATGATAACGCGGAACCTGCCGAATTAAAGACTATAGCCGATTATACCGTATTCCCAAGTGTATCGAGTGGTATTACGGTCATAGCTGACCAAGTATCCGATGTGTTAAATAAAGTGAACAACCTTAAGATAGAAGACAGCTTGGCACAAATGCAAACTACGTTTTCTGAGTACCAAGAACTTGCTCATGACATGCGAGAATTGATCAATAAACAAGATACCCAAGATTTACCCGGTGATATAAATCGCAACTTTGCTGAAATGACTAAAAGCATGCAACAGTTCGATAAAACCATGAAACAATTTGAAAAAACCATGGCAAGTTACGAACAGGGTTCGGCTTTCCATCAGCAGTTACAAACCACCTTGTCCGAATTTAAACGTTTAAGTGAAGAGCTACAACCACTTACACGTGGCTTAAACCAGCAACCTAATATGTTGATATTTGATAAAGAACTACCCGCAGATCCAACGCCGAGGAAACAATAATGAACTATAAACGCTGTGTTTCAATCGCAGCAGTGCTGTTACTTTCGGCCTGCAGTCAGACGTCATTCTCAACTATTGAGTATTATCAATTCTCACAGCCAATCGTGAATATGCAGCGGTTAGCTGAAAATACGCAAGCTCAGCTAAGGATCAACACAGTACAATTACGTGGTGCGCTTAATAATCGTGGCATTGCTATGGTACTCGAAAACAACCGAGTCAATGCTGCTAACTACCATTTATGGAGTGAATCACCCGATTTAATGTTAACAGCGAGTGCCCATCAACAGTTATACACCGAACTAGATAATTGGATGGTAATAAAAGGTTTACCGGTGATCACCGATTTAGATCAACAAAGCTATTATGAATTAGAATATGAGCTACATCACTTTAATGGCGATGAGCAAGGCAATGCCAACATTGCAGGGCTTTGGCGTTTGTACTATACAAGCCCTAAATCGGGCCGAAAGTTAAAAGCGGTTAATTACTTCAATGAGCTTACACCATTACAAGCAAGTGATTACGAAGGGCTTGTCACGACACTTGAGTCAACATGGTTAAAGGTAAACAAACAAGTTGCAAACGAAGTATCAAAGCTTACTCTTTAAAAAGAGTTTTAGAGGCTGATTGTCATCGTTAATGATGACATCGCCTATGAACTCAAAGCCAAGTTTCTGTAACACCTTTTGTGAGCCAATATTTGTTGGTGAGGTTATTGCTGCAAGTACACCAAGCTCTAATACGTGTTTTTTTACCATCAATAACCTAGCAGCAGATGTAATAATACCCTTACCTTCATAGTTAGCTAACAAGGCAAATCCTAAATCGGGGATAGCTAACGCATCGCGCTGAAAGAGCCCCACCATTCCAACCGGTGTATCATCAGCTAAACAAACAATATAACTGCCAAAGCCAAATTGCTGGTGGCTATTTATAAACGTTTGTTGAATATAATGCTCAGCTTGTGCGGGCGTATTAATGTTTTTATTACCTATGTGCTCTAAAAATGTTGCTTGGTTTAAAAGCTCAACGATAAAGCTCGAATCATCTGGCTGCCCAGCGCGCAAATATATATCTAACATTTATTAAAACACCTTACTCACGACATCATTGGTAAAATTAAGGCAATCAAGAACCCGCTCTTTTTGTACTTTAGATAACTCATCAATATCGAAATAGTCATACTCTGTGTGCTCATCGCTCAACATTATCTCAGCGTCCTCAGCCATATGAGCACGGAAAATAAACGCATGAGAGTTAAACGCGGTGTGATAATAAACGCCACTTAAATAAGCGATATCTACATCACAATTAAGTTCTTCTTGGCATTCGCGAAGTAACGCTTGATGAATGGTTTCACCTTTATCTAAAGCGCCGCCAGGTAGCCCCCAACTTTTTTGACCGTAATCAGCTTTTAGTAATAACACCTGACCTTGGTTGTTGGTGATAACCGCATGGCTACTGAGTCTGTAAGTATCTGAAAATGCCATAATCCCTTTGCTCAATTAATAAAAAGTGACGTTATAGATGAGTGTAAAATAATTATCATCGCAATTAAAATTGTTATTGACTAAATTAATATTCAGGATTATTTTTCTTGCGATGTTTTGGGCAAAACAAAAGCAGTATACCCTCTATACTGTCTGGCGCCAGCCAACGCAGGCACTTTCCCTAAAGGGTCCATAAAAGTGTGTTCGCGTAAAGCAGTTAATTGAGTCAATAGACTTTTGATTTCTCTAAGCAATCTCGATTGCTTAACTGTGTGAAAATTATAATGCAAGAACCTTCTGCGTTAAGTTTACTGCCGCCAGTATTGGTGGTGGTTTTGGCCGTATTTTTACGCCGCCCTATTTTATCTTTACTGATTGGTGCTTTATTTGGTTTAGCCATGCTAGGTCCGACCGCTGTGTTAGCCAATTTTGCTGATATTTCATTAAAAGTAATGCAAGACGAAACCATTGCCTGGCTAATTCTAGTCTGTGGTGGATTTGGTGCATTAATCGCTTTATTAGTGAGAACCGGGGGTGCAAGTGCATTCGCCGAATTAGCGTTAAAATTTGCCAAAGGCCAGCGTTCATCGTTAGTAATGACCTTTGTGCTAGGTGTAATTATTTTTATCGATGATTACCTAAATGCATTAACCGTCGGTGAAACTATGAAGCGTATCACCGATAAGTTTAAAATTAGCCGCGAAATGCTCGCTTATGTTGTTGACTCAACGGCTGCGCCTATTTGTGTGCTTGTACCACTCTCTACATGGGCCGTTTTTTTTGGTGGCTTGTTAGTTGATAATAATGTTGCACCAGAAGGTCAAGGTATTGCTGTATATATCCAAGCAATACCTTACATGTTATATGCTTGGTTTGCAGTCATTGTGGTATTACTAGTTAGCTTAAATGTCATTCCTGCTTTTGGTCCGATGAAAAAAGCACAACTACGTGCCATGAATAATCAAATCGAAATATCAAATAGCCAGTACACAGATGTTCAAACAGCGGATGAATACGCAGTAAAAGCAGCAGAAGAAAACTTTGAAACAGCCGCTTCAAACGGCAAACTCTATAACTTTTTAGTACCTATAGTTTTACTTGTTACGTTTACTGTTTACTTTGACATTGACGTCTATAAAGGGCTGCTGGCAACCTTTACCGTTGTTTTGCCTTTTTATATGTTACAAAAGTTGATGACATTGTCAGAACTCGTTGAGCGTATGCTCGATGGTTTTAAAAGCATGATACCCGCTATAGGAACTGTGGTTGCAGCATTTATATTTAAAGATGTGTGTGACCAATTAATGCTACCGCAATATGTCATAAATACCTTGAGCCCTTATATGACAGCACAGTACTTACCAGCCGTGGTGTTTTTAGCAATGGCAGTCCTTGCTTTTGCAACGGGTTCAAGCTGGGGGATTTTCGCAGTAACTATTCCTATTGTAATGCCACTGGCTTACGCAATTGATGCCAATATTCCTTTAGTGATTGGTGCTTTGTTATCGGCGTCGTCATTTGGTAGTCAAGCGTGCTTCTATTCAGATTCCACCGTACTTGCTGCACAAGGCTCAGGGTGTGATTTAGTCAGCCATGCTATCACGCAACTGCCTTATACCTTACTTGCTGCAACGGCTGCATTTATAGGATTTTTGCTTATCGCATAAATCAAAAAGCCCAAGCAATAGCTTGGGCTTTTGTTTATCAACTATTAAATTAGTTTTGGAATTTAATGCCTTTGTAAAAACTTTCTAAGTTTTCAACTTTTGTTTGGCTTTTCAGATCTGCAAATGGCTTGTCTGCAAACTTACTACCACGCATTTGAATGTTTAAACGCGCAGCTTCACTATTGAGCATCGTTTTCTTGTAATAATCTTTCAGATCAGCCAAGGTTACTTTTTCAACTTCAGCGATAAGCTTTTCTTTAGAGTCAAACTTAAAGTTCTCACGATACCAGTCTGTAATAAGTGGCGACATTTCATCACTTAAATTCTTAGGTTGCTCTTTTAAAGACACAAGCGTTGCATTTTTAAGTTGTGCAAATGTTTCTTCTGTCATGTTATCAAGCTCAACTGCGTATTGCTTTTTAAACTCATCAAAGCGCGCCTGCATCTCTTTAGGACCTTTAACCGGTGTTTGAATGTAAAGACCTAATGCAGAATAATCTTCGATTGGACGCGCTAACGCACCAACCGCATAAGCAAGTTGCTCTTCAGTACGTAACTTATCAAACGCTACGGTTCTAAAGTGGCTTTGTAAAATTTGTGCCTGTGCTTGTTGTTTATAGCCAGGGGTTGGGTGAACAACCATGTCAATGATTGCTACATCAGCTACATCAATATCTTTTTGTAAAACGATACGCTCACCAGGCTGAGGCAACCAGGCTTTACTTCTAGCAAACTCGGTCGCTTTATGACCTTTTGGTAAAATAGCGGTTAGTTTACTCGCAATAGCGTCAACATCATTTTGGTTATAGTTACCAAACGTGAATACGCGTAAGTCATTGGCAGCAAGTGTCGATTGCTTAATAGCCGTAAAATCGGCAAGGGTTAGTGCATCTGCCGCAGCAATCAAGGTTTCGGTATCAAATTTACCACTACGAGTAAGCTTAGAGTACTCACCGAATGCTTGATAGAACGGGAACTGTTTTTGCTGATTTAGTAAATCACGCTTAAAACGATCGATTGCTTGGGCAAAACCTTCTTCAGACACCTCTAAGATTAGATTTTCAAGCGCCTGAGCTAAAAGGACATCTTGTTTATCAGTGAAACCACTAAGCGATAACACAAGGCCATTACTTGGCTGTAACCCTAAACTCATACCTGCAACAGCGGCTTCTGTGCTTAATTTACTTTGTTGTAAGTTATAAAGATCAGCCCAAATTGAGTAAAGAACCTGTGATTTTACATTCACAAGGGCATCTGGCGTATTAATATAAACTTCAACAAGACCTTTAGGCTGCTCAGCAAACTGCTGACTTGCTTGACGCCAAACTTTAACGCCTTGCTGATCAAATACGAGTTCAGGATGCGCTTGTTGTTTAAACTCAGCTGTTTTAATTGCAAAGCTTTCAGGTAATAAGCGGTTTACTGTTGGTAATGCTAACGCGTATTCACTTGGTTTATTCCAGCTTGCAACTTCTGACTCGCTGATATCTTCAATACGATATTTACCATCGTAAAAATGCAGCTGTGAATCTGTCTCTTCTTGTTTTGAAATATACCAAATACGTAAAGTATCTTCGTTTAATTGCGAAAGGACATTTTGCACCGCATCTGCATCAAACTTGGCATAATAATAAGGTGCGTTAATTGCGTTGTTCACAGGGAACTTTTGCATGCTATCAGTTAAGTTACTTACATAACCAAACTCATCCCCTTTTTCTAGGAATTGAAACGAATTGTTTAACGATGTACGAATTTCATTAAAGTATTTGCTATCAACCCCCTGCTCTTTGATAAGTGCAATATATTGCATAACCATAGCAACAATTTCTTCACGGTTTTGCATGCCGGCATCAGTCAATTCAATATCAACTGTTAAGCTTCCGTAGTTCCCATATTGCGTTGGTGAAGCAGAAGACGATAAACCTGATACCCAACCTTTATCACGTAGTATTTGTGCTGGGCTGCCTTGCATTTCGTTACTTAAAAGGTAAGAAACAAAACGGTTTGGTTTTACTGCAAACTGTGAACTGTTATCAGCAATTGTGAATTCTAATTGCAGTTGCTTTACGTCTTCATTCGGTGCGTAATAAACACGTTTACCGCCAGCTTCAGAGAAATCTAACTTATCAGTGACCGTTGGCTTTTCAATATTTTTATTTTCAATATCAGCAAAGTACTGTTTTGCTTTTGCTTCCATCTCAGCAAGTGGACGATTAGAAATCATCGCCACTTTCATAATGTTCGATGAATAGTACTTGTTATAAAAAGCAACGGTTTCTTTATGAAGATTGCTGCCTTCTTTATCACCTAGTGTTTCTAGGTTACCAATCAGGAAACGATTAGCAGGGTGTGAGCCCATCATTTGACGTGCCAGTTTAAATTGGCCAAAAAAGTCCATCTCACGGCGCATTGACCATTCGGCATTTACGGCATTTTTTTCTTTGTCTGTGTACTCAGGGTAAAGCTTTGGTGATTTAAAGAAATCCGCAAAACGGTCAAGTGCTTCATCGTAGGCATCATTGTTCACTTTGAACATGTAGTTTGTGATATCTAACCAAGTGTAAGCGTTATGAGCACCGCCATTTTTAGTCATAAAATCACTGTAACCTTTGGTGTCTGGGTAACGATCGGTACCAAGGAACAGCATATGCTCTAAATAGTGCGCCATACCTTGTTGCGACATAGGGTCGTGCAATAAACCAACACCAACACTCAATGCAGCAGCTGATTTTTCAGCACTTGGATCTGAAATTAAAATTACATCAATTTCATTATCAAGTTTTAATGTTTTGTACTCACGGGTGTCGTTTGGGCTGATAACTAACGAGTCTGGAATAAGGTTAGTATTAGCAGCAGGAGGCGTTGTGGTAGAAGTAGAAGAGCAACCTGCTAACACTGCAAAAGCGATTGCACTGAGTCCCATTATTTTTTTCATTATTTTGTATCCATTAGGAATTGAATAAATTTTTATTTATCATGTGTTTTCGAGCGCCGCAATTCAATGCTTTTCAGTTAAGTTACAGCAAAACTTTGTAACACATTGTGAAAATGCAGTACTTACGGTTAAAATTAATAGCAATAACTATAACAAAGGATGAGCTATGGAAAAGTGGCTAATTGTAGCAATGTTCACTCAAGTCTTTCTGACATTCATTGTGATGTACATTATGGGTAAACGCCGCTTTCGTGCGGCAAAACAAAAAACCATTGAGATGAAAGACTTCTTAACAATGGAACTTGAAAAGGCTGGGGATAATGTTCGCGTAGCAGACCGTAACTTTATCAATCAATTCGAAATGCCTGTGCTGTTTTTTATTGCCTGTTTAACAGCTCTGCAAGTAAATGCTGTAGGTACTGTTTTTGTTGCCCTTGCTTGGGTTTATGTTGCATTGAGAATTATTCATAGCGTAATACACTTAACTTCAAACACCTTGAAGGCGCGCTATTATAGTTTCGTTGTCAGTAGCTTTATAATGCTAATAATGTGGGTGCTGATTTTAGTTAGAATCTTTTAATAATCATCAATACAAAGAAATAAGGCGCTTTTTAGCGCCTTATTAACTTTTTGGGTTGGAACTATTTACGACGAGCAAAGCCTGCTAGGGCTAATAAAGATAGCATCCATGCAAGACTACCACCTGAACTACTACCGCCGTTGTCTGAAGCGTCATCTTCATCAATCAGCGTGTTTTCTTTTGGTGATAAAGAAGCAGATGAATTAGGGTCATCGTCAATCACAGTTACACTGTTAATGTAAAATAAGTTTTCACCACTAAAACCTGATGTTGTATCTGGGCACTGCTCTTCATTTAAGTTTACTACTGGGATCTCTCCACAATGTACTAATTCTGTGATTTGCTCTATCACAGCCATACTCTGGACAGTTACCTCGCCAAAAACGGTAAAGCCACCATTTTGTAAGTCAAGATTTGCGCTGTTATCTTTTAAATTAAAAAACCACTGACTGGTTGCACTGTTAGCATTGCCACCAAGCTTAGCCATTGCAATGGTACCTTTCACATTAGACAACTCTGGTTCATTAGTAATAGCGTCTGCGGTGTCTATCGCATCAAAGTCAGTACCAAATTTAAAACCCCCACCTTGTAAAATAAAGTTATCAACAGAACGATGGATAACGGTGCCATCGTAGCTACCATCTGCAACATAATTTAAAAAGTTTTCAACTGTAACAGGTGTCTGTTGATCATAAAGATGAATCGTAATGCTGCCCAGGTCCGTTTGCATTTCGACAATAGTTGCATTCGCTGTAAAACTGCTAGCCAATAAAGCTGTTGCAAGTAGATGTTTTTTCATTGTTTATCTTTCCTGATAATTTCTATTATAAAACTGCAAGAAGCTTAAACAAAATAGGCAGGTGCTTAAATAGCAAACAAAACAGTTACACAAAACGCGTCAAATCAATTACATCTCAGTTACATTAATTTACACTATGTATTCATTATGGTTATAAAAAGTTTAAAGATTAAATCAAAATCGTCTTATCAAATAGGCTCAGTTTGTTAGTATCTGCACGACAACAATGAACACACAGGAATGAACCATGGCGAATGAAGAGAACGCAATATGCGATTTTGGCCTACACCAAGGTGAGCCTTATAGTAAGTTACCCGCTAGTTTTTTAAATTGGATGGTCGGCAATAATCATCTTAAGTCTCATTATGCAGAACAAGAACTACAACGAAGACAACTTGCCGCAACAGGACAACTAAATACAGAAAATAGCGACAAAAGTTTATAAAAGACATTTAATTTAAACTTAAGTCGTTTAAACTAAGCGCATAATTAACCTACTGCTCTATTCAGGCAAACAATTATGCGTTTTTTTTTACTAACATCGCTACTGGTTACCCTAACCGCGTGTAGCTCCTCTTCTAACAATACAGATTCAGCCCAATATTTCACTCTGCTCCATACTAATGATAATCACGGTCGTTTTTGGCATAACGAACATGGTGAATATGGTATGGCTGCTCGCAAGACTTTAATTGATCAATTAAGAGCCGATGCTAAAGCACAAGGACATGCAGTTTTACTGCTGTCTGGTGGCGATATCAATACAGGTATTCCTGAATCAGATCTACAACACGCAGAACCGGATTTTAAAGGTATGTCTGTAATTGGTTACGATGCCATGGCAATTGGTAACCATGAGTTTGATAACCCGCTGGCTGTACTCGATAAACAGCAAAAATGGTCTAACTTCCCTTTTTTATCAGCCAATATTATAGATAAAACGACCGGTGAAACTCGTTATCAAGCATACAAAATCTTTGAAAAAAACGGACTCAAAATTGCTGTCATTGGTTTAACCACAACAGATACAGCAAAAATAGGTAACCCGCAGTATATCGGTGGCCTAGAATTTAAAGACCCTACAGAAGTGACTGCAAAGTTAGCCCCAAAAATTGAAAAGCAGTACAAGCCTGATATCACTATTGCTGTAACGCACATGGGTCACTATGTTGATGCTAACTTTGGTATTAATGCACCCGGTGATGTGACTATGGCGCGTAACTTACCAAAAGGAATGCTAGATATTATTGTCGGCGGTCATTCACAAGAGCCGGTGTGTATGAAAGAAGCCAATGTTGCTGACGAAAGCTTTATGCCAGGTAAAGCGTGTAAGCCTGATCAACAAAACGGTACTTGGATCATGCAAGCCCATGAGTGGGGTAAATATGTGGGAAAAGCTGAATTCAAATTAGAAAACGATGAATTAACTCTGCTCAATTACTCACTTATTCCTGTCAATCTTTATATCGATGATGAAAATGGCAATAAACAGCTAGCGGCTGAGTACATCGAGCCAAACAAAAACTTACAAGACATGCTCGCGGTTTATCAGAAAAAAGGTGCAGCACAAATTGCTGGTAAAATAGGTAACGTGGATGCAAAACTTGAAGGTGACCGCAATAAAGTACGCTATGAGCAAGTAAACTTAGCACGCGTTATTATTGCTGCACAAATGCAGTCAGTGGGTGCTGATTTTGGTTTGATAAGCGGTGGCGGTATTCGTGATAGCATTCAAGTTGGCGATGTTAGTTATAAAGATATTTTAAAAGTTCATCCTTTTAAAAACCGTATCACCTATATTGATATGACAGGCCAAGAGCTATATGACTACTTGCAGGTTGTTACTTCTTTCCCACCTGATTCAGGTGCCTACTTACAATACTATAAGCTAAGCTTCAAACGCGATAACGACACTTTATCTGATGTTAAAATTGCTGGTAAACCACTTGATATGACTAAAACATATCGAATGAGTATTAATAGCTACAACGCCTCTGGTGGTGATGGCTACCCTACGCTTACCAATAAAAAAGGCTTTGTAAGTACAGATGATACCGATGCACAGGCATTAAAACGTTTCTTTGAGCAAAATAGCCCTGTTAAAGCGGCTGATTACACTCCTAAGCAGTTTTAGATACCTAATCATCAATATCTAAATAGATAAAGGGAAGTCAGTGACTTCCCTTTTTACTTTAAAACTAGATTATTTCCCTATGACTTCAATATCGGTGATCTCAATCGACTTCAATCCGTAATGATGTAATCGAGAGCGTGAACCTTCACCATGGGCTTTAGGCGGATAATAGGTTTCTTTTATCTCAAGCTGGTCTTGCCAAACTTCATCAAGGGCTGCCCGAATTTCGCTTAAAGTTTTTTCTAAGCTATTGGTAAAGTTTGGTCGTTTACGTATTGTGTGACCAAGCTCAACTAACCGGTAAAAATACTTGTTCGCTAAAGTCAGTAATTCTTCTGGTACATCTTTATTTTGATTAAGCACTACGTCTGGTTGCTCAATACAAAACTCAACTAAAGCGAGATAAAAACACAATGGTTTATTCGCAAGGGCCACTGTTTTATCGACATCGCAACTAGCAGCCAAGGTTTTATTTTGAAGATCGACTATCAATTTAGGTTTTTCTTCTATCTGAACTGCGACTTCAGGTTCGTTTTTAGCTATTTGAATCTTGGTTCGTTCACTGATAAATAATAAGTAGGTAAATGTAGATGCAAATAAGCAGACCAGAATGAACACAGCTATATCGTTTTTATCTAATAAAGAAGATGCGATAACAAAGCTAACCGTTAATGATTTTTGAGGTGCATGTAATTGCTTAGTAATTAAATCAGCACGAGCAGGATATTCCGAAATACCTTCAATAGAGTAAACCATCACGCCTGAGTCTGCTAATTGAGCATTAAGACGCTTGATATAATTGAGTACCATGTCTCTACTACCGGAGTGCTTCAAAAAACCATCTGGTAAATTTAAATGGTTTAAATCAAGAGCAATACGGTTTTCAACTTTTGCTAAAGTCAGTGCATCATTAGTTGTTGTCTTATAAGCTTTTGCAGTAATGAAGGTAGCAAATAATACCAAGCAGCAGCTTAAAAATATTGCGCCATAAATAAGCTTAATTCTAATTGGCAACATTGCTATCCCCTACTTTCATTGTTTGCTGAGTCGAGTCACATTCCCAAAAAGACTCAACATGATTAAAGTAATGAGAATTCTGATTGTGTGCCAAAAGGGTTAATTGCGCTTGAACTGCACATAAAAGGTCGGTGTTTTCGTCCTGCATTTTTAAATACCAACGACTGCCACTTATATTGTCGCGTATAGGCGTAATATAATTTTTAGAAAAACGTTGCTGATCACTGTCTTGCCAATAAGAAGAAATTAAATCAACCTTTCCGCTGGCAAGCAGCTCTCTTAACTCAGTATGGGAACTAGCGTAAGTTATATCTAGGTTTTCTAGGTTGATATCTAATTTTTTAAATAGCTGCTTTGGTAAAATATGTCCTGAGCGACTGGTTGGGTAATCAAGTAAACCAATGCGTTTATCTAAAAAGTAGCTCTTATCAATTCTAGGTTTTTCTTTACTCGAAATTAAATAGGCAGTGTAATCAGGAAATCCAACAACAGCTTGATAGTTGTAAGTTGACTCCGCCATAAAAGCGTTAATTAAATTTTCTTTAGCAAGGATTAAATCAGCAATCCCTTTGCCTAAAAACTCAATCGTGTCTGAGGTTTTATAACCCCAATAAGAGGTTACCTTGCCATATTGTTTACTTATGATGTCATCATTGCATAAGGTTTTAGCAACATCCTCAGCCAACACTTTGCCCGATGAATACACCACTAACTCGTTAAGGTTAACCTCTGATTTGGTATCACATTGAAAAGACGTTTCAATAAATGCATCGATATCAGAAACAGCCGGTTTACCCTGCAAAATTCCGATATAAAAAAACAAAATAACTGATAGAAACAAAAATGTAACAATCGACGATTTTTTTATTAGTATTGTTCTTAAATTCAATTTTAATAGCCAACAACGCTCCGTTGTCTCTATTTGAACAATTATTCTTACTTATTACAACAAGTAATTTTACCTGAATAATTTAAACTATTGATAAATAACATATATGAACAAGAAATTATGAATCTTATTGAGTCCTTTCTATTTGATTTTAAATTCAGGAAAATATGTCACAAGAAATCGTGCTTCATTGCACATTCATTTTGGACACTGAGTCAATGTTACAAAAAACAATAAAAATGTTGCTGTTATCAACACCAGTTATTTCAGCAGTGTTAAGCCCCCCTGCAAATGCATGGGGTCAAAATGGTCATCGTATTGTTGGTGAAATTGCATCTAAGCATATTACAGACACCACTAAACTAGCATTAGTTCCTCTACTCGATGGTGACTCACTACCACAAGTTGCAACGTGGGCTGATGAAATGCGTTCTGCTCCAGAAAATTTCTGGCAAAAGAAATCTTCGCGCTGGCATTACATTAACTTTGAAGAAGGCGATGCTAAACCCCATTACGATTCAGATGCCCATCATAATAAAGAAACCGTGTCAGATATCCTTGAAGGCATGGAATACTCAATCTCAGTTTTACAAAACCAGAAAGCCTCACTAGCTGAAAAACAGTTCGCACTGCGTTTTTTAGTTCATCTAGTTGGTGACAGCCATCAACCTTTTCATGCCGGACGCGGTGAAGATCGTGGTGGCAACAATATTTCTGTCACATTCTTCGGTCAAGATACCAATTTACATAGCCTATGGGACACAAAACTCATTGAAAATGAAAATTTGTCCTATACTGAGTTTGCGCAATTTATAAATACAACAAATCAAGCGTTAATCACGGACTATCTTGCCAGTTCACCTAGCGATTGGTTAGTCGAATCAAATAATATTGCAAATTCACTGTATAACGAAAATGAAACAAACGTAAGTTATAGTTATATCTACAAAAACTTACCAATTGTGAAAACTCGCCTACAGCAAGGCGGTATAAGATTGGCTGGTTTATTAAATACGTTATTTGATAAATCAGCAAAACCGTTAGTAAAGGCACTTAAGATGCCAACTGACAGCAAACTATAAATGAAACATAACCTCTAACACGGGAAATAACATAATGAAAATCCAACTCCGCAAAACAGCTCTATCACTTGCTATTGCAGCATGTGTTGGTGTGAGTGGTGCAGCGTTAGCAAATGAAACAACATCTGCTATCAAGGGTCAAATCAAAGGTCCTAGCGGCAACCCTGCTGCTGGCACTAAGATCACTATCGTTCACTTACCTTCAGGTTCAACTAAAGAAACTGAAACGAACGATGCGGGTTACTTCACAGCAAAAGGCCTACGTGTAGGTGGTCCTTACCGCGTTGTTGTAGATTCTGACGTATTCGCAGATCAAACATTCAACAACATTAACCTACAAGTGGGTGCTGACTACCCAGTTAATGTTACGTTAGAGAGACAATCTGATGTAGAACAAATCGTAGTTACTGGTCGCCCTATCAGCCGTATGTCTGGTGGTACAGGTCCTGCTGCAACGTTCACTCTTGAAGATTTAGAAAACCAACCAGCTATCAACCGTGATTTAAAAGATATCATCCGTATCGACCCACGTGTAACTATCGATGATAGCCGCGGTTCAATCAACTGTGGTGGTGGTAACCCACGTTTTAACAGCTTAACGCTTGACGGCGTTCGTATGAACGATAACTTCGGTTTAAGCTCAAATGGTTACCCAACTATCGGTGCTCCTTTCTCTTTCGACTCAATCGAGCAAGTTGCAGTTGAGTTAGCACCATTTGATGTTCAATATGGCGGTTTCACATCATGTAACATCAACGCAGTTACTAAATCTGGTGGTAACGAAGTACACGGTGGTGTTTTCTTCGATTACACAAATGATTCAATGAAAGGCGATAAAATCGAAGGTGAAGACTACGATAACGGTGATTACACTGAAAAACGTTACGGCTTCAACGTTGGTCTACCGCTAATTCAAAGATAACCTTTTCTTATTACATCTTATGAAAAAGTTGAAGGTGTAAAACAATACAACTACGGCGGCCTAGACACAGGTAGTGTTTCTGCTGCAGACGTTGCACGTGTACAACAAATCGCTCAAGACGTTTACAGTTATGACGCCGGTGGCATGCCATCAAGCGCACCTGTTGAAGATGAAAAAATCTTAGTTAAGTTAGACTGGAACATCAACGACGATCACCGTGCAAACTTAATCTATAACTACAATGATGCTTTCACGCTGTCTCAATCAGATGCATACAGCAACACTGTAACCTTAGACAACCACTTCTATAAGCAAGGTGCAGAATTTACATCAATCATTGGTTCACTATACTCAGATTGGTCAGACAACTTCTCAACTGAAGTTCGTATTGGTAAGTCAGAGCTTGATGCAACAGTTGCTTCTTTAGATGCAGCGAGCAGCTTTGGTGAAATGCAAATTCGCACAGAAGACGGTGGTACTATCTACATTGGTCCAGATGACTCTCGTCAATCAAATGACCTAGACTATGAAACAACAACTTTTAAATTTGCGGGTACATACTACCTTGATCAACATACGATCACTGGTGGTTACGAATACGAAAAGCTAGACGTATTTAACCAATTCGTACAACACACTCAAGGTGAGTGGCGTTTTAATTCTGTAGACGATTTTGAGAATGGTTTTGCAGACCGTGTTTACTACAACAACGCTGCTGGTACAAACAACCCAACTGATGCTGCTGCAAGCTTCTCATATGCACAACATACATTCTATGTGCAAGATGAGTACAGCTTCACAGATTTAGATGCAACATTAACGTTTGGCCTACGTTACGACAGATACACAAGTGATGACAAACCTAATTACAATCCGAATTTTGTAGATCGTTATCAGACCAAAGAGATTCTTGCTCCAGGCGAAACTCAAGTCCCATATGATTTTGGTACTGATTTTGACAACCAAGGTACATTCGACGGTATTGACCTTATTCAACCTCGTGTTGGTTTTGAATGGTATGCAACTGATGCATTAGAAGTACGTGCAGGTGTTGGTCTATTCTCTGGTGGTAACCCGAATGTTTGGTTATCTAATTCTTACTCTAACGATGGTATTACCAATATTTCAACTCAATTAAGAGACGGAATTGACTTATTTAATACACCAACAGTAAATAACGGTATTCCAGGTTACGAAGTACCACAAAGCTTGTACGATAAGGTGGCTAATACTGAAATTGGTGCAGGTGACTCTTCAGTTAATGCTGTTGACCCAGATTTTAAAATGCCATCAGAATGGAAATACTCAGTAGGTGCAACATACACAACTGAAGATGAATATGTATTCTCACTTGATTACTTATTCACTAAGCGTAAAGATGCTGCAATTTTACAAGACATCGCATTACGAGATTCAGGCAACACAACGTTTGACGGTCGTCCGATACTTGAATCAGTGGAAGGACGTAGTGGTGACTTATTACTTACAAACGTAAGTGGTGACAGTGGTGAGTCTCACATCATTTCTGCTGCAATGAGCAAGCGTTTTGATAACGGTATTAGCGTACAACTAGCATATGCTTACACAGACTCAACAGACGTTAACCCAATGACTAGCTCTGTAGCGAGCTCAAACTACGGTAATATGGCGACATACGATCCGACTAACCCAGGTGCACATACATCTGATTACGAGATCCCGCATCGCTTTACGATGACATTAGGTTACACAACTGAGTTGTTTGATGGTTACAACACACGTTTCAACCTATTCAGCGAAACATACAAAGGTCTTCCTTACAGCTATACATTTGATGATTCAGACGACGTTTGGGGTGATGACAACTCAAACGGTAGCCGTCAGTTAATGTATATTCCTGAAGTGAATGACCCTAACGTTGTTTACGATATGACTCCTGAAGAAGTTACTGAGTTTAACGAGTGGATTTCTGCTCAAGGCTTAGCTCGCGGTGAAATCTCTGGTCGTAACCGTCAAAATGCTGATTGGTTCACTAAAGTTAACTTCAAGATGACTCAAGAGTTACCTGGTTTCATGCCTGGTCACAAAGGTGAAGTATTCTTCGTTATCGATAACTTAACAAACATGTTAAACGATGACTGGGGCGTACTAAAGAAAGGTAGCTTTGTTGGTAACAGCATGGTAACTGTAGACCTTGATGACCAAGGTCGTTACGTATACTCTGACTTCAATCCTAACAATGGTAAAACTGCAACTCAAAGCAGCGCATCAGTTTGGGAAATGCGTGTAGGTGTACGTTACACATTCTAATAACAAGTTAACCTTGTTATAAAGCAAAAGCCCGCCCCTACTGGCGGGCTTTTTACGTTTGGGGGAAAGTTAGCAAGAGTAAAGCTCCAAAAGTAAAGTTAGAAAGTTGCAAGGTATCAGCGATTTTACATCGCGCCTTTCTACATAAAACCTAGAACCTAATACCTGATAAATCCTTTCGTAGGACTGGCTTTAGCCGGGAATGGTTGTAGAAATGAGATACGAGATACGAGATACGAGATACGAGATACGAGATACGAGATACGAGATACGAGATACGAGATACAAGAGTAAAATAAGCCAGTACCAAGATTAAAGCTTGAAGTAACAAATTAATGCATTTATATGTAGCAGATTTTATATCGCGTCTGAGGGCTGATGTTTAACTCGATCTAAGATTGTTATGTAGGTCGTCATTTATGGCGACAAATGTTTAAACACTGAATGATGACGGGCTAAAGCCCGACCTACACTGATATGTAAATGCAGGCCAATGAGACCTGCACAGTTATGTCTATTTAAGCTGCGTAAACCGCAAGTGGATGTGTTGTATTGATAGAAACATGCACTGCATCACCTGGGCGTACCATCACTTCATGGCTAACACGGCTTGTCACCACAGTATCACATGCCAGTTTAACAGCGCATAAGCGGCTGCCACCTTCGTAACGGACCCATGTCACTTTACCATTACTGGTATCAGCATTTTGAATAAGATTAATATCATCAGGGCGAAGTAATACATCAACCTTCGCGGTTTCATGTTCAACCTTAATAGCTGGGGCATTACCTAAATCAGTGGTGGCGATATCACCTTCACAGTTACCGGCAATGAAACTTGCTTCACCTAAGAAACGCGCAACAAAGCGATTGCTTGGTAAGCTAAAGCAGCGTTCAGGGGTATCGATTTGCTGAATAATCCCTTCTTTCAGTACACCAACACGGTCACCGACAGATAAGGCTTCTTCTTGGTCATGGGTTACCCAAATAGCAGGTACACCCGCATCTTTTAGAGCATTACGAATATCCCAACGAAGGGTATCTTTCAAAGCTGCATCAAGGTTTGATAACGGTTCGTCAAGTAATACGAAGTCAGGTTCGTGAGCTAGAGTACGCGCAAGGGCTACACGCTGCTTTTGACCCCCCGATAAGGTAGCTGGCTTTTTATCACGAAAAGCTTCAAGACCCAGTAACTTAATCCAGTGATCTGCTTTAGAGGTATCAGTTAATCTAAAGCAAATATTTTGCTGTACCGTTAAGTGCGGAAATAACGCAAAGTCTTGAAATACCATCCCTACTTTACGCTTTTCTGGTGGTACTTTTAATTTGGGTGTTGCCCGCCATGAGCCTAAGTTAATTTCGCCTTCGCTGATAGGAATAAGCCCTGCTAACGCTTGTAAAATTGTACTTTTACCACAGCCAGTTGGACCAACTAGCATGAGGATCTCACTTTCCCCAAGTGATAAGTTAAGTTCACTTACCACACGATTGCTACCATAATCGATAGACAGTTTACTAACTGATAGCATTAAACTGATCCTTAATGTTCTAATTGACTGCGCTTTTCACCTGAGAGCATTATAGCTAAGCCACATGCTGATATCACTACTAACAAGAGCCCAGGAATGGCAGCGCGACCGAAATAACCGGCTTCGTAAACTCGCCACAAATAGGTTGATAGGGTTTCAAATCCTGTTGGGCCGAGTAATAATGTTGCTTCAAGCTCTCGCATTGATTCTAAAAATACCAAGGCTGCACCAGCAATGATACCGCGCAGTGTTAAAGGCAAGGTAATACGCATAAATGCTTCACGAGGGCTTGCGCCTAATACGCGAGCTGATTTAATTAAACTCGAATCTAAGTGTTCTGTGCTGGTTCGCACAGATCCCACTGCCAACGGTAAAAAGCGCAGCACATAGGCAATCACTAATAATGCCAGAGTTTGGTATAAAAGCGGTAATTGCAGGCCACCATAAACAAGTGCAGTACCCATTACGATACCTGGAATACCAAATCCGAAATAAGTAACCCGTTCCATAATGCGCCCTACTTTACCGCTTAAGGCAGCATGCGCTACAGGCACAGCAACCACAACAGCGACAATAGCCGCAATGCCAGATGCATAAGCTGAGTTCCACGCAATGCTGAAATCAAAGTCAGCAACACCATCACGGGCAAGCCAAAGGGTAAAAATGGCTAACGGCAAACAAATAGCCAATAATAAAACAGGTAGAAAAGTCACCAGCATGGCTAACTTTTGCCCGTTTGATGGAAATAACATTAGCGGTCTACCGTGGCGCTCTGAAGCTGTTTTAATTTGTGATTCGATGAACAGTAAAAAGCCTACTATTACCATTAATTGAAGCGACAACATCGCTGCACGACTTAAGCCAAAGGCGTTATATTCAACATAGATTACCCGAGTAAAGGTATCTAGGCGCATCATCGCCGGTGTACCAAAATCTGATAGGGTATAAAGTGCAACCAGTAATGAGCCCGCCGCTATACCGTTTATTACGCGCGGTAATATGACTTTAAACACACTCATCGGCATCGACATGCCTAAAGTGCGAGCTGCGTTTACCATGCTGGCATCGAGACTAAGTAAAGACGAACGCGTAGTTAGCATCACAAACGGAAATGTGTATAGCGTCATTACAATGGCAGCACCCGTTAAGCCATACATAGGCGGGGTTTCAAAGCCTAGCAGCTGATTTATCTCACCACCGGGGCCAAATGCTGCATATAAAGTAAACGCGCCAATATAACTTGGAATAGCAAGTGGCGCTGCAAACAAAACAAGCCAAAGCTTTTTAAAAGGAAGTTGAACATAGGCACTAATAAACGCCAGAGGCACGCCAATTAAAATAGAGCCTAAAACAGTTAACACCATAAGTGATAAGGTGTTACCTAGAATTTTTAAATTGTGACTATCAAAAACAGCCGTCGCATCACTGGCTAAGGTGATCAGAATATAAACTGGCACTAACGCCAAAAGCGCTGCAAGCAGCGCCATGGGATAAGAAGCAGGTATGCGCATTATAAAATACCGCTACTGCGCATAAGGTCGAGTGTTGGCCTTAAATCTGCCAATTGAGTTAAATCGATTTTCGGCGGTGACACATCCGTTAATGCTGGTAACCCAGCAGGCTGTTCAATGCCCTGGATCAATGGAATTTCGTACGCTTCACGTGCTAAGTAACTTTGTACTTCAGAACTTAGTAAGTAGCGCATAAAGTTCATTGCATTTGGGTTGTCTGTCAGTGATAACACACCTGATGCATTAACTAAACAACCGGCATCTTGATTGGTGAATGCTAGATCAAGATTAGCATCAGGTTTACCTGACTTAAGACGTAACGTGTAATAATGGTTTGCAAAACCGATATCCACTTCACCACGCTCAACAGCCATCACTACGCCAAGCTCGCCTGCATAAGTTTTCGAACGTTTTTGAACTTTCTTAAGCCATTTAGCGGTTTTATCTTCACCTTCAAGAATACGCATTGCCGTGACAAATGATTGGAAAGAAGCATAAGCCGGTGCCCAACCAATAGATAAATCGCTATCAGCAATGGCCATTATGCTCTCTGGGATCTGATCTTTACTTAGGCGCTTAGTGTTATAAGGCAATGTACGAATACGACCTGTCACTGGTGCCCAGCCCGGATAACGAAACTGCGGTTGTAACTGCGCCTCTAAGTCAGATGGTAGCGGTTTAGCTAAACCTGCATCTGTGACTAAGCCAATCGCACCAGAGTCAACCGCCCAAAATAGATCAGCACGTTTAACACCCGCTTTCGCTTCTGCCACAATCATGTTGGCAAGTGCAGCAGTTGGGCCACGGCGAATAGATAAATTAAGTTTTGGGTTTTTCTTTTGGATTGATTGCAGTACGTTTTCGTACAAACCACCTTCACCACGGCCTAAATATAAAGTTAGGTCACCCTCTAGGGCTGGTAAGTCTTTCACTGAAATTGGGCTTGCAGCAGAGGCTGCAAAGGCACGAGAAAGAGGTAGCGGCATTGCGCCTACTACCCCAAACGCAGCCAGGCCTTGAATAAAGGTCCTACGCTTCACTAAAATACATCCTTACGTGCTTTTTCGGCTTCTTCTAGTAACACCTTAGCGCGATCTAGTTTTTCTTGCATATCAACAACCACTGCACGGACTTGGTCAACAGACCCTTTATCAGAAATAGCTTTAGGCAGGGTTACGTTAAAATCTTTTTCGAGTACTTCTACTAACTTCGCATCTTTTTCGATAAGTGTACCTTCAACACCTTCAAATAAGTGAAGGTAAGTATCGTGTACAATTTGCGTTGCTTCATCGCTTAAACGTTCTGCGTATTTTGCAACAACACGGTCTAATTTATGTTTGATCTCATCGATAGTAGCGCTTTGCGTCATTGTTTCAGAAGCAGTTGCTTTTACAGCTTTTAATAAGCCTTTTTGCTGGAAGTCAGCAGCAAGTTTAACAGCTCCAAGACCCTGCCACAAGGCAGCATTTAAGGCCTTTTGGTGTTTACGTACTTCGCTTGCTGGTTTTTTGTCATCAATAGCCATTTTGATACCATAAATGCCTTGCCAGATTGATGCATAAACCGGCACATAATTCGTTTCAATCGCACTGTGAAACTTTACTGATTCCCAGTATTCAATTAAATCATCGCTTTTAACTGCTTTTGCGCCTTTTGTTTCATAATCGGTAACCATGGTGTCAACTTTACCGACCATCCACTCAACGTCTTCTGAGTAATCTTTTAAATTTTCTTTTAGATGATTAACGTGCTCACCAATTGGGCCATTTGCCAATACAGGTTGGGCAATAAAAGTAGATGCTAATACTAGGCTAAGACCTAGTGTTTTAACGGTGTTTAACGCTAATTTCATAGGGGGGACATCCAAGTTTCTAATTGTAAATGATAGCCATTATCATATATGTATCGATTGTCTAAATCAATTGCTATAAAGCCTTGATTACAGATTTAAACATTTTTATTTAAGTGATTGGAAAGCTTACTAAGAGTGCTTATAAATTGTTTAAGTTCTTGGCTATCTAAGTCACTCACTAAACCTGCTTGCCACTCATTTGCTAATGGCACAATTTGTTCATGCAGACGGTTCCCCTCAACGGAAAGTGATAACAAACTTGCGCGTTTGTCCTTAGGGTTTTCCTTTGCTGTTATGAGGTTTCTGGTCAATAGCGACTTTACTGCTCGAGACACCGTTGATTTATCCATTCGTGCCATATCACATAATTCTTTGGCAGTGCGCTCACCATATTGCGCTAAATTCGCAATTATCCGCCATTGTGGCACGGTTAAATCGAACTGCTGTTGATATAGCTCACTAAACTGCTCACTCATTTGCATTGCAATATTAGTTAGTGAATAAGGTAAGAACTGTTTTAAATCGAGCGTTGTTTGATTATCTGTCGTCATAGCTGCACTACTGTCAAAAAATATTTACACAAGTAAATTCAGTGTAGTTTGAATTTAGTCTCACATGAGAGTATCTTACCTAAAACCTTTCAGGAGTCTAGTGATGAATAACGAATTACAATATATGACAGGCTTTGGTAATGAATTCGAAACCGAAGCATTACCCGGTGCATTACCTATCGGTCAATTCAGCCCGCAAAAAGTTAAATACGATTTATATGCTGAGCAGTTCAGTACTACGGCTTTTACAGCGCCTCGTGCTGATAATCGTCGAACTTGGTTTTACCGCATTCGCCCGTCAGTAATACAAGGTGATTACACGCCAATTGATAATGGCCTTATTCGCACCGCTCCTATTACAGAAGTGCCAACACCACCGACGATGCTGCGTTGGGATCCAATCGACATTCCTACGAAGCCAACCGATTTTATAGATGGTTTAGTCACTATGGCTGCCAACGGAAGTGCCAATGCACAAACAGGTATTGGTATTCATATTTATGTCGCTAATAAATCAATGCAACACCGTTACTTTTATAATGCTGACGGTGAAATGTTATTCGTGCCGCAACAAGGTGAGCTATTACTTAGAACCGAGTGCGGGATACTCACCGTTCGTGCAGGCGAAATTGCAGTAATTCCTCGTGGCATTAAGTTCGCAGTTGATTTGCTTACTGATACAGCCCGTGGCTATATCTGTGAAAACTATGGCCATGCCTATATTTTACCAGAGCGCGGCCCTGTCGGTGCCAATGGTTATGCTAATGACCGTGACTTCCACTACCCTGTAGCCGCTTTCGAAGATATTGAAGGTGATTTTGAACTCGTTGCTAAATTCAATGGCAATATGTTCCGTTGTGATATTGGCCACTCGCCATTAGATGTGGTTGCTTGGACGGGTAACAGTGCACCTTACAAGTATGACCTTGCTAGATTCAATGTTATGAATACAGTAAGTTACGATCACCCAGATCCATCAATCTTTACTGTATTAACATCACCATCAGGTACAGAAGGAGTCGCTAATATCGATTTTGCTATCTTCCCTCCACGCTGGATGGTGGCTGAAAACACATTCCGCCCACCTTATTACCACCGTAATATCATGAGTGAGTTTATGGGCCTAATCGAAGGTGTCTACGATGCCAAAGAGCATGGCTTTGTACCAGGTGGTTCTAGCTTACATAATTGTATGTCGCCACATGGTCCAGAAGCCGATGTATTCGAAAAAGCATCAAATGCTGAACTTGAACCACAACGCTACGAAAACACCTTGGCATTTATGTTCGAATCGCGTTACGTTATTTCACCAACTAAATATGCCCTTGAAGGTAAAGAGCGTCAGCCTAATTATACTGACTGTTGGCGCACTATTAAAAAACATTTCACAGGTAAACAGGACGTATAATGAAACTTTATAGCTATTTTCGTTCATCAGCTGCATATCGAGTACGCATTGCGCTTAATTTAAAGAACATTGATCACGAGTTGGTGACAGTTAATTTATTAAAATCCGAACAGCAAAGCGACGAGTACCTAGCTAAGAACCCTCAAGGGTTATTGCCTGCATTAGAAACTGAGCAAGGTGTACTTGCGCAATCGCTGGCTATTTTAGAGTGGCTAGAAGAAACTCATCCAGAAACGCCTCTTTTAACGGGTGATGCATGGCAAAAAGCTCAGATCCGTAATTTATGTTATGCCGTAGCGTGCGATATTCACCCTATCGATAATTTGCGCGTATTAAAATACTTGGCTAACGATCTGGGTGTTGATGAAGAAGCAAAAACAACCTGGTATAAGCATTGGGTAGAAGTTGGCTTTGAGAGTATCGAAAAGCTACTTGATAAAGCGAACACGTTTTGTGTCGGCAACAAACCAACGCTTGCAGATGTGTGCTTAGTTCCGCAAGTATTTAATGCCTTACGCTTTAAGGTTGATATGACCAAATACCCTAAAATTGCTGCTGTTTATGAGCAATGTAATAAGCTTGATGCCTTTATAGATGCTGCACCACAAAATCAGCCAGATGCAATTTAAGCTTTAGAATTTGTTGTTAAAAAGGCCCGAACATTTCGGGCCTTTTATATTTGTTATCTTAGCGCTGAGTTAATCACACTCACATGGTTGATTAAATCGAGCCCTAAGTCGGTTAAGTAGCCCCCATCAGGACTATCTGTAATACCTTTATCATAAAGCCGTTTTGCTGCATCTTTAATTGAGTTTTCTGCATCGGAGTGTATTTTAATTCCCTGCATTTGAGAGTTACGAGGAAATTTTGCAAGCAGGGTTAGTTCATCGATCATATTTTTATCAAATTGCATGTGTTCACCTTTTTATTATTTATTCCTTGTCATAAGCTTAGTGTAGTTATACAAATCTGCCCAACGGGAGGCGTATTTTGTTAAAGAAAATTTTACTGTTAAGTACTTTGTTTACTTTAGGGTTTCTAAATCAAGCGCACGCTAAGGAAAAACCATTAATCGTGCTTGATGGTCAAGAGGCATTAAACAATGAAAAAGTGTGCTGGTATGAAAATAAACGCTATACCGAAGGTGCCTATATTGTCGTTGGCGAGATGACCTTAATTTGCAGCGCCAAACAGCCTAATTTTTCAAACAGTGATTTGGCGTGGCTCAGACTAAATGCTAATGGCGAGATTATTTACCCTAAACAAACGAAAACGATTCACGTCAATTAGATTAAAACGCACAGATAGGGTACTATTGCGCGGTTGCAAATAACCTAAGATTTATCATGGACAATCAACCAAATAATCCGTTACATGGCGTTAAATTAGCCGACATCGTTACTAAACTTGAAGAAAAACTTGGTTGGGAAGGTATGGCAGCGCACGTCGATGTACGCTGCTTTCAAAATGACCCAAGTGTAAAGTCGAGTCTTAAATTTTTACGAAAGACCCCTTGGGCACGAGAAAAAGTAGAGCAGTTATATATTGATACCTTTATCAATAATGACCTAGCTGATGATGGCACTTTCCAATGGAAAAGCATCAAAAAGTAACCACTTAATCTTCAACTGCTACAATCACCGAAAGCGATTTCGGTGATATCTCCACCTCTAGTTTATCTGCGGTTTTCACCTCACCATCAATAACATAGCTCAACCCTTTTGCTGCGCTTACTGTTACTCGTTTAGCATTTGTGTGGTGACTGTTAATAGCAAAACTAGTTTGCGTAATACTCGAGAACACTAACTCCGCAATACTTAAAGTACTCGCTTTAGAATCGGCACTAGGTGTTAGCCAGTTAACATCCAATAAACCATCTTGGTGATCTGGCTGCCCTGCAGATTGAGCAAGTAAAGTAGTAAATGGCGCGGCGTTGGCGATGATTAAACTGGTGGTATTGATTGTTTGCTCATCGTTATTATCAATAGTAACAACATAGTCTTGCGCTTCATGCTCACCTAATGCTTGCCAAAATCCTTGTAAATAAGCTAATTGCCCAGACTCATTTTTAGCATCACGATGGGCTTTTTCAATCATCTTTTGTTCAAAACCAATTCCTGCAAGTAATAACATACGCTCGCCATTACACACAGCGGTATCTATCCGACTCGCCTGACCTTCAATAATAAGCTCACACGCCTGCTCTACCGGAATAAGCTTCGATTGTATACCCATCAACACATGAGCGAGGGCATTTGCAGTACCTAAAGGAATAATCCCCAGTTTACAGTCTGTATTAACAAGTACACTTGCCACCTCTGTTACTGTACCATCGCCACCACAGGCGATGACAACATCAGGGTTCAATTCAAGTGCTTCTTTAGCTAACTCAGTACCATTTACCTGTTCCGATGTTGTATAAACAGTTAAATCATAATACTCAGACAAACGAGATGTAATTTGCTTACGTTTAGCTTCCCACAGTTTTGTGCCAGAAACAGGGTTAGCAATGAGCACAGCTTTATTTTTGATTAATAAGTCACCTCTACGATGGCGGCGCACTAGATGACGCAGCTGGCGCTTGTTTAAATTCGCAGTTTCTCTAGTTTCTTTAATTTGTGCGAGTACTTGGTGTACATCGGCATCTTTATTTTGGCTAAGTAAGTAAGCAGCCATCACAAATACAGAACGGCCACGCCCTAAAGCGCAATGCACTACCACACGTCTATCTGCTTTTACTTGATGGTCAATCCAATTAATCGCTTGGTGTAGTTGCGCGCGTGTTGGCACGCTATGATCAAGAACAGGGATATTTAAATAACGAATATTCTCTTGCGTAGAAGACCATTCAAGGCCATCAAACTCGCAAGTTACATCTAAAATAGCCGTAATACCCATTTCTTTCATAGTGTCTATATCGGAAGGAAATAAACGACAGGCTAAAAATAAATGCTCATTAATTTGTTGTAATGGCGGTACTTTATCGTGTTTACGCGACCAAGCATTGTAAAGCTGTGCACCCAATAAAAAGGGGATAAAAGCCCAACGAATATAGATAGGAATAACGCCATTTTCACGTTTTCTGAAAATACGTGCGATATTAAAAATATATGCGCCACTGACTAATAGTAACGACAGTGCAGTCCAATAAAAAAACAGTGCAAAGTACACAGTTTCTACGCGAATAGCCGCAATTATAAATACAATCGCTAATGCTAAGTAACTAAATGCTGCCCACATAATCACTCCTTGTTATTCTAATTGCACAATACCTTGCAAATTTCACTCCATATAAAGCCATTTAAATAGCTTTATAGACTATGAAAAATCAGCAACTTAGCAATTATTAAAAAGCTTACCAATTTAGTTTAGGACATTTTTTCATTACTTTATGAATAACTTACACAAGTTTACATAATATTCACATGTAAGTTTGCCTTGTCTTGCAACCCTGCTACGCTAACTAATGGAAAAGAATTACTTTTACAAAATTAAACCATTCTTTTTGTAAAAACATAAATGAATTGCATCTAAAACTGTCAGCTAATCGTTATTAATAATAACAAAGGAAATCTATGGAAAACGATGAATTATTAACCCTATTAAGTGCTACAGCTAAAGGCGATAAAATTGCTTTTGGTCACTTATATCAGAAGACCAGCGCAACACTTTTCGCAATAAGTCTTAAGATGCTTGGCAATCGAGCGCACGCCGAGGAAGCTTTACAAGATGCTTTTGTTAAAGTTTGGCATAACGCAAGTGAATATCAATCATCTAAAGGCGCTGTTATGTCTTGGATGATCAGCATAGTTAGATATCGAAGCCTAGATATGATTCGCCATCACAAAGTGCGTAAGGAACAAACTCTTGTTGATGAAAATGATCATTTAGATGATTTACCTATTGATGTTAATTATGAAGACAACAGCAAATTGGTAGATTGTATCGAACAGCTTGATCCTCAGCAAAGACAGGCTATTCATTTAGCATACTATAGAGGTTTGACTCATCACGAATTAGTTGACCACATCGCGACACCGCTTGGAACAGTCAAAAGCTGGATCCGACGTGGTTTACAGCAACTACAAAGGTGCTTAACGCTATGAATTATGAAAATCAAACACTCATTGATATGTTAGCGGCTGAATATGTACTGGGGACATTACGTGGTTCAGCAAGAGATAGATTCACTCGGTTAATGCTAACTTCAACACGGGCACGTGAAGCAACTTGGATGTGGGAACAACACTTGAACAACCTTGCAAGTTCAATAGAATCTGTGCCTCCAGATGAACATGTTTGGCTGAAAATTGTTAGCAGGATCGATCCTCAAGTAATACCTATAACAAGCAAGCCAAATAAATCTAAATCATCAATATTACAAGCTTGGTCACTCATCGCTACGGCTGCATGTATAGTGTTAGCTTTAATTATTTGGCAACCTCAGGAAATAACGAAAGTTAAATCAGAACAAATAGCCCTTTTTAAAAATGAGGCTGAACAACCCCTTTGGTTTATTGATGTAAAAGATGAAAAATTATCGATTCGAGCTGCAACAGCACTTGTTCCGCGCACTGATAAAGATTATGAGCTATGGATGATCTTAAAAGGTAAAGATGCGCCGGTTTCTTTAGGTTTACTACCAAAATCGGGAACACTTGAATTACCAAAACACATAGACTTTGATGCGACAGAAATTTCACTACTCGCTATCAGTTTAGAGCCTCTAGGAGGCTCGCCAAATGGCTCTCCAACTGAGGTACTTTTCACTACAGAACTCATTATTTTGTAAATTAAAAGCCGTGTTTAAACACGGCTTTTTACTTTTTTCTAAAAAACTTTAACTTTTTTGCATCCAATAAGATTACCAATTCGTTACTAGCAATGACTTATTTTAAAACTAAGGAAAAAGTCATGAACAAAGTAATACCATCTCTAATCACTATTGCAGTATGTAGTACCTTATTCACTTCTATTTCTGAAGCATCTAGCCACCGAGAAGCACCTAATATTACGCGTTTTCCAACGTTAGATTCGACTGACTTTTATGCTTTTAATAGTTACGAAGAAGGTCGAGGTGACTACGTAACCTTTATTGCCAATTATATTCCTTTGCAAGATGCCTATGGCGGACCAAACTACTTTGCGATGGATCCAGACGCGACTTATAGCATCCATATTGATAACGATGGTGATGCTGTTGAAGATATGACATTCGCATTTAATTTTAAAAGTATGTTACCGAACAACAATATGGGAGTTGCTCTTACCGTCGGCCCCGAAGGTAATCAAAGAACAGTCGCAGTTCCTCTAAAAAATGTTGGTGGCGTTTCAGCAGGCAATAATGCTGCCGTTAATTTCAGTGAGTCATATACTGTGAGTGTAATTTCTGGCTCACAACGTTCCGGCACAAAAAGCATGCTGACAAACACCACCAATAGCAGCAACGATTTTTATAAACCTCTCGATTACATTGGTAATAAGACATTCTCTTCAATGGCTTCATACCAAGAGTACGCAAATCAATTTGTTTATAGTGTCGCACTGCCTGGATGTGATGGCATGGGCAAAGTGTTTGTAGGTCAAAGAAAAGACCCATTTGTTGTGAATCTAGGCAAAACATTTGATTTAGTTAATTACGTCCCTGTTGAAGGTGATAGTGCGCCAGGTGCAGGCGATGGTGGTGGATTCCCAGGCGGGATTACACAAACAGCTGATAATGATGACTTAGCTATGAAGAATGTCACTGCAATTGCTGTAGAAGTACCAAAAGCCTGTGTAATAGGTGAAGGGAATGGCACAATTGGTAGCTGGACAACTGCAAGTTTGCCCCAAGCACGCATTTTAAATCCTAATGCCGCATTTGCAAAAACTTCGGTAAATGGCGGAGCTTTAACGCAGGTTTCGCGTCTTGGTAACCCATTAGTGAACGAATTAGTAATTGGCCTTAAAGATAAAGACACATTTTCTACTTCAGCACCTGCCGATGATGGTCAATTTGCCGACTATGTTACCCACCCTTCTTTACCTGAATTATTAAATATTCTCTTTAAAGACGCTGTTAATACGACGTTGGGCACAGATATTGAAACATTGGCACCGACTAACTTCCCACGAAATGATTTAGTCACCGCATTTTTAACGGGTTTCCCTGGTGTAAATCAACTTGCTACAGTAACGCCATCTGAAATGCTGCGCTTAAACACAGCAATTGCCGCAACACCTAAAAATGAACAATCAGCATTTGGTGTCGCAGGTGATGATTTAGCTGGCTTTCCGAATGGCCGTCGCCCTGGTGATGATGTAGTTGATATCGCATTACGTGTTGTAATGGGCCGTTTATGTTATCCGATCCCTGTTAATGGCACAGACACTGATCTTGGTTTATGTACATCAGATGATGCAAGTGTTGGTAATGTACCTTTCACAGATGGTGCGCCTCTGGATGCAAGCATGATGGATAGCAGTTTCCCATACCTTGCTACTCCAATTGCTGGTTCTAAATAAACAGGAGAGTCATTATGTGTAAATTACAACTCTCAAGTATCACACTCATTGTATTGTCTAGCTTACTAGTCGCTTGTAACGATAGTGATAGTAAGAAAAATATGGATACTGAAGTCGTTAATTCAGCACCTAGCGCAGAAGATGCAATGGTAACCACTCAGACTGAAACCGTTATTAACGACATGCTCGAAGGCTCAGACCCTGATGGCGATACATTAACGTTTAGTTTAGTGAGTGAGCCAAGTTTAGGTACTGTAAATGTAAATACGGATGGTAGCTATATTTATACGCCAAACCTAGAGACTGTCGGCTCTGATAGTTTTCAATTTGCAGTCAGTGATGGTGTGAATAGTCAGGTAACAGCAACAGTAAGTATCACGATAGAGACCTTACAAGTTGACTTTGCAACGCTTGGTCGCGCCGCATTTATTCAAGATGAAAATGATGAACCTCTTCGATTGAATGGTCGAGAATTTATTAATACAGGTTCTGAGGCAAATTTTGATGATCTATTAAACGGGAATTAGTTTTTAGCTTGGCCACGGATGGCTATTTCTGGAGCAATCATGAAATATCTTTTATACATAGCTTTCGTTTTTAGCACTTACAGTCATGCGGATCCTTATATACCCAATGATAAAGATGTTATAGCCTTATCAAGCAAACCGAAAGAAACTGAATTCACTAAAGAGCAACTAACCGCCTTATTTAATAAAAGCCAATTTGTTGGTCAAACAGAAACAAATCAAGGTATGTTAAAAAGCTATTTAGAAAAACAAATTACTCTAACCGAAGATCCCGATATACATTATTTTTATGCTCGCTTACTACAAAGAGAACATGAGTTTGAAACAGCAATTAATATTCTGACAGAAGTTATCTCACGCAAACCTGATCATACGAATGCTATTTTATTAAAAGCAAATTTACTGATGGTTAAAGGTCGATTTGAACAAGCACTTGCACAGTGTTTATCATTATTTGGTTTAGTTGGGCTGGAAACTATTTCTACCTGCTCTCTCGATGTTAAGAGTCAAACAGGTGAACTTGAGCAAAGTTATCAAGCTTTACAAACCATTGTAAAAGAATCGTCAATGACTAGAAACACGCGTCATGTGCTCGCCGAGATGGCCTATAGGTTAGGCTATCCAGAACAAACGATAACTTACCTCAGTAACCTTGACCTAAAAACAGCCCCTGTCAGTTTAGTTGTTCTATGGGCTGACGCTCAGATGGCAAAGAAAAACCACCTGCTAGTATTATCAACGTTAGCACGTTTAACTGCTGAAAATACTAATTTGGAAGACGCTATATTATTACGCCTAGCGCAAGCTGAAAAAATTGAGAACCAATCAGATAAATGGCAAGAAAAAATGAGAAAGCGAGTGATACTAAGAGAACGGCGTCAAGACACCTATCATGCCAGTGATTTAGCTTTGTATTACTTAACGTTAGATAAAAATAATGTAAAAGCTAAATACTGGGCAGAAATGAACTGGCAACAAGCTAAATTAGACAGTGATAAAAAACTTTTAGCACTCACTAACACTAGCAATTAAGGAATTATCATGAAAATCTTAGCAGCGGCTCTTTTATTTTTAATAGCATGTAGCTTTAAAATAAACGCCCATCAATTAAGTACAGCGTATCTTAACTTAACAAAAACCGAAAACGAGCAGTTAGTGTTAAAAGGGCAATGGCAAGTTGCTGTTATTGACTTAGAACATGTTATACCTTTTGACATTAACACAAATGATGTAATTACATGGCAAGAGATCAAGAGCCAAAAAGAGAGTATTTTAAAATACTTAGCTAAACATTTGGTTGTGAATCAGAATGACATAGGCTGTAAGCTGCATAATGAGGGGGATTTAAAAATCGACTCACATTTTAATGAATCATATATTGTCGTGCCTGTTCAAATAACATGCCCTACAACACAAGCATTCACCATAAACTACAGTGCGTTGTTTGAAGTTGATGCAAATCACAAGGCAATTGCTGACATTGCAAACTTTAGTAGAGTGTTCACGTTAAGTGAAAATAATCAATCATTTGATACCAATTTACCTAATTAGTACGTCGATTTATAGGTATGAAAACCCTATGCTACTAAGGCAAATTTCGTTTTGTAAATCGATTTATTGCCATTAAATTTAGTTCGTAATTATCTAAAGCTTTAGTAAGCGCTAGTAGATGCGCTTTATTCAAAAGGTAGTAACAAGGTTTTCATTGTTGGGCGAAGTGCTTTAAGTAATTCATTAATATCTAGATCTGGGTTCAGCATTTTGCGTAGTAAAAGCCCCCCCATCACAGAAAACATCACTTCAATACGAGCATTCACTTCTTCAAGTGCCGTTCCTTGTAACGGCCCTCTTTCACCCACTAATAATTCGCGCATTGAATCACGGGCGTGGCTATCTGACTCACGCAGTAAGTTAGCGACTTTTTCATTACGTGCTGCCTCGGCAAGCATTTCTAAATCAAGCGCACCTTGACTCAAATCGGTATGGCGCTCAACGCCTCGGTCAAGACCATCTAGCAGAACAGTGACACGATCGCCGGGTTTATCAGCAAACTCTTTAAAGATTGAGAACATTTCTTCCATATCACGTTCAACAATCGATTCTATAATTGCTTCTTTACTGGCGAAGTAATTATAGATATGGCCAGCACTCATACCCGCAGTCTTCGAGATTTCCGCCATTCCCGCGCCATGATAGCCTTTACGTCGAAAACAATCTGCCGCGGCACAAAGCACTTGATTACGTCTTGCCTCGGCAAGCGCAGGGTCATTGTGTCTTTTTGTTTTTTGCGTCATGGTTTCTCCAAGCTTTACTGACTATGGTTAACTTTAATTTAAATAAGGTTTACAGGATCTTAATCTTAGAGGAGAGTCAAAACAACTAAGATCCTGCAAAACCTTAAATAAATTATGCTTTTGCTGATTTATTGCGCAGTATTTTGTGCATTCCAGCCGCCGCCCAGTGCTTTATACAAATTAATTTGGCTCGCCAAATACGCTTGCTTACCCAAAATTAACTGTTGTCCTGCACTGTACCAATTTCGTTGTGCATCCAATACTTGCAAGTAGCTGTCTGCGCCTTTTTGAAAACGCGCATCCGATAAAGTAAAAGATAGCTCATTACTTTGGTACAAATCATTCAGGGCATCTAGCTGGTGCATATAACCTTCACGGTCAGCAAGGGCATCAGAGACTTCTTTAAATGCCTGTTGAATGGTTTGCTCGTAACTGGTTATTGCCATTTCTTGCTGTGCTTTTGCAACATCAAGATTAGCTTGATTGCGGCCCATATTAAAAATAGGCAAGTTTACTGAAGGTACAAAACTCCAAGTACCTGAACCTGAATCAAAAAGATTACTCAAGTCAGCAGAAGCTGTACCCGCATTCGCGGTTAAACTGATGCTTGGATAGAATGCCGCTTTTGCCACACCAATATTTGCATTGGCTGCCAATAAATCATGCTCAGCCGCTTTGATATCAGGTCGCTGAGTAAGAAGCTCTGACGGTAACCCTACTGGCACATCCGGTAAACTCAGTACATCATCAATATTTTGTGATGGTAATAAATCCGCAGTCACGGTTTTACCCACTAAAAAATCGAGAGCATTTTTATCGCGCTTTAATAAACGCTGATAGTTTGCGATATCAACTTTCGCGGTTGCTACTGTGCTTTCAAGTTGCGATAGCGTTAACTGAGAGGCAGCACCTAGAGCAAATGTTTTACGGGTTAGCTCTAAAGACTCCTGCTGAGACTTTAAAGTCTCGTTTGCTAAAGCCAATAGCTCTTTGTCAGTCGCATAGTTAAGCCATGCATTCACTAATTCAGAAATCAAACTAATGCGTACACTGGTTAAACTGTATTCTGCAGAATACAGGTTTTGCAAAGCTTGCTCTGATTGGTTGCGGACTTTGCCCCAAAGATCAATCTCATAAGCGGTTAGGCCTACAGTTGCTGAATAGTTTTCAGAGATAGTTGCTTGACCAGTACCAGATAAATCTGCCGGAAGACGCTGACGGGTACCCGATGCATTTAGGTCTATGCTTGGGTAAAGCGCTGAATCTTCAATCTGATACATTGCTCTAACCTGCTGCACATTCAGTGCAGCAGTTTTAATATCTTTGTTGTTTTCCAGCATTAGCGCAATCAACTGTTGCAGCTGCGCATTACTGAAAAATGATTGCCAATTGAGCGCATTTATATCACCCGCTGTACCTTGGATATCATAGTTTTGAGCAACGGGTAATTCACGCTGCTCCAAATCTGGTGCCATATTACAGGCAGATAACATAAGTGCAGCAACAGACACTGAGATAAGTTTAGCTTTCATTATGCCTGCTCCTCATTAGTTGATTTTGTTTTGCCTGGGAATACTCGGCGCACCAGTACAAAGAACAGCGGCACAAAGATTACCACAATGGTCGATGACGCAAGCGTACCGCCAATAACAGCAATACCTAGAGCATTTTGAGCACCTGAGCCTGCACTTGATGCAATTGCCAGTGGTAGTACACCACACACAAATGCCATTGATGTCATAAAGATTGGACGTAAACGAAGGCGAATAGCTGCTACCGCGGCATCGACAAGTTTCATACCTTCATCCATTTTATGAATAGCAAACTCTACAATTAAGATGGCATTTTTTGATGCCAAACCTATGGTGGTTAATAGACCCACTTGGAGATAAATATCGTTTGATAAATTAAATACAAATGACGCAATCGACGCACCAAATACACCAAGCGGTACAATGAGCATAACCGCTGCAGGAACTGACCAGCTCTCATATAACGCCGCTAAACATAGGAATACAACCAATAATGAAAGTGCATAAAGTAATGGCGCTTGACCACCACTTAAACGTTCTTCATATGAAATACCTGTCCATTCGAACGATACACCCGGTGGTAACTTCTTAACCATTTTCTCAACTTCAGCCATCGCTTGACCAGTACTGTAGCCCGGTGCAGCCGCACCTTGGATTTCCATCGCTGAAAAGCCGTTATAACGCTCAAGACGTGGTGAGCCATAAGTCCAATAAGAATGAGCAAAGGCAGTAAATGGCACCATGTCACCATTATTGTTACGTACATACCACTCATCTAGGTCTTCTGGCACCATGCGTGATTCTGGCGTACCTTGTAAGTACACTTTTTTCACACGACCACGGTCAATAAAGTCATTTACATAGCTACTACCCCAAGCCGTTGATAACGTATTATTGATATCTGCTTGCGTTAGGCCTAATGCTTCGGCTTTTGCTAAATCAATATCAAGCTCAAGCTCAGGTTTATCTTCTTGACCATTCGGGCGCACACCTGATAACACCGGGTTTTGTGCAGCCATACCTAAAAACATATTGCGTGCTTCAAGTAGTTTTTCGTGACCTAGACCAACCCTATCTTGTAAGAACAAGGTGAAACCGTTTGCAGTACCAAGCTCAACAACCGCAGGAGGTGGGAAAGCAAACACGAATGCTTCTTTAATGGTTGAGAAGTACCCCATGGCTTTACCTGCAACCGCACCGACGGTTAGATCAGGGCGTTGACGCTCATCCCAGTGTTTTAAACCCACAAAGCCGATTGCCGCGTTTTGACCAGAACCTGCAAAGCTAAAGCCTGTTACCGTAAAGATAGATTTTACCGCTTCTGATTGTTCTTCTAAGAAGTGATGTTCCATCTTTTCAACAACTTTTAACGTTTGCTCTGTTGTCGCACCGGCAGGTAAGCTGACTTGGTTAAACAAAATACCTTGGTCTTCATCTGGTAAGAATGCCGATGGTAATTGTGAGAAAATAAACACCATGCCACCCACGATTAAACCGTAAATAAGTAAATAGCGTTTACTGTGCTTGATCATGCGAGACACAAAACCTTGTGTACCCGAGTTCGTTCTGTCAAAACCACGGTTAAAGCCAAGGAAGAAACGACCAAATAAAGATTTATCGTTATGTACATGACTTGGTTTTAGCATTGTCGCACATAAAGCTGGCGTTAAAATCAATGCGACAAGCACTGATAAACTCATCGCAGTTACCAAGGTAATTGAGAACTGGCGATAAATAACCCCTGTTGAGCCTGAGAAGAACGCCATAGGCACGAATACTGCCGAGAGCACCATCGCAATACCAACAAGGGCACCTTTGATTTCATCCATTGATTTACGTGTTGCTTCAAGAGGAGATAAGTTCTCTTCTGTCATTACACGTTCAACGTTTTCAACCACGACGATTGCATCATCTACCAGTAGACCAATGGCAAGTACCATCGCAAACATGGTTAGGGTATTAATTGAGAAGCCAAACACTTGCAAGATAGCAAACGTACCAAGCAATACAACAGGTACTGCAATAGTCGGAATAAGTGTTGCTCTGAAGTTCTGTAAGAATAAGTACATGACCAAGAACACCAGCACAACAGCTTCGATTAGAGTGCTTACTACTTTCTCAATTGAAAGTGATACGAATGGCGTCGTATCGTAAGGAACAACCGTTGTTAAACCTTCAGGGAAGAAAGGCTCAAGTTCAGCAAGAGCGGCTTTTACGCCATCTGCTGTATCAAGTGCATTAGCACCACTGGCAAGCTTAACACCTAAACCTGATGCCGGTTTGCCGTTAAAACGCGCAACAACACCGTAGTTTTCACCACCTAATTCAACATCAGCAACGTCACTTAAACGAACAACTGAACCATCAGCATTGGTTTTTACAAAAATATTTCTAAATTGCTCAGGCGTTTGTAAGCGGCTTTGTGCAGTCACCGTTGCATTTAATTGCTGGCCACTCACCGCTGGTAATGCACCTAGTTGACCTGCTGACACCTGCGCATTTTGAGCACTGATTGCAGCACTAATATCAGCAGGAGTTAACGAGTATTTAAGTAACTTTGCTGGGTCTAACCAAATACGCATTGCATATTGAGAGCCAAACAGCTGTACTTCACCGACACCGTTTACACGCGAAATAATATCAAGCACGTTTGATGAAACATAATCACCGATATCGATGTTGTTCATACTACCGTCTTCAGATACAAAGCCTACAACCATTAAGAAGTTACGAGCCGATTTTGCAACCGAGACACCCTGACGTTGTACTTCTTCTGGTAATAACGGTGTTGCAAGCGACAATTTGTTTTGTACTTGAACCTGTGCGATATCAGGGTCTGTATCTGCACTAAAGGTTAAGGTTAATGTCGCAGAGCCGTTAGACTCTGAGGTTGAAGACATGTAGAGCAAGCCATCTAGCCCTTTCATTTTTTGTTCAATAACCTGTGTAACCGTATCTTCTAGAGTACGGGCCGACGCACCAGGGTATGTGGCTTGAATACTAATTGCAGGTGGTGCAATTGATGGATACTGCGCAACCGGCAAACTTCTAATTGCTAAGATACCTGCCAGCATCACAACGATAGCAAGCACCCATGCAAATATGGGCCGATCAATAAAAAATCGTGACATTAAGTTTCTCCGTTACTGGCTGTTAGCTGCTGATTCTGCAGGCATTGCATTGACTGGTGCACCTGGGCGGATTTTCTGTAAACCTTCAACAATTAACTTATCGCCACTGTTTAGGCCGTCTGTCACTAACCAATTTGAGCCAACAGTACGATCAGTTTTAAGTACGCGTGCTTCTACGGTATTGTTTTTGCTTACAACCATGGCTGTAGGCTCACCTTTGGTGTTTCTGCTTACGCCACGCTGTGGTGCTAAAATCGCATCACTTTTCACACCTTCAACAATCACTGCACGAACATACATACCAGGCAACAGTAATTTTTCAGGGTTAGGAAATTCAGCACGCAAGGTTACTGAGCCTGTGCTTGGATCAACAGTCACTTCAGAGAATTGCAATGTACCTTTATGTTGATAAGTACTGCCGTCTTCCATCTTTAATTCAACTTTTGAATGTAAAGCGGCATCTTTATCAAGCTCACCCGCAGCAATGGCTTTTTTCAAACGTGTTAGTTCACTGCTTGACTGAGTTAAATCAACATAGATTGGGTCTAATTGAGTAATGGTTGCTAATGCTGTTGCTTGATTAGCACTCACAAGGGCACCGGCTGTGACATCTGATTTACCAATTTGGCCACTAATTGGCGCTAATACTTTGCTGTAGTTTAAATTGATTTCAGCGGTTTTAAGCTGCGCTTGAGCCGTTAGTAAATCAGCTTTTGCACCTTTGTAAGCTGCATCTGCTTCGTCGTAATCTTGTTGGCTTACAGCTTTGATACTTAATAGCTCTTTATAGCGTTCTGCTTTTGCCTTGGCATTAGCAATACTGGCTTGAGCTTTAGTAATAGCGGCTTTACTAGTCGCTACTTCAGCTTCAAATGTAGATGGGTCAATCTGATATAAAGCTTGGCCTTTTTCAACCTCAGCACCTTCAACAAACATACGAGACTGAATAATACCGTTAACCTGCGGACGAATTTGCGCAATACGTGAAGCAGCCACACGACCTGGCAATTCTTTAGTTAGCGTAAGTGGTTTGCTTTGCATCTCAATAACGCCAACAGGAACAGCTTGCGCTGCCTGCGTTTGCCCTTGAGCCGATTCTGATTGGCCGCAGCCTGATAATAAAACAGCACCAGCCAAAGCTGACAGTGCAAAAAATGGAATGCGAGAGCGCTGCATGTGTAGTTCCTTAGTTTAGAATGAACGATCATTCTAAACCAAAAAAGGCACAGATCAACCATCTTTAAAGAACTTTACATTAAATAAAATGCTTGCTTTAACGCATGAATTTTGTGCAATACATAAATTGCGCATTGAATTATTACGAACGTAACTGAGAAAGTTGTTTTAAAACTATTAGTTATGCGAATTGAAGTTATATCAATTCGCAGATTATTCGCCTAAACACATGCCCATTGCGCGGGCACTTGTTATTAAAGGATGTTCTAGAGGGATGACACGATATTCAGAAGTTGCTTCTTTTAAACTGGTTGGTTTAATTTCACCGTCTTTACTGACAGGAATAAAACCAAACTGGCCTCTCTTAACAAGTTCGAATGCTTGCACCCCAAACTCTGCTGCAAGCACCCTATCAAACGCATTAGGCGTGCCTCCACGTTGAATATGCCCTAATACGGTTACTCTTACATCAAGGTCAAGCGCTACACGTATTTGTGAAGCAAGCTGCTCAGCAATACCACCTAGTACAGGGTTTTCGTAACCGAGTTCATTTGATTGTTTACTAACAACACCACCAGCAACAGGTTTAGCTCCTTCTGAAATGACAATATTGGCAAATCCGTGGCCTTTATCAAAACGTGATGTTAGTTTGGCATTAATCGCTTCAATATCGTAAGGAATTTCTGGAATAAGCGCGACTTCTACGCCAGCTGCAATAGCAGAGTGCAAACAAATCCAACCGGCATCGCGTCCCATTACCTCAGTCACAATCACTCGGTTATGACTTTGCGCTGTTGGTATTAATCGATCAATTGCTTCGGTGGCGGTGTCGACAGCAGTCTGAAAACCAATTGTGTAATCAGTGCCATATAAATCATTATCAATGGTTTTTGGTACGCCTACGATATTTAAGCCATGCTCAAATAAATGCTGAGATACCCTATGCGAACCATCACCACCAATATTTATAACGGCATCAAACCCAAGTTGCTTAATAATACTGATTAACTCATCAGAGCGGTCAATAAACACTTGTTCGCCTGCTATTTCAGCAGGAAAAGCGGTTGGATTCCCTTTATTAACAGTTTCGAGAATTGTTCCACCACGAACATGAATACCCGCCACAACTTCACTAGTTAAGTGTATAATATCATTTGGCTTTTCAAGCACACCACAGTAAGCTCTTCGGCTACCATACACCTGCCAATTGCCATCATGCTCGGCTGCTTTAACCACCGCTCTGATCACCCCATTAAGCCCAGGGCAATCACCCCCACTTGTTAATAGCAGTAATTTTTTCATTGTGTTATCAACTTCGTTCACTGATTAATTACAGATTAGCTTATATGTTGAACTTTCGCGTATGACTTACATCAACTAAAGTTCGGTTTCTTATGTGTAGAAAAAAGCGCAACAAAAAGCACTAGTAATAAATACTTAGGCAGACTAGTCAGTAAAGTGTTGTTATCAATATTTGCAGAAAAGCTGTTAACAGCAAAATATAAATGCAGCGCTAAAAATGGTGTCAGCAATATAAAGTATGAATACGCTTTATCTCTAAGGTACAGGGACTTACTAATGAGTAAAAATACTAAAAGTAACGCTAACAAAGGAAGGCCTAAAGTAACGATATCAACCATTGATAAAGCAAAGTTAGGTGACAAGTCATAAAGGGCTGAAAGTACTTCGGTTGGAATCGCAATAGCCGAGCCATAACCTATGACTGGTATAGATAAATAGGCAAATAAACAGCCAAAAATAAATAAAAGTAGTACATTATATTTCATAACCCCATTCCATGGTTTGTTCATTATTAGTCTTACGCTAACTAATAATGAACAAATAATCCACTACTTTTTCAGTACCTTACACCCTTAAAATGTCTTAACTTTAAAGGCTAGGTTTTCTACCGCACAGCCTGTACTACTGGTGTTTACACGGTAATAATGAGTATTGTCAGTGGCATTTAAATCCAATAAAAACTCATCATGCTGAGCGACTGCTTGTCGCTCTTGTGTTAAGCACATAGCTTGTACAAGCGAACGTAATTTAGCATCTGAAAATATAGTGCCAAAACGCTGCATCGGCAGTGGCGGAATTTTAATACTAGGGAGTGCATTATCAACAGTTCGTTTAGCTAGAGTAAAACCATCCTTTGTTACATCAATAACTGCACCAGCAGGCCAATAACTGATTGCTCCGTTATTTTTAGCGTTAGATTTAACATGCACGACACCGCTTTTACCAATCACCGTCATTAGTGCGGTTTCACCAGCTCGAATTGATACAAGGGCGGTGGTCTCATCAATGCCAAAACCATGCTGTTGCCCGGTATCTGCCAGTAATCTTGCCAAACGCATTGTTCTGTTGCGCTCGCTAAAGTGTGTATCAAGAACACCATAAGTAAAGCTGCCAAGCCCACCTTGTTTTTCATAGGTAAGACTATCAGCCGAAAGCTTATCACCGCATTCATTTTCACAGCGCTCACTTGGCGGTGATACCGCAAACGAGCCTTCTCTCATTGCCGCTAAACTTGTACCATTTGAAATCATCGGCACTGTGCCATAGGCATTTTTACCACCACTTTGCACCGCTGTACCTGCGCTTGTGCCAACAAGTAATGGTCTTTGTAAAATTGCCTGAGTCCAAGGATATTGCTTACCGTTATCATCAAACAGTACTTTTCTGGTTAAACTCTGATCGCCACCGTTAAACATAATACCCGTCGCGTTTTTAATCAGCTTAACTAAATGATCGACCCCTTTATCACAAAGCGCTTTTTCGGCCTTAGTTCTATCAGGGTAAATAGTCTCACGATTAAAAACGCCCATAGACTCTATACGTAAAGATTCCAAACTCTCACATTGCTTACTAGTAATCGCAATTGCTAAGGCGGGTGTTAGAGGTAACCAGCTTGATTCAACACCAGTAAAGTTTAATAACCCTTCATAAAAGTCAGCTGATTCATATGGATCTCTGCTTGATGCAGTAACCGCTAAAATTGTTGGTGATTCGGTGGTTGTTTTTAATGAAGCAGCAACAAAGTCTAAAATATCATTGGCTGCACGTTCGTTATTATCGCTTGTACTTACCAACTCTTTTTGGCGGGTCGAATCTGTATTTGATACAGCCACTTCAAGTGAGTCTATGACAAAGTTGTATTCTGAATCAGTAAGCTCGTTTAGTAACTTGTTATCTAAATCGCGCCAAGCCCATAAAATATCACTTTTGGTGATCACACCTGACTTTTGACGTGCAATCTGTGCTAATACCTTAAGCGTTTGCTGACGATTTTTTTTGTTCTTGGTTGGCCAATTTGTCTTTATTGCAGATAAAGCATCATTATTTAATCGATATTGATTATTCTGTTTACCACTAATCTGTTTATTCGAAAGACAATTTTTAGGGCTCATACTTGAGCAGGTGGTCAAAGATCCGCCAATTAAAACCAACATTTGCTGTTGATCATTTGCATAGACTTTGCTGCCAAATGATGCGAAAAACAAACTAAATACCAAAGAAAAAGCTGAAGTTTGATATTTAGTCTTTTGCTCCTTAAGGATGTTCATATTGTTACACTCTTGTAAAAAAATATTAGAAAATTGCTTGCGCAGCTTTTTGTTGCTTGCTATAAAAAAAAGGAACATTTAAAAACGCGAGTAAGCTAGCACTGTATCGCTAGCTTTGTCAAAAGACCTTACGGATTGGAATTATGTTGAAAAACGCATTATCGCTGTGCACATATTTCTACTCTCCACACTACCTTTCGGAGTGGTTTGACGAGTAGCCACACCTCACTTCCTGTGAGGGGCTAGTTGTGTCTATAACCCACTGCCCTGTCTAAAAAATTATAACAATTATTCAAAACGTCACGGTTTTGCCGTGTGTTTTTTAAGACAAAGGTAAATCAATATGTTTCGTCAGTTATCAATTGCTGTAGCAATCAGTGCTGTGCTGTGCCCAGTACAAACTGTGTATGCTCAAAACGACCAACAATCAGAAAAAATTGAACGAGTAGAAGTAACAGGATCACGAATTAAAGGGGTTGATTTAGAAGGAACCATCCCGCTTACCGTGCTTGACCAAGATGCAATCAAGCGCTCAGGAGCGAACACTATTCATGAATTATTGAAAGATATATCGGTTTTTAAAGGCGGTTCCGGTACCTTTTCAACATCTGAAAGTGGTGGTACATCAACCTCAACGCCAGCGGGTCAATCCGCTGCAAGCTTAAGAGGTATGGGTCCCTCAGCCACATTAACACTCATTAATGGCCGCCGTGTTGCACCAAGCTCGTTTGCAGCAGGCACTGAAAACTTTGTTGATGTAAATTCAATTCCGCTTGCTGCAATCGAGCGCATTGATATTTTAGCCACTGGCGCATCAGCAATTTATGGAGCTGATGCGGTAGCCGGTGTTATTAACTATATTCTCAAAGATGACTATCAAGGAGCTGAAGTAAACACTTCTTACACCAATAGCTTTGACAGTCATGACGAAGCTAAGAAGCAACTTAACTTAGTCTACGGAACCAATATCGGTGAAAGTAACTTAACGGTATTTGCTGATATTTACGACCGCAATGCCTTTAAAGCGACCGACAGAAGTTATACCGCAACGCCTAATCTAGTAAATGGTTACTCATATTTACCGAAACTTGAGAACTCACCAAACATTTATTACTTCAGCAGCCGAGATGGCAATGAACTACCAGCCCCAAACTGTAAAACAGAGCTTGTCACGACTGAGTATGGTGAGCAAATTTGTGCTTACTATGCAAACCAAGATGATTACCTAGAAACCCCATTTGAAAGCCTATCAACTGGCTTTATGTTCAACAGCACCTTAGGTGATTTAGATTGGCATACCGATTTCTTCTATAGCCAAACTAAATCAAAAGCCTATTCATCACCTGCACCAATCAATCAATCAAATAAACGACGATGATGGTCCGTTTATCATAGAAGATGCGCTATTCATTTATGATAACGCTGATGGCAGTAACGACTTAATGGACCAGCTTTATATTGATCCATTTACCACTCAAGCGGGTCGAGATGTGTATGGCTTTGCATTTGATGCACGTTTTAATTCACCACGAACTGTTGAAGTTGAAACTAAAAACTTTCGCTTAGTCAGTAGCCTAGCCGGTTACATTGGTGACTGGAGTTGGGAGTCAGGTGTAACATTTTCTCGTTCTAAGTCAGAGCAAGAAGCGATTGATGGTATTTACAACCGCTACCAATTTCATGCTGCAATCACTGGTGAATTATGCTCCGACGGTTCATTAGCTACATTTGATGGAACTCAGCTCAATTGTGCGCAAGGTCAGTTAATGCCATTCTACAACCCTTTTTTACAGGGTGATGCTAATAATGATGCGGTGCTTGAGCTTGCAAAAGCAAACCCAAGTAGAAGTGGTGAAAGTACAGTCTACGGATGGGATTTTAACTTTAATGGCGATTTATTTACATTTAATGAGTTACCCATTTATGCTGCATTTGGTATTGAGGCTCGCCGAGAAGAGTTAAAAGATATTCCGTCTTTAGACTCTCAAGCGCGTGCTGAAAATGGTTATTTAGTCGACGTTTTTGGTTTTGGCTCGAGCTTATCAGAAGCAGACCGCACACAGTACGCTGCATTTGTAGAGTTGAATATGCCAGTTACTGAGCAGCTAGAATTGCAAATTGCTGGTCGTTACGATCATTACGATGACTTTGGTGGAACATTTAACCCTAAAGTGGGTTTAAGCTACCGCCCTTCAGATTCTCTAATTATTAGGAGCTCTTGGTCAACGTCGTTTAGAGCACCATCATTAACTCAAGCTGGCGTAAAATTACGGACCACACAATCAAGCTTTGATTGCGGCGCAAATCAGGCTGTTGCAGATTTATACTGTATGGGTGATGGTACAGAAGTCAGTGTTAACAGCCTAGAGCTTGGTAATCAAGCACTCAAAGCCGAGGAATCTGAAGCGCTCAGCATTGGCTTTGCATGGAGTCCATCTGTAAATACCAACCTAACTGTCGATTATTGGCATTTTGATCATGAGCAAGTCATCGATACCAATATGACTGCCGTGCTAGATAGAGCAATTACGGACGCGTCTCTTCGTCACTGTGGCTTAGTACCACAAGGACAACAAGGTATTTCCTACGAGCAGCAGCTGTGTGAAGTAACCGATAATGCAGGCCTTAATATCGAAAGTGATGGCGCTAATCTTTCAGAGATCCTAGCAAACTATATAAGTGAGTTTAACCCGCGAGAAGATGAGCTATTCCTGCCGCTATTTAGAGACCATGTTATTCCACTGGAAAATACCGGCACACAAACCTTAGCGGGAATCGACTTTAAGTTCGATCATCGTTTTCTTTTTGCACAAGGTAACTTAACGCTCGCTTTTGATGGTACACACTATTTAGAGTTTGAGAGAAATAAACCCGGTTCAGATGCAATCGAAAAGCTAATCGGCACTTATCGCTACCCTGAAAATGTTGGCAGATTCTCTATCGATTGGGATGCCGAGAGTTATTACATAAATCTAGGTGCCAATTATACCAGTAGCTATGAGGATGATATTGAAGGGCTTCGTGGCCGTGAAATAGACGAGCTAGAAGAACTTGGCGAGCTTAATGATGAGTTAAAGCGTGATGTTGATGACTGGCTAGTATGGGATTTATCAGCCGGATATTTTATCAATGATGCATTATCAATCCGTGCTCGTATCGATAATATCTTCAATAAAGAACCGCCTAAACTATATGGTTCAAGTCGAGGTTTTGATTCTATAAACCATAATGCGTATGGCAGTCGCTATACGTTAAGTTTGAGCTATCGCTTTTAGCAAGGTATGGGCGGCTTAATAGTCGCCCACACTTTTGAGCTTACATTATCTTAAACTGACGACTCTCAGTATTAATCTTTCTTAGCAAGGGCTACAATACCTTGCTTATCTTATAAACGTCGAATGACATTTAAGTGACTTTATGAAAAACAAACAGTTTGCGATGCCAGATGCGAGCATCATTTTGTTGTGCGTCGCAGTTATCGCCTATTTTGCCAGCCTATTTATAACCCCCGGTGTATTTAATGCCGAAAAAGATAGCCATAGTGTTGAATTATCACAATATCAAACAGCCTCAGATCATACCCCGCCAGCATTATTTGCAGAAGGTGGTGAAATTGGCCTCGCTAATGTCTTATTTGAAGGATTAGTGTCAGGTGATAAGTATGGCGCAGCGATTGGTGTGATGGCGTTTATTTTAATCACTGGCGGTGCGTTTGGGATTATCTTAAAAACCGGTGCGGTAAATAACGGCATCATGGCACTGATCAATAAAACACAACATATTGAGTGGGTATTCATTCCTCTCTTGTTCGTGCTTTTCTCTTTAGGTGGTGCGGTTTTCGGCATGGGTGAGGAAGCCATTGCCTTTTGTATTGTGTTATTCCCGATTATGAAACAACTTGGCTATGACGCAAAAGTAACGGTATTAACAACCTATGTTGCTACACAAATTGGCTTTGCCACCTCATGGATGAACCCGTTTAGCATTGCCATAGCTCAGTCTATAGCTGAAATTCCCGTTTTTTCTGGCGCAGGGTTCAGAATGGTTGCTTGGCTTGTTTTTACTTCATTTGGCCTTGTATTCACTATTCGCTATGCCAACTCTATCAGAGCCACTAAACAACAATCTAACCAACACCAAGACAGTGCAATAAATTTAGATAACGCAGATAAACTAATCTTACTTACTTTTATTGCTGGCATTGTTTGGGTTATTTGGGGCGTGATGGCTAGGCAGTATTATATTCCTGAATTAGCAGCGCAATTCTTTTGCCTAGGGATTGCTTGTGCTGTAATCGCCAGCCTATTTAAAAAACAAACTGCCAATGAAAGCGCAAACGCATTTAAAGAAGGTGCTCAAGAGCTCCTACCTGCAGCGCTTTTAGTTGCTCTGGCAAAAGGCGTTATTTTAATACTTGGCGGTAGTGACTTAACCTCGCCTTCAACTCTAAATACCTTGCTGTACTACAGTGCCACCAGCATTTCAGTTGTACCCGACTATATTGCGGCTTGGGGCATGCTATTATTTCAAAGTGTATTTAACTTCTTTGTTTCGTCAGGCTCTGGACAAGCAGCCATAACGATGCCGCTAATGTCACCGCTCGGTGATTTATTAAATATCTCACGTCAAATTGTGGTGTTAGCATTTCAGTTGGGTGATGGTTTAACCAATATTTTTATTCCGACTTCTGCTAGTCTCATTGGCTGTTTAGGTATTGTTAAATTAGATTGGAGTGAATGGGCACGTTTTATTTGGCGCTTCACTTTAGCTTTGTTTGGCCTTGCTAGCTGCTTTATTTTTCTCGCACACTTTATTAACTATCAGTAAAAGATTTAATTATGTTAACACTTATAAAAGGCGCAGACGTTTTCGCCCCCTCACCTTTAGGCACTCAAGATGTTCTTATTGCTGGCGGAAAAATAGTTGATATACAGCCTGAAATCACCATCGATAATTATCAGAGGATTACCACAGTCGATGGCACACATTGTATTTTGGTCCCGGGGTTTGTCGATTCACTCGTACATATAACTGGCGGTGGCGGCGAAGCTGGATTCGCAAGTAGAACACCAGAAATGAACCTGACTGATGCAACATTGCATGGCACAACAACCGTTATTGCAGCCCTTGGCACTGACTCAAGTAGTCGAACTCATAGTAACCTGATTGCTAAAGCAAAAGAGCTGAAAGAGCTTGGGCTCAACGTGTTTTGTCATTCGGGCTCATATCATTTACCTGCGAAAACACTGACAGGCTCAGTCACCAGCGATTTAATGTACATTGATGAGTTTATTGGTGTGGGTGAAGTTGCTATATCTGATCATCGTAGTAGCCAACCCACGGTGCAACAGCTGGCAGAGCTTGCCGCTGAGGCAAAAGTGGCAGGCATGTTAAGTGGTAAAAAAGGCACTGTCAGCATTCATGTTGGCCCTGTTGATACACATTTATCGTTATTACATGAGGTTGATAAGCTAACCGATATTTCACTGGCACAATTTTACCCAACTCACATGAATCGAAATATCGACTTACTTAATGCTGGGGTAGAGTTTTGTAAAGCCGGTGGCACTATCGATTTTACAACAAGTACAACAGAGTATGACCTTGCTCATGGTGAATACTCTGCCGCACACGCACTCGCTTATTGCCTAGAGAATAAGGTCGACCCAACAAAGCTCACTATGAGCTCTGATGGCCATGCAAGCCTCCCTATTTTTGACAAAAGCTATAATCTGCTTGGCCTTGAAGTAGGTAAAGAGTCTACATTGCATGGTTCGTTTGTAGAAGCAGTGCAAAAATTTAATGTTTCGATTGAACACGCTTTAATGGCGATTACATCAAACCCTGCACAGATACTGGGTATCAATAAAGGTGTCATTAAGCAAAATGCAGATGCCGATCTTGTGCTACTTAATAAAACAACGCTTGCGCCAACAGAATGCTGGTCAAAGGGTGTTCATATGGTAAGCAAAGGTAACGCCCTTGTGAAAGGCGCCTTTGAGTAAGGCCGCATCGGCGGCCTAAACAGTATCCGAAATGCGAGTAACGAGTAGTTGCTCGACTTTCACTCCTTCAACATCGACAACTTCAAACTTATAGCCACCAAAATTAATAAACTCAGCGCGTTTAGGCAGGCGTTTCATGGTGTAAATCAAAAACCCTGCGACTGTTTCGTAATGAGATTGTTCTGGGAACTCTTCAATTTCAAGTACCTTAGCAAGCTCAACCACAGGTGTTAAACCATCGACCAGCCAAGATGAATTATCACGTTGAATAATTAACTCTTCGCCTTGATGGCTAATTAAATCCCCCATAAAGCCTTTCATTAAATCTTTGACAGTGACAATACCTACCATGAGTGCATACTCGTTAACCACAACGGCAAATGGTTCAGCCGCTTTTTTGAATGTGTTTAAAGCTTCAGACAAACTCAATGTTTCTGGAAGATAAAAAATATCTTGGCTTATCAATTCATTATCAATTTCGGCGCTTTGCCCTTTAAGCACTTTGCGCAAAATATCTTTTGATTCAACTGAACCTATTAATTTATCTAAATTACCATCACAGACTAAAAAGTGGTTATGTGGATGTTCGATAATTTTGGTCGCCACTTCTTGAGCATCTGCTTTAACATCAAAATAGACAATTTGATCACGTGGGGTCATTACACTCGATAAAAAACGCGCTTCTAAATCGAATACATTGCCAATTAACTCATATTCTTGTTGCTGTAAGCTACCGTACTCTGCCCCAGCATCCATCATCGCCACAATGTCTTCTGTCGTAACAATGTCTTCTCGTTCAGCGGGTACTTTAAACGCGCGCAAAATCAGGTTGGTAATTCCATTAAAGAAAACGACAAAGGGTGTTAACGCAAAAGTTACCCAGCGCATTATAGAAACCACATTAACTGCAACGGCTTCCGGCATAATCATCGCTAACCGTTTAGGTAATAAGTCAGCAAATAGAATAAACAAAGAGGTAATACTCAAAAACGAAATCAAAAAGCTGATTTGGCTTAGTAAAGGTCCTTGGTAAATCATACCTAAGATTTGTTCGATATAAGGCGATAATGCTTGCTCACCAACAATACCACCCAAAATGGCAATTGCATTTAGGGCAATTTGTATCATGGCAAAGAAAGCACCAGGTTGCTCTTGCAACGCCAGCACCGCTTGGGCTTTAGAACTCCCCTCGTCCACCATTACTCGTAATTTAATCTTGCGTGATGCTGCTATTGCAATTTCGCTCATAGCAAACAACGCACTGATCAGAATTAAAATAATAATAATGAGTAAGTCACTCATTGTAACTCCTAACAATTAAACGCATTCAGGGTGTTGAATGCAAACAACTTTTTGCTCGTTTTGCTAGCTAGAGTTTGGCGAGAATGGACAAAAAGCAGCTGATTATAGCCGCTTTATTACAATCAACAAGTGCTATTTTTAATCGTAATCAGCAAAGGCTTTACTTAACTTCTCAAGCCATGCAGTGTTCATATTTTTATTACAAGCAAAATATAAGTCAGGATTAACAACAGGAATACTAAACACTGGTTTTAGTGAGTTGAGTGTAGAGTCTTTTTGTAATTCAAAATTAAATTGTTGATCACTTAAAACGACTAAATCTATGCTCGTTCGACGACTTTTTAACACATCATAAATATTGTCAAAACTATCAAGTAATATCAGCTGATTTGTTTCATCAAAGCCATGTTCTTTTAAGAAAATATGAGAGTAATTATCTTTTAGCACCGCAATACGGTATTGCTTAGCTTGTTGTAAATTACTAATTGAAATTTGCTGAAAATTAAACGAATAAAATGAAGCAGAGAAACGTCCAAGTTTTGACAACCAGATAAAATCACGCTCCCTAGCAGGTAATCTAGCTATTGAGAATATACATGTATTTTCATCTCTAAGAGCCGCATTGTAAGAAACAGACCAAGGGTTCACAGAAATTTCATAGTTGATGTTACTTTGCTTGAGCGATGTTAGTACTTTATCAACTACAGTCCCCACTAACTCACCATTCTCATCTTGATACTGTAACTGCGGTAAATTTTCAGTGACCACTGTAATTGCAGAGAATACAGGTAGAGACACTAGTAAATAAAGTAAGATAAAGAGCTTATGCATAGTCGCTATACCGGAAATTATAATTATTTTTTATACAAATATAGCGCGAGGTGATGAAATTTGAAATGTAAAATAGAAATAAACAATTAGCGGAAACTAAGTTTCCGCTAATATTGCAAAATGAATTACTTATTCATTGCACCAATCAAAAATGCGGAGATTTTAGCACCTTCTCTGAGTGTCGTTTCAGAACTTGTTTGGCCGATTAGTGAGCTGTCGGTGAATGGCGCGATTTCCATCATATCAGCACCTGTAATTGGGAACTCGTCAGCCAATGCAACAAGAATGTCTAATGCATGCTGAGGTGTTAAGCCACCGGCTTCTGGTGTTCCTGTCGCTGAAGCAAAGCTTTCATCAAGCGCATCAATATCAAAGCTCACATAAAGCTCATCAACATTATCTGCTTTAAGCTGTGCAATCACTTCTTCAGCAACTGCTTTAGAGCCACGTTCGATGATTTCGTGTGCCCAATGTTGTTTAACACCAAACGTGTCTTCCCAATGTTGCTTAGGCTTACCACTAGAGCGGATACCAAATTGAATTAGGTTACGTGGCGCTGGTAAGTACTCAAGAATATGTGTACACCAAGAACCAAAGCATAAATCAATACCAAGACGCTCTACTAATAAATCTGTATGAGCATCAAAGTGAATGATTGCAGTGCGTTTGCCAGCATCACGTTTTGCTTTTAAGTAAGCTTTAGTTAGCGGGTAGCTAATTGAGTGGTCGCCACCGATACCAAAAATACCCTTATCAGGGTAGTTCGCATAAAAGCCGTCACAGACATCTTCAGTGATAGACAAAGGTGATACATGGTATTCACTGTTTTCATCAGCATATAACGCTTTTTGGCAGTTTGTGATGGTCGCATCGTTAAGGTATTTATCATGCAGTAAATGTGGGATCACACGCACATCACCTAAATCAAAAGCGCGTGCTTGCGGTTGTTGATCAATCAAGGTAGAGCGTAAAAAAAGAGGTCCCCAGTTAGCACCACGTAATATACCACCGCCGCAGTCAGAGCTAATACCTAAAATAACGGCTTTGTGCTCAGACTCTGCCAATGTTTCAAGTGACTCTTTCCAAAGCACATCAACATTGTCTGTTTGACCGTATAATTTAGTACGCAGCGCATCTTTACGCTCTTTTGCTGTATTTACTGTAAATACACCATCGCCAGGAGGACAAAGACACTGACTTAGTTTTTCGTGGAATGCTTTTTGTGTGTTACTCATCTCTACTCCGCTGATCATTGTCTGCATATTCATGCGTAAACAAAAAACTTACGCAATCAGTTTTGTGTATAGTTAAGATTTTTAAGACTCAACAATCACTTGCTCAACCGAATCTATAACTCACTGATATTGAAAGGTTATATTTTTAATGCAGGTGAATTTAAACTGCTCTAGTCAAATAAGAGCGCTGTATTTTGGCAGGTATAACATGCGCGAAAAGAAAGTCAAATTTTGCGGCAACCGAGTCGATTGCCGCTATAGATTTATATTCAAACGAAGTGAATACTCATTATTCGTAGCCTCTTGGCTTCTTGGTTTTGATAACAGCAATGTATGCATGCCAACTGGCGTAGCTTAATAAAGGCATAATCACAATAAACCCAGCAGTGCCTGTAATAAAACCAACAAACACTAAACAGAGTATTATCCCAGCCCAAACAACCATGGCAGCAAAATTGGTTTTAACCGCATTCATTGAAGAAATTACCGCAGTCATAATATCAACTCTGCGTTCCATCATAATTTGCGGTGTAAACGCTGAGATAGCAAATACAGTGACCAGTAAGATACCACCGACAATACTACCGAGCGTTAAAAACGCAGATAACTGCTCAAAACTCGGGTTAACAACATTCGGATATAGGGCGTGGATGAGCGCAGCTAAACGCATCCAAACAATCATAATCACCATTAGTAACACCGCAAAGCCCCATTCACCTGCTGGGTTTCTAAACATCGATTTAAGGCTATGCATTAGAGTAGGTTTATGGCCTTTTTCAAGCTCCCACGCCACATCATAAAGGCCAGCAGCAAAGGCAGGGCCTATTAATGCAAAGCCAACCACAGCAGGCAAAATAACTAAGTGCGTATCAAACTGATATACAAAATACATAATTGTCGCTGGTATCAAGGTAAATACTAATCCGTAGACAAGGCTCAGTATTGGCGCATTAGCGATGTCCTTAAATGCAAGTGCTAACCAATGAAACGGTGCAGATGCAGATATTTGAGAGCTCTCTAAACAACGAGCAAATTCGTGATTTTTGTTCATAGAAGATGATGCTGGCATAATGTATCCTCATTAAAGGTGACATCTTTAGGTTTAGGTTAACTGTGCAATTCTTGCAACATTGTTAAGTTAATCGGACATCTGTCCTGTACTTTAAACACATATGATTAAAGTATTACGCTTTAGACAAAAATAAGGTTTAATAATGGAAAAGGTATTTCACTTAGGGATCACACGTGACGACTTAAAAGGGGCAACTCTTGCTATCGTACCTGGCGATCCTGACCGCTCAGCACGCATTTCTACGCTTCTTGATAACCCTGAATGCTTAGCGAAGACTCGTGAATTTCATGTTTACCGTGGTGAGCTAAACGGCCACAGTGTTGTCGTTTGTTCAACCGGTATTGGCGGCCCATCTACTTCAATTGCTGTTGAAGAGCTTGCCCAACTTGGTATTGATACCTTTTTGCGAATTGGCACGACCGGTGCTATTCAGCCGCACATCAATGAAGGCGACATTTTAATTAGCCAAGCATCTGTTCGATTAGATGGCGCAAGCCAGCATTTTGCACCACTAAGCTACCCTGCTGTGTCTGACTTTTTTGCTACACAAGCAATGGTCAATGCATGTGATAAATTAGGAATTAATTTCCACATTGGTATTACTGCATCAAGTGACACATTCTACCCAGGTCAAGAGCGTTACGATACTTATTCAGGTTATGTTCCGCGCTCATTCCAAGGCAGCTGTGAAGAGTGGCAAAAACTAGGTGTGATGAACTACGAGATGGAATCAGCAACACTATTTACTATGTGTGCTGCCCTTGGCTTACGCGCAGCATGTGTTGCAGGTGTTTTAGTAAATCGTACTAAACAAGAGATTCCGAATGTTGACCACGGCGAGATTGAGAAAAAATCAGTCGCCGTCGTCATTGAAGCTGCAAAACTATTGCTTAATTAAGCGTTACTTAATTTCGCAATATAGTGCTCAAATGCTGGTGGGTTTGCAAAGCTTGCCAGCACAGATTTAGCCACCTCATATTGATTTTCTGCCCCTTGCGTTTCTAACAAGGTTATCGACTTAACTGTTTTATCATCAAAGCTTAAACCCGCAAGATAAAACTGACTCAATGCACTTTGTAATGGCGAAAGGCTTGGACTATAGGCAGCATTTTCGGCATAGCTTCCGTAAAAATCCCCTTCGGTAAATGTACTTAATTTAACAGCACTAAAATTACCTGTGTATGGCACATATGCATTGAGTGCTAATTGAGTAAGTTTTGCGTCATCAATGGTAAGATCGGCAAATTGTTTATCACTTTGCTTATGCGAGAATAAACACGCATCATTACCTAAATCTTTCGGACCAAATGAATAAGGTAATAACTCATGAAGGTTAAAGTCACGCTCTGGCAACAAAATCTCAAGTGAGTCTGCAGTGCTCAATTCATTCATAAATTGACGGCAATAGCCACAAGGGGCGTCACTGATTGCAATTCTTTGTAATGCTTGCGCGCCATTAAGCCATGCATTATTAATCGCTGATTGCTCAGCATGAACGACTAAGCTCAAGGCTTGATGAGAAAACTCCACATTAGCGCCAAAATAGAAATTTGTTTCGCCTTGCTCATTTAACCCAACTGCAATAGCGCCCACGTAAAATTTAGAAATAGGCGCCACAGAAAATAAACTTGCGACGGGTACACAGGCTTTTAGTAACTCAATTTGGCTAACCTGAAACTGCTGACAAAGAGAAGAAATATCTGTTTGAGATAAGATGCCACGTTGCTGTTTAAGCTGGGCAAAAAGAGAATTTTTTTGTTGATCATTGAAGCTAAACGGCTCTGAATTTTGAGCTAGTTTGCTTGCATCTATCCTAGTTGCTGTCATAACAAATTATAATTATTAATTGGCTAAACAGTTTAAAAGGTTACGTAATGAATTGCTAGGTTTTGGCGGTAAACATCAAGGTAAATCGCACAATAAAAGCTAAAAATTAGCGGTATTTGTAAGCCCAGATATACACAACAAAATAGCGATGACTAGCTCGACCAATTATTGACGAACCAGCCAATTTTTTGCTTTGTTAAAACATTCAAAGTTTTCAGCTTGTAAGTTATAGCGCTTTGCTTTTTGCATAAATAAGTCGTGCATAAAACCATCAAAACTTACGACAATTGCTACAACAGCTTCTTTCAAAGAGTTTGCCACTGCCGGCATAATTGTGAATAAATCAGCAGGTGCGAAATTGTGCGTCAACTCAGACACGTCAACGAGTATTTTATCTGACCCATATAATACTGAGTATTGTTGGGCGATTTGGTAAAAGTTAATCACATCCTGTGCGCTTGCCGTCCCTCTTAACGTCATCATAACTAACGACGTAGATGCATCATAGGTAATGCAAGTAGACACGTTTGACATAAAATACTCTTAAACTGCGTGAGTGGTTAGGGGTTAACTCTAGCTCTCAGAGTTGAAAGCCAGCATATTTTATTTATAACCCTAACTGAGTCAATAGCTAGCAATTAAATAGGTATGACCAGCATTAAATATAAGAATTTATAACTAGAAAAATACATTTTAGACGTTACCTTAAATTAACTTTTGACGCTTTTTTTATACATGCACGAGAATTCTGCCTTTAATTTAAGCCTTTTCAGATGCCCTTAAAATGAATGAAAACTTACAATGAACATCATCTTAAAGCAGTAGTGTAAACACGTATTATCTGTTGATACATGTTTCAAAGGTAGGGAAAAATCATGAGATTCATGGTTCAAATTATCGCAGGCATGTTATTGTCAATTCCTTTGCAAGCAACTGCAATTACAGCAATAGAATTTGAAAAACTCCGCAGCCAAGTTAAAAACACTTACGCAAACTCAAGACAACTAGGTTTAGAAGAAGTAAGTAAGCTACTAGCTAATACTGAGTTGAATCTTGAACAGAAGATCATTATGACCAACTATAAAGCGTGGTTTTTATCTGGTAATAATAAACTAGATGAAGCGATGACGACGCTTGTAGAGTTCGAGAATATGGTTGCCAAATCGAAAGATAAGAGCTTGATGTATGGCTACTTTAATATTTCGGGAAATATCTATTCTCATTTAGGGTTATATCAAGAAGCACTTAATCAATACAAATTAGCCCTCCCTTTTGCAAAGATGAGACATAATAACCTTGTAATGCAAACTGAAAACAACATCGCTGTTATCTACTTAAAATTACACTTCTATAATAATGCGGCAGACATATTTAAAAGATTTAAACAATATAGTAAAACAAACAAAGACATCTTTAATGAATCAATTACGACCAATCATCAGGCAATAGCTTTGCTCGGTTTAAAAGAATATGAGCAAGCATTAGAGCTACTTACTGACATATATGACTTTCAAAAAGACAACAACTTTGTTTTGCATCAGGTAGTTAACCTAACCACTCAGGGAAAAATTTATAACTCTCAAGCACAATTTAAAAAAGCAGAAACAATATTGAAAAAAGCACTCAATTTACTAAATGAGGATAATCTTAAAAGCGATAAACTTGCTGTAGTATTAGAACTTGCAAAAACATATGAAGCCCAAAGCAAACCTGCTCAGGCTCTAGCACAAATTCAGTCAATTGATTTAAAAAATAAAAAAATCTCTGACTATGAATTATTGCTAGCTACACAAGAACTATCGGCCTCTTTGCATTTACAACAAAAAAACTACCATGCAGCAATTGATGCATACAAACAGCTCTATGAAACTAAAGAAAAAATTCTGAGAAGACAAACCAGTACTAATCTTGCCAAAGCGTTGGCAGAATTAGATATAACGACTAAAGAAGCAGAAATTGAACTTTTAACTAAATCAAATCAAGTTCAGGCTTCAAACAATAAAGCAAATAAAGTGATCTTTATGGCGATTGCTTTTACGTTATGCTCAATTTTAATCGTATTAACGTTGATGACAGTGAGGACGAAGCAACAAAAGAATGTTCTATCTAAAACATTAACAAAACTTCATAACACACAAGCACAACTTATTGAAATCGAAAAAATAGCATCGTTAACCGCATTAGTATCAGGTATGGCGCATCAATTAAATACGCCCATTGGCACCATTGTAACTGCCAGCTCTTTAATTGATGATCAACTAACACTTATTTGCCAAAAGTTTAAATCTCAAGAGCTGTCTAGCAAGCACCTTCATAGCTTTTTAAACGATACAAACGATGCAAAAGATTTAATACAGGCTAGCATCGCTCGACTTGCCAGTATTGTCGAAGAATTTAAGGCACTCAATGTGTCTATTGATTTAGATAAACCGCTAGTCCAGTTTAACCTAACAGAAGAAATATCACGCAGAGTTCTGCCTTTCTCAAGTTATTTAGGAAAGTGTATTAAATTCGATATTCAGGGTGATAATGTTGTAATAACTTCTTACCCTGCAATTATTGGTGACATATTAAAAACCTTAATCATTAATTCCTGCGAACATGGTTTTGCAATAAAGCTACACGGTTTAATTGAGATCGAGATTAGAGCTTTTCCTAAGCATGTCGAAATTATTTATCAAGACAACGGGGTCGGTATTAAGGAAGCTATCTTGCATGATATCTTTACTCCTTTCTATACCACTAATATGGGCGATAAACACCTAGGACTTGGGTTAAATGTTGTTTTTAATGCAGTTAAATTTAATTTGAAAGGAGAAATATGCGCCGAGCCTTATGAACACGGCGCACGATTTGTTATTAGCCTACCAATCGATGCTCGATTGGTTGATGATACTAGCTATTAACCGGTATTACGCATACCTGCAGCAATACCTGTCATAGTGATCATCAAGGCATTATCAATATCGCCTTCAGAGCCCTCGTCAGCTTCGCGTGAACGACGCAGTAACTCAACTTGTAATAAGTTAAGTGGATCTGTGTACGGGTTGCGAAGCGCGATTGACTCTTTGATCCAAGGTTGGTCTGCAAGCAGGCTCTTTTGTGGGCTAAGCGATTGCACAAGCTCAATAGCCTCACTCAACTCCTGACGAAGTTTTACGCCTAATGGCTTATATTGCTCAGTTACTAATGCATCATCGTAATGCGCACTTAACCATGAATCGGCTTTACTAAATACCATTTCTAGCATCTCTAAACGAGCACGGAAGAATGGCCATTTTAAGCTCATTTCGTGAAGTGTCTCGATGCCATACTTATCTAAAGCAGCTTTAAGGCCTGTTAATGCACCTAACCAAGCTGGCAGCATTAAACGGTTTTGGCTCCATGCAAAGATCCATGGAATAGCACGAAGACTTTCTACCCCACCGTTCGGGTTGCGCTTCGCAGGGCGAGAACCAAGTGGTAATTTAGATAGCTCTTGCTCTGGCGTTGCCATTCTAAAGTAAGGAACAAAATTTTCATCATGGCGCACAACCTGGCGGTAATGCTCACACGAATCAGCACTGATCAGTTCCATAACATCACGCCATTCGCTCTTCGGCTCTGGCGGCGGTAGCAAGTTACTCTCGAGTACAGCACCAGCATAAATATTTAAGCTTTGCAGGGCAACAGCAGGCAAACCAAACTTAAAGCGGATCATTTCACCTTGCTCTGTTACTCGCAAGCCACCTTTTAATGAACCTGGAGGCTGTGAACGTAGTGCTTGCGCAGCTGGCGCGCCACCACGACCAACCGTACCACCACGGCCGTGGAATAAAATAAGTTCAATACCGCGATTTTCGGCTAATTGAACAAGTTTATCCATAGCTTCATATTGTGCCCAACCAGCAGCCATCATACCTGCATCTTTTGCTGAGTCTGAGTAGCCAATCATGACATTTTGTTGGTTTTGAATATGACCACGGTACCAAGTGTTATCAAGTAAACATTCGATAACCTCTTTACCATTATTTAAGTCATCTAACGTTTCAAATAATGGCGCAACCGGTAAGTTAAACTTACAACCACTTTCTTTAAGCAGTAACTGTACTGCCAGCACATCAGATGCAGTGCGTGCCATCGAAATAATATACAAACCAAATGTTTGAGCATCTTGCGCTGCAATTACATCAAATGTATCTAGCACCTCTTGTACTTCTGGGCTTGGTTGCCAATGCTTTGGAATAAGCGGACGTCGAGAGTTTAGCTCAGCAAGTAAGAACGCTTGTTTGTCTTCTTCTTGCCATTGATGGTAATCACCTAACCCTAAATAACGTGTTAGTTCAGAGAAAACATCACCATGACGCGATGAATCCTGACGGACATCGAGTTTAGCAAGACGCAGACCAAAGCTGTTAATACGGCGTAGTACATCAAGCAACAAGCCATCGGCAACTACTTTCATGTTGGTCTTAATAAGCGAGCGATAGCACACTTCGATTGGATGTTTAATTTGCGCGATATCAGTAATTAAATCTTCAGAATCTGTGCGCTTTTTCTTAATTTTTGCGCCCAAATGCGTCACCGTTTCAGCAATTTGATTCTTTAATTTTTTAAGTACCGCACGGTAAGGTTCAAAGTCTTGACCTGCAAGCTCAATAAGCTCATCGCTTGCATCCGACATTGATAGCTCATTGCTTAGCGTTTCGATATCACGGGAATACAAATCGAGTGCCATCCAGCGGCCATGATCAAGTACTTGCTGTGTGACTTCAGCGGTGACGAACGGGTTACCATCACGGTCACCGCCCATCCAAGAAGTAAATTCTATTGGGCTGAAATCAATAGGCAGCTCAAGATCAAGCTCTGATTTTACGTCTTCGCCAAACTCCCGTAAGAAACGTGGTACGGCATGCCATAAGCTATTTTCAATAACCGCAAAACCCCATTTAGCTTCGTCAATTGGCGTTGGGCGTGAGCGACGAATGTCGTCGGTATGCCACGCTTGGCTGATAAGTTGGGCAATACGATTTAATAAATCTGCACGTTCACTAGGTAGGTTATCTTTACGCTCTAAAGAGGCAAGACAATCACTTAATTCAACGTGTTTATTAATCATTGTACGGCGTGTCACCTCAGTTGGGTGAGCCGTCAGTACTAAATTGATGTGGAGTTTTGAGAGTGTTTGTGCCAAGTGATTAGGATCAACTTGACCTTGCTTTGATGCTGTTGCTAACGCTTTTAATGTTTGAGTGAGAGGGTTTAGTTGGCAAAAACCAACATCATTAAAGCGCGATACGGTATGAAATTGTTCAGCAACATTAGCAAGATTCAAAAAATGATTAAATGAGCGTGCAACCGGTAATAGTTCTTCATCTGTGAGAGCGTGTAGTACTTCGATAAGCGCCTGTCTGTCGGCTTCGTTACCACTACGTGACGATTTAGATAAAGCGCGAATCTCTTCTACCTTATCTAAAATGGCTTGTCCTTGTGCATCTTTAATGGTTTGACCCAGCATTTGTCCAAGCATACTAACATTACCGCGAAGTGCAGCGTATTGTTCACTCATTCTCATACTCCTTTCTTTAACTAAGTTGAAAGTACTTACTGCACAGTATTTAGCCAAGCACGAGCGCAGCTAAATACTGATCCCTTTTATTAATATCATTGTCAGCGTTAATTTAATAGATCGAATTTTCTAACATACTCGTAAAAAAGAATAACCAATCTATAAACATAAAAGTGTAATAAATACGCAGCTTAGTCAGCTACAAAGCGTTAAAGCTAGCTCAATTGGTAAAATGGACTTACCAATTTAAAAGGTAAAATCCCCGTAAATTAAGGCATCCTTTATGTTTGCATGGTCAAATCTTTACCCGCCTTTTTTTATATGTTTGTAGGGTTAGCTCAAGACAAACAGAGCTACTATCATTTTATTAGTTGGTGATAGTTTGAGCGAAATTTTTTCAAATATTTTTATAACAGGTCAAAAATGCAACTCTATATTTTGTGTGGTGCACGCAGTGAAATTGCAAATGCCTATTTCACTACTCTTCATAAACAAATCAACACGGGTCATATCGTCACCATCAGTCGAGATGAATTTAAGGCAAGTTTCAATGAGTCATCAAGCAATGAGATAAGTCACCAGCATTTTATTACTGATTATTCAGAGCAAAGCTTAAGTGGCATTGCTAAAGAACTTGCCGGTGGCCACTATGATTTAGCCCAGTTGATGATATTTAACGGCCTATTGCATGATCCAAATAATGCGCCTGAACGTAAACTTGAGCAAATATCTGAGCAGCACTTTATAAATAGCATGACAACTAATGCTCTACTGCCAATTCGCTGTGTGACTTTATTCTCAATACTTTTAAAGCCACAAGCTTCAACTGTGGTGTGTGCTCTTAGTGCACGTGTTGGTAGCATTAGTGATAACAAGTTAGGCGGTTGGTATAGCTATCGGGCATCGAAGGCGGCATTAAATATGTTATTTAAATCTGCAGCGATTGAACTTAGCAGACGCTATAAAAAGTGCCACTGCGTGTTATTTCACCCAGGTACCACTGATACGCCTTTATCAAAACCCTTTCAGGCAAATGTACCCAAAGGAAAGTTATTTACCCCTGAGTTTGTAGCCGAGCAGCTGTATTCATTGATAAGTGATGCTGACTATTTACAACAATCACAAAACCCTGCCTACTTTGACTGGCAAGGAAAACCCATAGACTGGTAACAGGAAATTTATGCATTTTACAAAACAAGCCATTGCTGATTTAGAAAACCGCTACCGCGCTCATTTAATTAATAGTTTGTCGGGGTTTAAAAGTGCCAACTTAATCGGCACTCAAGATAGCAACGGCCAAACCAATTTGGCGATTGTCAGTTCAGTATTTCATCTTGGCGCACATCCCCCTTTAGTGGGTATGATAATTAGGCCCCATTCAGTGCCTCGCCATACCCTAGAAAACTTATTAGCCACTAAGCAGTACACGATTAACCACGTGAACAAAGACATTTATAACAAAGCACATCAAACATCGGCACGCTACGACAAAGACGAGTCTGAATTTGATGCAACAGGGCTCAGTACTGAATACCTAAATGACTTTACAGCACCTTTTGTTAAAGAAAGTAAGCTTAAATATGCGCTTGAGCTGAAAGAACACCATCACCTTGCCATCAATGGCACTGAGCTGATCATAGGTGAAATAACCGATATTTACTTAGATGAGGCTTGCTTGCAAGAAGATGGCTTTGTCGATATTGAAGCGATTGACACAGTCGCAGTGAGCGGGCTTGATAGTTACCATGTAACTGAACGATTAGCCCGCTTAGCGTATGCTAAAAAGTAACCTTTAATTTAGCACTAAATTATAAATGGCTTAGGCGCATGGGTTAACACCTCAAAACCAGATTCGGTGATAACTATGTCATCTTCTAAGCGCACACCACCATAGCCTGGTATATAAATGCCGGGCTCAATGGTGATCACATTACCAACTTCAAGGTTGGAGTCTGTCAGAGTGTTGATGAATGGCACTTCATGTAAAAACAGCCCTAAACCATGGCCAAGCCCTTTACCGGCGTATTCGCCAAAGCCCGCCTCAGTAATCACCTTGTTTGATATAGCATTTAAATCTAAACAGTTAATACCCGGTTTAACCATTTCAAGTGCCGCATTTTGTGCATCGAGTACGGTATTATAAATACGGGTTTGTTTTTCTGATGCTTCTCCAATAATGTAACTACGGGTCATATCAGAGCGATAGCCATTTACAACTGCACCAAAATCAAGGGTTACAAAGTCACCTTTCTTTAAAACCTGATCTGACGGGTTACCATGCGGCAAGGCTGAGCGCTCTGCAAACAGCATGATGGTGGCAAACGACATTCCTTCTGAACCAAGCTTTTGCATTCTAAATTCAAGCTCTAAGGCAAGGTCTCGCTCAGTTACACCCGGTTTAAAATAAGGTAACGTTTGTGCTAATGCTTCATCAGCGATGGCCGCAGCAGCTTTGATTTGTGCAACTTCCCAGTTGTCTTTAACACGTCTAAGTTTTTCAATTAAACCGTTTACCGCTGTTAATGTGTGGCCGCTTAGCTCATCTGCCACACCTTGCCAAATTGCTACCGTGACATAGCTTGCATCAAATGCGACATGGCTGTTTGGATTAAGATGCCTGTTTATACAATGGCCAAGGGTTTCGTTGTCTCTGTCTCGACAAACAACCTCAAACCCTGTTGTTTCTGCAACTGCACGTTGGTGGTATCGGTAATCAGTGATCAACACACACGCATCTTGAGTAATTAATGCATAAGCAGCATTACCGCTAAAACCACTTAAGTAACGAATATTTTCATGACCAAGTACTAACATGGCGTTGTAACCTTGTTGCTCTAGCAAGGCTTTAAATTCAGCTTGTCTTTTTAAGTAATTAACTTGCATTGTCGCTCCTTATTTTTTGCGCATGCTAACAGTTATGTCAATAAATACGAATATTATGCGATTAGTCGCAGTGAGTTTGCATCAACTGTTTACTCAAGCCACAATGCAGAAAAAACCAAGGAGTACACAATGACAACATATGGTATTGGCACACAAACGCCAGAGCAGGCGCTTGACTCTTTGTCAGATATGACAACAGATTTAACCCCTATTCAAAATGACGAATTTCATGCGCGTATCGCAAAAGCACAAGCGTATATGCAAGCAAACAATATTGATGCAATTTATTTAAATGCAGGCACTAACCTAGCCTATTTTACAGGGATGCGTTGGTACGCAAGTGAGCGTTTAGTTGGCGCTATTTTACCTGCAAAAGGTGATGTGCAATACATAGCGCCGTTTTTTGAAATCGGCAGCTTAAACGATTTTATGGTGATTGATGGCCCAATTCGTGGTTGGCAAGAACACGAAAAGCCTTATCAACTATGTGTAGATGTTCTTACAGAAATGGGCATTAGCAAAACAGGCACCCTTGGTATTGATGAAAGCGCACAGTTTTTCATCTACGACGGCATTAATAAAGCTAACGGCAATTACAACATTGTTAACGCACAGTGCGTGACAGCTCACTGCCGCATGCATAAATCAGCAAGCGAACTTGCCTTAATGCAACGTGCTATGGACATGACTTTAGAAGTACATAAAGCAACGGCAAGTATGCTTTATGAAGGTATCACCACAACTGAGGTTGAAGCCTTTATTAAAAAAGCGCACCAAAAAGTCGGTGCGCCGGGTAACTATTTTTGTATTGTGTTATTTGGTGTTGCGTCGTCTTTCCCGCATGGCGTTAAAAACCCGCAAACCCTTAAAAAAGGTGATGTGGTACTGATTGATACTGGCTGTAAAGTACATGATTACCTCTCTGACATTACCCGTACTTATGTATTTGGTGAAGCAACCGATCGCCAACGTACGTTTTGGCAACACGAGAAAAATGCCCAACTTGCTGCTTTTGCTGCCGCAAAAAATGGTGAGCCATGTTGCAAAGTAGACGATGCTGCAAGGAAGTATCTTGCCGAAAATGGCATGGGGCCAGAATATCAAACACCAGGCTGCCCACACAGAACCGGCCATGGTATTGGTTTAGATATTCATGAATGGCCATACCTCGTGGGTGGTAACCCTACCCCACTCGCAACAGGTATGTGTTTTAGTAATGAACCTATGATTGTCGTACCTGATGAGTTTGGTATTCGCTTAGAAGATCACTTTTATATGACAGACGAAGGTCCGCGTTGGTTTACCGAGCCTGCTCATAGCATTGATGACCCATTTGGGTTAGCTAAATAAAATTCAAATAAACTTTATAAGGCCAGTTTTCTGGCCTTTTTTGTATCTGAATTATTACAATCATTAACAGTGTGGACATTTTAGAGACAACCTATCCGCTTTTATCATGTTATGATTTCAAGAATTTAACCTAACATAATTACGGAGAATAAATGGGTTTACGTTTTAAAGTTCCACATACCCTGATACTGCTGCTGGGCATGATGGTTGTTGCGCTTATTGCTACTTGGTTAGTACCACAAGGTTTTTTCACTACTACATTAAGTGAATCAGGCCGAGAAATGGTTGTTGCGGGCACCTATCAAACGGTTGCTGAGCGCCATTACTTAACTCCATGGGATTTATTACAAGCCATACCTCGCGCTTTTGCTGCTGCTCAAGATGTTATTTTCTTTGTGTTAATTGTGGGCGGTGTATTAGCTGTTGCACGTGCCACAGGCACTGTTGATGCGCTCATTGGTAGGCTTTTAGAGCGACACGGTAAAAAACCGCAACGATTAATCTTTATGGTGGTGTTTTGCTTTGCCTTAGCATCAAGCAGTATTGGTACCGCCGGCGAATATATTCCTTTTGTTATTATTCTTGTAGCGCTTTGTAAGGCAATGCGCTTAGATGCAATGACTGCCGTAGGTATGATAGTCGCAGGTTATGGTATTGGTTATGGTGTTTCGGCATTTAACCCATTTACGGTATTAATCGCACAGCAAATTGCTGGTATTCCTGTTTACTCTGGCCTGTGGTTACGTTTAGCTATATTTATTCCATTTGTGCTCATTGGTTTTCATCATGTTTGGCAATACACCAAAAAGGTAGCGCACGATCCGTCTAAATCAATGATGATTGGCGTGCCTTGCCCACTCGAAAATCAAACAGCAACAAGTTACCCAGCACTTGCCCTGCGCCATAAACTAGTTTTAGGTAGCTTTATTATTACCCTAGCAATTGCAGTATGGGGCATCGCAACTAAGGGCTGGTACTTATACGAGCTAGGTGGTGTTTTTATTGCTTGGGGTGTGGTTGTAGCCATTTTAGGCAAACTATCTGCTGATGAAGCAGCAAACAAATTTATAGAAGGCGTATCTGATCTTGTTACCACCGCAGTGTTAATTGGTGTTGCACGTGGTATTGCGCTTATTTTAGAAGACGGCCAAATCCTGCATAGCCTTGTCCATGGCATGTCGTTACCGCTTTCTTATGTATCTGCTGAAATATCTGCAATTGGCATGCTGGTTATTCAAACCCTACTCAATACCTTTATTCCTTCTGGTTCAGGGCAAGCTTATGTCACCATGCCACTCATGGCCCCACTCGGTGATTTAGTCGGTGTACCAAGACAAGTTGCCGTACTTGCTTATCAATTTGGTGATGGCTTTTCAAATATGATCATTCCGACCAATGCTGTACTTATGGGCATTTTAGGGATGGCAGGTGTGCCTTACGGCCATTGGTTTAGATTCTGTTTACCACTACTAATTAAACTAATGGTCGCAGCATCGGTTGTATTAGTATTAGCTGTAATGTTTGGCTATGGCTTAGATGTGCAGCCCATACTAAATTAAGTTAGTTGAGTGAGCTAATTGGCTCCTAAATTAATGATGCACGCTAACACCTATGTGTTAGCGTGGCTCTTAGCATTACTTGCCACAAATAATTGTCAGATGAAAAGCTAATTATAAAAACTTCTGTACGAAAGCTTTTAACTCGTCTTTCTCAGCTTCACTAGCAAATCAATGTGCCGTAATGATCAAGATTGTGGATTAACAATATACGTTATGAGTTCTTTAAATAGTTTGTGATGTACGTAGTGAAGTTTCTTTAGCAGAAAGTAAGGGTTTTACAGATTTAGCCTCTTCTTGATAACGGTTTCTCGTATCCCATAAATCTACGGAGTGCTGGATATTAAGCCAAAACTCTGGGGTATTCCCTAACGCAGCAGCTAGCTTAATTGCAAGTGGCGCCGTTAAGCTACCGCCATTAATCAAATTACTAACTGTATTTCTATGCACACCCATTGCTTCAGCTAAAATTTTTGATGTAATGCCCATAGGCTCCAAAAACTCTAGCTTCAGCATTTCACCTACACTCACTGGACGACGCTTTGTAATACGCATAAACCTTACCTCAATACTTATTAGGGTCTAAATAAGTGTTTTCTGCTACACCATCAACCCACTTAAAAATCAATCGATACTGTTTGTTCACGTATTGAACACCAATCTTTCAAGTTACCTTCAAGATGTTTAAACCGGTTATCTGGTGGTACTCTTAAGTCAGATTCAGCCTTTACTGCATCTAATATTTCTAGCTTACGATATAAAGCATTCTCGATAACCTTAGGGATTAATCGATGACGCTTATCCTCTTCATAGAATGCTTAGAGCCACTCATCCTTAAAATCTACAGCCATATCCTTGCACTGTCCTATTGTGCATCAGTATAGAAATAATAGCGCACAGTCATAATGTGCACAACATATACGTTTAAAAATCACTCTGGGCACTTTTGTCGCGTATAAACTTATTCGTAGAAAACCATTTTTGGATATAAATGGGTTGGTGCTGAAGGACAGTTTTGTGCCAAAATCAGAAAATAAGCCATACCTTGATTATGCCCCAAAATAAGTTAGGTTAAATGCTCTAACTGCTGCTTTGAGCAATCAAGAAACGGTCCAAGCCCTATACATTGAATGATAAGTTAACGCATCTTTAATAATAGCTAGAAAATTTTGCTTAATGGGCTTACAACACCGTTTGCTCCTTGTTGTAAAACATGGGTGTAAATCTGTGTGGTTTTGACATCAGAATGGCCCAATTGTGCTTGAACGGTGCGAATATCGGCGCCACTTTGCAATAGGTGCGTTGCAAATGAATGGCGCAAGGTATGAGGCGTAATAACCTTTGTAATCAAAATCAATGTCCTTTACTCGCAATTGCACCGCTTCCATCACACGCAAACCACTTCCATACATTAACCCCGTGATTAAGTAATATCGCTTGGAAAGATGACTCATCAATTGCTTTACTTCATCAGGCGTCATCACTACAGGCAGCTTAGGTTGTCGATTACTTCGTGCAAAATTCAAGTTTAAAGAAAGCTCATTTTTGACAATATGTTTATATAAAAAAACGAGCGCATTTAAAGCTGCACTTTGTGTTCTAGGTGACATATTACGTTTTAATACAATATGGTCTAAAAACGCTTTGACTTCTGCATCTCCCATTGAGCTTGGGTGACGTTTGTTGTGAAAGTGAATAAATTTTGCGATCCAACCTAAATAAGCATTAATTGTTCTTAATGAATACTGACGAGTGAGCATATAGTCTGCAATGTAGTTTAAATAAGGAGAGCGAGTTTTCATTTTCATTCCTTTGAAAAGAAGCTGTATATATATACAGTTTTAGCTCAGTTGCTCGTATAGTCAAGAAAACGACCCAATCGCTCGTTTTTATCCTGAGGTAAAAGCGAGAACTCCTAAATTTTAATAACACTGGTAATTAGTTAACAAGTTTGTTAGAAATAATCTAATAAGAAAAACGAGCTACGCTGTGGTAGAAAAACGCGCGATTAGCTCGCTATAAACATGTTATATGCCTATGACATTTTTGAGCCGTTCTACAGCTTTGGTGTTTCTTCTTATAAGTTTTATCATGCTATATGGTGTAGGTGAGCGCTTTTTAGGTGCATTATGGATGCTCTATAAGTTTTATGGGAGCAATGGAGAAGGGATTTCGCTTGGTGTCTCAGTGACACTTACTACTTACCTTGTCTCATTTGGTTTAATAGCTGTTTCAAGAGTTCTGTTCACCAAATCTGGTGATAAGGTTGTTTTATCACTATCCAAAGTTACGGGCTACATAGTGTGGTCTGGGCTAATACTTTTAACTATTTTGCTTGTTACACCACTAGCTCACCTTTACTCGAGATAGCGGCATATAACAAAGCAAATTAAAAGTGCGGACAAAAAACAGTTGGCTTTGTTCGTGCCTCACAAATTATAGCCAACTATTTTTAGCCGTTTATTTGCGGCGTTAGTTTACAAAAGGAGTTTGGTGGTGTTTGAGAGTATTGCGGTTTATTCAGGATTAATTGCAACAATCTGGATTTTCATTGGCGTTTATGTAGCAAGTAGGTTTTATGATGGTTACAGCCATTCTAAGCAATTTTGTAGTGAGTTAGGTGCGACTGGTAGCCCAACTGAAAAACTATCTCCTTTAATTAATAATTATCCTCTTGGTTTTCTATTTTGCTTTTTCGGCTGGTACCTGGCTCAACTATCAAATGTTTCAACTTTAGTGAATGTTTCGGGTTGGTTAGTTATAGCTCATGGTGTTGGTACATGGGTCGCAGGTTACTTCCCAATGGACGCCGATCCATTTACTAAAAATCCTACTTTTAATTGTAAAGTACATTCTTGGGCTGGTTTTATCATGTTGCTTTCTCTCGTTGCGGCACCAATATTAATAGCTATAAGCCCAACAACTGATATTATCCCTCTATATTTTCGTGTATTTTCAGTTATATCTGTTGTCGCTGCTATTTATTATCTCTTTACTATGGCTAAAGCCGTCAAAACACAAAGCAACCCAGGCATACATCAACGTATTTCTTATGGTATCCAGCTAATGTGGCTAAGTACCTTTTCAATAGTGCTGGTGTAATTGTAAACTAACAAGCGCTTTAACCACAAAGGACGCAAAACAGCAGGCTTGCGCTCCTTCGTCGCTAATTTTAGCCTGCTATTTTTCGCCGGTTAGGCAAGCGTTATAAATCACTATGAGCATCGAAGAAATCTTTAAAATAGCAGCTGCAATAATCGCATCACTGGGTGGTGGTGCATTGTTGCTTGCCGCATTCTCCCATTGGCTTGGAAGCTTATGGGCAAAGCGCATGCTGCAAAATGAAAGAGCCACGCATGAGGAGAGCCTCCAAAAACTAAAGGCTAAGAATGAGGCAGCCCTAGAGGACTTGAAAGCTCAAATAGATACCTTGAAGCAAAAAGAGTTGAATCGTCACTTTGATAAATTGGCTATCTACAAGGATGTGATTCATATAGTTTCAGAAATTCTTAGAGAACTAGAGGCAGTTGCCACATCAACGCAAGAGTCTATTAGTGCAGACGTTGAGCATTCCTTCGCCCTAAATCGAAATAAAGCTTATGGCTACATATCGTTAGTTTCCTGCCAAGAAGTGCTGGATAAATACAATGAGATGATCGATTTCTTTATTCCATTACTTTACGAGGGCAAGCAAGCGACATGGGAGCAGATGAGAGAAAAAGCTGACTCTATGCTAAATGCCATGCGTAACGATCTTGGGATAAATGAAGGAGAAGTCGTGTATAGAGGCACAAGGTGATTTATAACAAGGCCAGCCAGAGGGACCAAAAAACCGCCGCTTTCGCTCTGGTTTTTCGGCCCCTGCTGGCGACGTTATAAGCCACAATAGCCACCGTCACTTTGGAACCCTGTGAGTATTTTAAAACTAGAGAAACGATATTTTAACTTTTGGCTTTTATTAGCGTATTTCCTCGTTATTGGGTTAATTGATTCCCAATTATTCAGCCCAATACTCATATTATTAGCTATTCTTTTAAGCTACTTATTTCCTGAAAAACGCGAAAGTGGTTATTTCTTGGATGCTATTGATTTAGGGGAGTATTCTGACCAATATTTATATGCATTATATCGAGCGTTTCTTTCATACACGTATATTTATTTGGCATATTCCATTAACTATCAGCTTTCGTTGGATATAGTATTTTTTATTTTCTGGTGCACTGGCGGTTTTTTATATTCATTCGCGGCTACATTTGTACCCAAGGATGGCTTCAAAACAGGCGGTAATTTTAAAGTAGCTCAACTTTATGCAATCATGTATCTTTTAGTTACTTTACTATTAACTTATTGGATAATAGTTAGTTTTAAAGGGCTTGATTGGTTTAGTCCCTTAGTCACAAATATCTATCATTTAGTTATCGGTGGCTTATAACAAGGCAATTATGTGTGGGACGCAAAACACTTGGCTTGCGCTCCTTCGTCGCTAATTTTAGCCAAGCATTTATGCGCCCATTAGTAAGGCGTTGGTATGACTCCCACAGTCAAGTTAAACGCACTGATCCTTGCCTAACTTTTTAAGCCATAATTTCTTCAGCTCGAATTAGAGCGAGTTAATACAT
>Ga0209365_1000016_pt1 | contig 152264 bp, 155 predicted proteins | sample WorMetimpBELIZE2_FD_187389 | JGI IMG/M metagenome (GOLD analysis project Ga0209365, IMG submission 187389) | Marine gutless worms symbiont microbial communities from Max Planck institute for Marine Microbiology, Germany - Olavius imperfectus... | ecosystem: Host-associated > Annelida >...
AACTAATCTGCCCAATCGCGATGGACGAAGGTTTACGCTTCGCTATCCGTGAAGGTGGCCGTACAGTTGGTGCTGGTGTTGTTGCAACTATCGTTGAGTAATCAACTATAGTGATGCATTAAGCATTGAGAAAAACCCGAGCTTAGTCTCGGGTTTTTTATGGGTGAAAAAGCTATCAGCTGTCAGACGTCAGATTAGATCGAGAGGGTTGTTTAGTGTGGTGTCTCACTCAGCATTCTGCCTGTTCATTCTTCAGGTAGGTTGGTTTGAGCGCAGCGAAACCCAACACAATACATGTAAACCTTTTCTTTGGTAAACCCAAACCACCATAAAACACTCCCAAGGTTATGCTTGACCTATAACCTAGAGCCTTTACCCTCGCTAACTCACATCTAAATCCAACCCCTTGATATCTATCTTGGTTATTCATCCCTAAATTGGGAAATGATTATGAATGTTAGCTGAACTGAACTACGCTTGATTAATAACTAATAATAAATGTGTAGATTTAGGGATGATCCGTTTTTTAATAGCGCTGTTAGCACTTCTGTTCTTACCTTCAGCTTGGTCTGCATTTCATAATTACGATATTGAGGATGGATTATCGCAAAGTGTTGTGTTCGATATTGTGCAAGATCAGCAAGGTTTTATGTGGTTTTCGACGCAGGCAGGTTTAAACCGTTATGATGGCAATAAGTTTACCGTATTCACAGCCTCTGATGAGACAAATAGCCTAGCAAATAACTATATCTATCCATTGGCACTTGATAGCGAATCACAGCTGTTTATAGGTACGCGAAATAGTGGTGTAAACCAACTTGCATTACATAATTATCAATTTTCTGAGCCACTCTTAAAAGAGCGTCGCATCACCAGTTTATTGGTAGCGCAACAGCACGTTTATATTGGTACATACGACGGTAGCCTGTTTCGTTACGATAAGCGAACACAGCAACTTGAAAGGCTAATAACAGACTTAAAAAAGCCTATTTATGCGCTATCAAAAATTGCCGACATCCTTTGGATTGGTACCCATGGAGCTGGGTTACTTCATTATGATCTTATTAATAAACAACAAATTAATACTATTTTTTCTGGCTTTGCTGAGCCAATAGATATTCATGCCAGTATCTTTGCTATCAAACAGGCAGCTGATGGCAGTATTTGGTTGGCAAGTCAGGGTGGTGGCTTATACAAGATTGAGTTAAGCACTAAAACAATGACGCAGTGGCTTACCTCTAATGATGGCGGTGTTGGGCTTAGCAGTAATGAAATTCGTGATATTGAGTTTGATAGCCAAGGCCAAGTTTGGCTGGCAACGCGAGGTGGCGGGATTAATGTTTACGATCCAATTAATGCAAGCTTCACCGTTTTAGCACATGACCCATTTGATAAATATAGTCTTGCTCATAACCGGGTCTATAGTATCTACCGAGACAGTAGCGACATTATGTGGTTTGGTACTGCCAATGGGATCAGTAAGCTCGACCCAGCATCATTGCAATTTAGTAAGTTAAAAAAGCCAGCGCCACTTTCAAGTAACGATGCGTGGGCGCTATTTGAAGACTCAAAGCAACGTATTTGGTATGGCAGCTGGGGTGGCGGTATCGATATTCTTGAGCAGCAATTAAATCGTTTAGAGCGCATAACCACCGAAAGTTCACCGTATTCAATTAGTAGCAATGCAATTAAAGCCATTGCCGAAGATCGTAATGGCGATATATGGATTGGCAGTTGGCAGCAAGGGATTGATGTTTTGCATACCGATGGCAGCATCAGTCACTTTCGAGCAGGTGAAGGCGAGCATGGCTTAACTGAGAACAGTATATATGCTCTTTTAGTCGATGAGAAAAATAATGTCTGGGTTGGCACGAATGGTGGAGGGCTGTTTTGTTTTGATAGACAGCGTGGCAAATTTATTAGTTTTGCACAGCCTGTAGCGAATACACAACTTATAATTCCGACTGCGCGGGTGACGAGTTTATATAAAAGCTCGCAAGCAGAGCTGTGGATAGGCACAGATGGTGATGGGGCTTATCATTACAATGCTGCAACCGATACTCTCACTAATTATCGCAAAGGCGACTTGGCTTTATCTGATAATACAGTGCGTGCGTTTTTAGAAATTGACCAGCAAATGTGGCTCGCAACGTCGAACGGCTTAAATATTATTGATTTGAGCAACCAGCAAGTTCATCAGCTTAATGTCGCTCAAGGCCTTCCTAATCAAGTCGTTTATGCATTGTTAAAAGACAATGAAGATTGGGTTTGGCTCAGTACCAACAACGGCCTCGCTAAAATAGATCCTGCAACCATGAGCATTAAAAACTATAAAGCTCGCCATGGCTTACAAGGTAATGAATTTAATGCCGGTGCTTATTTAAAAACCCGTGATGGCCGCTTGATGTTTGGTGGCACACAGGGGGTGAGTGTCATTAATCCTGCTGACCTTGAAGTTAATACTATTGGCGGGCAATTGGCACTTACTAGTTTGCAATTTGATGATGAGGATGTGGTAAACGAAGGAGTCAGTCGTTTAGGCAGTTTATACCAAATAGAAAAAAGCCGTTCAGTGACTATTCCTGCGGGCATCAAACGGGTTCACTTTCAGATTAGTTACCTACACTACTCTGAGCCACAGACTAACCTGTACTCTTATCAGTTAGCGGGCTTTGAACAGCAATGGCGTAAAGCTACAGGGCCTTTTTTATCTGTTGATTATACTAACCTTCCTGCTGGTAAATATCAGTTGAAAGTTAATGCTAGTAGTGAAAGCGGGGCAAATGTGCTCACTCCATTACTGTTAAACATAACCGTTCTTGCTCCTTGGTGGCAAACTAGTGAGTTTTATCTGTTAGCGGCTATGCTGATTTTGGCGATGGTCTGGCTATTCACAGTGCTTTGGACTCGCCGGATACGCAAACAAAAATATTATCTGGAGCAAATTGTTAGTGAGCGTACCGACGAAATCGCAGAGCAAAAAACGCTCATCGAACAGCAAGCTGAAGCTCTGAGTGATTCACTCGAAAATAAAGTACGCTTCTTCACGCATGCATCTCATGAATTACGTACTCCTTTGAGTTTGTTGATTGCGCCGTTGCAAAAGCTAATAGCTGATGAGCGAATTACTGAAAAGCGTGAGCAGCTGAATTTGGTATTGCGAAATAGCCGGCGTTTAGAAAATTTGGTTGATAAGCTATTAACGCTGACTCGTTATGATGAGCGCCATGAAGAGATTATAAAAGTTGTGTCACTATCGGCAATTGCCAGAGAGGTCGCAGGGCAGTTTGCTGTGTTAGGTGAAAAGTCTATCGACTTTAAGGTCGATATTGAAGAAGCCGTATTTATCGAAAGCACCCGAGAAGGGGTGATCACGATTCTTACCAACCTTTTAAGCAATGCATTTAAATATACTCAGCAAGGTCAAGTCAGCTTAACTGTAAGCGTATCAGGTGAGCTTGCCAACATAGAAGTAACAGACACAGGTAAAGGTATCGCAGACGCTGAAAAAGGCAAAGTATTTGATACTTTCTACAGAGTGAGTAGTCATGCAAATGTAGAAGGTAGTGGCGTTGGCCTAGCCATCGTTAAGCGTTTGGTTGATAAGTACAAAGGCACGCTTGTGCTGGCAAGTCGCTTAGGGGAAGGAACTAGTTTTAAACTTTCATTTCAAGCAACGCAATTTGCAGCTCAAGCTTCTGCTGCAAGTATCAGTTCAAAATCAAATGAAGTGCAGAATAAAGCCAGTGTATTAATTATTGAAGACAACGATGAGTTACGCCATTACCTTAAATCTGAGTTACAACACCGCTACCAAGTTTTATTAGCGCAAGATGGCCAAGTTGGATTGCAAATAGCTTTGAGCCAAGTGCCAGATTTAATCATCACTGATTTAATGATGCCTAAAGTTGATGGCTTTACTGTGTTAGATTCATTACATAACTCGCCCGTTACATGCCATATCCCAGTAATTATTTTGACCGCAAAGGGCGATTATGAAACTCGAGTGAGTAGTTTGCAGCAACACGCGCTAGATGTGATCACTAAACCATTCGATAGAGAAGAGCTATTTTTAAAAATTGAGAATTGGCTAGGCTGGGTAGCTCAATATGCACAACAATCGAAATCTGAAAAGTCGCCACATAAAGCTCAGCAAAGAACGGCCTTTTCACTCGACCCGAGAGACAAAAAGCTGCTTGAAAAGTTAGCTGAATATGTTGCTGAGCATTTTCATCAGCAGGGCTTTTCTATGCTTGAATGTGCGAAGCACTTAGCATTGAGTGAGCGTCAATTCCAAAGAAAGTTAAAAGTATTGTTAAATATCACACCAAGTGAATATCTTCGCGAATATAGATTGCAAAGAGCTGCTGAGTTGTTACAGCAGGGTCGCCAAGTAAGTCTAGTTATAGATGATGTTGGTTTTTCTTCACGTTCGTATTTTTCTAAGTTTTTCAAAGAAAAATATGGTGTGACGGCAAAAGAATATCAATGTCAAAAACTTTAACCTACTGTTTTTTTAATTACATGTCGTATTTGAGTACATTTTTGTCGGCATTCAGTACACACAATTTGAATAACTCATCTACCATAAAATCTTAATGAAAAATGAACGGGAAAACATGCTTCGAAGTACTCAAATTGACGGGCAAACATAAAGTCTAATTTATGGTTAAAAGAGTGATCGAGCGCTGACCTTGTTCATACGTTTATTAAGATTTGCTTCCTTTGAGATTGGCAACTGCTCTGCAGTTGCCTCTTTTTAGTGAGCTATACCGCAATCAATGTAAGGATTAACATGATGAGCCCTCCAAATTTCAGGTCTATGAATTTTATAAAACAATTACTTTTCGCAGCCAGTATTATTAGCTTAACAGCTTGTGGTGGGAATAATAGCAATAACGAAGATGATACCCCTCCTGTTGCTGAAGAGAATAAAAGTCCAACAGTATCAATTAACAGTGACACAGAGTTATTAGAGGGAGAGGAGCTAGTTTTACAGGCGACAGCGACTGATAGTGACGGAAGTATTAGTCAATATGCTTGGACACAAGTATCTGGTCCTACCCTTGATCTTTCTGGTAGCGATACAAGCACCTTAACAATTACAGCACCTGCAGTTGAAGAAGATGCAGATATTGTTCTTGCTTTGACTGTAACAGATGATGACGATGCAACTGCAAGTGCAGAAGTTAATATAGCTCTGAAGCGCAAGGCACTAAAAATAACATTTGAAGGCATTGTAACTGATGAGCCAATTGTTAATTCTAGTGTTGTAGTTCAAATTGGTGATGAACAGTTTGAAGTAACCGCGGATGCCCAGGGTCGTTTTAGCGTAGATATTGAAGTGGATGACTCTGATGCAAATGAATTAGTGAAGCTAGTCGCATATGGTAATAATTCAATCAATCCCGGTGTAGAGTTTGTCTCACAGCTAAAATCAATTTCAACTTTGCTGGCGCAAGCAGGAGCTGATGGAAAACTTAGTAAAGAGGATAATTTTGGCGTTAATGTAACTAATGTTACTACCGCAGAGTTTGCATTATTGACTCGTGATGGTGCTGATATCAACTCCGAAGAAGCACTCGATGATGCATTGTTAGCTGTTGATGCGGATGAGAAGTTACTTTTAGCATCATTAATTAAAATTATTGTTGATAACGAAAACTATGAACTTCCTGAAGGCGTCGAATCAACCTTAGACCTTGTATCAAATTCTGAGGATATTGATAACTTTGTTAATACCGTAGAGAGCCAAGAACCGGGTCTAATTGAATCGACAAAAGAAGAAATTAAAGAAGATGATGAACTTGTAGATCAGACCGTTACTAGTATTGTGGGTGAGTATATTTTAATGCAGCCGCAATACTATAGAGCATCAACTGCGCAGTTAGAGTTTAAGGCTGATGGAACTGGCTATGCTAGTTTGATTGATGTCGATACAAGCTTTAATTGGTCTCAGCAAGAGCAGGATATTACAATTAATTTAGCTGAGCCTGTACTTATAAACTGCTCATTTAGCAATGATGAAAATGATCAGCAGCAGGAGGTATGTGAGTATTTAGTTGAGTTAGATCTAATTATTCTCTTGGAAAATGATGCTAATAGAACTGTAGAGTTTTCTCGCAAAACTGAAACTCGTTTCAGTAACAGCGGTGAAGTGTATAACAGCTCTGAATCTAATTATAACGCCACCCTTATTGAACAACGACAAACACTTGCAGTGACAGCAGATGAGCTTATTGGTACTTGGGTTATTGATAATTTGAGCGAGTTTGGTGGGTATAGTAGTGCTGTAAGTATTGAGCTACTTTCTGGTGGAACTGGGACGCTCACTGATAACGATAAAGCGCCTGTAAGTGTTACTTGGCAAGTCGATGAGAATCAACTGCTTATAAGTAATAGCGCAGAAAGTATCAATTATGACATCGCAATTTGGTTAGTTAAAAATGTACAAGTTGGTTATCAATTTGCTGCATCACTCGAAGCTAAAACAGATGATAGCTCGCGAACAGTTACTGGTTTAATGGTGAAAGATAACCAGCTTTCATTTACTGAAGCAGATCTACTTGGTAAATGGACTGTGTACCAAGGTTATAACTCACCACAAACAGACCTTCATTACGACGTTTATGACGATGGTTTAATGAATTTTAATTTGAATCAAAACTTTCGTTCTTGGCAAGTAAGTAGTGATGGAGAATTCTTACGTTATAACTATTTTACAAGTAATGGCATTCAGCCAATCTGCCCTGAAGATGATGTTTGCCAAGTATATAGTGAGTTTTCTCAACGTCTGCTAGCAACCAATAACGGGCAAAATTTTACTTACCGTAAGTATCGCTTTTTTAATTATGACGGAACCGAACGTCCAGAGGATTACTCATCACATCTTCGTAACTTCTCAGTTTCTAATGAATATGGCGTATCTAAATTTGCTCCCTACTGGTTAGAAGAAAACGCTAGCTATGATGAAAATGGTTATCCGATAAACGTTGGTTTTATTGAGCTTTATTCGCCAAGGGAACGTGGTGTTGAAACTATTAAAGTTGAGACAATCTATAACGATGAATTAGATGAATATAAACGTAGAATTAGCTTTTCATATCTTGGAGTTTTAACTGAATATGACTACAGCTTAGCCTCCGGCAAATTGATGTTTAATACATCGCAAGCAGAGGTTAGTGACTTTGATAGGTATTTCTTAACGGTTTGTGTTTATGCGCAGTCAGCGAGTTGTACTGAAGGTGATAAGCAAGCTTGGTTCTTTGATAAAGCGATGGCGGAAGCGCAGGTTGATATTGATCGCCCTGCAACAGAGCACCCGTTAGATGGCGCCTGGCAACTTGCCGATGAACCTGATGTTGCAGTGGTTTTACGTGATGGGAAGTGGATTCAGATTCAAGCAATGGCAGATGAAGGCGTTGATGATGCTCATCCGGGATTTGAGTTAGGCGATTTTACTTGGAATGAGAGTACAGGTGAGTTTGCTGTTGAACTAAGCGAAGATACCAATGGAAGTTTTGGGATTGACGATGCTGGCAGCATTATAGCGTCTGTCTCTGCAGATACACTTACTCTTGAAATTGAAGGGGAAGGTGATGTTGTACTAACACGTATTTATAGTCTGGGAAATCCACTAGTAGGTGCTTATTTCGATGGGTCGCTTGATGGTGACTTCTTTATGGGCATATTTAAAGAAGACGGTACTTTCTTAGAGCTTGCTCATGACACTGAAAATGATGAGCTGGGTATATCTGGAGGCTACTATAATTATGATATTGAGAATCAAAAAGTGTTTGTCGATTTCTATGAAAAAACATACGGTAGCCCAGTAGAAGAAGCTGACCCGCACTTTATTGTCAAAGCACAAGGCAACTTTTTACAATTTAAAGATGGCGATGACTTCGGTGTAATGCAAAGAATTACGCGAGTTATTGAGCAAGATTCTTTTACCGAAGTCGACTTAATTGGTACACATATTTTCACCTATATGGCCGAGAGTGGTGGTGTTGAAACATCATATGTTGTCATTGCAGAAGATGGCAGCGCTTCATTCGAATTAGATGGTGAAGTTCGTAGTGCGTCTTGGGAGCTGCATTTAGGATCTTTAATGATGTTTAGTGAGGCTACTGAGAGTCAGAATTATGGTTATGGCGTGTTAATGACTCCTATCACAACCGTTGATGGAGGATTTAGCGTTGAAACTTTAGGTTTTGAAGTACCAGAAAGCTATAACGACGATGATGACCCTGCATTACATACATTTTTGTCAGGCAGCTTAATTAAGCAGTAATTTATACCCAAACCACCTCAAGATGCAGAATTCAGCGTTTCACAGGTGCTTAAAATCAAGGCGTTACTTTGCAAGAATGGCAGTCCCTTTTAAGAAGTAACAACGATGAGAGTAAGTGCCTGCGAAGCGCCCAAAGAGTTGGTTTAAAAGCGATTTATACTGCGTTATTGATTTTAACAATAGAACCACTATTACTTGCAATCAATGCCTTGCCTAAATCGCTTTTAATTCCAACTGAAACTCGCACCTTGAAATGGTTTGGGTATATAAAGCCCAGCACAGTATGAAGTACTGGGCTGTTTTTTTAGGATTGATAGTCGTAGTAAATCAAAATACACACCAGCTAACCTACTTAGATCTAATCTTCGCTTAAAAGATTGAAAAGTTTATGTTACAACGGCACTAACATTACTTTTTAGTTACAAACATGACTGAACTTTACCATTGGTTTGATTTAATCGGCGTAGCCGTGTTTGCTGTTTCTGGAACGCTATTAGCGTACGACAAAAAAATGGATGGCTTTGGGGTTGTTGTGTTAGCCACAGTCACTGCTATTGGCGGTGGAACTGTGCGCGACGTTATTTTAGATGTGCCCGTATTTTGGTTACATGATCAAAGCTATTTCTGGGCTATATTACTTTCTGTATTTGTTACCACTCGTTTAATCAATAAACAGCGTTCGATTTCACTTAATGCATTGCAAGTGGCAGATGCTTTTGGTTTAGCATTTTTTGCGGTGATGGGGGCGCAAAAAGCCATGCTTGCCGGTATGCCTGATACCACCGCGATTATTATGGGTGTGATCACAGGGTGTTTTGGTGGCGTTATCCGTGATGTGTTGGCTGGAAATATGCCGATGCTGTTAAAAGGTGAGCTCTATGCTATTACTTGCATCGCAGGTGGGATTGTTTACACATTAAGTATCTCACTGGGTTTAGTGACCGAAATGGCCATGGTGTTGGCTATGCTTATGACCTTATCACTGCGTTTAGCTGCAATGAAATGGCACCTTACATTACACGTTTTTAAATATCCCGACTAAGATTAGTATTAAGAATGAATGATAGGGACATCATGGATCGTGTCTTTAGCTAGAATATTTTCTCGTGCACAAGTAGGTGTGCAAGCTCCTGAAGTGATTGTAGAAGTACACTTAGGCAACGGCTTACCTGCTTTTCATATCGTTGGCTTGCCTGAAGCGTCAGTCAAAGAGTCAAAAGATAGAGTGCGTAGCGCACTCGAAAACTCACAGTTTGGCTTTCCTGACCAACGAATAACCGTCAACCTTGCGCCTGCTGATTTACCTAAAGAGGGTGGTCGCTTTGACTTGGCTATTGCAGTGGGTATCTTGGTCGCCTCTGGGCAAATAAACTGCCCCGATATTCATCGTTATGAGTTTTACGGAGAACTGGCATTGAATGGTGAGGTAAGAGGGGTGAATGCTATTTTGCCTTCGGTGTTAGGAGCGAAAGAGCTGGGGCGCTGTTGTTTTTTACCCGCCGAAAACGATAATCTCGCAAGCCTTGTTTCGGGCGTTTCTCGAAAGGCCGTTTACTCTTTACAAGATGTTTGGAATGACTTATTAGATCAGCAACCTCTGCCACTTAATATTTGTTATCCAGAGCAGCAGTCGCAGCGTGACTCGCTACTCGATTTAAGTGATGTGAAAGGTCAACCTGGGGCTAAACGAGTGCTAGAAATTGCTGCGGCTGGTGGTCATAATTTACTATTTCTTGGCCCTCCAGGTACTGGCAAGTCAATGCTTGCTCAGCGTATGCCTACGATTATGCCAACCATGTCGGATGATGAAGCAATTAGCACTGCCGCGTTATATTCGATAATTGGTCAGTCGGTTGATTTATCGAATTGGCGTGAACGCCCCTTCAGAAACCCACATCATACTTGCTCTGCTGTTGCCCTTGTTGGTGGTTCCTCAAATCCTAAACCGGGTGAAATCTCTCTCGCTCATAATGGCGTTCTGTTTTTAGATGAGTTACCCGAATTTGAAAGAAAAGTGCTCGATTCACTGCGTGAACCAATGGAAACGGGCGTGGTGACTATATCGCGAGCGGCACGACAAATGGAATTTCCATCGCAATTCCAGCTGATCGCCGCATTAAATCCTAGCCCCACAGGAAGCCATACCGATAAGCGTGCAACGCCAGATCAAGTATTGCGGTACTTATCTCGGGTATCTGGGCCATTTATCGATAGGATTGATTTACAAATTGAGCTGCCGCGACTCACCAGTAGTCAATTGCAGAGCACGCAAGTAGAAGAAAGCAGTGAACAAGTAAGAGCCAGAGTCGAAAGAGCTTATGCAATTCAACTCAACCGACAAGGCAAAGTGAATGCGCGCTTGAATAATAAAGAAATGAGCATTCATTGTGAGTTGGCAACTGCTGAGTTGCAGTTTTTAGCAAAAGCCAGCGAAAAACTGGCGTTATCACCGCGTTCATATCATCGCATTATTAAAGTGGCACGTACCATTAGCGACCTAAAAGCACAGCCAGCAATTACTTTAAACGAATTAAAAGAGGCGTTGAATTATCGTGCGTTTGAACGGCTAATAAGCCAATTAACGCAGTTTTAGTGAGCTTTTAAATTGATAGCATGTAGCCTTTACCGCGAACGGTTACGATACGCTTTTGGTCTTTTTCATCGCTGAGTTTTTTACGTAAGCGGCCAATAAGTACATCAACGGTACGATCGCTTGGGCTCCAGTCAGGCTGACCAATTTCTTCGGAAATTTTTTCACGTGATGTCGCTTTACCCGCATTTGCAATAAGGCAAATAAGTACCTTGTGTTCTGCTTCAGTAAGACGAGACTCTTCACCATTAGGGGTGACTAATGTTCGGTTATCAGGGTGCAGTTTAAAGTCGGCATATTCAATAAACTCTTCGCTCTCATCATCTTGCTGAGAGCCTTTTATGCGTTTAAACAGGGCGCGCATTCTAAGTTCAAGTTCAAGTAAATCAACTGGTTTGCAAATGTAGTCATCAGCACCTTGTGCAAGGCCTGCAATACGGTCAGCTTGCGAGTCACGACTAGACAGCACAATAACGCCAATGTCTGTTAGTGCATTAAGCTCTTTGGCAAGCAAAAGCCCATCGCGTTTTGGTAACACAATGTCGATAACGGCTAAAGAGATTGCTTTTTTTGATGAAGCACGCAATTGTACAATGCTTAATGCATCGGCCCCCGTTGAATCTACCTCAATATTAAACTCAGTTTCTTTAAAATGATTAAGAATGCGTTTAACGAGTAGTTCGTCGTCTTCAACCAATAAAACTTGAATAGTCATTCGCTTTAATTTCACACTTGATTTGTTGTAATGTTAGCACTGTATGGCAAAGGCTGAGAAGTGCCATGGTGAGGTTTGTAACTATTTCTTACAACTTAATAGCTTAGCGTTAGCTTAAAAGGGAGAGCGCTGAGCACTCGCACAGTGCTCAGCCAAGTGATTAAACTACTTTTCAGGATAAAGGTGTTGCCACCATTGTGGCTGATCTTTTAAGTTTTTATCGAAATAAGCCAACATGGTATTCCACCAGTCGAAGCGTTTATCACGAGCAAAAATTTGGTGATCTGCACCTTTATACTCAATCAGGTCAACATCTTTACCTAATAACTTTAATGCCGTGTACATATTGTGACTTTCACCAACCGGTACGTTGGTATCCGAATCACCATGAAGGAGTAATATCGGCGTTGTTACTTTGTCAGCATGAAAAACCGGGCTGTGTTGGCTGTAAAGTGTAGGGTTGTTCCACGGGTAGCTATTTTTAGATGCTTCAGCTGAGTATAAGTAACCCCACCAACCTTGGCCCCAATACGAGGTGATGTTTGAAATTCCAGCATGAGCAATCGATGCACTGAACATATCTGTTTTAGTTGCGAGTAGCATGGTCATAAAGCCACCGTAAGAGGCTCCTAAATTACCTACACGCTTACTATCTACAAAGCTATATTTATCTAAAAAGGCTTTTGTGCCGTCGATGATATCGTTGGCGGTGTATTCACCCCATGCGTTGACGTGTTTAGCCGAGAACTCTTGGCCAAAGCCGGTTGCGCCCGTAGGTTGTACAACGTAAACAACATAGCCATGCTCAGCCCATAGGTTAAATGGGTAGCGACCGGTAAAACCACGGGTTACTGGCGATGTACCACCATAATAATAAACCAGTGCAGGGTATTGTTTATTGCTATCTAAATCATGGGGTAAATAAACGCGGCCTTTAATTTCAATGCCATCTTTATTAGTAAAGTTAAACTCTTCCAGTGAGGCTACTTGCGTATTTTTATAGCCAATTGGCTTAGAGTCCCACACTACTTTAGCGCGACCTTTACCTAAGCTTAGTTGTTTTAACTGCTGAGGTGTTGACGCTGTGGTGCCGGTAACCAAAATGCGCGGGGTGCGTTCGTGTGAGTAGCTAACTTGCTCAACAACATCAAAACCCGTATTCACTTTATTAAAACGCTTTTTGCTTAAGTCGAATTGATAAAGTTGTACGGTATCTTGCTCGGTCACTTTAATAAGCGCATCACCGTTTTCAAGCACATTTAACTGGCCGATAGCTGGGTTAAAAGCCTTACTCAGAGCGCTGGCTTTTTTACCGTCACGGCTTAGCAAATAAAGTTGACCGTCATAGTTATTCGCAAGCATCCCTTCAGGAAGGTTACGACCTAAGCCATTATTAAAATCTGGTCCGGCAGTGACATAAATTCCGTCGTCAGTATATTTAGCCTGATTAAATGTATTGTATTGACCAAGTACCGTAGTTGCCGATGTCGCTAGGTTTAGCTCAACAAGTTCTGTTGCTGGTTGTGGTGATAGCTTCATTGCTTGTGCAGAGCGGCTCATCAAAACGTGGCCGCTTTTAGCGTCAAAATCTTCAAGTGAATGGCTAAGTGGGCCTTGGCTTAAGATTTTGCTTAGACCTGTGGCGATATCGAGTAAATAGACTTGCGATGTGGTACGAGCATAAGACCAACGGTCTTGCAGGCCTTGGTAATGTTTAGTGAGCTTGCCATTGTCTGTTGGAGACTTCGACCAACTAAAAATTAAGCTGTTGTTATCGAAAAACTGAAAGCCACTTGCACCCGCGAGGTTTTTAGCAATGACGCTAAGTTGCATGGTTTTTAGGTTTAAACGCTTAAGCTCGCCATTTAATAAATACACTAAGCTTTTGCTATCTGGGCTCCAAGTTATGTTACTCGGCTGGGCTGACTCAAAGCGATAAAGTGTATTGTTTTTTGCGTCTTTAAGCTCAGTAACATATTGCGCTTGATTAGCGGTTGCATCTTCGTAATGACGTTGGCTAGTTATGAAGTAATCGCCATTTGGTGCCATTGAAATATAACTAACCGTTGGCGCATCGAATAATTGCTTAGCCGACAAACCGAGTTGTTTTTTAGCACTAAATTGCACAGCATCTAGTTCTGACTTAGCCGTAAAATCAAGCTCAACCTCATTCCAGTTGGCTACTTGCTCAGTGATGATAATAAACTGATGATCGCCTTGGCTTAAAGCTAGCTCATAGCTTTTATTTTTTTCTGTTTGCTTTTCACCATCAATAAATAGCTGCGCGTTTTCAATGCCTTTAAGTGTTAATGAGCCTTGGCTAAAACGTTCAGTTGAGGCGGTAAATTTCAGCGCCTGTAAACCACCGAGTGTTAGCGCGCTCACTTTGTCGAATGATTGCCAGTCAAGTTCATTACCAAAAACACGCATGCTATCGCTGCTGTTTTGCAAGCTTGGTAATAGGTTAGCAATAATGGCATCGCGATGATCCGTTTGATATGGCTTAAGTTGCATATCTTCGCCAAGAGGGCCAATAAATTGCACCGCTGATTTATCAATGGCAGCGGCCATCGCAGTATTGCTTAACGCACATAACGCTAATGCACTAAATGTTGTTTTTAGCTTGGCTGATTGGCTTAGCCAAGTAGTTGAAAGTGTCATAGTTTCGCCTGTTGAAGGTAATTTAAACCAATATAGCACGCTGCAAATTAGCCAAAAAGTGCTCTGCGTTAGATTGCAGTCGGGTTTGAGCTTGTGGTTTTCAATTGCTATGGTGAGCAGGTTAACTTTTTAAGAGGGCTTACAGTGACATTGTTACTTGTTTATATGTTTGTTGCCATTACGGTTTCGTTTTTGTGCTCAGTGATGGAAGCGGTACTGTTAAGTATTACGCCAAGTTATGTTGCCATGCTCAGAAAGCAACAACCACAACTGGCAAAACGTGTTGGTAAGCTTAAAGACAATATAGACCAACCGCTGGCAGCAATACTTACGTTAAATACCATAGCGCACACGGCAGGCGCAGCTGGTGTTGGCGCACAAGCTGCAGTGGTGTTTTCAGATGCTGCGGTTGGCGTTGCCTCTGCAATTATGACGCTATTGGTTCTGGTGCTTTCTGAAATTATTCCGAAAACATTAGGGGCTAATTATTGGCGAGGATTAACACCCATTGTTAGTGTGAGCCTAATTTGGTTGGTGTTTATTCTAAAACCCTTTGTGTGGTTTGCAGATATTTTAACGCGCTTTTTAGGGCGTAATTACGATGAAGCCTATTATATTCGCCAAGAAATTGAAGCCATGGCTGATATTGGTACTGAATCAGGAGCCCTTGGGCAAGATGAATCTGAAATTATACGCAGCCTGCTGCATTTTCGTCATGCCAAACTCGATACCTTAATGACACCACGTACGGTGCTTTTTAAAGTACATAAAGATTTAACTGTAAACCAATACTTGGCGGAGCATGGTTCTTCTTCGTTTTCTCGGGTATTGGTTTATGACAAAAATGGTGATGATATTATTGGTTTTGTGCATAAAAATGACATTATGCTGGCTTATCATCGTCTAGGTGAAGACTATAAAATTAGCAAGCTCGTTAAGCCTATTTACACCGTACCAGAAACCTTACATGTGCCGACCTTACTTGAAACCTTACTGTCTGAGCGCACGCATATTTGTTTAGTCGTGGATGAATACGGTGATGTGCAAGGTATTGTCACCCTTGAAGATTTAATCGAAGCATTAATGGGGCTCGAAATTGTTGATGAGCACGATCAATCAGCTAATATGCAAAAAGTCGCCAAACAGCGTTGGCGACAACGTTTAGCATCTAGTAATACCATCGTCAGTGACGATAAGCGTCAACCTTAGCGGCGATGTCCTGCTGCGGTTTTTACCATTTGTCGCCATGAGAGTGACCAATTTAAAAAGTCTTCTTTGGCTTTCGGGCGGCACAGCAAAAAGCCCTGCATAAGAATAAACTCTTTGTAGCGGTCGAGGTATTCGAGTTCTTCCACTCGCTCAATGCCCTCGGCTACAATAGCGAGATCTTCTTGTATCGCTATATTCACTAAGCTACTAACAATCACTTGGGAAAACTGATCGGTTTCAATATTGCTAATCAGGGTGCGATCGATCTTAATTTCGGTAAACGGTAATGTTTTGAGTTGTTGAACATTAGTAAAGCCAGTGCCAAAGTCATCGAGCGAAATACCAAAACCGCGCATTCGTAAACGGTTGAGTGTTTCGAGCTGTGCCGCACTTCTAAGTGCATACTGCTCAGTGATTTCGAGGATGATTTCACTTGGAGTTAAATTATTTAAGTGTAAGATTAACGCAAGTTTATCTGGGCAGCTTAAGTCTTCTAGTTGCGAGGGTGATAAATTGAAAGCGAGCTTTAAGTTTTGATCAAAGTTTTCCTTTATTTCAATAAAATCGCTAGTGGCTTTTTCAAATAATTGAAAAGTAATAAGGTTTATCAAGTCCAAATCTTCAGCAACACAAATAAAGCGTTCGGGCAAAATGATTTCTTGTTCTTGACGCGTGTTGATCCGTGCTAATACTTCAATACTTTCAACCCGGTTGTCATGACGATTAATTTTAGGCTGATAAAATGGGATCACTTCATTGTGGCTGATAGCATGCAGTAGTAATGATTCAGAAATAGGCGCCTGAGTTCGTTCAACATGAATAGCAAAGTGTTCCAACTTTTGAAGTAGTAAGTAAACTTGATTTAATTGTACTGGCTTAGAAACATTACCAATTAAGTGAGCGTTATGCTTGCGAGCTAAGTCTGCAGCTAGGTCTATAACCTTAGGGTCCATCTCAGAAATAATGGCAATTGCACCTTGGTATTTCATGGCACCTAAATGACGGATAAGTTCCATGCCATCCATGTCTGGCATATTGAGATCAGTAAAAACAGCATCAAAGTATTTCGGGGCTTTTTTTATTTTTTCTAGTGCTTCCTCAGCACTTAGGCTTGTGGTGATATGAGGGACTTCGAGCTCATTCAAAATAGCATGCATGACAATTAAAATTGCTTTCGAATCATCTACGACGAGAATGTGCCTATTTGACTTAACCATATTCATTCCTTGAATGAGAATACTATTATAAAAGTAGTAGAAAAATTGCATTAAGTCATGTTTATTGATTTCTTTTTGTATAATAAATGCACAATCACTTAAGGGGTTGAAACTCGTAATTTTATCTGTGCGAAGTATAATAGCCGCACTTTTTATTCGTATTTATAAGAACTATGGTCAGACTTCAGTTGAGTCTCGCAGATGAAATCTTTATTTTGCATTTAAACGGCTCACAGTTAATTCAGATTTTTCATCAACAACAAGCAATTGCCTTCGATAATCCAGAGCCAAAACTTTATGAGTTTGATTTTCAGGGGCAGCGTATTGGCCTTGATACCAGTAAAGTGCACGAAAAAAGCTTAGTGATTTTTGTTAATCAGCAGCAGGTAAGTCAACTTGCTTTACCTGAGTTGCAAGAAGCCGAACCAAAACGCGGCATTATTGGTTTGCTGGCATTAGGTTTTAAATTATTCAAAAGTGCAAAAGTCGTGAAAGCTGCGTTAGCGGGTGCCTCGGTGGCTGGCTACGCTTGGCTATTTTCCATTGAATTTGCCTTAATGTTAATCGCTTGCTTGGTTGTGCATGAATACGGTCATGTGCGCGCAATGAAATATTTTGGCATTAAAACGAAAGGTATTTACCTTATTCCCTTTGTCGGTGGTTTGGCTGTTTCTGATGATAAAATTACCACTCGATGGCAAGACGTGGTGATCTCACTCATGGGGCCCGCTTTTGGCTTAATTACCTCAGTGCTGGGAGTGGTGCTTTACTACGCCACTGAAATGGAAATATTCGCCGGTGTGGCGGTACTCAGTGCACTGTTAAACCTATTTAACTTGTTACCTATTCTGCCCTTGGATGGTGGCCATGTACTTAAAAGCATTAGTTTTTCGATGCGTTCATGGATAGGCCTAAGTGTATGTTTATTAGGTGTGTTATTTGGCTTGTGGCTGAGTTACACCTTTGGCTTGATGCTACTGGTGTTTTTCTTATTTGTAGGGGCACTTGAGATTATCTTTGAGTGGCGCGGGCGTCACTACTCACACCTCATTCCTCTTGATACTTACGGGCAAGGTTTTTCAGCAGTAATGTACGCACTGGTTGTTGCAGGTCACGTTGCGGTGATGATGCACTTTGCCGACTCAGAAAGCCCAATCTTAAGCTTACCAATGAAGATATTAGCAAGTTAATTAATATTTAAGCACTAAGTTATATTCCGCTTGGTGCTTAAATTCACGTTAGTGCATATAAATCCTTATTTAAATGACTAAGCATTAAATTTAAAAAGGATACTATTTGAGAAAGTTCCGATTTATAGAAACTAGAATATTTAGCTAATCTTAAACCCAAGAGGAACAGTAAAAGGACTTTGCAATGAGCTTGTTCAGAAGGGAGGCGACTGTGCAGCAAAGTGAGCAGTTAATATGTGTAATCACTTTAGCACAGACATTATCTATTAAATTAAATGGAGGTTGTTTTGTTCATGAAGCAATTTTTATTTAGTTTCTTTATCACTTATATCATAACCAGAGTTGCTTTTTTTACTTTTGATTTTTCTATTTCAAAAAGTAGTAGCTTGGTAGATTATTTTATCGATATATCTGCGTTTATTTTAGTGTACTTCGTTGTTTCTAAGATCGTTTGTTTTGTATTAAAAAGAGATAAAAGGAGCGAGAGCAGTAATTCTAACTTTAAGTAATAGACTATTGCTTGGGTAGAGTGAAGACCTCTTTTCGGCGCTGATTGAAGCACTACAGATTGAGGGTTTTGGTTACCTTTGATAAACAAACCGTTTTGAAGAGGGGCTCTCGCTATGAGCTTTTGCCCCTTTCTAATAGGTGATGTTTATAAAGCTTTTTTAAGGATAAAAGCTCAGCATTAACGATATAAATACGCCGGTGATGATCAGCTGTACAAGGCAAAAGCCCATGATGTCTTTTGCTTTTAAGCCGGCAATAGCAAGTACGGGGAGTGCCCAGAACGGCTGAATAAGGTTAGTCCAAGCATCGCCCCATGCGACAGCCATAGCAACCCGTGGCATATCCGCGCCAAGTGTTTGTGCTGCAGGAATGACAATCGGCGCTTGCACCGCCCATTGACCGCCGCCTGACGGCACAAAGATATTCACAAACCCTGCACTTAAAAAACTCCAAAAAGGCAGCGTTTCGGCTGTTGCAATGGCAATAAATCCTTCAGAAATTTGTTGAGCAAGTCCCGTTTTTACCATAATCGCCATGATCCCGGCATAAAATGGAAATTGAATCACAATGCCAGCGCCACTAGGGATTGCTTGCTGTAAGCTGCTAAGTAAATTATGTGGTGTTTGATGCAGTAAAATTGCGCTAAATAAGAAAATTGCGATCACGCTATTTAAGTTTAAGCCGCCTCCGTTTAACACAAAATAATAAAATAAATAGGCAAGACCAACGGCACCTACTCCCATACCAAGCAAACGACTATGTTCTATGACTTCAGCAGGGCGGGTGGGTGTTGCTATTTGCTGCGTTTCATCATCAAGCTTTGCGGGGTCAACATAAACACTATCTTTTTCGCTTGGCAGCATATAGCGATTTACCAACGGCATGATAATAAACAAGCCCACAACAATAGCGATATTAAATGCCGAAAAAATTGTGTTTTCGGTACCTATCACCCCAATGCTTTGCTGTGCAAAGTGGCCATCGGTTGCGATGGTCAGCGGCACTGAACCGGCTAAGCCACCATGCCAAACAATAAAACCTGAATAGGCACTGGCTACTAACAAACGGTAATCAACGCGGGTTTGTTTCGCAATTGCTTTGGCGAACAAAGCGCCAATAACTAAACCGAAGCCCCAATTTAGCCAGCTAGCCAATAATGACACGAGCGTAACGAGTATAATCGCTTTGGCAGAGCTGTTGGCGAAAGTCGCAAGCTTGTTGAGTATGCTGCGCATCACCGGGGTACTTGCTAGCATGTAGCCCGTTAGCAGCACCAGCAACATTTGCATGGCGAATTGTAGCAGGTTCCAAAAACCACCACCCCAAGCCGCGAGCACTTGCGTGGGCGTTGATGGCGTAAAGAGGCTCGCAACGATAAAGCTCAGCAAAGTGAGTAATATAACAAATACAAATGGGTCGGGTAGATAACGCTCTACTAGATTAGTGAATGGTTTAGCAACGCGATTTAGCATGGTTTTTATTGTTGTCGTCGAATCGATAGTGCCAATAAATCATGAATAACGATGATTGGCAAATTGCGACGTCGTTGCTTGAGCTTATGCCTTCAAAAACAAATGCTAAAATTAATTACTGTGAATCTTGCTCAAGCACCGCTTTTAAGCGAGCCTGAACTTCTTCGACTAGCAGTATTGGCTGGAACTTTGATAAAAACGCATTACAACCAACTTTCTCAACTAAAGCTTGATTAAAGCTACCACTCAAAGATGTGTTAAGCACGATATATAGGTTTTTCATGCGGCTGTCGTTACGAATTTCGTGTGTTAAGCGGTAGCCATCCATTGCCGGCATTTCTGCATCGGTGATCACCATGAGTAATTCTTTCTCAACATCTTTGCCTTGATCAGCCCAGCCTTTTAACATTTCGAGTGCTTCAAGTCCGTTACGAGCAGGTATGATTTCGATGCCAAGTTGCGACAAGGTATCGCTTACTTGTTTACGAGCCGTTGGCGAATCATCGGCATGAAGAATTTTGCGGCCTGCAAATTCATTCACGATACTTTTATCAAGAATGTCATTAGATATTTGTACTTCATACTCAACGATTTCGGCGAGCACTTTTTCTACATCGATAATTTCAACTAGATGTTCTTGGCCATCGCGTTTTACTTTAGTTAAGGCTGTTAGGTAGTGATTTTTACCAATTGCGGTTGGCGGTGGCATGATATCTGACCATGTCATATTAATGATCTGATCCACTTTACCAATTAAAAAGCCTTGCACAGTGCGGTTGTATTCAGTGATAACTAGGTTTGTATCTTCGATGTTTTTAGCTTCAGGCATATTAATCGCCTTGCGTAAGTCAATAACCGGAATTGATTCACCGCGTATATTTACTACCCCCGATACTTTTGGGTGCGCATGAGGGATCTTGCTAATTGGTGGCAGCTTTACTACTTCTTTAACTTTAAACACATTTAGAGCAAATAAGTGACGGCTGTGAAGGTAAAATAGCAAAAGCTCTAAGCGGTTTTCACCGACCAGTTGCGTACGCTTATCAACAGAAGCAAGAACACCTGACATATTTCACCCTAAACACCTAATACAGAGATAGTATAGTCTACTATTATTTTTCATCGACATGTATGTTCAATTTAGCGCCTGTTGCTAAATATCCTGCATTACAGTACCGTATCGATAATTTCCCCCACGATAAATTGCAAGGATCATGCACTATTTTTTTAATCGAATAGTAGTTCTTATTCGCAGCCATATTGATCAAGTAAGTTGGCAGGCTGTGGTGCTTACCACGCTTTTGCATATGCTACTAATTTGGTGGCTGCTTATGCTTGCAGGAGAGCAAGCTCTTACACCTCTTGGCACTTATTTTTATTATTATGTAGTAACTACGTCAACAGTTGGCTATGGCGACTTTAGTGCGAGCACTGAGCTTGGCCGTTGGATTGTCGCATTACTGCAAATACCTTTTGGTTTAGCATTATTTGGCGTTCTGTTAGGAAAAACAGGGCAAACAGTAACTTATTTAATTAGGCGCGCTATGACGGGTGATAAAAGCTTCGCACATATAAACAATCACATTATTATCTTTGGTTGGCATGATACACGTACTAAGAAGATGGTCGATTATATCTTGGCCGATCATAAACGTTTAGATCGTCGTATTTTATTGGCCGTTACGGAGCAAATGGAGCATCCATTTTTAGCAAACCCGATGGTTGATTTTGCACGCTTAACTAGCTTTACTGACCTAGATGAGTTGAACCGAATTGCGATTGGCCGGGCCGATAAAATTATTATTGATGGCCAAGATGATGACCAAACGTTTACAACGGCATTACGTATTAGCAAGTTGGTAAATGAACAGTGCCACATTAGTGCACATTTTTCTGATGAAACTAAAATCGAAATGCTACATGAGCATTGCCACAATGTAGAATGTAGCAGTGCTAAATCAGCCGAGATATTAGTGCGTTCAATGCAAGACCCGGGTTCAAGTCGCGTGCAAGAAGAGTTACTATCGACATTGCACGGTGATACTCAATTTAGTTTACCAATTCCAAAAGGCGTGCAAGCAATGGAGTTTGGCAAACTGTTTCATCACTTTAAATATAGTCACGATGCTATATTACTGGGTGTCGCACATAATTTGAGTGCAAAAAATATGGACTTAAACCCGCCGCTTGATTATGTAGTAAGTGAGGGAGATATTTTGCATTATATCGCTGCTGAACGAGTTTTGAGCGACGAAGTTGATTGGTCAGCGTTGGTATAGTACCAATCCGCAATAATACTTTTAATTAAGTGAATTGGTATATATGAATGAAGTTGTGTTTTTAATTATCGTACTCAGTGCCTACATTTTACCTGTGGTCATTGTGCTTAATAGTAAACGCACGCAAGGCCACGAAAAGAATGCTTGGTTAATCGGTATCATCTTCTTTTCGTGGTTAGCTTTAGTAATGTACTTAACAATTATCCCTAAACACGGGCGAGTCAAAAAGCACCGTAAAGTAAAACCCAAGGGTTAACTTACCTTAAGCTTACAGCTGCTTTATCACTTCAACTGTTTTAGTTTATGGTCTATCACAGGATCATCCGGTGAGAGTTGCTGCGCCACTTCTAAGACCTTAATTGCATCGTTTGGGTGCTCATCTTGATGCTTGATTGCAACATCAATCAGCGGTTGCACATCAATCGCATCTTTTTGCTCTTGCATGTGCTCGGCTTTTTCTTCAGCTAAAATTGTATGCGCGGTGCTTAGTAAGGCTAAACGATGTGGCGAACTCTTGTTTGCCTTATTTAGGCGACGATAATAGTCTTCTTTAAAGCGTAGCGTTTTGGTTTGCTGGCGGAACTGAGCTATATCAACTTGCTGGTGGCTTATAAAATCAACAGCAACATCTTTATAAAAGCCAAACTTATTTAAATATGTTGCATGAACACTATGGCCCATACCGAACACGCGTAAGTGGGTGAGTTGTGGGTAACGTTTAGCATGAGCTCGGTCGATACGATTAGTTGGGTCGTAAATAATATAACCCTTTGCATGGCCTAAATCTAAATCGTGGTAGTCACCGTTCCAATCGAATTTTTGCGCGATGTCAGTGCTTGAACGGTCATCCCATGGTGCTTTTTCTTTGTTTTTTGTGCTAACAGGGTGAAAGAGTAAAACTTTATCAAGCTTTAATAGATTGGCAAAGGCGCCAACGGCAAAGCCTCCTCGGCTCAAACCATAACCTAACCGCTCTTTGAATCCGCCAATCAGTGGTGCTAGCTGCTCAATGAAAAACAACAGATTGCGGTGCCTAAACCAGTTGCTAATGCCTAAATGTTGAAAGGCGATAATATTCACATCTTGCTTTTTCGCGAGCTTATAAGCCCAAGGCGAAAAATCATCAGTAATATCATGTTCTTGATAATTTGTTCCAGCAGGAGAGAAGGTAATTAGCAGGGGCTTATTGGCATCAATGATATGGTATTTTACATAAACATCGCCGAGCAAATCACCGCCAGTCATAGGTACAAGGCTTTGTTGCTCATCGCGGGGAAGACGGGTCCATTCCTCTAACCAATACAGTAATTTCATACATCCCCCTTAGTACCTCTAAAATAAAGGGGCGAAATTATAGCAAAAATAGCAGCTCATTAAAAATGGCCGCTACTTTATACGCTTAGCCCTCGCTCATTGCGATGATTTGTTGCCAATCATGTTCGGTGACAGGCATTACTGACAATCGGCCGCCTTTTTTAAGGGCAATTTCGGTGATTGCATCATTGGCTTTAATCGCTTGCAGGCTAACTAACTTTTTAAGGTGTGATTGATATTGCACATCGACCACAAACCAGCGCGGGTTATCAGCGGTTGCTTTGGCGTCGTAGTAATCGCTATTTAAATCAAACTGTGTTGGGTCGGCATAAGCTTCGCGAGTTACCGTAGCGATACCTGCAACACCCACCTGTTTGCAACTTGAATGATAAATCATCACCAAGTCACCGTGCTTGATACCATCGCGAAGAAAGTTGCGGGCTTGATAATTACGCACGCCATCCCACATAGAGGTTTGCTCCGGTGCGTTTTTTAGATCATCAATTGAAAATGCATCGGGTTCGGTTTTAAAAAGCCAATAAGCCATAATGAGGTGCTCTTACAAAGATTTACTTCCAATTAGTCTATAGTATCATTAAACGCTTGTCGGGATTGAGGATAAATAAATGAGCCAAGTATTAGATGACCTACTGTCATTAATGTCGTTAGAAGAGATTGAGCAAGGCTTGTATCGCGGGCAAAGCCAAGATTTAGGATTTAGAGCGGTTTTCGGTGGCCAAGTAATGGGCCAAGCCCTATCTGCCGCAAAAGAAACATTACCACAAGGACGCATTGTTCACTCTTTACACTCTTACTTTTTGCGCCCAGGTGATGCTGCAAAGCCGATTGTCTATGATGTAGAGAATATACGTGATGGTAAAAGTTTTAGTACTCGCCGTGTCAAAGCAATTCAATATGGTAAGCCGATTTTTTACATGACCGCTTCTTTCCAAGGTGAAGAAGAGGGCTTATCACACCAAACGCAGATGCCTGATGTACCACAGCCTGAAGAATTAAAGTCATCGCTTGAATTTTACCAAGCAAATGCAGAGCTTATTCCTGAACCAATTCGAAATAAGTTCATCCGAGAAGTACCAATTGAAATGCGCCCTGTGACTTTTCATAACCCATTCAAACCACAAGTGATGGAGCCAGTTAAGCATATTTGGTTTAAAGCTAATGGTGAGATGCCTGACGATCAGCGCATTCATAATTACTTACTTGCGTATGCATCTGACTTTGAGTTTTTACCAACTGCATTACAGCCGCACGGCGTATCGTTTATGCAGCCGAATATGCAGGTTGCAACGATTGACCATGCAATGTGGTTTCACCGCCCGTTTAGACTAGACGATTGGATTTTATATTCGATTGATAGCCCAAGTGCGAGCTCTGGTCGTGGTTTGGTGCGAGGTCAGTTCTTTGACCGTCAAGGCAATTTGGTTGCCTCAACGATCCAAGAGGGGGTTATGCGTCAGCGTTAATCTTTTGTGTGCTGAGCTTGGCTTTGCACTATATCGTCAATTGACTGCCAGACCCGTGCTGGCAGCAATGCTTTAAGGTATAAATACACCTCACATAGTTCATTGCTACCCGTTAAGCCTTGCTCTGTTTCGGTAATTAGCTTTTGCTCTCGCAAGCTTGAAATAAAACCAATAAGTACTTTTTTGTCGAAGAACTCAGGGGTTTTAATGCCGTGCAAGGTGCCCAAGCGCTCTGCTAACACTTGGCTTTCGTGTTCAAGTTCTTCACGCTCAATACCACTGCTAGTTTGAATAAAACCAACCACGATAGCGTAGCGTTGTAGTGTTAAGCTTAGAGCACGACCAAGCATTTCGAGTTTCGCTAAGCAGTCGTTGCTGTTTGTGATCTTGATATTATCGCTATCAATTTCAATCAGGTCCTGATCAACGAAGCTTGCAAGTACGCGCGTAATGTAGTTTTCATCTAACTCATGCAAGAACCACTCTTTGGCAAATAGCGGGTAAAAACGTGCAATTAAGGCTTGGCAATCTGCCATGGTAGTTTGATGTGCTTTGAATAAATGCAGCGCCAATAAGCTCGGTACTGCAAACAAGTGCAACACGTTATTACGGTAGTAGTTGAACAGTGTTTTTTCTTTATCGTTAATAGCGATAATTTCGCCAAACTCGTCACTGATCACATCAAACTTATTAAGTTTAAGGGCATGCTCTAGTAGCTGCTCGGCGCTTTCGTCTGGTGTGGTCACCTTTTCACTGTAGCTGGCGCTACGCTGTAAATGTAGATAAAACTCAAGCTGAGTAATCAGCTTTGGTTTACTTAATGCGTGTTTATCATTAACCAGTAATATCATCGCAAGTAGATTCACCGCATTGAGTGCAGCGGCGCTATTAATATTAACCATGACTTTATCAGCGAGGTTAGCGACTTGTGGTCCAAGCCATTGTGGTTTCTGAACATCAGTTGGGTGAATCGACTCTCGCCAATCAGGTTGTTGATCATTGAGATATTGGTTTATCGATATAGGGTCGCCAAAGTTTAAATAACCACGACCATAGTTTTTAAGGTTTTTAATTGCCTTAAAGATACCTAATACCGACTCACCTTTTTTATCGTTACCGGCAAGCTCTTTTAAGTAGGTATTAATTTCCATTACGTGCTCATAGCCAATGTATACAGGCACAATTGAAATAGGGCGATCAATGCCACGTAACATGGCTTGTAATGTCATGGCGAGCATACCTGTTTTTGGCGGTAGCAAGCGACCAGTTCGGCTACGACCACCTTCAGTGTAAAACTTTACTGAATAGCCTTTGATAAATAACTGGCTCAGGTACTCTTTAAATACAGCTGAATATAACTTATTGCCCGCGAATGAGCGGCGAATAAAGAAAGCACCACTGCGACGGAAAATCCCCCCTGCTGGAAAGAAGTTTAAGTTGATACCCGCAGCGATATGCGGCGGAACTAAGCCTAAATGGTAAATAGAATAGGTCAGCAATAAGTAATCCATGTGCGAGCGATGACAAGGCATATAGATAATCTCGTGGCCTTTATCTGTGAGCTCATGCACTTGTTCTGAAAACTTAATATCAATCCCGTTATAAAGCTTATTCCACAGCCACGTTAAAATACGGTCTGCAACACGAATGGTGGCATCGCTATAATTAGCGGCAATCTCATCAAGTAGCTTTAGCGCATTTTGGCGCGCTTGCTCTTGGCTAATGTTTTTTTCTTTCGCTTCTATTTGAATTGCTTTTTTTATTGTTGGTGAGGCAAGTAGCGAATTAAATAGCTGTTCACGTGATGGCATTTTCGGGCCAGTCGCTGCCAGTTTTTGACGACGAAAGTGCACGCGGGCTACACGTAAAAGCTTATGAGGTAGTTCATCAACATCGGCTTTTTCATTCACCAATAACGATAAATCGAGTGGCTGACTAAAGCGAATAAAGTTATCGCGCCCAGAAAATAGCAACACAAAGAACTTACGAAACCAGCTGGGTGTTAATGAATGAGACACCAAAGTACCTAAACCTGGTTTTTCTTTGCCTGGGTTGCGGCCCCATAAAATAGTCACTGGGATCACTTGGACGTTTTTCTCACCTGATTGCATCAGGTGGTCAATAATTTGTTTGCCTTGCTGCAGAGCATTGCTAGGTTTGCTTTTGTTACCAAATAGCGGTGGTGGGTTTTGAATACCGATAAAGCGATCAAGTTCTGCATTACCTAATAACTGCTCTTCGGTCGGGTTAGGTAAGCCGTATTTTTTACATACCCGCGCCAGTGCTGCTAAATCAGAGCGTGCATTTAGCCTAACAATATAGAAAGTAGGGTTGGCTGGGTTTAGATTGTATTGTTCAATCGGATTCTCTGGCAGCACCTTACTTTTTACAAACAAGCGGTTCATACCGGCAGAAATGAAATTTAAACAACGATTAATGATATGCATCAACTCACCAAAGTTATTAGTAGATATTAAATAGACCGAGTGTGGTCAAAAATAAGCGGCATAGAATAACAATTATTAACTGGACTGACCATTTAAAAGCGATTTTCTAGCCTCTTTACTCGCACAAGTATAATTTAAAGACGCTAATGTTATTGATAAAGTTCGAAAATTAAACAAAATTTAATTTAGACCTTTGAGATTTTCAAAATAGTTGTTGCATTTATCACCAATCTATCTATAATACGCAGGCTTTCAAAATTCCCTCGGGAACTTGGAAGGAAAGATTAAGCTTGGATTTCAAGCTAATAAACAGGAATTCCGATTTGGAATTCAACGTAGATATAAGAAAGCAGCCGACATCTTAGTTATTAAGATTGTTTCGGTCGTTTTTTTATGCTCTTTTTAAATGCTCTTTATATTGAGGTTTAAGAATGTCAAATCAACGCATTCGTATTCGCCTAAAAGCTTTTGACCACCGTTTGATTGACCAATCAACGGCGGAAATCGTGGAAACTGCGAAACGCACTGGCGCACAAGTACGTGGTCCAATCCCACTACCTACACGCTTTGAACGTTTTACTGTACTAACTTCACCGCACGTTAACAAAGACGCGCGTGATCAGTACGAAATCCGCACCCATAAACGTCTGATCGACATCGTAGAACCAACTGACAAGACTGTTGACGCTCTTATGCGTTTAGATCTTGCTGCTGGTGTTGATGTTCAAATCAGCCTGGGTTAATCGGAAGATTAGAGAGGTTTTAGGAAAATGGCATTAGGTCTAGTCGGTCGTAAAGTGGGTATGACACGTATCTTCACTGAAGATGGTGTATCTATCCCTGTGACAGTTATCGAAGCGACACCTAACCGCATTGCTCAGATCAAATCTGAAGCAACTGACGGTTATAACGCGCTTCAAGTAACCGCAGGCACTAAAAAAGCAAGCCGTGTAAACAAAGCAGCAGCGGGTCACTTCGCTAAAGCTGGTGTTGAAGCGGGTCGCGGTCTGTGGGAATTCCGCCTAAATGGTGGTGAAGGCGATTTTGAAGTAGGCGCTGAGCTTACTGTTGAATTATTCAACGAAATCAACAAAGTTGACGTAACCGGTACTTCTAAAGGTAAAGGTTTCCAAGGTGGTGTTAAGCGCTGGAACTTCAGCATGCAAGACGCTACTCACGGTAACTCTCTATCTCACCGTGCTCCTGGTTCAATCGGTCAAAACCAATCACCTGGTAAGGTGTTTAAAGGTAAGAAAATGGCCGGTCACATGGGTGCTGAGCGTGTAACGACTCAAAACTTAGAACTAGTTCGCGTTGACGCTGAGCGTAACTTGCTTTTAGTTAAAGGTGCAGTACCTGGCGCTATCGGCGGTGACGTTATCGTTAAACCAGCTGTTAAAGCATAAGTCCTGGAGATTTAGTGATGGAATTAGCAATTAAAGACGCTTCTGGCGCTCTTGAAGTTTCTGAAGCTACTTTTGGACGTGAGTTTAACGAAGCATTAGTACACCAAGTAGTTGTTGCTTACGCAGCAGGTGCTCGTCAAGGTACTCGTGCTCAGAAGACACGTTCTGAAGTAAGCGGTGGTGGTAAAAAACCATGGTCTCAAAAAGGTACTGGCCGTGCACGTGCTGGTACAATTCGTAGCCCAATTTGGCGTTCAGGTGGCGTTAGCTTCGCAGCTAAACCACAAGATCACAGCCAAAAAGTAAACCGTAAAATGTACCGCGGTGCGATCAAAAGCATCTTATCTGAATTAGTTCGTCAAGAGCGTTTAATCGTTGTTGAGCAGTTTGGTCTTGAAGCACCAAAAACTAAAGAACTAGTTGCTAAGCTTAAAGAACTTGAGCTTAAAGATGTTCTAATCGTGACTGAAGAAGTAGATGAGAATCTTTTCTTATCGGCACGTAACCTATACAAGGTTGACACGCGTGATGTAGCTGGTATCGATCCTGTAAGCCTAATCGCTTTCGATAAGGTACTTATTACAGCTGCTGCTGTTAAGCAACTTGAGGAGGCGCTAGCATGATCCGTGAAGAACGTCTTTTAAAAGTGATCCTTGCTCCACACATCTCTGAGAAAAGCACTATCGCTGCTGAAGAGAACAACACGATTGTTTTCAAAGTAGCTTCTGATGCAACTAAAGCTGAAATCAAAGCTGCAGCAGAAAAGCTTTTTGAAGTAGAAGTAACTGGTGTTCGCACACTAAACGTTAAGGGTAAAACAAAACGTACTGGCATGCGTTTCGGTCGTCGTTCAGACTGGAAGAAAGCTTACGTTACTCTTAAAGAAGGTAGCGAGCTAGACTTTGTCGGCGGCGCCGAGTAATAAGGGGAGTTAGAATTATGGCACTTCAAAAGTGTAAACCAACTTCTGCGGGTCGTCGTCACCTGGTTAAAGTGGTTAACCCAGATCTACATAAGGGTAAACCTTACGCACCACTACTAGAGAAAAACTCTAAGTCTGGTGGTCGTAATAACAAAGGTCGTATCACGGTTCGTCACATCGGTGGTGGTCATAAGCATCATTACCGTGTAATCGACTTTAAACGCACTAAAGATGGCATTCCAGCTGTTGTTGAGCGTCTAGAGTATGATCCAAACCGTAGCGCAAACATCGCTCTTGTATTATATGCAGACGGTGAGCGTCGTTACATTATTGCACCTAAAGGCTTAAAAGCTGGTGATTCAATCCAATCTGGTATTGATGCACCAATCAAAGCTGGTAACACGTTACCAATGCGTAACATGCCTGTAGGTTCGACTGTTCACAACGTAGAATTAAAACCAGGTAAAGGCGCGCAAATCGCACGTTCTGCTGGTGCATACGTTCAAATCCTTGCTCGTGAAGGTCAATACGTAACTCTACGTCTTCGTTCTGGCGAAGTTCGTAAAGTTCCAGCTGACTGTCGCGCAACACTTGGTGAAGTAGGTAATGCTGAGCATATGCTTCGTTCACTAGGTAAAGCTGGTGCAAATCGCTGGCGTGGTATCCGTCCGACAGTTCGTGGTGTTGCCATGAACCCGGTAGATCACCCGCACGGTGGTGGTGAAGGTCGTACATCTGGTGGTCGTCATCCTGTGTCTCCATGGGGTAAACCGACTAAAGGTGCTAAGACACGTAAGAACAAGCGTACTGATAAATTTATCGTACGTCGTCGTACTAAATAATAGTTGAGGAATAGCCATGCCACGTTCTCTCAAGAAAGGTCCTTTTATTGACCTACACTTGCTGAAGAAGGTAGAGAAAGCGTTGGAAAGCGGTGACAAGAAGCCAATTAAAACTTGGAGCCGTCGTTCAATGATCATACCTAACATGATCGGATTGACCATCGCTGTCCATAATGGTCGTCAGCACGTTCCTGTGTTCATCACAGACGAAATGATCGGTCACAAACTAGGTGAATTTGCACCAACTCGTACTTACCGCGGTCACGCTGCGGATAAGAAAGCGAAGAAACGTTAAGAGGGGAATGATAAATGCAAGCATTAGCTAAACATAAATTCGCCTCTGGTTCGGCGCAAAAAGCACGTCTAGTTGCAGATCAGATCCGCGGACTTCCGGTTGATCGCGCTCTAGAAATCCTGGCGTACAGCCCTAAAAAAGCGGCTGTATTAGTTAAAAAAGTACTTGAGTCTGCTATTGCTAACGCAGAGCATAACGAAGGTGCTGACATTGATGAGCTTCGTGTAACTACGATCTTTGTGGACGATGGTCCAACAATGAAGCGTATTATGCCACGTGCTAAAGGACGCGCAGACCGCATCCTTAAGCGTACAAGCCACATCACTGTTGTGGTTTCAGATAGCTAGGAGTATAAGTAATGGGACAAAAAGTTCATCCTACTGGTATTCGCCTAGGTATCTCTAAACCTTGGGTTTCTACCTGGTACGCGAATTCAAAAGATTTCTCTGATCAGCTTTTTGGCGATCACAAAGTACGTACTTTCCTTACTAAGGAATTAAAAGCGGCTTCTGTGTCTAAAATCGTTATCGAGCGTCCAGCTAAATCTATCCGTGTAACAATTCACACAGCTCGTCCTGGTGTTGTTATCGGTAAAAAAGGCGAAGACGTTGAAAAACTACGTCAAGCAGTAACTAAGATTGCAGGTGTTCCGGCTCAGATTAATATCGCTGAAGTTCGTAAGCCTGAACTTGATGCACAACTAGTAGCTGACGGTATTGCGTCACAGCTAGAGCGTCGTGTTATGTTCCGTCGCGCTATGAAGCGTTCGGTACAAAATGCAATGCGCATTGGTGCAAAGGGTATCAAAGTTGAAGTTAGCGGTCGTCTTGGCGGTGCTGAGATCGCACGTTCAGAATGGTATCGTGAAGGTCGTGTACCTCTACATACTCTTCGTGCTGATATCGACTACGCAACTTCTGAAGCCTTAACCACTTATGGTATCATTGGTGTTAAAGTTTGGATCTTCAAAGGCGAAGTTATTGGTGGTTTACCACTAGTACAAGAGCAAGAGAAGCCAGCTAAACGCGCGCCAAAGAAAGCCAAAAAAAGTGCTAAGTAGAGGTAGCGAGTAATGTTACAGCCAAAACGTACAAAATTCCGTAAAATGCACAAAGGCCGCAACCGCGGTTTAGCGCAAAACGGTAACAAAGTAAGCTTCGGTACTTTCGGTTTGAAAGCTACTGGCCGTGGCCGTATGACTGCTCGTCAAATCGAAGCAGCTCGTCGTGCTATGACACGTCACGTAAAGCGTCAAGGTAAAATCTGGATTCGTGTATTCCCAGATAAGCCAATTACGAACAAACCATTAGAAGTTCGTATGGGTAAAGGTAAAGGTTCTGTTGAATATTGGGTTGCTGAAATTCAACCTGGTAAAGTACTTTACGAAATGGAAGGTGTTTCTGAAGAGCTTGCTCGTGAAGCATTTAACCTTGCAGCGCGTAAATTACCATTCACAACAACTTTCGTAACTCGGACGGTGATGTAATGAAAGCTAGCGAACTAAAAGACAAAAGCGTAGAAGAGCTAAATGCTGAACTTCTAGGACTTCTTCGTGAGCAGTTCAACCTGCGCATGCAAGCAAGCACTGGTCAGTTAGCTCAGACACACACGCTAAGAACAGTACGTCGCGATATCGCGCGTGTAAAAACAGTTATTAACCAGAAGGCAGGTCAATAATGAGCGATAAAATCCGTACTCTTCAAGGCCGTGTAATCAGCGACAAGATGGATAAATCTTTCACTGTTGCTATCGCACGTTACGTGAAGCATCCAGTATATGGAAAATTCATCAAACGTACGACTAAACTACACGTACATGACGAAAACAACACAGCTCAAACTGGTGACGTAGTTACTATTTCTGAGTGCGCTCCTATTTCTAAGACTAAGTCTTGGACTTTAGTAGACGTTGTTGAGCGTCCAAAGAAAGCTTAATTTTTAATTAAGTTTCCTTACTAAAAAGCCCCGGCATCTGCTGGGGCTTTTTGTTTTTAAAATACAGTTGGAAGCTTTAAGCTTTAAGTAGATTGAGCGGGTTGTTTTCTTTCGGTTTACTAAAACTAATAGTTGCTTGAGAGTAAACAGGATTTAGTTTGTCCTAGCACCTAGCACCTAGCACCTAGCACCTAGCACCTAGCACCTTCAATCATTTCCCCAGCGCTTTATCTAGCTCTTCTCTTAAGCGTGGACCTTTTAGGTTTTCAGCCATGATTTCGGCGGCTTTTGCATTACTGCTATTCTCAATAGTGGTAATTCGTTCTGCTAAATCACTGGCATAACTATTGTTGCCGTCTCTTGTGGCGCGAAAAAATTGGCCGATGAGGGCTGTGGCAGAAATATTGCGAACATAATCATTATCGTCTGTTTGTAACAGCTTTTGAAAATGCTCAGCGAGCTTAGGCGAGACGTTATTTTGGCGAGATAAATTCTCTAAAGTACTGACACGAATCTTAGGATCATTAGTGTATTCGCTAATGCTTATCATGGCATCGATAACAGCATTTTCTTGGTTTTCATCTAAGTCGCGTCTGAGCATGCTTAAGGTCATTTTTAGTTGCCCGTAGGCTGCTAAGCGCTCATTTTCGGACTTACTCAAATTGAGTAAGGTAGCAAGAGCTTCATTTATTGAGTTGTCGGCATATTGTGGGTCTGCTTTGATGCGTTCGCGGTAGTCATCAGGTAAATTTCCTAGCCAACCCATTGCTGGGTTCCTTTTTTCTATCTCAGCTCGTCGCTCACTTTCTTGCTGTGCCATTGCTTGTTTTACCAATGAGGTCAGTCGCTCTTGGTCAAGAGTGTGGGTTTGATTTTCAAGCTCGTGAATGCGTGTTTCGAGATCTAAAATATAGCCATGTAAGGCAACTAGGTTTTCTCTGTCTTGCTCTGGAATGGTTAACTCTTTTAAGTTAGGTTTTGCCTGCTGTATAACTACAGGCTTGTCAGTCGAGTTTACTTTTGTATAGCTATAAATTGATAAGCCCAGTGCAATGCTTGCAAATGCCAGCGCAGTACTCCCTTGCCAAGTCGACATATCACATCATCCAAGTTGCTTTGTAATATCAGCAGATTAAAACAAGCCATTTGTATTATCAATTACTTATGATGATAAAAACAAAAAGCGCAGCTAGTTAGCTGCGTTTTTAAATAGAGTTTATGTCGATTAATGGGCTTTTGCGTATGCTTCAGCTTGTTGCCATACACGGAGCATATTGCCACTTAAAATCTTTTTGATGTCTTTATTGCTATAACCACGGTCCATTAGGCCTTGCACTAGGTTAGGGTAGCTAGATACATCTTTTAAGCCAGTAGGTAGAGAGTCGCCTACACCATCGTAATCTGAGCCAATACCCACATAATCGATACCAATTAGCTCAACTACATGGTCAATGTGATCAAGTACTTGTTCTAAGCTTGCAAATGGAAACGGGTTTTTAGCGCGATAGGCAGCATCAAAATCTTTACTTAGCTTAGTACCGTCTTTTTTCTTTTCAGCCTTTGCTGATTTAAGTTGATCGTACCAAGAGCCAGCTTTTGCCGTAACAAAGCTTGAACCGAAGTTAATTTGAATAACACCACCATTCTTTTTAAGAGCTAATAGCATGTCGTCATTCATATTACGCTCAAAGCCAGGCGTGTATTTACGCAGTGATGAGTGTGAAGCAATCACGGGTACTTTCGAAATTTCCATCACTTGGTAAAACGCATCATCAGAAATATGTGATACATCAACCAGCATACCAATGTTGTTCATTTCTTTTACCAGCTCTTTACCGAATGGGCTCAGGCCTTTCCACTTACGACGAATATCATAAGATGAATCAGAAATGTGGTTACTCTGCGAGTGGGCTAAAGTGATGTAACGTACGCCACGCTCATAAAAATGCTTAAGGTTTTTAATGTCGCCTTCGATAGGTGAGCCGTTTTCCATACCCATAGCAATCGACATTTTGCCTTGTTTAAACTGCTCTATAATATCGGCAGTCGAGTCTGCAATGGCGAACTTATCTGGCGCGCGTTGTACAATCGCTTCCATAGAGTCGATTAACTGATTTGCTAATTGGTAGCTTTTACCTTTGCCTTCAAATTCTAGGTTTGCAGGAATGTAAATTGACATGAAAGGAGCGTTCAAACCACCTTGAACAGCACGCGGATAATCAAAATCACCGTCGCTTGTGGCTTTTGTTACGTCAGCCCACTTGTTATGAATACGGTAAGGCACATCGATATGGGTATCGATTAAAATAGTGTCTTTTGCCAGTTTAATGGCTTTATCTGATGCAGTAACCGGATCTGCGCTTGCTTGGCCAATCAAGGCCAAAGAAACAGCGGCAACCAATGAGCTTAGTTTTTTCATTTTTTAATGGCTCTTTAAGTTAAAAAGCCATTGTGAAGGGTTACAGTATAACTTACAAGTTTAGTCGTTAAACGACGCTTGGTACTCTGGATCTGCTTGTAGAGCAATGAATTCAGCTTTAGATATAATCGTAACCGACTCATGTAACTCAGAAAAAAACACCATGGCTTCACCACTTTTAAGTTGTTGATGAACCTGTGCTACTTTGCTTTCAATGCTAAATTCTTGCTCGCCGTAATCAGTGCCTTCACGTAAAACATAACTTTCGATTAAATTATACAGAGTCTCTTTATCGAGGCGTTCGTGGGGAATGATCATAACTGCTCTTTTTTAACTAATTGTTGAAAATACTCAGGAACAATTCGTTCAAGCCAATATTCGGGCTTAAAAGGGTTTTTACCGCTAATAAAACCGACATGGCCACCTTGTTCTGAGATGCGTAGCGTAACATGTTCACTCACATCTAAGCTATCTGGCACGGCTTTTATTGATAACATTGGGTCATCTTTGGCGTGCACAATCAGCGTAGGTGTTGCAATGCTTTTTAAAAATGGTTTTGCACTCGCTTGCTGATAGTAATCTTCAGCACCGGCAAAGCCGTGCAATGGTGCCGTGAGCATATTATCGAATTGCCATAAGTCATCAATCGCCATAAGTTTTTCTGGCGTTAGGCTAATTTGCTGTTCGATTTGTGGCAGCTTTCTTTGCATCGATTTTTTCATTCGATCGAGCAAATATTTTTGATAAATCTTACCTAAGCTTTTACGAATAACTTCGCACGATGATGACAAGTCAAATGGTGCCGAAACAACGGCTGCGCCAGTTAAGTTCGATTTAGTACCATGCTCACCTAAATATTTTGCTAGTACATTACCACCTAGTGAAAAGCCCACGGCAAATAACGGGCGTTTTGGGAATTTGCTCTTAAGGTGATTGATGAAAAAGCGTAGGTCTTCTGTTTCGCCGCTGTGATAAGCACGTGCTAAACGGTTAACTTCGCGCGAGCAGTTTCGAAAATGCATTAAAACTACAGCAAAGCCTTGTTGCTTAAGTTTTTTCATCATGCCTTTAGCATAAAAGCTATTTATATTGCCTTCTAAACCATGCAATACAATAGCGAGGGGGGCTTGCTCATTATGAGGTGTTGCCCAAGCCAGTTCTAAAAAGTCACCATCAGGGGTATCGATAGTCGATAAGTCATACCGGGTATTATGAAAAGGGCGAAAAAAGCGCGGCATTATGGTTTGTAAATGGCGATTGCGCATCCACCACGCAGGCTTAAATTCAGGTAACATAGCTGACACTTTCGAAACAAAATAAGCACCTATTGTAGCAAGTTTTTGCTTTTTGAGAACAGCAACAAGATTTTAGCTATACACAAATAAAAAGCCCCTAAACAATAAATTGGATAGGGGCTTTGTGCGTCGTGCTTAATTCTTACTTAGGAACTTCTGCGTCATGTACTTTTTTAATGAAGTAACCAACATAGAAAAGGCATAAAACGATAACAACTGCCAAAATGCCGAATGACATAAATAAAACTGGGTCGCTAAAAAAATCTCTAAAGAATACGTTCATGGTTGTGCCTCCTAATGTCTATGGGTTAATCATAGGCTGGCTTGAGGACGGCAGATATGATCCAGATCAAGCAATTTTCCTGATGCTATAGGAGGTGATTTAATTGTTGATTTGGATCAAGTTTATTAGGGGAGTTCGGAGCTTTTAGCTATAAGTTTTAATCAGATAGAAAGGGGCCTTTACTGAGGGCAGTTCAATTAAGATTGCTACCGACTAGATTTTACTGCTTGTCGCTTAAATAAAGCCTTACATTTTCAGCCTGTTTATGGAGGGTGAATATCATGGTATTTGCTGCGTTTATCAGTAATTGTTGCTGCTTTTTTTCTAGCTTTAATTCTGCGCTAAGTAGCTCTTTGCGAATGGTAGGGTAGTCTGAAACCTCGTTTTGAATGGTTTTAAGGTAGGCGCGTGTGGCTCGTAGGGGCTGTAAAGCCTGTTGGTCAAATTCGGCAATGCACGACTCAAGCTCACTCAGTTGAGAGGGTGTTACAGCCAGCTCTAACGAATCAAGATAATAAAGCAGCAGGCAAAGGTTAACATTTTTGCTTTGCTGGTCTTGATAGCCTAGTAGCTTGGTTTGCATGCCGTCTTTGCTGTAAAGCTTGCATGCAAACTGCCAAAACTGTTCGCTGTTAAGCGGTTTCATCGGCAAAGGCCTGCTCTTTTTCTTCAAGCTCTTCAAGTGCCATGAGCAGCTCTTCTTCAACGTCATTAAGCTTGGGTGTTAAGCTTGCTTGCTTAGTGAGCAGCTCTGTCAGTTTGGCTTTATTTTCATCACTATATAAATCATTATCGGCAAGTGCGTTTTCGATTTCTCCAAGCTCTGTAGAGTACTTATCAAGTTGCTTTTCAAGCTTTTCGATTTGCTTTTTCAACGGCTGCACTGACTTTCTGAACTCAGCTTCTAAGCGCTTTTGCTCTTTGCGGTTAACGCTTGAATGTGCTTTAGGTGCATTGTCTTCAGGGCTTTTAGCAGCTTCTTTATTGGCATTGAGTAGCCATTGGTAATAGGCATCAAGGTCATAACCAAATTGTGTTACTTCGCCGTTATCAACAAGGTAATACTCATCAGCGGTATTTTTAAGCATGTGACGGTCGTGCGATACGGTCACCATAGCACCTTCGAAGCCTTGTAGCGCCATTACTAAGGCATGACGCATTTCTAAGTCTAGGTGGTTGGTTGGCTCATCCAGTAACAGTAGGTTTGGCTTTTGGTACACCAGCATTGCTAGCACTAAACGGGCTTTTTCACCGCCAGAAAATGGCGCAACTGGCTCAAGTGCTTTATCGCCAAAGAATGCAAAACCGCCTAAAAAGTCACGCAATGATTGCTCAGGAGCTTGCGGATTTAAACGTTGTAAATGGGTCACTGCACTGGCTTTTAAATCAAGTGACTCAAGTTGATGCTGCGCAAAGTAACCAATATTTAAGCCCTGATGCTGAAATACTTCACCTGCTTGAGGTTGTAAATCGCCAGCTAATAATTTAATCAGTGTTGACTTACCCGCACCATTTCGGCCAAGCAGCGCAATACGGCTACCCGGCACAAGGTTTAGCTTGATGCTATGCAAAATGGTGGTGTCGCCATAGCCTGCTTTGGCTTGGTCAAGAGTCATTAACGGGTTTGGCAGCGCTGTTGGCTCCGCAAATTCAAAATCAAAGGGTGAGTCAACATGGGCTGGGGCTAACTTTTCCATACGCTCTAGGGCTTTTACGCGGCTTTGTGCTTGCTTAGCTTTACTGGCTTTTGCTTTGAAGCGCGTAATGAATTTTTCTAGGTGAGCAATTTGTTCTTGTTGCTTTTCGAACATCGCTTGTTGCTGTAATAAGCGCTCTGCTTTTTGGCGTTCGAATTGCGAGTAATTGCCTTTATAAACATTTATTTTTTGTGCGTCTATGTGCCAAATTTGGTCAACAACGGCATCTAAGAATTCTCGGTCATGGGAAATAAGCACTAGAGTGCCTGTGTAGGCGCGTAAAAAGCGCTCTAACCAGTAAACGGCATCGAGATCTAAGTGGTTGGTTGGCTCATCTAGCAGTAATAAATCAGCATCACGAATAAGTGCTTGTGCTAAGTTTAAGCGCATACGCCAGCCACCTGAAAAGGCGCTCACTGGGTTGTCAATTTGCTCATTACTAAAACCTAAACCGTGTAATAGCTCACCTGCTTTTGCTTCAATGCTATAGCCTTGAATATGTTCTAGGCCAATATGTGCTTTTGCCTGCGCATCGCCGTCGTTATTTTGCTCGGCTTCGCGTAGTGCAATTCTTAGCGCGTAATATTCAGGGTGACCTTGTAATACATAATCCAGAGCGCTGATTTCGAGCGCGGGAGTTTCTTGTTTTACAGAGGCAATTGACCAGTCTTTAGGAATTTGGCATTCACCGGCATCGAGTTGCAATTCAGACTTTAATAGCGCGAACAGCGTTGATTTACCACAGCCATTAGCACCAACAAGGCCGACTTTATGCTCTGGGAATAAGGTTGCAGAAGCCCCTTTTAGTAAGGCGTTACCACCACGTAGAAGTTCGATGTCTGAAATTTGGATCATGAATGTTTACTTGCACAGCACTGATTAAATTGCCGCTATCATAACACGGATCACATTAGCCTTCGCAATCGTATCAAACAGAGAATTATTAGGCTAAAATAGCCGCCTACATGCCACGGGAGATCATCTATGAGACAAAGAAAACGCTTTATTGCTGGCGCATCGTGCCCTGAATGTAAGGCCATGGATACCATGATGCTTTATAAAGAACATGATGTGGAAAAAGTGGAGTGCGTACAGTGTGGCCACAAAATGACGCAACCAGAGCAGGCTGTACAAGCCTCAACACGCCAATTTGAGCAAGTGATTGGTGTATTTAAGCCGGGCGATTAATTCCCGGCTCTATCACTACTTAATTAATAGTGCGGCGGTGGCGGCTCTTGCATTTGTGACATTAAAGATGGCTGCTGCGCTTCTTTAATCTTTTCTGCAAGTAACTCTGTCTGGCGCTTCATTTTAGCCAGCTGCTGTTGGTGCGCTTTAAGCTCATCGTTTAATATTTCAATTGTTTCATCTTGAAAAGCGACTTTCGCTTCAAGTTCCATTAGACGATCTTCAATTGTATTCATTTGATTCTCTTAGATTAAAACTTTCAGCGAATCCGCTGGAGCTTTCGGTTAATAACGCTTGGTTGTTATCAGTAAACGCAACATCTAACACCACGGCTGATTTCGGGCGGCTTCCTTCACGAGGAATCACTTGCCACGTTTGTAATTTTTTACCTGACTCTAGTTGCCATAAATCAACCAATCGATTGGGTGAACCTGTGGCAATTAAAGTGCCTTCATCGTTAAAACGGACGGCGGTAAAAATTTTCTGACGCGCAATATACGCCAGTTTGCTAACAAGATCACCTGTAGTCAGTTGCCATACATTTGCTTGCTTCATACTGTCTGCGGTAAATGCGTAACGACCTTGTGGATCAAGGGCGACTTGAGTAACGCGACTTGGGTGATTAAAGCGATGGATCACTTGCCCTGTGCGAGTGTCCCAAAAGTAAGCAACATAGTCATTTGAGCCGCTAATGGCGTAGTGACCGTTAGGTGAAAGGTCAACAACATTGACTTTTTCTTGGTGGCCAAGGAACTCTATGCGCCTGCCACTCTCTAAGTCGAGGTAAACGACTACACCGTCGGCGCGACCATATAATACACTGCGCCCTTGGTTACTTATCGCGATATCTCTAATTGTTGAGGCGTGTATTTTGTAATAACCCGTGTTGTTGCCCGTGGCAATGTTCCACACTGCAAAGGTGGACTTCTCAGCGGTAACTGCATGGCTGTTGTCGTACGAGATAGCAACAGTATGGACGAGACTATCTTGGGCTTGTTGTTGAAACCATTGGTATTTTAATACCTGCTGTTGATTATCCCACAATGCAACCCCATGGTGTATTGATGAGATTAAGCTGTATTTACCATCGTGCGACAGCGCGGAGGCGAAGGCACCTTTAGCCGCATGCTCATAGCGTGCAGTTGATTGCTCATGTTGCTCAGAGCAAGCTACAACTAAGCAAAGGCTGAGCAGATACAAAAAAGTACGAAATATCGACATATTACGAGTATTTCCCCTTAACTCTTAGTGATTGAGAGGTTAGACTAGGTCTCGTTGAAGGCCTAGGTTGTTAGTCTAATCGCTGATCATGCATTGGCATGACGTTAGTTATTAGACAAGCAGCCTACCATGTAGGTCGTTAATCTTTAACTAGTAATAATACAATAATTGACAACTGCAAAGTGTGTCGGAGATATAAAATGAAAAAGACGATTAAATTGTCATTGATTGCAGCGTCAGTTTTAGCGCTTACAGCTTGTAATCAGGAAGCAAAAAAAGAACAGCAAGTTGAAGTTAAACTAGAGACTGAAGCTCAACAACAAGCATACGGTATTGGTGCATCTGTTGGTAACTTCTTAAACCAAGACCTTGCTGATAAAAAAGCGCTAGGTGTTGAATTAGACGAAGCACTTCTTAAGCGTGGTTTTGAAGACGCACTAGCGGGTAACGCTAAACTTGATGACGAAAAAATTCGTGAAGTGTTAACTGCACTTGACCAAAGCATTCGCACTAAACAACAAGAAAAAGCGAAAGTAGAATCTGAAAAGAGCAAAGCTGAAGGCGAAAAATACCTAGCTGAAAACGCGAAAAAAGAAGGCGTTACAGTAACTGAGTCTGGCCTACAGTACGAAGTGATCACTGAAGGTGAAGGCGAAAAGCCAGTAGCAACTGACGTTGTTAAAGTACACTACAAAGGCACTTTATTAGACGGTACTGAGTTCGATAGCTCTTACTCACGTAACGAACCAACTACTTTCCCACTTAACCGTGTGATCCCAGGTTGGACTGAAGGTTTACAATTAATGCCTGTTGGCTCTAAGTACAAGTTCACTATTCCATCTGAACTTGCATACGGTGAGCGTGATCTTGGTAAGATCCCTGCAAATTCAACGCTTGTTTTCGAAGTAGAATTACTTGAAATCCAAAGCGATGAAAAAGCTGTTCCAGCTGAGTAATATTTAACTCAATACAAAAAGGGCTGAAAAGCCCTTTTTTTATGCGCGAAGCTTATTAACTAAATGCCGTTTCTTTCATTTTTAATGTGCCACTATCTGCATCAAGCTCAACCACAGTACCAACAGGCAGGATAAATTGGCGCTTAATATGGCCAATCATAGCTCCACGATAAGCAGGGATCCCCAGCGGTTTTATATAATCTGCAAAAATATCATCAAGGGTTAATGAGCCATAACCACGGCCTGGCTTACAGTCATTACAATCGCCAAATACAAAGCCTGCAATTTTATCCAGTGCGCCCATAAGTTTTAGTGTGCTCATCATCCTGTCAATTCTATACGGTGCTTCGTCGATATCTTCTAAAAATAAAATTGCGCCATTAAAGTCAGGTAAATAATTCGAGCCAGCAAGGGCTGTCAGTACCGTTAAATTACCGCCGATTAATCGTCCTGAGGTTTTACCTGATGTAATCGTTTGGGTCAGATACTGAGTGTTAACAAGCTCATCATCGGCTTTTGATAAGTTTTGGAAATGCATCAATTTACGCGCTTCGAACATGCTCTTAAATTGCGCGACATGAAACGGGTTCCAGTCACTTGATGCATTTGGACCATGAAAGCTGATTAACCCAGCTTGAGACAGTAATGCATTGTGAAGAGCGGTAATATCTGAATAGCCCATTAGAGGTTTTGGGTTGTTACGGATCATTGCGTAGTCAAGCAAAGGTAGAATACGGGCAGCGCCTGAACCGCCACGTAAACACAAAATGGCATCAACCTCTTTGTCGCTGAATAAACTATTTAAGTCGCCGGCTCGCATTGCATCAGTGCCAGCTAAATGACCACGTCTTGCTAAAATGTTTGGTGCAAGCTTAGCTTTGTAACCCAGTGCTTCTATAACGCCTTGTGCTAATAAAATATCAGCGTGTGCAGCAGTGGCAGCTGAAGGGCTACATATCCCAATTGTGCCGCCTTTAGGAAGAGCTTTTGGCTTAATTAATGTTTGGGTGCTAGCATTCTGCACCGCCATTAAAGGAGCTGATGTCAGACTTGCGCCAGCGGCAAGAATTGAAAGTGACTTTAAAAATGACCGTTTATTCATAGCGAGCCTCATGTTTTTATAGTATGAGTATCGCATCGAAGAAAATATTTCAAATATTTGTTACGAAATGGAATAGATGATTCTTTTTAGGCAGGCAAAAAGGTGTTTTTCAGCAGAGAGTGTTTCTCTGCTGTGTAACTAAGCTGTTAGCTGGTGTGATTAGAATAAAGGTTATCGATTAACTCATCTTCTAGCTCAAAGCGCAGTTCAAGTGCTTCGCCTAAGATTGATAGGTCTTTATCAAACTCATCAAGCAGGTCATCTTTGTCAATTTCTGCGTATTTGTCGTTAAAGTCGAGTGCCACATCTGTGGTTTCAGAAATGCGCGGGTATAAGGCATTAGCCAGCTTTTGGCTTTCAGGACCTTTTTCTTCACACGCTTTGGCAATGTCGTCGTAAATTTCGAAATGGCCAGCAGAAAGGTAATCCATCAGAATTTGGCAAAAGTTTTGAATTTGCAGCTGATCAGGAAGGGCGTGATCTTTCTTTTCGTACGGTGAAAAGCCTGCAATACGGCAGAACAACACAAGCAGCTCTTGACGTTCTGTGAGCCATTTGTCGATTACAGAGTGACTACCACCCCACTTTTGTTGAGCTTTTTCCAAACGCGTCAGCATATTTCATCTCCTCGCTGAGTAGGTTTTCCTTTGTATATATAAAAAGGAAATATGACACAAAGATCAACTAAATTCTTAGTGTCTAATTGCAACAGATTGTAAAAGTCATTCTAAAGGCATAGTTTTCAGCATTGAATAAGCTAAAAAATTCCTTGTTTTTTAGAGTGGACTTTTTTTGCTCTCATTGCAGTGTATGGGAATTGATTCAAAACTACTAGTATTAATTTTGCGATTTTTATCTAAGCGGATGAGTTGTAATTTGCTGATTTAGAAAAGAAAAAACCACCAAAATTGGTGGTTTAATTCTTTTTCTAAGACTTGTTAAAACAAGCGTTCTTATTATTATGGGAAGATTGTTGTTCTTATTGTTATAAGATTTTTATTATTGTTTTTGTTAACGCGGGATAAGTTATACCAAGCTTTTTTGTATGTTGCAAATTTATTAATGAAAAGTTTTAAATTTATTTTGTTTTCGCTCAAAAAACACACTATAGGCTTAGGTAGGCTTAAAAAACATGATCTATATCTAGCCTTGATTATCTATCCATAGTGAGACGCGCAATATGGTGATACAATCTGCTCAATTTCATTCAGTTCTAGGATTCTATACGCATGAGCGAATTAAAAAACGATCGTTATTTACGTGCACTACAAAAGCAACCTGTTGATGTCACACCGGTATGGATGATGCGCCAAGCTGGCCGTTATTTACCTGAATACCGTGCTACACGTGCCCAAGCAGGCGACTTTATGAGTTTATGTAAAAACGCTGAACTTGCTTGTGAAGTAACGTTACAGCCATTACGTCGTTATCCGCTTGATGCTGCAATTCTATTCAGTGATATTTTAACTATTCCAGATGCTATGGGCTTAGGTCTTTACTTTGAAACAGGTGAAGGTCCAAAATTTGAACGTCCGATTTCTTCATTAGCAGATGTTAAAAAAATCCCAAATATCGATCCAACTGATGAGCTTGGTTATGTGATGAATGCGGTAAGTACGATTCGTCGCGAATTAAAAGGTGAAGTACCGCTAATTGGTTTCTCTGGTTCACCTTGGACACTTGCCACTTACATGGTTGAAGGTGGTAGCAGCAAAACATTCGGTAAAATCAAGAAAATGGCCTTTGCAGATCCACAAACACTGCACCTATTACTTGATAAATTAGCTGACTCAGTAATCGACTATTTAAACGCGCAAGTTAAAGCGGGCGCGCAATCCTTAATGGTATTTGACTCATGGGGCGGTGTATTAAGCCCACGTGACTATAATGAGTTTTCATTACAATACATGCACAAGATTGTTGATGGCTTAATTCGCGAATACGATGGCCGTAAAGTGCCAGTGACATTATTTACTAAAAATGGTGGTCAGTGGATTGAAGCAATTGCAGCAACAGGCTGTGATGCAGTAGGTCTAGACTGGACTATTAACATTGGTGATGCAAAACGTCGTGTCGGCGATAAAGTCGCGCTGCAAGGTAACATGGACCCAGCAATGCTGCATGGCACGCCTGAGCGTATTCGCCAAGAAGTTGCTACTATCCTAGAAGACTTTGGTACAGGCTCTGGCCATGTATTTAACCTAGGTCACGGTATTACACCAGATGTAGACCCAGAAAACGCAGGTGTATTTATCAACGCTGTTCATGAATTCAGTGGTAAATACCACAAGTAAGCAAAAGCTAGTCATAAAAAAGCCCGCATTAAGCGGGCTTTTTTGTAAGTTACTTAAACAAACGATTTAAACCATTTAGTGCAGCTACGCGATAGGCTTCAGCCATAGTCGGGTAGTTGAACGTGGTATTTACAAAGTAATCAATGTTATTACCGCCGTTCTTTTGTTCCATAATAGCTTGACCGATGTGAACGATTTCAGAGGCACGCTCACCGAAGCAGTGCACACCCAGTACTTCTTTGGTATCAACGTGGAATAAAATCTTTAAGCTACCCACCTCGGTGCCAGCAATTTGTGCACGCGCTAAATGTTTAAATTGAGCACGGCCCACCTCGTAAGGGACTTTTGCAGCTGTTAACTCTTGCTCTGTTTTACCCACTGAGCTCATTTCAGGGATTGTATAAATACCTGCTGGAATATCAATGATCAGCTTCTCATCGCAATTACCACATGCAATCGCATCGGCTGCAATACGGCCTTGGTCAAATGCTGCACTAGCAAGGCTTGGGTAACCTATTACATCGCCCACAGCATAAATGTTGTCGACTTCTGTTTGGTATGTTTCGTTCACCTTAAGCTGGCCACGACCATCCGCTTTTAGGCCAACAGCTTCAAGGTTTAATGTGTCTGTGTTACCCGTACGGCCATTGGCAAATAAAATACAGTCAGCTTTTACGCGCTTGCCTGATTTCAAGTGCATTACCACACAGTCATCACGGGTTTCTACACGATCAAACTCTTCATTATGACGAATAACAATACCGCTATTCCAAAAGTGATAGCTTAGAGCGTCTGAAATTTCTGCATCCATAAAGGCAAGTAGGCGGTCACGGGTATTCACTAGGTCAACCTTGGCGCCTAAACCTTTAAAAATAGAGGCGTATTCACAACCAATTACACCAGCACCATAAATGAGCACACGATGAGGGTCATCTTCAAGGCCTAAAATGGTATCGCTGTCGTAAATGCGCGGATGTTTAAAGTCTACACCTGGTGGACGGTAAGGGCGCGAGCCAGTAGCAATAACGATTGTTTGTGCAGTAAGCGTTTCAAACGAACCGTCTAGGTGCGTCACTTTAATAGTGTGTTTATCAATAAACTCAGCATCACCTTGATACATATGAATGCGGTTACGTTCATAAAAGCTGCTACGTAAATTAGATTGCTTTGAAATGACGTTACTTGCGTGGCGCAAAATATCTGGGAAAGTTAAGCGGTTAGGGCGCTCACTAATATTAAATAGCGGATTTGCTTTATATTCAATATAACGGCTTACAGAATGACGTAATGCTTTTGACGGGATAGTACCCCAGTGCACACAACCGCCGCCTACTGCTTCTTGACGCTCAATAACAGCGACTTTCTTATTACTTTTAGATAGGTTCATGGCGGTACCTTCACCGCCAGGACCTGTACCTATGATGATTGCATCATATTGATAAGATGGAGTATCTTTTTGCTTTACTTGTTGTTTGGCCACAGCCGCTCCTATGTTAACTAAAAGAGGCTTTTAACAACCTCGCATTTAGTGCAAGCCAAGCCTGCTTTTGGTTTTCCCAAGCGGCTTCAAGCTCGTGATATTGTGTCATTAATGCTGATTTTTCACACTGTTTCATCATTTTATTGCGTTTGATTTCTAACACGCGTTTTTGCAAGGCACAGAAGTGTTGCAGTTTTTTCAGCAGTAAATCGTACTCAGATTGTAATAATGTAAGCTTATCTTGCGCTAAAGGCAATTTTGCAAGGCGACCTTGAGTCTTATTCATCAAGGTTTCTGCCTTGGCTTTTTCGATTCGCTCAATCGGTGTGCGCTTTAATTTTGAAGCAAGACCGATTGCCGCTAAAGAGCGGATCATCCACTTAGTTGGATCATAGTGATACCACTTAATGCCATTGCGATAGTCGCTAGCAAAAATATGGTGGAAGTTATGATAGCCTTCACCGTATGTGAATAGCGCTAAAAAGCCATTATCACGGGCGGTGTTTTTTTCTGTGTACGGACGTGAACCCCAGATATGCGCCAGCGAGTTGATAAAAAAGGTAAAATGTTGGCTCAATACCAAGCGCAGTAAACCAACTAGTAATAACATGCCCCATACATCGCCAAGCATTAAACCAAGTAGTAAAGGAATACCAAAATTAGTCGCGACGACTAACTTCATATAGTGACGGTGTTGCCACATAACGACTTTGTTTTTTTGTAAGTCACGGCAGTTACTGTAGTTACCGTATTGCTCGCCTTGATAATCACGCAGCATCCAACCGATGTGGCTATACCAAAAGCCATTAGTAGCGGCGTAAGGGTCTTTGATAGGATCATCGACTTGACCATGGTGAATACGGTGATCGCTACTCCAGTGCAAGGCACTATTTTGTAATGCAAAAGCACCACCTAAGGCAAAAATTACTTCAATAACAGGATGCACATCATAGGCTTTGTGTGCCCACAAGCGGTGATAACCTGCAGTAATAGAAAGTCCGGCGTAGAACATACAGCCAACAAAGGCTATCCACTGTGTACTGGTGTATCCGTAGCTAAAGCCATACCAAGGAACAAGGGTGATCGCGGCCAAAAATGTAAGGCTAAAAAATAGCACATTGGTCCAAATAATCGGTGGTTTTTTCATCTGAATAAATCTCGGCGTACAGTTGTACGCTAAAATAGTGTTTCATTCTCTCCGCGTCAAGTATTAGACTAGCTCATTAACCGAAAAATCATTAAAAGTTCACGCTGGGAGTTTCCATGTCGGGTGTTAGAGCGCAACAGAAACAAAAAACACGACAAGCACTAATCGAGGCTGCATTCAATCAATTGAGTGCCGATCATAGTTTTTCTAATTTAAGCTTACGTGAAGTTGCCCGTGAAGCAGGGATTGCCCCCACCTCTTTTTACCGCCACTTTAAAGACATGAATGAGCTTGGTTTGACCATGGTTGATGAAGCTGGTTTAACACTGCGTCAACTTATGCGCCAAGCGCGTCGCCGTATTGAGAGCGGCGGTAGTGTGATCACGACATCAATCGTGACCTTTATGGAGTTCATCGATAACTCGAGCAACCAATTTAGATTGTTATTGCGTGAGCGCTCAGGAACTTCAAAAGCATTTCGTGCTGCGGTTGCTCGTGAAATTAAACATTTCATTTTAGAGCTTGCGCATTACCTTGAAAGCGAAACTCCGTGCGACCCAACTCATGCATATATTCAAGCCGAAGCCATGGTGACTTTAGTATTTAATGCTGGTGCCGAAGCCCTCGATATTGAAGGGACACAACGTGAAGAACTGGTTGAACGCTTGATCTGGCAATTACGCTATATTGCTCGCGGTGCCACTTTGTATGGTCGTGATAGTAAAGGTAATGTAGAAAAAACAGCCTAAAGCATGGTGGATTTTTGTTCCTGTTTTATGTATTGTTCGCTGCCAAATTAAGTAACTGATTTTTCGTTATTCAGTTACCTCAAAATATGAATAAATAGCGAGGACGCATATGCTCACCAAGGATCCGGTGAATGATACTCATGCCCATTTTTTAGAACAGAGTGAAGAAACAACGGTAAAAAACAGCCCAAGCTTTCGGGACTTGAGCCGCAGTTTGTTATACTCGCTACCGAAAAGTGTGCAAAAGAAAATTCAAGATAACCTGCTTGGCGTATTAGACGCTCATCAGGTCTCACAATTTCGAGATGACAAACGCTGCCAGTTTTGGATTAACCAAAATGGTTGGAAGCGAGTTCCCTACAGTCAGTTTCGCCATGTTTATAGCCGAATTGCGCTATACCCAAAAAGCGCTACTATTTCAAAGAACCATAGCTCAGAGACTGCTAGCAATGCAACATCAGTAGATTTGAGAGATCAACAAGCTAGGCTATTACAAAGCAATGGCAACGAAGGACAACCCAACAGGATAGATCAACACATAATTTATACTCGTCGTGTTATCTACAGAACTGTGAATTCTCACCATCAAATTTATTAACCACAGAGTTAAATATTTTCTTTACGTTTTCTAGTTACAGATTGCTCGATCATTATTTTATTTATCATGTTTAGTAAGTAGGGTTGGTATTTTTATTTGTGTAATTGTTGTTGCCTGGGTTTTTTAACCTTTCGCGGACGTGATTTTATCGATTTTTTGGAAAAATTATGCTTGCAAGCTGGTTTTTTGAATGTTAAAAATACAGCCACTGAACACACATTTAGTAAATTAAGATGCAAATTACACATTCAATTACATTAAAACTAAACCTCTTACTGCTTAAATCAGTGAGCGGGGCTTAGTGTATTTGCATTTGTAGAACATTAAAAAACCCCGCAACCGCGGGGTTTTTTTTATCTCGCTAATGGGTCATTGGGAACGAGGACAGTTTATGAAAGATAAGGTTTGGATTTTTGACACAACGTTACGTGATGGTGAGCAAGCATTAAAAGCAAGCCTAACCGAAGACGACAAAATTCAACTTGCGCATACCATTAGCCGCTTAAATGTGGATGTAATGGAAGTGGGTTTTCCGGTATCTAGCCCGGCAGATTTTCGCTCTGTACAGCGCATTGCGACTGAAGTGAAAGGGCCGATTATTTGTGGCTTAGCACGTGCTGTAGCAAAAGATATTGAAGCATGTGGTGAAGCGCTTCGCCCGGCAGAGCAGGGCCGTATTCATACATTTATTGCAACCAGCCCATTACACCTTGAACACAAATTACGTATGAGCTTAGACGATGCAACGGCAATGGCTGTTAAGTCGATTAAACTTGCGCGTAACTACACCGATGACGTTGAGTTTTCTTGTGAAGATGCAGGCCGTACACCGCATTGGGATTTATGCCGCATCGTTGAAAGTGCTATTGATGCGGGTGCATCAACTATCAACTTACCTGACACCGTAGGCTATGTAACGCCAGACGAATACGCTGCGATGATCCATCACTTAATGAACAATGTGCCAAATATCGACAAGGCGCGTTTAAGCGTGCATTGCCATAACGATTTAGGTTTAGCGGTTGCTAACTCAATCGCAGCGGTACAAGCCGGTGCTCGCCAAATCGAATGTACGATTAATGGTATTGGTGAGCGCGCAGGTAACTGTTCGCTTGAAGAAGTGGCGATGATCATGAAGATGCGTGAAGACCACTTAAAAGTGCATACCGATATTCGTAGTGAAGAAATTTACCGTGCTTCGCGTCAAGTCGCGAAGATTTGTAATATGCCAGTACAACCAAACAAAGCAATTGTTGGTGAAAATGCCTTTGCACACAGCTCAGGGATCCACCAAGACGGCGTATTAAAAGCCCAAAACACTTACGAAATTATGTCGCCAGAAAGTGTCGGTGTACCTAATAATCAATTAAACATGACTTCGCGTTCAGGTCGTCATGTTATTGAGCATCGTTTAGAAGAGTTAGGCTATCAAAAATCTGATTACGATATGGATAGCTTATACAGCAGCTTCTTAGCATTAGCAGACCAGAAAGGTACTGTGTATGACTACGACTTAGAAGCGATGATTTACTTTAATCAAATCAAAGATAAAGACGAGAAGTACCAACTTGAGTTTGTTAACTCTACGTCTAACTCACAATCAGTGGCGAGCTCAACAATCGGCATGACAATTGATGGCGAGTCTAAGCAAGAGGCAGCAACAGGTAACGGCCCTGTCGAAGCATCATTCTTAGCAATTGAGCGCTTAACGGGTATGTCGGTTGAGATGATTGAATATAACCTAGAAGCAACAGGCCAAGGCGCCAGCTCGCTAGGACAAGTGAATATTATCGCTAAATACGATGGTCGCCCATATCACGGCGCGGGCATTGCAGCGGATGTGGTTGAAGCGTCAGTACGCGCCATGATCCGCGTTTATAACTTAATTTATCGTGCACAAAAAGTGTCTGATTTAAAACAACAGAGGAAAGCAGGATGAGTCAATCGAATTACAGTATCGCAGTATTAGCAGGCGACGGGATTGGTCCAGAAGTTATGGCAGCAGCAGAAACCGTCTTGGATGCTGTAAGCGAAAAATTTGGTTTTACTTTGACTCGTCATCATCACGCGATTGGTGGTGCTGCTATTGATGAGTTTGGCCAGGCACTGCCGCAAAGTACATTGAGTGCTTGTGAAAATGCCGATGCGATTTTATTTGGCTCGGTAGGCGGCCCTAAATGGGAAAGCTTACCACCGAATGAGCAACCAGAGCGAGCTTCACTGTTGCCATTGCGTAAGCATTTTGGTTTGTTCTGTAATTTACGCCCAGCACAATTATTACCAGCACTAAGTGCTGCATCACCGCTGCGTGCAGATATCAGTGCACAAGGCTTTGACATCTTATGTGTGCGCGAGTTAACCGGTGGTATTTATTTCGGTGAAAAAGGCCGCAGTGGCGAAGGGGAGCAAGAAGCTGCTTTCGATACCCAAACATACTCACGTAAAGAAATTGAGCGCATCGCACGCTTTGCATTTGAAGCCGCTAAGCTGCGTAGTAATCATGTTACCTCGGTTGATAAAGCGAATGTGTTGGCGACCAGCGTACTTTGGCGTGAAGTGGTCTCTGAAGTGAGCAAAGACTACCCAGAGGTAAGCCTTGACTACATTTATGTTGATAACGCGGCAATGCAGTTAGTTAAACAGCCAAGTCAGTTTGATGTATTACTTTGCGATAACTTATTTGGTGACATTTTGTCTGATGAGTGCGCGATGATCACCGGCTCTATGGGCTTATTACCATCAGCGAGTTTAAATCAGTCTGGCTTTGGTTTGTATGAGCCAGCTGGTGGCTCAGCACCTGATATCGCTGGCAAAGGTGTTGCAAACCCAATCGCACAAATTTTAAGTGCTGCGCTTATGTTGCGTTACTCACTAGGGCAAGATGAAGCGGCTCGTACGATTGAAAAAGCGGTGGCAGAAGCGGTTGAAGCAGGTGTTGGCACGCCAGATATCTACCCAAATGCAGGGTACACCACCAGTGATGTTGCTGCGGCAATTGTGGCACGTATTTAATTAAAAATTGTTTGCGCTGAGCTCGTCACTCAGCGTAACTAAAATGAGGGAATAGCAAGTGGCCCAAACCTTATACGATAAAATTTGGCAAGCTCATGTAGTCGCCAGCATAAATGATCAAACCGATTTACTTTATATCGACCGTCACCTAGTTCATGAAGTTACATCGCCGCAAGCCTTTGCTGGTTTACGTGAGAAAAACCGTAAAGTACGTTGCCCAGAAAAAACCTTTGCGACCATGGACCATAACGTTTCAACAAAAAGCCGTTCATTAGATGCTGCGAGTGAAGTGTCGAAAAATCAATTAATGGCACTGGATGCAAACTGTAAAGAGTTTGGTATTCAACTTTATGATTTAAATTCGATTAATCAAGGTATTGTGCATGTAATGGGGCCTGAACAGGGCATTACCTTACCGGGCACAACCATAGTGTGTGGTGACAGCCATACCTCTACCCATGGTGCATTTGGTGCACTAGCGCACGGTATTGGTACTTCAGAAGTTGAGCATGTTCTAGCCACTCAAACACTGCAGCAGAAAAAAGCTAAGTCATTAAAAATTCAAATAAATGGTCGCCTACGTCCAACCGTTACTGCCAAAGATTTAATCATGGCAGTGATCGGTAAATTAGGCACTGCGGGTGGTACTGGCTATGTTGCTGAGTTTTGTGGTGAAGGGATTGAAGCGCTGTCTATGGAAGCGCGTATGACGCTTTGTAATATGAGTATTGAAATGGGCGCAAAAGCGGGTTTAATCGCACCAGATCAAACAACTTATGATTATTTAAAAGGTCGCCCATTTGCACCACAAGGTGCTGACTTTGATAGTGCCGTTGCCTACTGGCAAACACTAAAAACTGATGAAGGCGCAGAGTTTGATCATGTTGTTGAATTAGAGGCTGCTGATATTCAACCGCAAATTACGTGGGGTACCAGCCCTGAGCAAGTGATTGGCGTAGATGAATTCATTCCTGATCCTGAGCAAGAGCCAGATCTAATCAAGGCTGATGCAATCCGCAGCGCACTAAAATATATGGGTTTAAAAGCCGGTGATAAATTGTCTTCTGCGACTGTTGATACCGTATTTATTGGCTCATGTACAAATAGCCGAATTGAAGATTTACGTGCTGCTGCGCAAATTGTTGAAGGTAAGCAGGTTGCAGCGGGTGTTGAAGCGCTGATTGTTCCTGGTTCTGGCCTTGTTAAAAAACAAGCCGAAGACGAAGGCCTTGCAGATATCTTCAAAGCAGCTGGCTTTGAATGGCGTGAGCCAGGTTGTTCAATGTGCTTAGCAATGAATGACGATAGGTTAGAAGCCGGTAAACGCTGTGCGTCGACCTCTAATCGTAACTTTGAAGGTCGCCAAGGTCGCGGTGGCCGCACTCACTTAGTGAGCCCTGCAATGGCTGCGGCAGCGGCAATTCATGGTCGTTTTGTTGATATCAGAGGAGAAGCCTAATGAGTGTATTTTTTAGTGGCTTAATGGCCCCGTTAGATAAAAACAATGTTGATACTGACCAAATTATTCCAAAGCAGTTTTTAACTTCGACCAGCCGTGATGGTTTTGATGCGGCGCTTTTCTACGATTGGCGTTATCTAGATAACGGCGAGCCAAACCCTGAGTTTATTTTGAACCGTCCTTGTTACCAAGGTGCGCAAATTCTTTTAACTCGCGACAATTTTGGTTGTGGTTCATCGCGAGAGCATGCGCCATGGGCATTAAAGCAATATGGTTTTGAAGTTATTTTAGCGGAAAGCTTTGCCGATATTTTCTTTAATAACTGCGGCAATAACCAAATGCTTGCTATCGCATTACCAGCAGAAACACTTGAGCAATTATTTGTGCTGAGTGAACAACATGATGATATTCACATTGAAGTTGATTTAGAAAACCAACAACTTCGTAGCGATAAGTTTGACACTATTCACTTTGATATTCGCCATGACATTAAAGAGCGTTTGTTAAGTGGCTTAGACTTTATCGGTGTGACTGAAACACTTAACAGCCAAATTGATGCCTTTGAGCAGCAGCTAGCAGTAGAACGCCCTTGGCAATAACCTGTTTTTTCCATGTGAACCTAAACGCGGCCAAGGCCGCGTTTTTTTGTTATTTATCGTAATTGTTTTCTTTATGGCCTTTAAACCATTAGCCTAGACTGAAATTTTATTTAGGGAACACACCATGAAATATTTAGTGGCATCGATGCTCGTGGCAGCATCATCAGTAGCGGCTGCACGACCTGCACCGTTAGTGTCAATTCCAAGCCATGATGGCTTTTTTGATAATATCGCTGCCCATTGCGGTAAAGCTTACGAAGGTAAAGTGAGCGTTGATAACGCAGCTGGCCCGAGCTCATTTGTGGGCAAAAAGTTAGTAATGCATGTACGTCGTTGTAACGAGCGTGAGTTACAAGTGCCATTTCATGTAGGGGATGATGCATCTCGTACTTGGATCATCACAAAAACGGGCAGTGGACTTAGTTTAAAGCATGACCATCGCCATAAAGATGGCAGCGATGATAAATCAACCATGTATGGTGGGCATACTCTTGATGCGGGTTTTGCTAACGCACAGTCGTTCCCGGCTGATCAGTATTCAAAAGAGTTGTTTGTGAGTCAAGGTATTCCCCAATCAATGGGTAACACGTGGCAAATGTATATTTATCCAAAGCAATTTACGTATCGCTTAGTGCGTGAAGGACGTGAGTTTCGCGTTGATTTTGACTTAACAAAACCTATCACGCCGCCAAGCGCGCCGTGGGGATATGAAGACTAGTACTATTTAGCTTCGTCTTCACACTGTAAAACAACCGTTAAAGGTGGCTGATAGGCGCGTGGTTTAGTTGGAAAACGTTCATACTCCTGCACCCCATCAGTCACTCTTAGCATAAAAGGTTTGTCTCTACATAAGCGACTTGCATGGCGCAGTAAGAATACGCTTTGATTGCGAAAGTGCTTGTAGTCGTCAGACTGAATTTCGAGGTGGTAGCGGCCGTCGGCCAATTTAGTTTGGTAGTAATGGACTTTTTCGTCGAAGTCATAGAGCTTTTCGGTTTCGCCTTTTGCTGCTTGTGCATTACTGCACCCCGCTAACATTAAAACGGCGCTAATTAATAGTGCTTGTGTACTTCTCAGTTCACTCATAAACACTTAACTCCATGTGATTAATACCTTGTTTCATCGTGATGTTGAACCTGAATTAGCATCCATAGTCAAACTAAGGTAACGTTACGTCTTACATGTAGTCTAACACCCAAAAAGGGAAAATGTGATGCTCAATAAAATAAAACAGCTGTTTTCAGCGCTGAATGATACCCAATCTAGCATTACTGAGCATGACCTAAAAACCGCCGTTGCTGCGTTATTGATTGAGGTTATGCGTGCAGATAATGAGTTACAAGATGATGAGCAACAGACCCTGAATGAGACCTTAAAGAAGTATTTCTCGCTTAACGAGGAAGAGGTTCAAGAGTTAGTTGCAAGTGCATCGCAAAGCCTAGATGATGCAATAGATTATTTTCAGTTTTCAAAGCAAATTAATGCCCAGTGCAGCGCCGAGCAGCGTATTGATATCATCGAGCTGTTGTGGCGTTTAGCCTACGCAGATGGCAATTTAGATAAGCATGAAGAAATGGTTATTCGCCGTGTCGCAAGTTTATTGTATGTAACCCATGAAGATTTTATCGCTGCTAAGTTAGCAGCGACAAAACTAAGTTAGTAGCGATAAAACTAGGCTAGCAATTATTTATTTAATTTGCTCGCTACGCTCACAAGTTGCTGGGCAAGGCTGGCAACTTTATCGGCTGTATCAGCATCGCTGATGCGGCCTTGCTCATCTAATTTGCTGTGGATAGCAGGCACTGCAAGTTGATCTGCAAGCACTAAACTACCAATACCCGATAAAATATCACGTACGTGAATTAAACCACGTAAGCCGCCTAAACCACCTGGTGAAGATGCATAAAGTGCTGTGACTTTATTACGAAATGCGGGTACTGCGCCTTGCTCTGTACGAGAAGCCCAATCGATTGCGTTTTTAAGTGGCGCTGTAATTGAGCCATTATATTCTGGGCTTGCTAATAAAATGCCATCAGCAGCGCGAAGCTTATCTTTTAATAATTGTGCGCCAGCAGGTGTACCTTGCGCTTCAATATCTTCGTCAAATAAAGGTAAGTCTAAATCACTTAATTTAATCACTTCTACTTCAGCACCACTTTCGAGGGCGAAGCGTGCAGCTTCATTGATCAGTTTTTGATTAAAGCTGTCTTTACGTAGGCTGCCTGCTAGGGCAATAATTTTTGGTGCTGTCATGATGGTTTCCTTTTTTAAGCTTCACTGTTGATATATTCACTGTAGCAAAAAACAGCTTGCAGAAAAGCCAAATAAACGCAAAACTTATGTGCGTATATGCACACAAGGAGCCGTTATGGCGATTCAATTTGATGATTGGCAAGATGTAAAAGTTGCTTATGAGGTGGCAAGGCTCGGTACGTTAACCGCTGCTGCTGAATCGTTAGGTGTTCATCACAGCACAGTGCTTAGAAGAATCAACAATTTAGAAGATAACCTTGATGCGCGGTTATTCCACCGTCATGCCCGTGGCTATACAGTGACAGAAATTGGCGCTAAGTTGTTTGCGACTGCAAAATCGATTAACGCTGAACTTGAAAAACTTCACAACGATATTATTGCCGCTGATAGCCAACTGCGAGGCAGTTTATTATTAACTACGGTCAGTGGTTTTATTGATGTGCTTAGTGATGTCTGCGAACAGTTTCAAAGCCTGCACCCGCAAGTGCAGCTCGAAGTTATTCTTGATCAAAACCGCTTACGTCTTGATCACGGTCAGGCACACATTGCCGTGCGAGCAGGTCCTCGGCCTGATGAAGGCGACTATATTGCCCAGCATTTAGCTGAACTTTCGTCAGGGTTTTATGCCTCTAAAAGTTATATTGAAAAGTATGGCATGCCAAAGAATATTGAGCAGTTGCAGCAGCATAGTTTTGTCTCTGGGGTGGCTGGCTATAACGGTAAAGTGCCTTATTTTGCATGGGTTGATCAACACATTGAACCTTCGCAAATTAAGTTACGGGTGTCTGAAACATCAGAAGCTACACGGGCGATTGTGAGGGGCTTAGGAATTGGTGGTTTACAGCATGAAGTGGCAAGCCAATACCCTGATCTGCTGCCAGTGCTTCCTAAAGAGCTAAACTGGCCAACAGATCTTTGGCTAGTGACACATCATTTGGTGCATCGCACAGCCAAAGTACAAGCATTTAGTCAGCTTTTAAAAGCGTATTTTAAAGATTTAAAAGCTTAAACAGACTTTTTAACGCTAATGCCTAGTCGTTTGGCTAGGCGCACAAGGTTGGCTCTATCAACACTTAAGCTGCGTGCTGTGGCTGCCCAGTTTAGGTTGTGTAGTTCAAGTTGTTGCATAATCAATTGATAACTAAAAGCGTCAGTTGCCTCTTTCAGCGATAAGCGAGTGGCTTTTTGTTCGTTAACTGCAACAGGGCTTGGTGCGGCAACGGCTGTTTTAGCAATATCACAATGTTCAGGTTCGATTGTGACAATGCTTTGTTGCCATTGCTGTTGTTTGGCTTTGAGTGCCGCGCGGCTGATCACATGTTCAAGCTCTCTCACATTGCCTGGCCAATCATATTGACGCAGTAGTAATTGTGTATCGCTACTAAGTTTAAGTTGTTTAATTGCCAATTTTTTAGATGTTTGCTCAATAAAAAAGCCTGCCAATAAAATAACATCGTTATCGCGCTCTTTTAGTGGTGCAACATGCAATGGGTAAACGCTTAATCGGTGATAAAGATCTGCACGAAAGCGGCCCGCAGCGACTTCTTGTTTTAAATCGCGGTTGGTTGCTGCAATCACTCTGACATCAACATAACGGCTTTGATCTTCCCCCACAGTTTGTACTTCACCACTTTGTAATACACGCAATAACTTACTTTGCATGGCAAGCGGAAGTTCGCCGATTTCATCTAAAAATAGCGTGCCGCCATCGGCGAGTTGAAACTTACCCTGGCGAGCAGTATGTGCGCCAGTAAATGCGCCTTTACTGTGACCAAAAAATTCACTTTCGGCTAAGTTCTCTGGTAACGATGCGCAGTTTAAGTGGATCAACGGCATGTCACGGCGTTTTGAGTTTAAATGGATATTGCGCGCAACGAGTTCTTTACCGACGCCTGTGTCGCCTTGTATTAAAACGCTAAATTCTGAGGCAGCCACCAGCTGAATATCATTTTTAAGGGTCTGCATTGCTTGGCTATTACCAATAATTTCGACACCTTCTCGTGTTAGTGCCTCAAGGTTAAGCTGCTGCGCAACTTGATGGCTGTGCTGTGCGTGTTGCATAAAATGCTGCAAGGTTAGGGCATGCTCAACATAGCCTGCAGCTAGCTGTTTTAGTTGATTGAGCTCGTTCATTGCTAAAGCGTCAAAGGCATGTTCATCTAAACTATCAAAGGTCAAAACACCCAATAGTTCGTTGTTATCTTTGCTACTCAGCAGCGGCACGCCCATGCAGGCATGAACAGGAAAGTCGCCATGCTGGCTTTGTAATAAACCATCGTAGGGGTCGGGTAGGCCACAGTCTTTGGCAAATTTTAGCGGTTCACTGCCACGGCATATTTCAAATAAGCGCGGATGCTCCGCTATTTTAAAGCGTCTTCCTAACGTATCGTCCGACAACCCATGAAGGGCTACGGGCTTTAACACATCGCCTTGTTTCAATAATAAGGCAACTGCATCACATTCAAGCCAATCATTAATGCAACTCAACAGATAACTGAAATTATGATCAACACTGCTTGCTTTGGTAAGTGCAAGTGCAACATCAAGAAGGGATTTTTTGAGTATCATGTCAATTTGACCTGAATGTGTTTTATTGATGCTTTTAATGGTGTGTCATTTTGACTTATTTATCAAGTGTCCAAATTTAATGCATTGATATTTAATGGTTTTTATTTTTGGCTTGAATTGTGCAATAGCTGGGGAAATTAAACGCTGAGAGCACGAATGAAAGTCATTAATTTAACTGAACCTATGCCAACTAAGATCAAATTTTATCAACTCAGCCAGTGGCCGTTATGGGCATTAGCATTTCGGCCTTTTTTCTTGGCGGCAGGTGCCTTAGCTGTATTTGCTATGAGTTACTGGTTTTTAATCTTGGCGGGCTATGCACAGTGGCACCTAACAATGCCCGCAACGCTTTGGCATGCTCACGAAATGCTGTTTGGCTTTGCAGGCGTGGTTGCCATGGGCTTTTTGCTAACCGCCGCACAAACATGGACAGGTGTGGCGAGTGTAAGTGGTATTAAGCTTTGTTTGCTTAGCATGATTTGGCTTGCTGCAAGGTTTAGTTTTTTTATTGAGATTGCAGGGTTCGAGCAGCTAAACCTTTATATTGTTAGTGCGCTACAACTCGTTTGGTGGCTAGCTGGAATTATTATTCTAGCTGACATGCTGATACAGGCAAAAAGCAGCCATAACTACTTATTTATTGTCATCGCATCTTTGCTCTGTGCGCTCAATGTGATTTTTTTGAGCTTAGTTGTACTTAATAAAATGTCGCTGGCACTGGGGGTTGTTGATACCGCTGTACTTATCATGACACTGCTAGTTGGTGTTGTGGCTGGGCGAGTTGTGCCATTTTTTACCGCGCGCGGCCTTAACCTAAGTGAACAAGTTAGAACCCCCAAGCTCGATAAATTAGTCGTATTTAGCTCACTTTTCGCCATTGCGTGGTTTTTTATGAGTCAGCTATTTTTTAGCGCAATGAGCACCGGTTGGGTTTTTGCTTGGCTTGCTTGTTTACATTCAGCCCGGTGTGTTTTGTGGTGGCATAAAGGCATTCTAAAAGTGCCTTTGCTATGGTCATTACATGTGGCTTATTGGGCTTTATCGGTTGGTTTAATACTCGTCGCGCTGAGCTATTTCAGCCCAATTATCTTATTCAAAGATGCGCTTCATCTGATCACTGTTGGCACCATAGGTGTGATGATCATCGCCATGATGGTACGTGTCTCTCATGGTCACACTGGGCGCGCATTACAGGCCCCTGCGTACATTAGTTTGGCATTTGTACTCATTGTGATAGCTGCCATTGTACGTTCGTTACTTCCCGTTTATTTAGGTCATCACCTTGCATGGCAGTTAAGTGCGTTGCTGTGGGTTGCTGGCTTTAGCTTATTTTTATTTCATTGTGCGCCCATCTTAGTGAATCGTCGTGTTGATGGTCGCCGCGGTTAACCTCTCCAATAGGAAAAACTATGTTATCTGAAAAAACGATCCAGATTGTTAAAAGTACTTTGCCGTTGCTTGCACAAGCAGGCCCTCAAGTGACTGAGTATTTTTATGATCGTATGTTTAGCTACAACCCAGAGCTTAAAAATATTTTTAATATGACGCATCAGCAATCGGGCTCTCAGCAATTTGCGCTATTTAATGCCTTAGCTGCCTACGCGGCAAATATTGATAACTTGGCAGTGTTAAAAGGTGCGCTTGCGCGCATTAATCATAAACACACCAGTTACCATATTTTGCCAGAGCATTATCCTATTGTTGGTGGACATCTGATTGCGACTTTAAAAGAGTTATTGCCAGAACAATTTACTCCTGAGGTCGAGTATGCATGGCGTGAAGCCTATTCATTATTAGCGGATGTATGTATCAATGAGGAGATGTCGCTATATCAAAAAACCAAAAAGGCACCGGGAGGTTGGTTTGGTACTCGTACTTTCACAATTACAGAAAAACGTATGGAGTCATCGCAAATTTGCAGTTTCATATTAACGCCTGCCGATGCAAAGCCTGTTGTGGCGTATTTACCGGGCCAATATTTAGGAATTAAAGTAACGCCAGCAAACAGTGATTTAACGCAAGTTAGGCAATACTCTTTATCACAGCAAAGTAATGGCCACAATTACCGAATTAGCGTGAAAGAAGAAGGCTTGGTATCTAACTACCTACACAGCTTAACTGAGGGGGATAAGGTAGAAATTTACCCACCTGCAGGCGACTTTGTGCTTCGCGAAATCGACTCGCCTGTTGTATTGATTTCTGCGGGTGTTGGTCAAACCCCGATGATGGCGATGCTAGAAACACTATTAAGTAATCAACCTAACCAGTCAATCCATTACCTGCATGCTTGCGACAGTGAGACGCAGTTTGCCTTTAAAGAGTATTTATTTAAGCAACAGCAAGCGCACGCTTCATTACATTGTGTTACCTGGTTTAAAGATGGCAAGGGGGGCGATTTTGCGGGCTTAATGGATGTAAACCACATCGCTGAAAGCTTACCAATAAGCAAAGGTGACTTTTACCTGTGTGGCCCAATCGCATTTATGGCAATGATAAAAGAGCAACTACTAAGTATTGGGGTTGCAAGTGAACGCATTCACTACGAGGTGTTTGGCCCTCACCAAAGCCTATGATGTAAAAGGCGCAGCTTGAGCTGCGCCTTTTTGTTAGTTAACTTCGCACTCTAGATTAGGAAGTGAAATACGGAGCTCTTTTTGTACTTTAGAAGCCCATAAAAATTTCACTATTAGAGTAACTTACGATTGCTCATTTCAGCTATTTCAAGCTTTTGCCACGATTCAAATAGCTTGCGTTGTTTGTCTGATATTTTTAAGCCATAGGTTTTTTGCATATAAAAATAGGTATCGGCTATTTGCTTTCTTGCATAAATGGGTGGCTCAAATACGCGCTGCTTAAAGTCGATTTTTACAGGGCATGCTCCGTAACTTGCACTTGATGTTGACACCATGCCGTAGCGAAAGTTTGAACGGTCAGCATTGATCTCGCCTATAGCAGGGGCAAGGTTATTAATGTCGGCTTCCATTTGACGGAATTTCGCACTGACCTTTTTACAGTTTTTACGACCGCCATCTTGCCAGCATTGTAATTGATGACCAAACTCCCAGGCAGGCACAATATGCTCCCACTCTATTCTTTTTGCGCGAGCATTCTCTTTACCTGAGCGGGTGACAGGGTTTCTAGGAATATAACCACACGCATCAGGGTCTGGCACAAGTTTTTTACCTTGGCGCTTGATATCGCAACCACAATATAAGCTTTTACTATTGCTTGGTAGATTCTTAATTAAATGCTTTTTGGCACTGTAAAAGCTCGAAAACTCTTTAGCGGATATAGGAAAAGTGAAAATAAAACAAAGGGCTAAGTATAGGAATAAACGCATATCCATCACATCAGTGAACTACAGGAGCCGCCATTTTAGAGCGACTATTCTAAAAAGGAAAAGTTTTTCAACTCAGCTATAGTTGTTAGGCCGTTTTTATTAAAGGAATTACAACCATGTTATTAGGTGCTTTTTCTGTAAGTCTAAATGTAAAAGATATTCGTGCTTCAAAGCAGTTTTATGAAAAGCTAGGTTTCAAAGAGTTTGCTGGGGAGATAGAACAGCATTGGCTAATAATGAAAAACGGTGAACATTTGATAGGTTTGTTTCAAGGTATGTTTGATAAAACCATGCTGACCTTTAATCCTGGGTGGGATCAAAATGCTGAAGCTTTGGATGAATTTGCAACCTTTGAGCAATTAGCTGCACAATTTCAGCAACAAGGATTAGAAATACAAAAGGCCGGTGACGCGAGTTTTATTATCACCGACCCAGATGGCAATCCTATTTTGATTGACCAACACGTGTAGCTGGCTTTTTACGTTTAATTCGAACGTTTTGTAGTAACAAGAGAACTCCTGTAATACAAAATAGTACGCTGGTGGCTGAGAAGCTGATGAGTAGTGGATTGTTAAAGTTCTCACGCTCATCATAATCCATAATGTGTAGCATCCAGAAAAAGTCGAAAATGCGCCACAGGGTGCTGCGCACAGTTATAACTTTACCGGTTTGGCTATCTAAATATAAGGTTGTTGTTAACCAATCATCGAAGCTAATTTGCCAAACATTGGCTTTGTGACCGACTTCTCTAGGCCCTTTTGTTAATAACTGCGCTTGCGTTATTTTTGCGTCAATAAGCAGGTGAGCTTGCGCATTCTCAATGATTTGCGCTTTACTCGGTGCAGGCATTTTAGCACCTGTTCTGCCATCAAAAATAAACGTACCGCTAGAGGATGTAACTTCTATAATCGGGGTATTTAAAAAATGGCTATATTTAATCCCTTCGATTTGCTCAAATTGCGCTGTGATTTTATCAATTGAAGCAGGGTAGTCCGACAATAAAAATGGGCTACTTAAACTGCGATTAGCCAGATGCTTACCATGTACTTTTTCAAGTGGTAATGAGCTCATCACAAGCCCACCTAAAAGCCAAAAAAAGATCTGCAAAGCAAGTAAGTAGCCAAGCCATTTATGCCCTTTACGAGCATACTTAAACAGACGTTTATTCATTATTACCCCGTTATTATTGTTATGTGGGCGCTATTTTAGGTTGTTTAGCTAGATTGCCAATGCGGCATAATGTCGCATTAACTGTATTCTAGATTTGGTATATATACAAAACTGAGTTAAAGTTTCAGTCGATATAAATAGAGGGTAAAAACGAGAGTATGTCGGAAATTCAATTTTTAAATGTAGATCTGGAGCTTGAATCAAAGCACGATATTAGTGCGCTTGTTGCTGATTTGAAGAAAAATGCCATGGTTTTACATTATGACCAAGATGAATACCGCCAACTAGCACGTATTGAAGCAACCGCAGATATCAGCTCTCCAGATAAAGCCATTAACCAGCTTTGCGAGCTTATTGAGTCTTGCTCGCGCAATGCATTAAAACAGTGGTTATCGTGCTCAAAGCGTACATTTGATATAGGCTTTGAATCAGGTAATTCGCCTAAATGCTTTAACCAACCCCTGCATGCCGATACCTTATTACGTATCTCTGCAATTGGCGCAGGGATTGAAATTACTATTTATCCTGTCGAAAAATAGCCAGAATTTATCGCTCTACAACAGCTGCGGTCATTCTTGATACGCAGCAAAGCTCTCCTGCGGCATTGGTAATTTTAATATCCCAAACAGAAGTTCGCTTACCTAAATGCAGCGGTCTCGCAGTTGCTGTTAACGTTCCTTTGCGTGACGCTTTCATGTGGTTGGCATTAATTTCTTGGCCAACAGCATAAAACTTATTGAAATCAACCACGAAATTGGCTGCATAGCTTGCCACTGTTTCTGCTAATACAACGTTTGCTCCGCCATGGACCATGCCCATAGGATTATGATGCTCAGGAATAGCAGGCATGGTTGCCATTAAATAATCATCGCCAATTTCAGTTACCTCAATGCCCATAGTTTTCATTAAAGTGCCTTGACCAGTGACCCCTTGTTCCAGCTCTTTGCAAAGCTCTAACGTGATTGGTTGGTGCCAAATACTCATTGTGTTTCCTTAGCCTGCTAATTAAAGCTAATACCTTATGGCATCTTTCGGTGTGGTTCAATGTTAGTTTTGTAGCAATATGATGGGGTTAATTTAAATTTGCGATTTTCAAATAACTGTATATACTCACAGTTAAATGTACTGTATGGAAAACCAGTTGTATGCGCCCATTAACTAAACGCCAATCGCAAATTTTAGAACTAATTAAAGTCTTTATTAAAGATACAGGCATGCCACCTACGCGTGCTGAAATAGCTCAAACATTGGGTTTTAAAAGTGCCAACGCTGCTGAAGAACACTTAAAAGCACTGGCAAAAAAAGGCATGATCAAAATGAAGCCTGGGGCGAGTCGCGGTATTCAGTTAATTGAAGAAGATGAGCCAGAGCAACTAGGCTTACCTTTAATTGGCCGTGTTGCAGCTGGTGAACCTATTTTGGCGCAAGAGCATGTTGAAAGTCACTGCCAAGTTGATCCTTCATTATTTAAACCTGCTGCCGATTTCTTACTGCGTGTAAATGGTATGAGTATGAAAGACATTGGTATTATGGATGGCGATTTGCTTGCAGTACACAGAACACAAGTTGCTGAAAACGGGCAAGTAGTTGTAGCTCGAGTCGATGAAGATGTAACAGTTAAGCGTCTAGAAAAAGCGGGTCGCAAAGTACTTTTACACGCTGAGAACGAAGAGTTTTCGCCTATTGAGGTTGACCTTGAGCATGAGTCGTTCAACATCGAGGGGTTAGCGGTAGGTGTTATTCGTAACGCTGACTGGATGTAAGCGTTCCCAATTTGGTGCATCAAATTGACTCAATTTGGTGCGCCACTGAAATTTTACTACTTAATTAGGATTTGTGAATCCTTACTCTTCATTTAAAGCCTTATATAGCGCAGTTTTCCTCTCTTTTTACATTTCGTTCTTACTCCTAAACATTAAATAAAGCGCTGATTATAGTTGTTATTTCTGCACCAAAATAAACATTTATTATCATTAAAACTTGCTTATTGGTCATTTTTTAACTAATTGGTTAATACACTGTATTAACACCTAATTAATAAAAAGACACAAAAATGTGCGAGGTGTTAGTCATGGGGTCGGTATCATAAGTGGGTCAAAATGATACGTAGTCGCTCTGAACAATAAGAAAAACGAATTGGCACCTTGTTGTATCGCCTTTTCGCTTTGCGTCTTGCAATAGCATCTAAAGGAGCCGTCACATGGGTAAACTGCGTTACGCCTTGTGGCTTATATTGTTTGCACTTCCTGAGCTTGCATTGGCAAATAGCCAATACAATATGCGTAAAGGGGTGACCGATATAAGTAATAATGTTTATGAGTTACACATGACGATATTTATTATCTGCTGTGTAATCGGCATCATCGTATTTGCGGTGATGTTTTGGGCTTTAATACACCACCGTAAATCCAAAGGGGCCAAGCCTGCCCAATTTCATGAAAGTACAAAAGTTGAAATACTTTGGACTGCCATTCCATTTGTCATCTTAATCGCCATGGCTGTGCCTGCCACAAAAACCTTAATTGCCATGGAAGATGCCTCTAAAGCCGATATCACCATTAAAGTGACCGGCTCACAGTGGAAGTGGCATTACGAGTACATGGGCGAAGACATTGCTTATTACTCGATTCTATCTACTCCTAAAGACCAAATAGACAACCAAGCAGAGAAAACTGAGCATTATTTGCTTGAAGTAGATAAACCGCTAGTACTTCCTATCAATAAGAAAGTTCGCTTTTTAATGACCTCAGACGATGTAATTCATTCATGGTGGGTGCCTGATTTTGCGGTTAAAAAGGATGCAAATCCTGGGTTTATTAATGAAGCGTGGACACGTATTAACGAACCCGGAGTATACCGTGGTCAATGTGCTGAGTTATGCGGTAAAGATCATGGCTTTATGCCTGTTGTGGTGAAAGCCTTACCTGAAGATGAATTTGCTAATTGGCTTGCAGATGCCAAGCAAGAAAAAGCCAATGCGGCCGCAGCAGATGCTGCTTTGCTTGATCAAACATTACCGAAAGAAGAGCTTATGGTCTTAGGTGAGCAAGTGTATATGGCAAGCTGTGCTGCATGTCACCAACCTACCGGTATGGGCCTACCTGGCGTATTTCCAGCACTTAAAGGCAGCCCGATTGTATTAGGTGATGTAAAAGATCACATAGACATTGTGTTATACGGTAAGCCTGGTACAGCAATGCAAGCGTTTGATAAACAGCTTTCAATTAAGCAACTTGCTGCGGTTATTACTTATAAGCGAAACGCGTGGGGTAATGATACCGGCGATGTTATCCAACCGAGTCAAATTCAAGCCGCGATTGATGCAGCAGCGGAGGCGAACTAATGAGTAATGTTATTAACGAGCAAGCAACAGGGCATGCGCATCACGACCATCATCACCCAGCTAAAGGTTTTAAGCGTTGGCTTTACACCACCAATCATAAAGACATCGGGAGTTTATACCTGATTTTTTCACTCACCATGTTTTTAATTGGCGGAGCAATGGCAATGGTGATCCGCGCTGAACTGTTTCAGCCTGGATTACAGTTAGTCGATCCGCACTTTTTTAATCAAATGACTACCGTACATGGCTTGATCATGGTGTTTGGTGCCGTTATGCCCGCGTTCACTGGGCTTGCAAACTGGATGGTACCTATGATGATAGGCGCACCAGATATGGCCTTACCACGTATGAATAACTGGAGCTTTTGGATATTGCCGTTCGCATTTTTAATCCTGTTGGCTTCGTTACTCATGCCTGGTGGTGGTCCTGCGTTTGGTTGGACTTTCTACGCACCACTATCAACAACTTACAGCAACGATAACACTGCACTTTTTGTGTTTGCCGTACATATCATGGGTATCAGCTCAATTATGGGGGCGATTAACGTTATCGTGACCATCGTCAACTTAAGAGCACCAGGTATGACGTGGATGAAGCTACCGCTATTTGTTTGGACATGGTTAATCACTGCATTTTTGTTAATTGCTGTTATGCCTGTTCTAGCAGGGGCGGTCACTATGGTGTTGACCGATAAATACTTTGCAACCAGCTTTTTTGATGCAGCCGGAGGGGGCGACCCTGTGATGTTCCAGCACATTTTCTGGTTCTTCGGTCACCCTGAAGTGTACATCATGATTTTACCAGCCTTTGGCATTATATCGACTATCGTACCTACCTTCTCGCGCAAAAAGCTATTTGGCTATGCGTCTATGGTGTATGCAACTTCATCGATTGCGCTGCTAAGTTTTATCGTTTGGGCACATCATATGTTTACCACAGGGATGCCTGTAGCAGGCGAGTTGTTTTTCATGTACGCCACCATGCTCATTTCGGTACCAACGGGCGTTAAAGTGTTTAACTGGGTAGCCACCATGTGGCGCGGTTCAATTAGCTTCGAAATTCCGATGATGTTTGCCATCGCCTTTATTGTGTTATTCACCTTAGGTGGTTTCTCTGGCTTGATGCTTGCGATTACACCGGCAGATTTTCAGTATCACGATACCTATTTTGTGGTGGCTCATTTCCATTATGTGCTTGTGACAGGAGCTGTGTTCTCAATTATGGCGGGGGCCTACTACTGGTTACCGAAATGGACTGGCAACATGTACAACGAAACGCTGGCGAAATGGCATTTTTGGTTATCGCTAATCAGTGTCAACGTGTTGTTCTTCCCTATGCACTTTGTTGGCCTTGCCGGTATGCCGCGTCGTATTCCTGACTATGCACTGCAATTCGCTGACTTTAACGCCATTATCAGTATTGGTGGTTTTGCATTTGGCTTATCGCAACTGTTGTTTGTGTTGGTGGTATTTAAATGTGCCAGAGGGGGCGAAAAAGCACCTGCCAAAGTATGGGATGGAGCTGAAGGTTTAGAGTGGGAAGTCGATTCTCCAGCACCTTATCATACCTTTGAAACACCGCCGGAGATTAAGTAATGAACCATGCACCTTTGCTAAAAAAACTGCTGATTACATGCTTGCTCATGTTTGCTTTTGCTTTTGCAATGGTGCCGCTTTACGACGTGTTTTGCGACGTTACAGGGTTGAATGGTAAGCCATCATTAGAAAAAGCGAGCGCGAGTGAATCAATAAATACACAGCGTCAAGTTGATGTCAGCTTTACCACTCACGCTCAAAGCGGCGCGCCATTTAAGGTGCAGTCTGAGCAATACAGTGTGGCAGTACAACCTGGTGCCATGCGTGAAGTTAAATTCTCAGCGAAAAACACCAGTAATGAAGACAAAGTCATGCAAGCAATTCCATCAGTATCACCGGGTAAAGCAGCAAAGTACTTACATAAAATCGCCTGTTTTTGCTTTGATCAGCAGCCAATGAAAGCCGGTGAAGAAATGGAGTTTACCTTGTTGTTTTATGTTGATACTGAGTTACCCGACGATGTTGAGGAACTGACGTTGTCGTATACCGTGTTTGATATTAGCGGGCATGTTGTGGCTAAAAACGATTAAAAGCCGCCAAGCTAATTGCTAATTGGGAGCAAACAAAATGAATCAAAATTATGAAAAATACTATGTTCCAGCCGAGAGTCCTTGGCCAATAGTTGGTGCCATCGCGATGTTTTTAATTGCTGTTGGTGCTGGTTTAACTGTGATGCAAGTAAGTGGTGAGGGCAGTAGTGGCCAGTATGTGTTGTATCTAGGCATTGCCATATTAGTTTATATGGTTTTTAGCTGGTTTAGAAACGTTATTGAAGAGTCTCATAAAGGGCTTTACTCAGCACAAATGGACCGCTCCTTCAGACAAGGTATGAGCTGGTTCATATTCTCTGAGGTTATGTTCTTTATGGCGTTTTTTGGCGCTCTCTTTTACGCACGTATGATTTCGGTGCCTTGGCTCGGTGGCGCTGGTAATAACGCTATGACCAATGAAGTGCTCTGGCCAACCTTTGAAGCCGTATGGCCGCTATTAACTACGCCAGCGGGCGAGACCACACAGGCTATGGGCTGGCAAGGTCTACCATTGATCAACACGCTTATTCTACTTACCTCGTCGGTCACAATTCACTTTGCTCATGTTGCTATTGAAAACAACAAGCGCGGCGCCCTGAAGGTGTTTTTATCTTTAACCGTGCTATTAGGTGTGATTTTCCTTGGCTTACAAGTTTATGAGTATATGCATGCTTATCAAGATCTAGGTTTGACCTTAGATGCGGGCGTTTATGGGAATACCTTTTTCTTGTTAACGGGCTTTCACGGTATGCACGTGACACTTGGAACCATTATTTTATTTGTGGTGCTGCTCAGAATTTTTAAAGGCCACTTCACGAGTGAAAAGCATTTTGCCTTTCAAGCAGCTGCTTGGTATTGGCACTTTGTTGATGTGGTGTGGTTGTGTTTATTTGTATTTGTGTACGTGCTGTAGCTTTGTGAAGCGGCGACGGGTTGGTGTGAATAAAGCCTAATTTCATTGCGGCAATGATGAGCACCAGCACAATACCTGAGAACAGCACTCGACGACCTAAATAATGCGACATGGGTTTAGAGTGCTCTTTTGCTGACATCATCACAAACAGCGCTCTAAACAGGTTGAACAGAATATAAAGTAATAACAAAACAATAATGATTTTAATCATATTAGGTATTCCAAATGCAGTTAATTTTATGGCGCAAACAAAAGCTTAGCTCAATTATCGCAATTTGCGTTGTGATACTTGCAGTGCTTATTTGTTTACGACTCAGCGTTTGGCAATACCAGCGAGGCGAGCAAAAACAGCAGCAACTAAGCCAGTTAGCCGTTTCGAAAGAGCAAGGAGTTTTGAATTGGCAAGAGCTGCAAAATTTACCTAAAGAGCTGAACAAAACGGGCATGCAAGTCAAAGTCTCTGGCGAGGTAAATAAACAACAGTACTGGCTGCTTGATAATCAAATTTATCAGGGGCAAGTGGGCTATGACTTACTAGTAGCGATGACAATTACCGGTGAAACCGCGCCTTTAATCGTTAACTTTGGTTGGCTAAAAGCTCCAACAAACCGTAGCCAGTTGCCAACCGTTGTGTGGCCAGAATCAACAAGCTTTACGGCTACTGTGCAATTGAAACAAGGCAACTTACAAGGCTTCACACTTGCCGATGAGATTGGTGCAGAGCAAGGCTGGCCTAAGCGTATTCAAGGCATCGACTTAGCAATTTTTAGTGCTCAATTAGCAAAGCCCTTACAAGGCTTTATTGGTTATCGCAATGAAGCAGATGGTATTGCAACCCCGCATTACCAGAGTGTCGTGATGGGGCCAGATAAACATTACGCCTATGCCGTGCAGTGGTTATTAATCGGCTTAGCGTGTGTTGTTATTGCTTATTTTGCGATGAGAAGGAGAGGTTATGAAAATAAACCCGCTTAGTTTATTCGTTTTATGCTGTTTTGTGCCGTTGGCACTTGCATATGCAGCATTAAAGCTTGAGTGGTTACCGAGTGGTTCGAGTAATCATGGTGAGCTTTTAAGTGAAGAAGTGAAGCTAGTTGATTGGCAACAAGGCGAACCTAAACAATGGACTATTGCGCTTAATTATCCAAAAGAGTGCACTGATGTTTGTGCAAGCCAATTAGCCAGTCTAGATAACCTATATGTCGCTTTAGGTAAAAATCAGCAAAAAGTGGATGTGGCGGTACTGACAAATCAACAGCAGGTATCGGCAAATTGGCGTCAATTAGCAGTAAGTCCTGCACTCAAAGCGGGAGACCTATATTTAGTTGATCACATGGGCTTAGTGGTTTTGCATTACCCCTACACGGCTGAGCCAGAACAAAACAGACTGATTCAAAAAGGCTTACTTAAAGACTTAAAGAAACTACTTAACTATGCGCGTTCAAGTTAAACCTCATTAAGGGGATAAAGATGTATAAAAATTATAAATATTTAGTCTTAATTACCGTTTTCTTCTCAATCTTAGTTGTTGGGCTTGGTGCTTATACACGGCTGAGTGATGCTGGGCTTGGCTGTCCTGACTGGCCTGGGTGCTATGGATTTTTAACCGTGCCAAAACATGAAACTGCTCTGTTACATGTTGAGCAAAACTACCCTGATATGATGTTTGAGGCTGCAAAAGCATGGAAAGAAATGATCCATCGCTATTTTGCCGGTGCCCTTGGCCTATTAATTTTAGCTTTGTTTGTTTTTGCATTTTTAAAACGTCAATATCCAAATATGCCGGTTAAGCTGCCATTAGCACTATTATTACTGGTGGTATTCCAAGCTGTATTGGGCATGTGGACTGTCACTATGAACCTACAACCTTTAGTTGTAATGGGGCATTTGCTCGGCGGTTTTAGTATTTTGTCGTTGCTGTTTTTATTGTATCTACGTTTAAAGACCGAACCTGTTGCTAGCAGTGATAGCGGCGCAAAGCCATATTACCGGTTAGCGCTGGTGGGCTTGGTGGTGCTTATACTGCAAATTGCATTGGGTGGCTGGCTTGCGGCGAATTATGCAGCTCCACATTGCAATGGCTTACCGCTGTGTAGCTACGGACAACCGTTTTCTTTGAAGAGCGTTTTTCAATTACCGCTCGAGCACAGTACCTATGAATATGGTGTGCTATCGCAGCAAGCGCGTATGTCTATTCATTTGCTGCATCGTATTTGGGCGCTGGTTACTTGTGTAGTGTTAGCGCTGATCATGTGGCGCATATATTCACGCTGTTACTCACGAAAAATTAAGCACTGTACCGTCACTGTATTAATCGCTTTGTTGTGCCAAATCTGTTTAGGTCTAGCTGTTGTGCACTGGCACTTTCCATTAAGTGTTGCGCTTGCGCACAACCTAATGGCCGCATTGTTACTGCTTAGCATGGTAAGACTATGCTTCCACTTAAAAATAAGAACCTAGGAGGCTGTGATGGCATTATTACTAAGCTCAGAAAAATCATTATTTATTCAAAGCTCAGAGTTACTTAAAGATTACTTAGCTATAAGTAAATTTAAAGTGGTTGCCATGCTTGTACTCACAGCATGGGTTGGTCTGGCATTAGCTCCTGATGTTGGGCGAGGAGTATTTGTGCAACTTGCAAGCTTGCTAGGCATTGGCTTGCTGTCGGCCGCAGCTGCTGTGATCAATCATGTTGTTGATAGTGAAATCGACAGTAAAATGGCACGTACGCGCCATCGCCCTGTGGCAAAAGGTCGACTCAGTAAACAGCACGCTTTGAGCTTTGCTGGAGTGATTGGCGTAATAGGTTTTATGATGCTTGTGATTTGGGCGAATACACTTACAGCCATTCTTACTTTGTTTGCGCTTGTTGGCTATGCCTTTATTTACACTTCATTTTTAAAGCGTGCCACACCGCAAAATATTGTTATTGGTGGTTTGGCTGGAGCTATGCCACCGCTGTTAGGATGGGTATCTGAAACTGGCCATATGGCTGCTGCACCATGGTTATTGGTGATGATTATATTTACCTGGACCCCACCACATTTTTGGGCATTAGCGATTGCACGTAAAAGTGATTACGAGCGGGCAAAAATTCCGATGCTGCCAGTTACTCACGGTATTGAATTTTGTAAAACATGTGTAGTGGCTTACAGCATTTTACTCGCGTTAGTGTGTGTACTGCCTTACTTAATTGGTATGTCAGGGCTAATTTATTTGCTTGGGGCGAGCATACTAAATGCTGTTTTCATTTATAAGGCGCTGAAGCTGAAAATAGCACCTAAAGATGATACTGCAATGGACTTATTTCGTTTTTCAATTGTGCATTTAATGCTACTCTTTATTGTCTTATTTATTGATAAATGGTTAGTTTTATGACGCGAATAGTCGCTTTATTATTTATGGGCTTGGTGTTATTTATTGCTGGATGTGAAAAAAATAATAGCGTCCCTGAGGTGGAAGCGCTGGTTTATGAGCAAGCGAAACCGATTAGTCCTTTTTTATTAACTGATCAACATGGTGCGCCTGCAGATAACAGCCAATTTATTGATCATTGGAATTTGGTCTTTCTAGGTTACACCAGTTGCCCAGATATTTGTCCAATGACACTGGCAAAACTAACCGCGATTCAAAAACAGTTAAGTCAAGATTACAAAGTACAAGTGTGGTTTGTTGCTGTTGATCCTAAGCGTGACACAACTGAAAAGCGTAAAGCTTATATTGATTACTTTAATCCTAACTTTCTTGCTGTTTCAGGTCCGCATAAACAACTTTTTCCATTTGTAAGAGAGTTAGGCTTAATTTACGCAATTAACGATAGCGATCAGCAAGAATACGCAGTTGATCATAGTGCATCAGTTGTTTTAGTTGATCCTACAGGCTCTGTTAGAGCTATTTTTAAACCACAATTTAAGCAAGGTAATGTGCCATTAGTAGATGCTAGCAAGTTAACGGAGGAGTTTAAGTTAATAGCAGACTATTATGCAGAATAAAGCATTTGCCTTGCGATATTAGCTAACAATAGTAAATACATTTTTTGCCATAACTCGCTAAGCTACTAAAAAAATTTACTATTTTTTAAAGCAATTTATGGCAATTTCGTTTAGTCAGTCTAAGCTTTTATTATGAATTGTTTTAAGCAGGGAAGATTCAAATAATGTTAAAGCTCCCTATTGAATTAGCCATTACTCAGGTCGAAACACTCCATCAAGATTTGCTACAAGAATTGTCTGCGAATGACGATATTTGTCTTGATATTAGTGAAGTGACACGAGCTGATACGGCGTCAATTCAGCTTTTATGTGCGCTGCAAAAACATTTGCTTTCAGTACAACACAAAATCATATGGGTTGGTGAAAGCAAGCCTTTGCAACAAGCAATTACTAGTTTGGGTTTAAGCCATTATCTTGTGCTTGAAAATGCCAATTAAGAGGTTTTTATGAAGAGAATTCTAGCTGTCGATGATTCTGCATCAATGCGCCAAATGGTCAGCTTTACACTAAAAAAAGCAGGCTTCGATGTAACAGAAGCAAAAGATGGTAGCGAAGCACTAAATATCGCTAAGCAACAAGGTTTTGATGCGGTTATTTCGGATGTGAATATGCCTGTCATGGATGGCATTACTCTTATTCGCGAGCTGCGTAGCTTACCTAATTATAAATTTACACCACTACTAATGCTGACCACAGAGTCAGGGCTTGATAAAAAAACAGAAGGTAAAGCTGCTGGAGCAACAGGGTGGATTGTTAAACCATTTAATCCTGAGCAATTGTTAGCGGTATTGAAAAAAGTGATTCGCTAATAATAGGAGCGGGGCATGAGTATAGATCTAAGCCAATTTTTTGAGGTTTTCTTTGAAGAAAGCTTCGAAGGTCTTGATGCAATGGAAGCCGAGTTATTGAACTTGGTGCCAGGCGAAGAAGACTTGGAAACGATAAATACAATTTTCCGTGCTGCACACTCAATAAAAGGAGGCAGTGGTACCTTTGGTTTCAGCGCCGTTGCTGACTTTACTCATGTACTTGAGACTTTGTTAGATCAAATCCGTGAAGGCTCTCGTACCTTAACCGCAGAACACGTTAATCTACTTCTCAAGTCGGTTGATTGCTTAAGAGCGTTGTTAAGAACATTACAAGCGGAGCAGCAGCCAGACTTAACAGAGGCTGATGAGTTACGGGTTAAATTTGAAGAAATTCTGGGCATGCGCTCTAAGAGCAAAGTTGTTCAGCAGCAGGCAGTTAGTAACGAAACTAACATAAAAAATACCTTTCAAATTGACTTCAAACCCCATCATCATTTATTTAAAACTGGCAATGAACCACTGTACATGATCAGTGAACTTGCTGAGTTGGGTGAGCTAGAAACACAAGCCTTTCAAGATGATGTCCCCGATATTACTAACCTTGCCCCCGAAGACTGTTTCTTATCATGGCGTTTTTTCTTAACCACAGACAAAGAGCAAAGTTGCATAGAAGAAATTTTTGAGTGGGTTGAGGATGACGCTGACATTGCTATCACATTGTGCGGTGGCTTGTTTGGTGATGAAGAAATTACAACGACTGAAACGGCTACAGCAGTTGTCGAACCAAAGAAAGAAGCCGAGCCTATTCCAGTTAAACCAACTACTGATACGAAAAAACCAGTACCCGTTAAAGCGACCACAGCCAATGCAGAGTCAACCTCAATCAGGGTTGGTATCGACAAAGTTGATTCATTGATCAACATGGTGGGTGAGTTAGTTATTACTCAAGCGATGTTAAGCCAGTTAGGTGAGCAAGAAATCACCGAAGCAACCATCGCCTCGTTACAAGAGGGCTTAGCGCAACTGGCACATAATACTCGTGACTTACAAGAAAATGTCATGCGTATTCGCATGTTACCAATAAGCTTTGTATTTAGTCGCTTCCCTCGGTTAGTTCGTGATATCTCGCAAAAGTTGGATAAACAAGTTGAGCTTAAATTGCTTGGTGAACAAACAGAACTAGATAAAACGGTGATGGAGAAGCTTTCTGATCCTATGGTGCATCTAGTGAGAAATTCCTTAGATCATGGCTTAGAGACAGTTGATAAGCGTGTTGCTGCGGGCAAAGACCCTGTTGGCACTGTTACGCTTAATGCATTTCATCAAGGCGGTAATATTGTTATCGAAATTATGGATGATGGTCAGGGGCTCAACACGCAAAAGATCAGAGAAAAGGCGATAAAAAATGGCTTGATCTCTGAAAGTGAGGATTTAAACGATAACGAAATTAATGAGCTTATCTTTTTACCTGGCTTTTCGACAGCGGATCAAGTGAGTGACTTATCTGGCCGCGGTGTTGGTATGGACGTGGTTAGGCGTAATATCGAAGCGCTCAGTGGCTCGGTTGAGGTGGCTTCAGCGCCAGGTGTCGGTTCAACCTTCACCATCCGGTTACCTCTTACTCTAGCTATTTTGGATGGTCAATTGGTTAAAGTTGCCCAGCATACATACATTATTCCACTCATTTCTATTATTGAGTCACTACAAATTGATATCAGCAAAGTCAGTCGCGTCGGCAAAGATTTAGATGTACTTCGTTTGAGAGATGAGTACATCCCAATTTTAAGGCTTTACAATATTTTTAATCACAAAGGTGCGATAGAAACGCTTGATAGAACTTTGTTGGTTGTTGTTGAGAGCGATAATCAAAAAGTTGGTTTGTTGGTTGATGATTTATTATCACAGCAACAAGTGGTTATTAAAAGTTTAGAGGCGAATTATCAAAAAGTTGATGGTGTATCAGGAGCGACAATTTTAGGAGATGGCAGAGTATCTTTAATTATAGATATCAGCGGCTTAATTAAATTGTCAGGCTTAAGGAAGCCAGGAAGCCAAGAGTTAATTATTGAATCAAAAGCTAATTTGGAGGCGTCATGATTGTTGAGCACGATGACCTACAAAGTAAGCTGAATATCGGGCAAGACGAAGATATTAAACAGTTTTTAACCTTTTTCATGGCTGATGAAGAGTACGGTGTAGATATTCTTACGGTACAGGAAATTCGTAGTTGGGAAGAAATTACTGAAATTCCAAACTCACCTGACTTCGTTAAAGGCGTTATAAATTTGCGCGGCACTATAGTTCCTATTATTGATTTACGGCTGCGCTTTGGCTTGCCCGCTGTCACTTATGGACCGTTAACTGTCGTTATTGTACTGAAAGTTAAACTAGAGAGCACATGTAAAATTATGGGTATCGTGGTTGATGCCGTGTCGGATGTCTATAGCATTGCAGAGCATGAAGCGAAAGCGGTGCCGCACTTGTCTGACTCAGACAACACTCAATTTGTTGCGGGTTTAGTCAATGTGGGTGAAAAGATGGTCGCGTTACTAGACCTACAAAAAACAATGGACATTTAATTGGGTAGATTAACAAGAAGGTGAAGGGTATGGGATGGTTTAGTAGTCCTAAAAACGTTGAGTCAAATAATGATTTAGTTGTTGCAGCACTGAACAAATCGCTGGCAGTTATTGAGTTCGAACCAAGTGGAAACATAATCACTGCGAATGCTAATTTTTTGAATGCCATGGGTTACCGACTTGAAGAAATTCAAGGGCAACATCACGCAATTTTTGTTGATGACCAAGAAACTCAAAGTCCTGAATACCAACAGTTCTGGCAGCGCTTGCGCACAGGTGAATTTATGTCAGATGAATTCAAGCGGTTTGCCAAAAATGGTAAAGAAATTTGGATTCAAGCTACCTATAACCCAATTATTGATAGTAATGGCAATGTCGTTAAAGTTATTAAGTTTGCCAGTGATATTACAGCGCAAAAAGAGCTAGAAAAAAAATCTAAGCGTGATGCAGATCTGTCAAACGCGCTTCGGGTCTGCCAAGCCAATGTGATGATTGCTAATAATGACCTAGAAATTATTTTTGTTAACGACCAAGTACAAAAAATGCTTAAGTTTCGTGAAGAAGCTTTAAAAGAGGTGCTGCCAAACTTCTCGGTTGATAGCTTAGTTGGCACCTGTGTTGATGACTTTCATAAGCAACCATCTCATCAGCGTGAAGTACTAAGAACCTTGACCGAGCCTTTTAAAACAACGCTTAAAATTGCGGATTTAATATTTAGTTTAATAGCAACGCCGTGGCTCAGTGTATCTGGAAGTCGTCTAGGAACAATTGTTGAATGGCAAGATATCACTGATAGCGTGGCAAAAGCGGAAGCTGAAAAACGTGAAGCAGAAGAGAATCTTCGTGTTCGACGCGCGTTAGACCGTGTGGCAACCAATACCATGATTGCAGACGCCGGCAATAATATTATTTACATGAACGAAGCTGTTTTAAATATGATGAAAGCAGCTGAAAGTGATTTACGTAAAGACTTACCTAATTTCAACAGTAGTAACCTCATTGGTCAAAATATTGATGTGTTCCATAAAAACCCAGCACATCAGCGCAATATGCTGGCGAAGCTGAGTAGCACATATAGCACTGAAATATATGTTGGTGGTCGAACATTTGGATTAGTTGCAAACCCTATCTTTACGCCAGAAAACGAACGAATTGGTACGGTTGTAGAGTGGGAAGATAGAACAGCTGAAGTGGCGATTGAAAAAGAAATTGCAGGCCTTGTTGCTGCTGCCGGGAATGGTGATTTAGAAGCGCGTGTTGAAGAAGCGGGCAAACAAGGATTCTTCTTACGTCTAGCGCAGGGCTTGAATAGCCTAGTTAGTATCGTCGATGATGCAGTAAAAGACACGGGCAATATGCTTGATGCCATGGCAAATGGTGATTTATCAAAACGAATAGAACAAGAGTACCAAGGTTCATTCGATAAGTTAAAACGTGATGCAAATGCCACAGCTGATAAGCTTACTGAAGTGATTAATCGCATTAATACCTCTGCAACGCTCGTTGCCAGTGGTGCAGAAGAAATTTCACAAGGTAATGCAGATTTAAGTCAACGGACTGAAGAGCAAGCTTCATCACTTGAAGAAACAGCATCAAGCATGGAAGAAATGACCAGTACGGTTCGTCAAAATGCTGATAATGCAAAAGAAGTGAATGAACTTGCGGAAGAAACGCGTACAAAAGCGCAAAAAGGTGGTGAAGTTGTCAATCGCGCCGTAACCAGCATGTCGGCAATTAATGAATCGAGTAAGAAAATTGCTGACATCATTAGTGTGATTGATGAAATAGCTTTCCAAACAAACCTACTTGCGTTGAATGCTGCAGTCGAAGCTGCACGAGCAGGTGAGCAAGGCCGAGGTTTCGCTGTTGTTGCTGGTGAGGTCCGTAACTTAGCACAGCGTTCAGCCGCCGCAGCAAAAGAAATCAAAGAATTAATCCGAGACAGTGTTGGCAAAGTTGAAGATGGTACATTACTTGTTAATGAATCAGGTTCAACATTGCAAGAAATAGTAACTGCAGTACAAAGAGTTACGGCAATGATCTCTGATATTGCTCAAGCATCAGAAGAGCAAAGCTCTGGCATTGAGCAAGTTAATAAAGCCATCGCTCAAATGGATGAAATGACTCAACAAAATGCAGCTTTAGTTGAAGAAGCATCAGCTGCGGGCGAATCAATGGCTGAACAAGCAAATGATATGCGCCGCTTGTTAAACTTCTTCTCGTTATCAAATAACGAAGTTGATATTTCAAACAGCGCTAGTTCAGCGCCTGCAGCTAAACAGCCAAGCTCACCAGTGCGCTCGGCACCAAAAGGCAACAATTTTGTTGATCCCAGTGACGAGTGGGAAGAGTTTTAAACTCTTCCCGACTTTATTCTAATAGGTTAATTGCACCGACTGTTACAGCTGCAGGGTCAAACACATGAAAGAGTTTTTATTAACGGATAATGATTTCAAGGCTATTTCTTCTCAGGTGTACGATGCGTGTGGCATTGTATTGGCGGAGCATAAACGTGAAATGGTTTACTCGCGTTTAGCAAGACGTATCCGCCATCACAAGCTAAAGAGTTTTAGGGAGTACTTAGGTTTTCTTGATGAGAATAAAGAGCAAGAGTTCAGTGAATTTATTAATGCTATAACCACTAATCTGACTTCTTTTTTTCGTGAGCCCCATCACTTTAATTACCTGAAAAATACTATAGTGCCAAAACTATTGGTTGGTAATGCAAAACAAAAGCGGGTAAGGGTCTGGTCAGCTGGCTGTTCCACTGGCGAAGAGCCTTATACGATTGCTATGACATTGCATGGTTTATTTCCACCCGATTGGGATGTGAAAATTTTAGCCACCGATTTAGACTCAAATGTACTCGCAAAAGCGCAGGCTGGCACTTATACCGCAGCAAATGTGAATGGACTAGACAAAAGCCATCTTAAGCGCTGGTTTTTGAAAAGCCACGATGGAGAACTTTATAAAGTAAAGCCCGAACTACAAAAGAACATTTTTTTTAAGCGTCTAAACTTATTACAGAGCTGGCCTATGAAAGGACCGTTTGATGTGATTTTTTGTCGTAATGTTGTTATCTATTTCGATAAGCCAACCAAAGACGAACTTTTTAAACGCTATCACGACTTACTGACTAACACTGGCTACTTATTTTTAGGGCATTCAGAGACATTAGGGAAGGATCATAAGGAATTTAAAAACTTAGGCCAGACTATTTACCAAAGGGGCGGATCATGAATAGTCACTTCCGGCCTGTTATATCTGGCTTTGAGCATGTGAAACGGTTTTGGGATAATCGTCGTGGGAAGGTAATTGCTAAGGTATTACCTGGCGAGTTTTATGTCTCTAAAACTGATGAATTGATCACGACAGTGCTTGGTTCATGTATTGCAGCATGTATTTATGATGAAGGCCTAGGAATTGGCGGCATGAATCACTTTATGTTGCCTGTAGAAAAAGGAGTCGATCCTAGTAATGCTCATAGTCTTAATTGTCGTTACGGTAACTGGGCAATGGAATATCTGATCAATGAAATCCTTAAAAACGGTGCTTCTAGGCGCAATCTCAAAGTAAAACTGTTTGGCGGAGGGAAAATAATCCGCTCAATGACTGATATTGGTGTTGGCAACATTCGTTTTGCAAATGCTTATATACTTGAGGAAGGTTTAGATTTAGTATCTCATGATGTCGGTGGGCCTTGGCCCCGAAAGGTGATGTTTGATCCTCAAACAGGTAAAGCCCAAGTAAAAAAAATGCGTGAACTGCATTCAGATAAGCTCGAAAAACGTGAAATCAAATACCTACACGATATCGAACAGCAAGATGCAGAAACGGATATTGAATTATTTTAGGAGAGCAAATGATCAAAGTACTCATAGTTGATGATTCTGCTTTGATCCGTGGTTTACTCAAGGAAGTACTCGAGCAAGCAGAAGACATTCAAGTTGTTGGCGCGGCAGAAGATCCTTATCAAGCCCGAGATTTAATTAAGCGCCTCAATCCTGATGTCTTAACGCTGGATATCGAAATGCCGAAAATGGATGGATTAAGCTTTTTAAAAAACTTGATGCGCCTTCGTCCTATGCCAGTTGTGATGATTTCAACACTGACTCAAAAAGGCTCACCCATTACACTGGAAGCCCTCGAAATTGGTGCTGTTGATTTTATTGCTAAACCAACTATCAATGTAACAGAAAACTTGCAGCGATATGCACATTTACTTCAGCAAAAAGTACGCACAGCCGCAGGTGCAAGAATACGTGCATTTAAAGAAACAAAAATTGAAGACGATAGCGCCTTAACAGCACTGCAATTTAAGCCCAATAGTGTACTTGCAATTGGTGCTTCAACAGGTGGAACAGAAGCAATTAAAGAAGTGCTTGTGCGCATGCCAGAAAACTGTCCACCGATAGTGATTACACAGCATATCCCGCCGGTTTTTAGTACTTCGTTTGCGATGCGCATGGATAGAACCTGCAAAATTAGTGTTAAGGAGGCTGAACATGGCGATAAGTTACAGTCAGGTTGGGCGTACATTGCGCCAGGCGATCAGCATTTAAGTGTAGTGAAAAAAGCAGGCGGCCTATACTGCCAGCTTGATACTAATGAGTTGGTTAATCGCCATCGCCCAGCGGTTGATGTGCTATTTAACTCCTTGGTTGTGGCTTGCCCTAAAGCGGTTGTGGCTGCGTTATTGACCGGTATGGGCAGCGATGGCGCAAAAGGCATGCTCGCATTAAATCAAGCAGGAGCTTACACCATCGCGCAAGATGAATTATCGTCAGTGGTATGGGGCATGCCAAAAGCCGCAGTCGAACTCAATGCGGCTAATGAAGTGGTTCGCCTTGATAAGGTCACAGCGCAAATGCTAAAACAAGCAGTTAAGGTACAATAACCCAAGGTTGAGAGAACCAATAATAGCTACCTTTCTTCGCGATAGAAGGGGCCGTGCAGTTAAAGCGAGAGCGGCCTTTTTTCAGTTTTTCAGGTGATGTGATCTTCACCGTATCTTTACTGAGCCAAGTTAAATCAGCTTGACCAATACCTGATACATAACAAGCAAACTGGCTTTTATGAAAGTCCTGCATATCAAATTGCATCGTTAAACTAGGTGGGTTTTCGTCTGTCACACTATCTGAGTAGGTGAGCTGTTTGATAGTGAATGCTTGAGAGTCGAGTTTAGTGGCAAGTGTTTCAAGCTTTGAATAAAAGCCCGATGCTGGAAAACGTGGTAATCGGGTAAAGTCAGAGTGGATACCAACAGCACCCGAATGCTGACCTATACCAACAAAGCCTAGCGATTTTACTAGTTGTTGCAATGAATTATTAAACTCGCCATAAGGGTAAGCGAGGTATTTATAATCATGGCCAATTTCTTCTTTAATTCGCTGCTGGGCAGATAAAATGTCTTTTTTAGTACGTGCAAGCCATGCTTCTTCACTCTCGCCTGGTTGTTTGCGATGTAAGTAATTATGAATTTGCGTATGGTTGCTAATTAAGGCACCTTTTTTCGATAGCTCCTTTAACTGCTGCCAAGTCATTACATAGCTTTTGCCTTCATCAATGAGCTCGGGATTGACGAAAATAGTGTACGGATAGCCAAATTTTTCTAAGATGGGCGCTGCTTCTTCATAGTTATTTTTGTAGCCATCGTCGAAGGTAATCGCGACGGTTTTATCTGTTAGCGGTTGGCCTGTTTGTAATGAGGTAATGAGTTCATCTAATGGAATAACGTTAAAGTTATTATCTTTTAAATATTGCATATGTTCAGTGAATGTTTCGCTACTGACACTGGTAACCGCAGGAAGGCTTTCACTGACGTGGTGATACTGTAGAATGACTGCACCATGGGCGCGCAAAGATAAACCTAACAGGACTGCAAATACTACATGAAACATTTTCTTAAACGTCATAAGGCACACCATAAAAGTTTACTGTTATTAGCCGGTCCGATGATTTTATCAAATATTACCGTGCCAATGTTAGGTTTAGTTGATACTGCTGTAATCGGCCACTTAGGAAGCGCTCACTATTTGGCTGGTATAGCGCTGGGCTCAGCAGTTATCTCGTTATTATTTTGGCTAGCAGGCTTTTTGCGCATGAGTACCACAGGTTTGGTTGCCCAGGCTTATGGTAAAAGCGATCATACCTTGCTCGCTGAGCTATTAAAGCGCAGCTTGTTACTAGCAACAGCGGTTGCGCTGTTATTAATAGCGCTGAGTATACCTATTCAATCCTTAATGGCATATTTATCAAATGCTAATGAAGCTGTTTTAGAACAAGCAAATAGCTATTTTTCTATTCGTATTTTTAGTGCGCCCGCTGCTTTATGTAATTTGGTTTTACTTGGTTGGATGCTAGGTGTCCATTATGGCCGCGGGCCTTTTTATTTATTACTAATCACCAATATTACCAATATCGTGCTTGATATTTATTTTGTGGTGTTTCTTGATTGGGGTGTGGCTGGAGCTGCGTGGGCGTCTTTAATTGCTGATTATATCGCCCTTGCTTTTGCACTTATGTTAGTTGCTCAGCTCGCCAAAAAGCAAGGTGTAAACCTTGCCGTGAAAGCCTGGTTAAGTATTGCTAAGTTACTTGATTTGGTGAGCTTAAATCGCGATATTTTTATTCGCTCACTAGCACTCCAGCTGTGTTTTAGTTTTATGACTTTTTATGGCGCACGGATCGGCGAAACAACTTTAGCGGCTAATGCCGTATTGCTAAACTTTTTAATGTTGGTGAGCTTTGCGCTTGATGGTATTGCTTATGCGAGTGAAGCTAAGGTCGGTAAAGCGAAAGGTGAGCACAGCGCTAAGCAGATTAAGTTATGGGTTAATTTGAGCTTATTTTGGGGCGGGTTATTTGCGCTGTTTTATAGCCTTATATTTTTATTATTTGGTGAGGCAATTATTCGCTTACTTACCGATGTGCCCGAAGTTATCAGTCTTGCAACGGTTTACCTTCCTTGGGTGATTATATTGCCTATCGCGGCGATGGGCTGCTTCTTATTTGATGGCATATTTGTTGGTTTAACCCGTGCTAAAGATATGCGTAATACTATGCTATTTAGTGCTTTAGTGGGCTTTTTTGGACTGTTTTGGTTAGTGAGTAGCTGGCAAAATCATGGTTTATGGTTTGCGATGACCAGCTTTATGCTGATGCGCGGGTTAACGCTGTGGTTTCGCTACCGTAAAATTGTCAATAATCAGCAATTATTAGATTAAATTACTTCCACAAATCAGGGTCGTGATTTTTGGGTGAAGAGCGCTCTAAAACTTGCGCGAAGCGGTTGGCAAAAATACCTAAATAGCCCCAACCAGCAAAGAATAAAGCCACTGCGAGTATGACTAGGCCAATTAATTGAAATAGTGCGGGCCCATAATAACCTATGGCAATAAAAATCACGGCTAGCACAAACAGTGCTAGGCCGCGAAGAAAGCGTTTTAAGCTTAATTTGGGATCGCTACCTAAGCGAAATACCCATTTTTTAAGCATGCTTTAGATACCGGTTAGTAGTAAGAGTGCTCACCAGATTGGTGATCAGTAATGTCTCTTACACCGTTGATTTCGTCAAACTTGGCGATCATTTCTTTCTCGATGCCTTCTTTAAGTGTGACGTCAATCATTGAACAACCGTTACAGCCACCGCCAAATTGCAGTACCGCGATACCGTCAGCTGTAATTTCTACTAGGCTTACTTGACCGCCGTGGTTAGCGAGCTGTGGATTAACTTCGGTTTCAAGCATGTGTTGAACACGCTCTTGTAGTGACGCATCATCGCTAAGTTTGCGTGCTTTTGCGTTTGGTGCTTTAAGCGTTAACTGAGTACCCATTTTGTCAGTTACAAAATCGATTTCAGCTTCTTCTAAGAAAGGGGCGCTTTCTGCATCAACAACGGCATCAAAACCATTGAATGGTAGACGAATATCAGTCGCTTCAACGGCGTCTTCTGGGCAGTAAGATACACCACACTCAGCCTGCGAAGTACCTGGGTTTACTACAAACACACGAATGTTTGTTTGTTCAGCTTGGTCTGCTAAAAGTTTAGCAAAATGAGATTGTGCAGATTCAGAAATAGAGATCATAAAACGGACTATACTTGACTAAATTACTCGGATACTGTGTATCATACTCCGCTCATCGTGTTGTCGCCAGTGTTGAGCGTAAAAAGTTGCATCTATTTTATCGAATGGTAGCGTTAAAACATCAAATAATTACGGGTGCTATCTATGCGTTTCATAATAACAATATTAACCATGCTAGTGAGCGTTAGCGCATTAGCAAAACCTCTTTCTTATTACTTTGAACAAGATGTGAAATTTGACCCAAGTATTCCGACTCCTGAACAGGTGTTAGGCTACGAAGTGGGTGAGTGGCATGTACGTCACGATCAGCTTGTGCAATATATGCAAATTCTTGCTGAAAAAAGTGACCGAATGAATTTTAAAGTAATCGGTCGTACTCATGAGCAGCGTCCATTGGTGATGCTAACAATTACAGCGTCCGACAAACTTGGCCAAGTTGAGCAAATTCGTAAGGCTCACTTAGCTCGCCTAAATGGTGAAGCGAGTGACTCAAGCAAGCAGCCTGCGGTTGTTTGGATGGGTTACAGTGTTCACGGTAATGAATCATCGGGCAGCAATGCATCGTTACTGGTTGCGTATTACCTTGCCGCTGCACAGGGCCCAGAAATCGACGCCTTACTTAACAACACGGTTATTTTACTCGACCCATCATTAAACCCTGATGGCTTAGCGCGTTTTGCAAATTGGGCAAACAGCAACCGTGGCATGAAGTTATCATCAGATCCGCAAACTCGTGAGCATATCGAAAGTTGGCCTAGTAGCCGTACTAACCATTACTTGTTTGATTTAAACCGTGACTGGTTATTACTACAACATCCTGAATCACGTGCACGTATTGCACAGTTTCACCAATGGAAACCGAATATCCTAACTGACTTCCATGAGATGGGCCCAAACAGCACTTATTTTTTCCAACCAGGGATCCCAACTCGTAAGCACCCAATCACGCCTGAAGAAAATGTCACGCTGACTAAAGCAATTGCAAACTATCATGCAAAGACACTTGATGAGCACAACGCACTTTACTTCACTGAAGAAAGCTTTGATGACTTTTACTATGGTAAAGGCTCAACTTACCCAGACGTCAATGGCGGTGTAGGCATCTTATTTGAACAAGCGAGCTCGCGTGGTCACTTACAAGAAACGATCAACGGTCCGTTAAGCTTCCCGTTTACAATTAAAAATCAGTTATTAACTAGCTTATCGACATTCCAAGCAGCGATTGATAACCGTACAGACTTACTTGATTATCAAGCAAAATTTTACAACAAAGCAGTTGATCTTGCTGGTGATGAAGACTTTAAAGGGTATGTAGTTAAAGGCGGCGCTGATCAAAGCCGCATGCAATACTTCCTTGATTTACTTAGACAACATCAAATCAATGCGTACATGTTAGAAGAGCCGTTAAAAGTAAACGGTCAAAGCTTTTCTGAGCAGAGCTATTATGTGCCATTAGCACAGCCACAATTTCGTTTAATTAAAGCAATTTTCAGTGAGCAGCAGCGTTTTGTTGATAATACGTTTTATGATGTATCTGGCTGGACACTTGCTCATGCCTTCAACCTAGAATTTGCAAAGGTAAGCAGCAACTGGGGTTTAAATGTGGCAAAAATGCCTTGGCAGCAAAGTGTTAAGTCAAGCTTTGCAGCATTACCGCAAAGCTATGCTTACGCATTCAAATGGGATGACTACCTAGCGCCAAAAATGCTTAATAGCTTACTCGAGCAAGGCGTGAAAGCACGTGTGGCATTAAGCCCACTAACAGCAAAAACACCATCAGGTGAAATCGCTTTTGAGCCAGGTAGTATTCTTGTTCCTGCTGGTCTGCAAACTGATAGCAACTGGGTTAGTTATTTAAACCAAGCACAGAATGAGTTTGGCATTGAAATTACACCCATTAGTTCGGGCTTAACGGTGAAGGGGGCTGATTTAGGTTCTCGTGCAATGGCGGTTGTGAAAGCGCCTAAAGTATTGCTAGTGGGTGGTCAAGGAACTAGCCAGTATGAGCTGGGAGAAGTGTGGTACTACTTAGATCGTTTTGTTGGTACAGCGCCAAGCATTATCGAAATGGAACGTTTAGGTAACATCGACCTTGAAAACTACAGCCATATTATTTTAGCGCACGGAAATTTCAATCGTCTTGATGATGCGACTAAAGTGGCTATTAAGTCGTGGGTGCGTAAAGGCGGTGTTATTTGGGGTCACAAAGGCGGTGCTAAGTTCTTAGCTGATCAGCAGCTACTAAAAGCCAATTACTTATCTCGTCGTGATGTAGCGAGTGCCTTTGATACCACAGGGCTTAGCTATGCTGATAAAGATGACTTAGCAGGCCGTCAGCGTATTGCAGGGGCTATTTTTAATACCTCAGTGGATTTATCTCATCCACTTACCTATTCGCTGAATCGTAATACATTACCTGTGTTTAAGAATAGCACTTGGCTACTTGAGAAGTCAGATGCCCCATTTGTTAATGTGCTTACTTACACAGATAAACCGCTTTTAGCTGGCTTTACTGATGACGTAAACGTAGAGCAAGTAGCGGGTGCTGCTGGCCTCATTGCGCATTCATATGGCAAAGGCAGTGTGATAGGCATGACAGATAACCCAGTATTCCGTGGTTACTGGTACGGCACGAGTCGATTACTAAGCAATGCCTTATTTTTTGGTAATGCCTTTCATGCCTCTGGTGATAAATAATCACACTTAATCATAATGCAGGTTGCCTAACCCTGTTAGGCAAGTGAGCATAGCCCATATTTGCTTCGCCCCTGCATTTTTTATGGCTTCTGTCGCAGCATTTAAAGTTGCGCCAGAGGTCATCACATCATCAACAACTGCCACGGTTTTCCCTGTTAAATCTTGCTGACAAACAAATGCATTTTGTAGATTTTTAACTCTTTTCGCTTTACTTAACTGTGATTGTGCTTTGGTTGCTTTTTGCTTGTAAAGAGCTGAGCTAACAGTACATTGCTGGTTTTTTAAAACAGGCAGCCAAGTTTGGCTTACCTGATTAAAGCCGCGTGCTAAAAAGCGTTGATTATGCAGAGGCAGCACAATAAAAAGGTCGGGCCAATTTGCATTAACTTGACGAGCTAATTGCAGCTGTTTCCCTATCACTTGTTGTAGTGCCACACGAAAATATTGTTGGTCATTAAATTTCAATTGCTTGAGCCAAAGTTTAAAAGGTGCTTGATACCACGCACAGGCAATTAAATGGTCAAAATTACTATCAGGAAATGCATCACATATATCTGGTCGGTGTAACAGATTTGGATGGCGTGTAAGGTCAAATAAATTAAGGTCATCTAAACAATACTGACACAAAGCTTGATCAGCCTGTATGTGATTCTGGCAGCTAATGCAAAAGTTGGGGAATAGTGCGTCTAGCCCTAGTTTTAAGGCATGAGGTAAGTGAGACATTGCATTCATTCCTTTAAACGCTATTATGAGCGCTAAGTGTGGTTGGGAAATACAAATTATGCAAAATGAGATGGTGCTATTACATGGCTGGGGAATGAACCAAGGGGTTTGGCAAGTGATCAAACCTGAGCTTGAGTTTTTTCATGATGGTGAAGTCCGCTGTCTCGATTTACCTGGCTTTGGTAACGCACAGTCTATTCCCATACCTTACACTTTGCACGCTGCGGCTGAGCAACTAAGTACACAGCTAAATGATCAGTCTATTCTTGTTGGCTGGTCGTTGGGCGGGCTTTTTGCCTTGTATATTGCAGCACATTGGCCTGACAAAGTAGCAAAGGTTGTGTTGGTTGCCTCAACGCCTTTTTTTGCGCAAACCGACGAATGGCCGGGTATCAAACCTGACGTATTAAATGCATTTAAAGATCAGCTAGTTAGTCACAGAGAAAAAACGATAGAACGGTTTTTGGCGATACAAGCGATGGGCAGTGAATCAGCTCGGGATGATATTAAGCAACTTAAAGCACTTTTAAACCAATACCCTGCGCCTCAAGAGCAAGCTTTAAGTGCGGGCTTAGACATTTTACAGCAGGATGATTTACGGGAACTATTCGCTAACCTTAGCGTACCTGTGCGTGGTATTTTCGGTCGCTTAGATTCATTAGTACCGTATCGTGCGATTGAAAAAATGCATGCCATACAACCCCAGTTTGAATACGAGGTTTTAGATAAAGCTTCACATGCGCCTTTTATTTCTCATAAAGCAGCATTTATATCAGCACTGAAATCAATGTGTTAAGCAAAACTCGCTGAGAGGCCAGAAAAATAGCGGGATTTAGCTTTATTTTGCTCGTTTTATGAGCGATACTTACCGGGTAGATCTCACTGTTGGAGGGTGTTATGCCAATCAGTTCTGTTTTTAATAATGCGGTAGAAGGTTATAACCGTGCAAGCCAAGGTATCGAAAAGGCAAGCGCTGAGATTAGCCGTGCCTCAATTGATCAGCAAGATGATGCCCAATTAGCTCAACAACGCCAATTACAAGCGGCGACTCCAAATGAAGCTGTAACTCCGCCAGTTTCACAACCTGCCCCAATTGATGAGTCGCTTGTTAACTTAAAAGTTGAAGAGTTTAATGCAAAAGCCAATATCAACACGATTCAGACTGCTGATGAAGTGCTCGGCACATTAATAGATATTAAAGTTTAAAAACTTATGAATATCGTCACTCCGTTTCCTTCGATTAATATCAACACGGCGAACGTGCACACCGAAAGTGCTCGCCGTGATAATCAGTTACGTGAAGTGATCCCGCCACCTGCCGCTACCAAGCCGAGTAATGCAGAAAATAAAACCCTGAATGATGGCGACAAAACCAAGCAGCCGGGTTCTGAGGCGGGTACGTATGATGCAAAAGGGCGTCTGGCTGAAGACAAGGTGATTGAAGAACGTAAGCAAGGTGGTGAGCAAGAAGAGCCTGAACAATCAGAGCAAGAACAACAAGAAGCTAAACAAGAGCAGCAAAAAGAGCAAAAGGTTGCCCAGCAAGAGCAGCAAGATGCTGAGCAAATTAAAGAGCTAAAAGCCCGCGATACCGAAGTACGTATTCATGAGCAAGCTCATGCATCAGTGGGGGGGCAATATGCGGGCTCACCAAGCTATGAATATCAACGCGGTCCTGATGGTACGAACTATGCTGTGGGCGGCGAGGTGCAAATTGATGTTGCTGTAATTGAAGGCGACCCAAAAGCCACAATTGAAAAAATGCAGACGGTGCGTGCTGCAGCACTTGCACCACAAGAGCCTTCGAGTGCTGATCGTTCAATTGCCGCAGATGCCACGCAAAAGCTGATGGCAGCGCAAGCTGAGCTCGCCAGTCAATCAGCCGATGGCGATGTTGATTCAGGTAAATCGACCTTCAAAATAAACAGTGAGTATGGTGAAGATAGCGCTACTCAAACTAGCGAAACCAAAACAGCAAAGCGTGACGTTGAAGTAGATGAGCGCGCTGCACGTATTGCTAATTTTTATCAAGCAGCGACCTCGCCAACTAATCAAAATCAGTTCTCTGCTTTTATTTAAGTTTCTAAAATAAAAAACCGCGTAAGTTTACACTTACGCGGTTTTTTTCGACTTATGCCTACAGCCTATTATTTTTTCACTTTTGCATTGGCAAATGCATCAGCAAAGGCATTACCCATGGCAACATTGCCAAATTCGCGTTTTTGTTTAGGTGCACTTTTCGCTTTCGCAGCTGGCTTAGGTTTGCTAGCTGATGCGGCTTTATTGCTGGTATCAACATCATCGTCTAAACGCATGGTAAAGCTAATACGTTTACGGGCAGCATCTACTTCAACTACTTTTACTTTTACAATATCGCCCGCTTTAACCACTTCACGTGGATCAGAGATAAACTTGTTCGTAATAGCAGAAATATGCACTAAACCGTCTTGGTGTACACCCACATCAACAAAGGCACCAAAGTTAGCAACGTTAGACACTACACCTTCTAAAATCATACCCGGTTTTAGGTCATTAATGGTTTCAACACCGGCTTTAAATTCAGCTGTTTTAAACTCAGGGCGCGGGTCGCGGCCCGGTTTATCAAGTTCTTTGATAATGTCGGTAACCGTTGGTAAACCAAACTTTTCGTCTGTGTAGTCGTTCGCAACGAGCTTGTTTAGGATGTCAGAGTTACCAATTAGGCTGTTAACATCTAAGCTGTTCTTCTCGCAGATACGCTTAACAACTGGGTAGGCTTCAGGGTGAACTGACGAGTTATCAAGAGGATCTGAGCCTGTGCTGATACGTAAGAAACCGGCAGCTTGTTCAAAGGCTTTAGGCCCTAAACGTTCAACTTTTTTAAGTTCAGAACGTTTGCTAAATGAGCCATTCGCATCACGGTAGCTAACGATATTTTGTGCTAACGTTTTGTTTAAGCCAGATACGCGAGTAAGTAATGGCACCGACGCCATATTTAAGTCTACACCCACTGAGTTTACACAGTCTTCAACCACAGATGTTAGCGTTTGACCAAGTTGGCTTTGCGATACATCGTGCTGATATTGACCTACACCGATTGATTTAGGCTCAATTTTTACCAGCTCAGCAAGTGGGTCTTGTAAGCGGCGCGCGATAGACACAGCACCACGTAGTGAAACATCAAGGTTAGGGAATTCATTGGCGGCAAACTCAGACGCTGAATAAACAGAAGCGCCCGCTTCACTGACCATAATTTTATTTAGCTTAAGCTCACTGTTCGCTTTAATCAGCTCTGCAACTAACTTGTCAGATTCACGTGAAGCCGTACCATTACCAATAGCGATTAGCTCAACTTTATGTTGGCGGCATAATTGCTCAAGAGTACGAAGTGATTTATCCCAATGATTTTGTGGTGCGTGCGGGAAAATCGTTTGTGTTGTTAACAGCTTGCCTGTGCTATCGACAACGGCAATTTTACAACCAGTACGCAGGCCAGGATCGAGACCTAACGTAGTACGTGGACCTGCAGGAGCGGCCATTAATAAATCTTTTAAGTTTTTAGCAAAAACGTCAATTGCGCCGGTTTCTGCTTTTTCGCGCATTGCACCTAAAAATTCATTCTCAAGGTGAAGGCTTAACTTAATTTTCCATGCCCATTGCACTACGCCCATTAACCAACTACTTGCAGCAGAATTGCTAACATCTAAGCGATAATGATCGGCAATCATTTGTGCACACACTTGCGCCGGATTTTCTGCGCCAGGCTCTGGGTTGATACTAAGTTGTAAGACGCCTTCATTACGCGCACGCAGCATAGCAAGTGCACGGTGTGATGGTACTTTTTTAAGTGGTTCTTGATGCTCAAAGTAGTCGCGGTACTTTACGCCTTCATTTTCTTGACCAGCGATTACAGTACTTTCAATCTGACCATGTTGTGCGATATGACTACGGAATTTAGCAAGTAGTTTGGCGTCTTCTGCAAAACGCTCCATTAAGATAAACTTAGCGCCATCTAACACCGCTTTATTATCTGCAAAGCCTGCATCGGCATTAATGTAGTCACTTGCTTGTTGTTCAGGGTCGAGGCTAGGGTTGTTAAATAGCGCATCGGCAAGCGGCTCAATACCCGCTTCAATGGCAATTTGTCCTTTTGTACGGCGCTTAGGTTTGAAAGGCAAATATAAATCTTCAAGCTCAGTTTTACTGTCAGCGTTATTAATATCAGCACTTAGCTCAGCAGTTAACTTGCCTTGCTCTTCGATAGTATTAAGGATAAAGCCGCGGCGCTCTTCTAATTCACGTAAATACGATAAACGCTGCTCAAGTAAACGTAATTGCGTGTCATCTAAGCCACCAGTTACTTCTTTACGATAACGGGCGATAAAAGGAACTGTGGCACCTTCATCAAGTAATTTGATTGCAGCAACAACTTGTGGTTGCTGGGCACTTAGCTCAGTTGCTAAGCGTGCAGAGATATTGCTCATGCATAACCCTTTTTAAAAATAGAAAATCAGTAAAACTGAAGATTAATTGCCTGAATAATATCACAATAAGAAGGCCTTAAAAGCACTGCTTTTAAGGCCTGCAAAAATAGTCTTACACAACGCGGGTTTTAACGCTTAGTGCGGGTGATCAACCTGCTGTAATACTTCGCTGAAGCCATTAGCAATTGGGTTGATATTAACAGGAATATGTAATTTTTTAGCAATTTCACGGGCTGAAATCAAACCACAAATTTCATGTTCAGCGCTGGTTACTAAAAGGAACATCATACCTTGGTGTTCCATAGTTTGCAGTGCATCGCCAATGCATGCATAGCTAATACTTTGTAAGCTTACACCAGCTAAGCTGCTAAGTGGTGTCATTACATGCTGCAAAGTAACTTCATTGCGATGTAAATTGAGGCGCTGAGCAAGAATCATGATTTTAGAGCTTTGTAAGTCAGCACTTGAAGTAATACCAATAAGCTTTTCGTCATTATCTACGACTAAAATAAAGTCAGAACAACGACTGCTGGTTTGTTTAAGTGCATCGACAATACTCAAATCATGATGTGCTCGCACAGGGTCTTTGCTTGTAAAGCTATTTAATACTTTTAGCGCTGGAGAAGTTAAGTCGAGGGTTGGTTCAACTTCGTTTACAGTATTAGATAAAGCACCATTAGAAATGTCTTGAAGACGTAATTCTTTGAATTTATTCATTTTGATCACCATACATTTTAATAAAACTGAAATAGAAAATTTGAGTTAATTAAAAAGCAGGTGGTCCTCGCTGGTGCGCGCTATAAACAGACACCTTATTACAAGGGGGAACATACGAAACAACAGGTGCATCTTGCAGTGGTTGGGCTACATTAGTGATGAACGCAGGAGTATGTTTATCGAGGTCGGTATCTAAGTTAGCAGGGTCCGCACTATCACACGCAATAAAATGAGCAGTTGGCGTAACACTGTCTGAGTGGCTTTCTATATCACTGGCGTAAGATATCAAACTCACACTAATTAATAGTGCGAATACAATGGCATTACTCATTATGCGTTGTATTGCGTTTGACATACTTACTACCTTCTAAAACTCAAGTAATGATTTATCTTGAGTACCTTTAGTTATAGATCACATTTTTAGACTAAACAATCACTAATTAACGCTTTCTGAATTTTCAGGGAAAATTAGTTTGCATCAGGATAAGTTATCTCGTTGATATACCATTCTTTTGCGCCTTCAGGCGTGATCACCGAAAAATCATCATCTACCTGTTTGCCAAGGAGCGCTCGAGCCATAGGTGCATCAATCGAAATGTAATCTTTGCGCTCGTAAATTTCGTCGGGGCCGACAATGCGAAAACGCTTTGTATCGCCTTGTTCATTCTCAATTTCGACCCAAGCACCAAAAAACACTTTACCTGCTTGTTGCGGGTTGTAGTCAACAATTTTAAGATCTGGCATGCGTTTACGAAGATAGCGTACGCGGCGATCTATCTGTCGTAAAACACGTTTGTTGAATTGATAATCTGCGTTTTCAGAACGGTCGCCCAAGCTTGCTGCCCAAGTCACAATTTTGGTGATTTCAGGGCGCTTTTCATGCCATAGGTAGTCATGTTCTTGTTGTAATTGCTGATACCCTTCTCGGGTTATTAAATTTGTCTTTGCCATTTTATTCAGCCTAAAAAGAAAACCAGCCGCAAGGTATAAAAGTCTTTTACCTTTGTCGAGTGGGATTTTGAAATGTTCAGTAACAATCTAAGCGCGTAATTCGTTTTTTATTCTTAACTTTTTCATTTATATTAATAAGTAACATATTACAAAAAGAATGAAAGTTATGGGACACGAAACGACAAAAGTATTGGTTGTTGATGACGATATGCGCTTACGTAGCTTGCTAGAGCGTTACCTTGTAGAACAAGGCTTTATTGTTCGCTCAGCAGCAAATTCAGAGCAGATGGATCGCTTATTAGAGCGCGAGAACTTCCACTTGATTGTATTAGATTTAATGTTACCAGGTGAAGATGGATTATCAATTTGCCGTCGTTTACGTCAAAAAGAAAATGACATTCCAATTGTAATGCTTACAGCCAAAGGCGATGAAGTTGACCGCATAATCGGTTTAGAGCTTGGTGCTGATGATTACATTCCTAAACCATTCAACCCACGTGAACTGTTGGCGCGTATTAAAGCAATTTTACGTCGTCGTGCTAAAGAAGTACCAGGTGCGCCTGCTGCCGAAGAAAACGAAATTAGCTTTGGTGATTTCACACTAAACCTTGCGACCCGTGAAATGAGCCATGGTGATAAAACAATGTCGTTAACCAGTGGTGAGTTTGCAGTATTAAAAGCGTTAGTGACTCATCCGCGTGAACCGCTTAGTCGCGATAAATTGATGAATTTAGCTCGCGGCCGAGATTACAGTGCGCTTGAGCGCAGTATCGATGTTCAGGTTTCACGCTTACGCCGCATGATCGAAGTGGATGCCGCGAATCCTCGTTATATACAAACAGTATGGGGTTTAGGCTACGTATTTGTGCCAGACGGTGAAAAATAACAGTAATGGGCATGTTTCCACGTAGTGCGTTTGGACAAACGGTATTTTTGGTTGCAGCCCTGCTGTTAATCAATCAAATTGTCTCTTATATTACGGTCAGTTTTTATGTTGTTAAACCAACTATAGAACAAGTAAACCTGATCCTTTCTAAACAGGTGAAAACCGTGTTTATTGAATGGGAAGAAGGGGTTGAGGTAAGCAAAGAAGCTTCTGATAAGTTTTTTGAGATCACCGGCATCGAAGTGATGACCCAGCGCCAAGCGATGAGTCAGGGTTTGGCTGAAACTCGTGAGTACTCCATGTTATCGCGCAGTATGTCGAAAGAGCTCAATGGTTCTGCTCGGGTACGTATTAGCCAAACCGACCCACTTGTTTATTGGGTTGAAGCTCCACAAGCACCGGGTTATTGGGTGCGCGTGCCGCTCACCGGCCTGCAAGAAAACAACCTAAAATTCTTAACCTTTTATTTATCGAGTATTGGCTTTTTAAGTGTGCTCGGTGGGTGGTTGTTTGCCCGCCATCTAAATAGACCTTTAAAAGCACTGCAACAAGCCGCTGTTAAAGTAGGGGTAGGTGACTTTTCTACCAAATTAGAAGAACAAGGTTCTACAGAAGTCATTGAAGTAACCCGTGCGTTTAACCAAATGTCGCGTGGTATTGCAGCTCTTGAGAACGACCGTCGGTTATTAATGGCAGGTGTTTCTCATGACTTGCGCACGCCGCTTACACGAATTCGCCTTGCCACCGAAATGATGTCGGACGATGAAGATTACCTGCGTGAAGGGATCATTCATGATATTGAAGACATGAATGCCATTATCGACCAATTCATTGAATATTTACGCCACCACAAACGTGAAGAACTTGAGCTAGAAGATTTAAACGCGATTGTGTCAGAAGTTGTCGAAGCTGAACAAAAACATCACCGCACTATTACCTTTAAAGAGAATCCGAGCTTAAGTGAAGTGCCAGTGAGTATGGTGGCAATAAAGCGTGTTGTTACTAATATGATTGAAAACGCAATTCGCTATTCAGATGGTGATATAGAGGTTGAAACCCGCGTGAGCAGTAATAAAAAGTTTGCCATAGTTGTGGTTAACGATCACGGTCCGGGGATCCCAGAAAGCGAACTTGAAACTGTATTTGAACCGTTTAAACAAGGTGATGCCGCTCGCGGTAGCGAAGGCAGTGGCTTAGGCCTTGCAATTATTAAACGTATTGTCGATATGCACGGCGGCCGAGTACAACTACTTAATCGTCCAGAAGGTGGCCTCAGTGCGCAAATCTATTTGCCGTTTTAAAAGTATTTAGCTGTAAGCCTTAAGCTATAAGTTTCAAGCAGCCCGAGTGGGCTGCTTTTTTATGGCAATAAAAAAGCGCGACATCAAATGCCGCGCTCTTTTTACTTGAAGCTTAAACTAACAGCTTTTAGCTTAGATTGCTTTAAAACGAATTGCTGTGCCGCCGCTGGTGGCAAGCTTTAACGTTAGCTTATCATCAGCAGTCACTATGCGTTTTTCTACTTTTAAGTCGTAAGGGTTATTTACCCATTCAGCTTTGTCACCGTCGCGGTAGATTTGCGCTTCAAACTTTTTACCTTTATCTAAGAAGTCTAACTTCACTTCTAGAGTGCGGGCTTTTTCGTCTGTAACAGCACCTAGATACCAGTCGTTACCTGAGTATTGATCACGCTTGCGTTCTTTACGTGCAAATACAACGAAATCGCCAACTTCACCTTGTAGTGCAATACTTTGTTGCCAATCAGTTGGTACATCCTGAATAAACTGGAATGCATCTGGCTTCGCTAAATAATTACGTGGTAAATCTGCCGCCATTTGAATTGGGCTGTACATTACAACGTATAGCGCTAATTGCTTCGCTAGGGTTGTTTGTGGGCGGTTGGTATTAGCACCTAAACCGTTAAAGCCCATATCAAAAATACCTGGCGTAAAGTCCATTGGGCCTGCAAGCATACGCGTGAAAGCTAGCATTGGAATATGCTCTGGTGGGTTCGGTGGTGTACCCCATGCGTTAAACTCTTGACCACGAGCACCTTCACGAGCAATCCAGTTCGGGTATGTACGACGTAGGCCGGTATCTTTCACAGGCTCATGCGTGTTGATACTAATTTTATGTTTTGCAGCAAGTTTTACGTTGTGTAGGTATTCATTAACCATGAACTGACCATCGTGCCACTCTTTGCGTACAATACCATTTTCATCGATACGCTTGATGTTACCACCGTCGGCGACATAGCCTGTTTTAACTTGGCTTACATTTGATTTTTCGTATAACGCAAATGCATCTTCCATTTGGTTACGGTAGTTAGTCACGTTACCCGACGTTTCGTGGTGACCGATTAATTGTACGCCTTTTTCTTTGCCGTAACGTGTCAGCTCTTCAATATCAAAGTCGTCATAAGGTTGTGTAAAGCTAAAAACGTCACCGTTATAGAACCAGTCGCCATCCCAGCCAATATTCCAGCCTTCGACTAGCACGCCATCGAAGCCATATTTAGCAGCGAAGTCCATGTAATATTTCGTGTTTGCAGTGGTTGCACCATGAATTTTACCGCTACCCCAAGTATTTTCATTGATGTGCATACCCCACCAAATACCTACGTATTTACCCGGTTTAACCCAAGATACATCACCCAGCTTATTTGGCTCATTTAGGTTTAAGATGATATCTGAGTTGATTAAATCAACGGCTTCATCACCAATTTGAATTGTACGCCAAGGAGTATTAAATGCGCCGTGCTTTTTAACCGCTACACCGTCTGACCAAGGTGTTAAATCGGCTTGGAAGGTACCATCACGACGTTGATTTAACACCATGCCTGCATAATCAACAAGGGCAGCTTCGTGAATACTAATATGCACACCCTCTTTATTTTTTATAGTAAATGGTGTGTGCACAAGTGCTGCTTTATGAAGTGGGGTGGTGTTATAAACATATTCATAACGGTTCCAACCACGAGCGGGGATCCACCAAGCTGTTGCATCTGATGAGTCTGTAATTGCAAATTCTGTAAGCTCTTTAGTGATTTCTACATCATCATAGCCAGCTTGTTTTGGTAATTCGTATCGAAAACCTACACCATCATTAAAAGCGCGAAAACGTACCGTAAACGTGCCACCTTGTGGTTGTGGTTTTTTAAAAGTAACAGCGACTTCGTTATGGTTATCAACCACAGTTTGGCGTTCACCCCAAGGTTGCTCCCAGCTGCTTTTTACCGAATCAGTGGTTTGGCTGCTAATTTTATAACCTTCACTCATTGCTGGTTGTTGTTTAAAAACAAGGCCTAACGAAGAGTTCGCAATGACTTGTTTACCTGCAAAGCTGATTTCGTAGCTAGGTGTGTGTTGCTCATCTGAGATAGTTACTTTGATCTGCCCATCAGGTGAACTGACGGTTGTGGTTTGTGCTAGGCAAGTACCTGAAAAGGCTGCTAACATTAAGGCAGTTAATCGCATTGTTGTTCCTTGGCGGCTTATGGTTATGGATTGTTGTCACGTATTCACATACATCCTTAAAGCATAAAGTGACTTGCCGGTTAATACGAGAGATCTGCATACGTATTCAACAAAGTGAACGCGGCGATATCCAGCCTAGCACTGAAAAAGGTTTAGCAAAATGACAAGAATAACCCTGTTGCTATTATTGTTTAGTCAAAGTTTATTGGCACAGCAAATACAGATAGTTGATAAGCAGAATCAGCCAGTTAAGAATGCCGTGGTTTGGCTCAAAGGTTCAAAACAGCTTGCTGTTGCTGAGAGTCACTACACCATGAGCCAAAAAGAACGTGCCTTTGTGCCTCATGTGCTGGCAGTGCCACAAGGGGCAAATGTTGAATTTCCTAACCTTGATTCAATCATGCACCACGTTTATTCATTTTCTAAAACAAAGCAATTTGAGTTAAAGCTTTACCACGATAAACCCGAAAAACCGATTAACTTTGCACAATCGGGGGTTGTTGAGCTTGGCTGTAACATTCATGACTGGATGCTGGGTTACATTGTGGTCGTCGATGGTGGGATCTATGGGCAAACAGATGATCAAGGTATGGTTGAATTAAGCTTACCTGAAAGTAAGTTTACTCTGGCTGTTTGGCATGACCGCTTTAATGATATCAGTACACCAGAAACTATCGAGATAACGAACAATGCAAAGTCGTTGAGCTATCAGTTAAAGCAAAACTTATTACCAAAATTAGAACTAAGCAGTGACGAGTTTGATGATTATGAATAAATGGCAAGCCTTGCTATTGGCGAGTGTTTTTGGGTTGCCTGCAGTGGTATATGCTGAGCATGATGGTCTGGTAACTGTTTCGGCTGTGCGTGGTGACCAACTAGCGAGCTATCAGCGTAAAGGAATTGGCTTATACCGTTATGACCAAGAGCATGATGGTGTTGTGATATCCCAAGCTATGCTGAGTAGTCGTTTTGAGTTAAATAGCGATTGGTCTGCGCACACAGTACTTAACGCTCATCCTGATCCAGAACTAACAGTTGGTTTAACTCAGGCTTATTTGCAATATCAGCCTCTTACAGCTAGTCGTTATAAATGGACAGTGAAAGGAGGTGGCTTTTATCCCAAAATGTCGCTTGAGAACCCGCAAAATGGCTGGATGTCACCTTATAACTACACTAATTCTGCGATTAATACTTGGATTGGCGAAGAAGTGCGGGCCTTTGGTTTAGAGGCAAACATTAAGCGCCCAGGTAGGCAATTTAGAAGTAATCATAGTTTTGAAGGCTTTGCTGCGGTTTTTAAAGGCAACGATCCTGCTGGGACGTTGCTGTCATGGCGTGGCTTTGCTATGCATGACAGGCAGACTACGTTCAATGAACAAATTGATTTTGCTGTTCCACGTTCATTTGAATGGTCGCAGCTAGATAAGCAAGCCGAGCACGTGCAGCCTTTCGAAGAAGTAGATGGGCGTTTTGGCTATTACGTTGGCGCTCATTGGGATTATCAAAAAAAATCACAATTACGTGTCTATTATTATGACAACAATGGCGATCCAGGTGCTTTGAATACCCGTACTGGTCAATATGCGTGGGATACACGCTTTTTAAGCGCGGCATGGTTGTATAAGTTTAATAAGCAAACACGCATTATTGTACAGCTTCTTGATGGTAAAACTGCGATGGGCACAAATCGTGGGGTAGACAATGATTTTTATAGCCATTTTGTTTTATTAAGCCACAAGTTAGACCAGCATCGTCTCACAATTAGGTATGATTATTTCAAGGTTAGCGATCATGATGATTGGCAATTTGATCCTAACCAAAGTCGTGGAGAAGCTTTAACCGCAAGTTGGCGTTATCAACTGTCAACCAAGTGGCAAGTAGGTGCTGAATATTCAGTGCTGAGCAGTGACGCTCAAAACAGACCCGGTATGGGATTTAATGAGCATAACTCGCAGCAGCAATTTCAGCTTTCAGCGAGTTGGCACTTTTAATTTCATACAGTTTTATATTTTTCAGCTAAGATTCAATAAGCATGCTGGTTTCGATTTTTAATTAGGAAAATGTATGACTTTACAAAGCATTCGCGTTAAAAGTTCCCTACCGATTATTTTGTTAGGCATTGCCATTCTTATTCTAATTGCAGGCTACACTTATCTTATCAGTTTGCAAAAACAAGCTGTTGACGCGCAATCAGAACGATTTTTGAATGCGATTTCGGTCGTTGTTAATGCTGATAGAGATATTTACCAAGCAAAGGTTGCCGAGCTTACTCTTGTTACAAGCAGTAACACAGATAAAACTTATCTAAATGAACATCAAGAAAATGCCGAGCAAGTTAAAGAGCGCTTTGGGCAATACTTGTCTTACATGTCACCTTACACCGAGGTAGTCGACCGGTTTCGTCATTTTGATAGCGCATTTGATTCATGGTATTCGGCATCAAAAAACTTTATTAATGACCCACAAAACAGTGAAAAAAAGCAGATTGCTGAACAAACATTTTCAGCACTGAGGGATATTTTAGATAAAGCAGGCGAAGCAGCAGATAAAACATCAAAATCTGAAACTGAGAAGTTAATGGATGGTGTTATCAGCTTTAAAGTTAAACTAATGATAATGATCGCTATCGTTTTACTTGTCGCTGGTTGGTTTAGCTATTATGTACCTCGACAACTCACGAAGCAGATTAACTTTGTGACAGAGCGAATTAATGAGATTGCGTCGGGAGATGGTGATTTAACAGGCCGTATCAATGTAAAAACACAAGACGAGTTTGCAGAACTTGCGACGGCTTTTAACGGGTTTTTAGATAACCTACAACAACTTATCAAAGACATACTTGGACAGGCTAAAGAGCTGCATAATTTAGGTCGTGACCTTGATAATTTTGCTAATCAGAACCATCAAATAAATCAAAAGCTTAGCCAAGCATCTGAATCAATAGTTAGTGCAGTACATGAAATGAGCGTTGCAAGTCGTGAGGTTGCAGGTGTGGCACAAAACTCATCCCATGAAGCTGACAACTCACAGCAACTGGCTAAACAAGGCTTGGCTGCGGTTGATAACTCGAGTCGAAAAATTGTTGCCTTGTCAGATAATATGGAACATGCCAGCCAACGTTCCACTGAACTGCAACAAAGCTCAGACAACATTGCTAAAGTGCTTGAAGTTATTCGCGCTATAGCTGAGCAAACTAACTTACTTGCACTCAATGCTGCAATTGAAGCTGCGCGAGCTGGTGAGCAAGGGCGAGGTTTTGCGGTGGTTGCAGATGAGGTTCGCACCCTAGCAACTCGGACCCAAGAAAGCACTAATGATATTCAAACTATGGTTGAGCAATTTGCAGCCAGTGTTGAGCAATCCTTACAGGCGATTAATAGTGGTAAGCGTTTTGCTGATGAAGCAGTAGAGTCGTTTACCCAAACTAACGATATACTTAACTCGATGCAAGAATCATCGGTCAAAGTAAATGATATGGCGATGCAAACAGCACAAGCAACTGAAGAGCAAACTGCTGTGGCAGATGAAATTAGTCAAAACCTGTCTGATCTAAACGATCAAACCCAACATGGAGGCGGGTTAGCGAGTTCAACACAAGAGGTCGCTAACCGTATGAATCAGCTTACTGACGAACTGAATCAGCTAGTTAATAGATTTAAGGTTTAATACAACAAAAAAGGGCTCAATGAGCCCTTTTTTCATTTAGTCAAAACGCTTACTTTTTCTCGAAAGCACGTTTCATATAATTAGGTGTGGCTAATGCACCGTGGTGAATACCTGCATTATAGTATTCAGTGCTTTGCGCAAGTTTATTGGCATCATCTTCACGAAAACCAGCGAACGCTTCTGACTTACGAGCAAGCGTTACAGACCATAAACCACTTGGATAAATTGGTTGTGGGAAAGGCAGCGTTTGTAAGTCAACAAAGCCCACTTCAGTCATTGCATCACGCATTTCAACTAAAAGTGGCATGTGCATAAGTGGCGATTCACTTTGTTGAATTAAGATGCCACCCGGGCGAAGTGCAGTTAAACAGCTGGTATAGAAAGCGTGGTTAAATAAACCTTCGCCTGGGCCAACTGGATCTGTACCATCAACAATTACTACATCGATTGATTCTGGGGCTGCTTCGCGCATGTACTTGATGCCGTCATCAAACATCACTGTAGCACGCGGATCTTGATTTGATTCACACAGCTCAGGGAAGTATTTAAGTGACATTTGTGTCACGACTTCGTCGATATCAATTTGCGTTACGTTTTCAACACTTGGGTGTTTTAATACTTCGCGTAAAGTACCGCAGTCACCACCACCAATGATCACAACATTTTTTGGATTTGGGTGTGCAAGCAATGCCGGATGGCTGATCATCTCGTGGTAAAAAAAGTTTTCACGGCTACTTACCATAGTGCAACCGTCAATAATCATCAGATTACCGAAGTCAGTTGTTTCGTACATTTCTACTTTTTGAAATGGCGATTGCTGTTCATCAAGCTTTTTAGTAATGCGTAATGAAAAGGCACTACCATCACGGTCACTAATTTCAGTGAACCAGTTATTTTGATCTAAATTAGCCATCTTGCTTATACACTTTTGGTTAATGGTAAAAAAGGGGTGCAATTCTGCCAGTGCTTGGCTAATTGCTCAATCAAATTTTAATCAGTATAGCGAATATTTTTTATCACTTTGGCATACAGCGCAATTTTTGTTAGCGTGGTCAGCCCTAGCGTATTAAAATGTGCGTTTATATTTAATGAATTTACAGAAGACATTGCCATGACTTGGGGTTTAGATAAAGCACGCGAAACATACAATGTTGCTCACTGGAGTGACGGTTACTTTGACATTAACGCACAAGGTGAGCTGGTGGCTTACCCTGATGGCGATCAAACTAAAGCCGCGGTGTCTTTATCTGAACTGACTGAGCAATTTAAAAAGCAAGGTCTTACCCTACCTGTTTTAGTGCGTTTTACCGATATCTTACAAAATCGCGTTGAAACGCTGACTAGCGCATTTACCAAAGCACGAAATGCCCGTGAATACCAAGGTAGTTATACCTGTGTTTATCCAATTAAAGTTAATCAACAGCGTTCTGTGGTCAGTAAACTACTTGCTCACCCAAGTGGTTTAGTGGGCCTTGAAGCCGGCTCAAAACCTGAGCTGATGGCTATTTTAGGTGTAGCACAAGAGCCAATTACCATCGTTTGTAATGGTTATAAAGACAGTGAGTTTTTACGCTTAGCCTGTATTGGCCAAGGCATGGGTCATAAGGTTCATATTGTTGTAGAAAAACTTTCTGAGCTAACTACTCTATTGGCAGAAATTGATGACCTAGGCATCGATCCATCAATTGGGATTCGTATTCGCTTAAACTCGGTTGGTAAGGGGAAATGGCAGAATACCGGTGGCGAGAAAGGTAAGTTTGGTTTAACAGCAGGGCAAGTGCTATCTGCGGTTGAGCTGCTTAAATCGCGCAATAAACTTCATTTAATGCAACTAGTGCATTTCCACATCGGCTCGCAAATTGCCAATATCCGCGATATTCATCGCGCACTGCGTGAATGTGCTCGTCACTTTGCAGAGTTAACACAGTTAGGCGTACCACTTAATACCGTGGATGTCGGTGGCGGTTTAGGTGTTGATTACGAAGGCTCTGGGTCACGTAGTTCGTGTTCAATGAACTACAGTGTTGAAGAATATGCGCGTAATGTAGTTAATGCGTTTGCTGAAGTGTGTCAGCAACATGACCTTAAACACCCTGCCATTATTACCGAGTCAGGCCGTGCGTTAACAGCGCACCACGCGGTATTAATTACAGATGTTATTGATGTTGAGCGTGCGCCAAACCATGCAAATCCAACGGCGCCAGAGGCAGGCAGTGTATTGGTACTAGATGAAATGTGGCAGTGTTTACAGCGTTTAACACCGCGTATGGCGTTGGAAATTTATCATGATGCAATGCATCTATTCAGTGAAGCCCATGACCAATATGTGCATGGCCTACTCACTATGCTTGAGTGGGCGAAGCTCGAGCAGTTGTATTTCACAATTTTACATCGTGTTCGTGCATCACTTAGTGAGAATGCCCGTTCACATCGAGAAGTGTTAGACGATTTAAACGAGAAACTTGCCGATAAGCTCTTCGTTAACTTCTCATTATTTCAGTCACTCCCCGATGTCTGGGGGATTGGGCAGTTATTCCCTGTCATGCCAGTTGAAAACTTGCATCAGCCATTAACACAGCGCGCCATTATTCAAGACATTACCTGTGACTCAGATGGGCAAATTCGTGATTATGTCGAAGGCACAGGCATAGAGAGCAGCTTACCTATTCCTGAGTACAAGCAAGGTCAGCAATACCATATTGCAATGTTTTTAGTGGGTGCGTATCAAGAGATTTTAGGTGATTTACATAACCTGTTCGGCGATACAGATTCAGTGCATGTTGAGCTTACAGAAGCAGGCTATCAACTGACTAATGCCATTAAAGGTGACAGTGTTAAGGACGTATTAAAGTTTGTTGATTATGATAGCGAGATTCTTGCTGAAAACTTTGCAAAACGGGTCAACTCACTGGCAATTGATGAGCAATCTAAGGCACAATATTTATCAGAACTAAATGCAGGCCTTGCTGGCTATACGTATTTTGAAGATTAAGCGTTAAAGGAATAAGTAGTAATGTCGATGATCCGTTGTGTGTTCAGTTTTTTATTTTACACCCTCAATACCCTTTTTTGGTTTGTGCCTATTTTTATTTGTGGCCTCATAAAGCTTATTCCAATCAAGCCATTGCAAAAATTAATGAGTTGGATTGCTAAGCAATGCGCCACTATGTGGGTGAGTTGCAACAGCATCAACCAAAACATATTTGCTTCATATAATCTGAACGTGACAGGTCTTGAGCAGTTAAAAGCGAAAGACTGGTACTTGGTGATCGCGAATCATCAAAGCTGGGTCGATATCGTTGTTATGCAACGTCTGTTTAATCGCCGTATTCCGTTTTTAAACTTTTTCTTGAAAAAAGAGCTGATATACGTTCCTTTCTTGGGTCTTGCATGGTGGGCGTTGGATTTCCCATTCATGACTCGTACGAGTAAAGCCCAGTTAAAGAAAAACCCTAAATTGCGTGGCAAAGACTTAGAAACCACGCGCAAAGCCTGTGAAAAGTTTAAAGAAATGCCAGTGAGTATTGTTAACTTTGTTGAAGGTACGCGTTTTACTGAGCAAAAGCATTCTCGCCAAAATAGTCCTTTTGAGCACCTATTAAAGCCGAAAGCGGGCGGGGTTGCGTTTGTTATGCAAGCAATGGGTGAACAAATTTCCAAAGTAGTGAATGTAACCATTCATTACCCTGGTGGTATTCCTAGCTTTGTGGACTTTGCTAGTGGTCGAGTAAAGCAAGTCGATGTGCGAGTAGAAGTGATGGAAGTGAGTCCAAATTTGATTGGGGATTATACGGGCGATGCAGAGTTTAGAGTAAATTTTCAAGCTGAGCTAAATCGAATTTGGGAAGAAAAAAATCAACAGTTAGCCGAATTAGAAGCTAAAACGCAGTAGTATTGCTAACGCAGTCGAGAGCACACATATGTTAAAGAAATTTTTACCAAATTGGTTAACAGGCGTTCTAGTTAGTATTGTCTTGTTTGCTAATGTGATTATTTGGGGCACGCTGGTGCTGCTGTTTGGTGTGCTTAAGTTGCTACTGCCATTTAAGGTGGTTAGCGATATTCTTCATTTAGCTTATCGCGGTTGGTGTAAAGGTAACCGCTTAGCCTTGTGGTTAGGTTGCCCAACAATTGAAATTGATATTAAAGGTAAAGTTACTACAGATGGTTGGTACTTACTTATCTCTAATCATATGAGCTGGCTAGATATTGTTGTTCTGAGTGCAATCGATGTTTTACCCGCGCCAAAGTTTTTCTTAAAAGATGAGCTGAAGTATGTGCCATTCATTGGCACTGGCGCATGGGCTATGGGTATGCCTTTTATGAAGCGGGTGAGCAAAGCGCAACTGGCAAAAAATCCTAAGTTGAAAGGGCTCGATGTTGAACGCACCAAACGTAGCTGCCGTGATTTTCGTAATCACCCAACAACAATCATTAACTTTGTTGAAGGCACGCGTTTTACAAGTCAAAAACACAGTAAGCAAAATAGTCCGTTTACTTACCTTTTAAAGCCCAAAGCAGGCGGTATAGCATTTGCTCTTGAGGTGTTAGGTGAGCAATTTGATGCATTATTAAATACCTCGATTATTTATCAGGGGGAGGGCGACCATATTTGCCGTAATCTTATGCGTGGCCGTTTAAACGTGATTAAAGTTGAAGTGCAAGTGCAAGCAATTAGCGCAGAGATGATTGGTGATTATCAGCATGACCGTGCATTTAGAACGGCTTTCCAACAACATATTAATGAGTTGTGGTTACAAAAAGATGCTCAGCTACTAACTTATCACCAAGCTCAGCAAGCTGAGTACCTTGCTACCATCAATAAGGAGATTGAAGCGCCATGAAGCAAACTCACCTACAAGAGTTGGTGATGCCTTGGTTTGAATCAATGCCAGACGCGGCGCTAATAAGTGCATTAACCGCTACAGCTATCGGTGTTGGCTCATTACTAATAATTTACATGTTTACCCGTCGCTTATTACTGCCGGGTATTCAAAAGGTTGTTACACGCCTGTCTCCTGAGCGTATTGGTGCGCTCACACCTATGCTCAATAAGTTAAACCGTCGTTTTGCAGGGATATTGTGCTGTGTACTTTATTTAGCGACCTTCGATTATGTTTATCCAGTTCATGATGTCGCTGCATTAGTACTTAAAACGGTGGGTCAAATTGCACTGATCATTTACGGTGGCTTCATTTTAAGTAGTGTGGTGAGCATTGCTGGTGGTATTTATAACCAGCTTGATTTTGCGCGCGATATTCCGATTCAGGGCTTGATCCAAGTTGTAAAACTTATCACCTTTATGGTTTGCGCCATTCTCATTGTGAGCATTTTGCTAGAGAAGTCGCCAACTTATATTTTGTCTGGCTTTGGTGCGATAGCGGCGGTGACCTTACTCGTATTTAAAGATACCATTTTGGGTTTTGTCGCCAGTATTCAAATTGCGGCAAATCGACTAGTAACTTACGGTGATTGGATCCAAGTGGATAGCTATGGCGCAGACGGTGAAGTTATCGACCTTGGTTTAAATACAGTAAAAGTGCGTAACTGGGATAACACGATTACAACCATTCCAACTTACATGTTAGTTGCAGGGTCATTTAAAAACTGGCGTGGTATGCAAGAGTCAGGTGGTCGTCGTATCAAGCGTTCTTTAAACATTGATATGAATAGTATTCGTTTGGTGGATGATGCTTTTCGAGAGCAAATTGATGATGCAATTCCTTTGCATGACTACATACGAGTAGCAAATTTACCTAACCCAGTAACAAATCTTGGCTTATTTAGACGTTATGCTGAAGGTTACTTAAAGCAACATGAAAAAATTAATCGTGATTTAACTTTAATGGTGCGAGAGCTGCAACCAATAAATCATGGTTTACCTATTGAGTTTTATTGCTTTAGTGAGGATAAGCGCTGGATTTCATACGAGCACTTGCAAGCAGAGATCATGGATCATCTACTTGCTGTACTGCCTATTTTTGGGCTTAGACCTTATCAAAGTGTTACGGGTCAGTTGAGCACAAGCGAAGCCCAAACTGGCTTAAAGCCTAGTATCAAGGTAGCTAATCCTCCACGTGAGAAAGCTTAAAGCTGACCAATCAATAAGCTAATCGTAATAAAGCCTAACAAAAGCCACCAAATAGGTGGCTTTGCCATTCTTAGCCATGTAAATGCTGCAATGACTAAAGCTACTTGCCATAGATTTTGCACTGCCGATTGCCAAATCGGTGAATAAAGAGCAGCGGCTAAAAACCCCACTACAGCGGCATTTAGCGCTGCGATACTGCCTGCAAAGCGTGGCTTATCTGCTAACTGTAACCAGCTTTTCATAAAGGCTAACATCAACAAAAAACCCGGTAAGAAAATCAGGATGGTCGCGACAATAGCACCTACAAGTGGAATGCTTGGTGTAACTTGTGCTCCCAAATAAGTAGCGATAGTAAACATCGGTCCAGGTATGGCTTGGGCACTGGCATAAGCCGATAAAAACTGCTCAGTTTCAAGGCTCGGTACACCAGCTTGTAAAATAGGTAACACAACGTGACCGCCACCAAAGACCATAGCGCCAGTTTGATAAAATGGGGCAAACAAAGAAAGCCATTCACCGAAAGGTAAAAAACTAATTAATAACAAGATGGCAAATAAGCCAAGTGGTAACCAAGCAATTTTCACTGATTTTTGCTCTTGGCTTTCAGGTAATTTAAGTTGTGGATAGCACCAACCTATAGCCGCTGCTGCAATAAGTACTAAAATTTGGCTCGATAATTGTGAGAAAATAATCAATACAACAGTACTTAGCACTGCTATAAGTTTATGTAAGTGGTTTTTGCAAAAGCTCATTGCCATGCTATAGGTTGCATCGGCAACAATCACTACTGCAAAGAGTTTTAGCCCAGCAATTACTGCAAAGTATATATCACCAAATTGATGAGCGCTTAGAGCCAGAAAAAACATGATTAAAAATGAGGGTAGGGTAAACCCAATAAAAGCGCACAGGCCACCCAATACCCCTCCTTTTTCAACCCCCATCGCAAAGCTAACTTGACTCGAACCTGGGCCCGGTAATGCTTGGCTAAGACTAATCAGTTGGGCATAGCGTTCAGCAGAAAGCCATTTTAAATTATCAACAAAGTGGCGTTTGAAGTAACCAAGGTGTGCTGCAGGGCCACCAAAGCTCATACAGCCTAATAAAAAGAATTGCTTAAATATGATGAATAACATTGATTTGCCATCAGTAATTTTTTTTCAATTATGACAAAATTGTATGACATTTTTGTGGTTTTTATGACACAAGGCCGTCTACAATATACAGAACCAGTGAACGTAGTCATGAGTATCACTATGAAACACTACATTGCAAGTTTGTTGTTATTTTTTTTCAGTGGCTTAGTATCTGCGAACTCTTACGAGAAAGTGTTGGTGGCTGTTGATCATGCGCCCCCTTATGGCATGATTTCTGATGATGGTAAAGTGAGTGGCGCAATTGTTGATATTATGCGTGAAATGCAACCTAGCTTACCAATTAAGTTTGAGTATGTTGCTTGCCCATTTTCTCGTTGTTTAAAGATGCTTGAGCAAAATGAGCTGGATGTGATGGGCGGCCTTATTCGCACAGAAGCGCGCGAACAAAAAATGCAGTTTCTTACCCCGCCGTATATGATGCTGTCGTCTTCTTTCGTGTTTTATGCAAAAGCTGATAGCGAGCTTAAAATAAACAATTACCAAGACCTAGTCGGTAAGCGCATTGCGATAATGCGAGGTGCTGCGCATTTTCCCCGCTTCGACACTGATAAAACCCTCACTAAAATCGAGGCTTTAAGCGAACATAATGCTTTTGAGATGTTATTAAAAAATCGTGTTGATTTAGTGATTGCTGTTGAAGAGACTGCAGATCATGCCTCCGTTTTTTTGCAGCGACCTTCACAAGAAATTGTAAAAATGCCTTATCGCTATAAAGATGTTATTTATGGTCACATTGCCCTAAGTAAACAGTTTGCAAGCTCGAGTTTAGCCGAAAAAATTCAAGAGCGCCTCAATACCTTAGTCCTCAATGGCCGTTTAACAGAATTGGTCAAAAGTTATAACTTACCTCCGGTTACTGCTGTAGCAATCGATAAGTAACCCATTCTTCATAGTTTGTTCATAGACGTTCATTCATAATTGTTAACAATTCAATTTGAATAATTGCCATGGAGAGACACATGACTTTTACAAAATCAGTTTTAACAGTGGGCGTATTAGCCGTTTTATTGACAGGTTGTGAGACAACGAATACAGGTAAAGGCGCTGCGATTGGTGCTGCTACAGGTGCCGTTCTAGGTAAAGCAACTGGCGACCACGATGATAAACGTATCTTCATTGGTGCGGCTATTGGTGCATTAGCAGGTGCAGCCGTTGGCGATTATATGGATAAGCAAGAAGAAGCATTTCGCGATGAGCTAGCAGGCTCAGGTGTTGAAGTGGTTCGTGAAGGCGACAATATTCGTCTAGTCATGCCATCAAATATTACTTTTGCAACTGACCAATCTTATATTTCGTCGGGCTTTCATAGCACCTTAGATGCGATTGCTAAGGTGATGAATAAATACGAAAAAACCTACTTAAGCGTAGAAGGTCATACCGACAGCACAGGTAAAGATAGCTACAATATGACGTTATCTCAACAACGTGCGCAAAGCGTAAAAGATTACTTAGTGAATCATCAGATTATGTCTGCGCGTATCAGCACACGAGGCTATGGTGAAACACGCCCTGTGGCAAGCAATGACTCAGCAAATGGCCGAGCTTTAAACCGCCGCGTAGAAATTCAGATCGTACCGAATACACAAGGTTAGATTTTATATCTAGATTTGTGGTCAGGTTTGATATGCCCTTTCAAACCTGACATTTCCCTTCTTAATCTCGATTAAACTGTAATTCGCACAATTGTTTATACAATGGGTTAGTCTCAAACAATTGCTGATGCGTACCCGTTGCAATAATTTCTCCTTTATCCATCACGACAATCACATCGGCGTGTTTAACCGTTGCCAAACGATGGGCAATGATCAGTGTTGTTCTGTCTTTCATTAGATGCTCAAGGGCAGCTTGTACATGAAACTCACTTTGTGCGTCGAGTGCACTGGTTGCTTCATCAAGCAATAAAATTGCAGGGTCTTTTAATATTGCGCGGGCCAGAACTATGCGTTGTTTTTGCCCACCTGAAAGCCTAACACCTTGCTCCCCTAAAAAGCTGTGGTAACCATCTGGCAGTTGACTAATAAACTCATCGGCATGGGCATATTTGGCCGCCGCATATACTTGCTCGTCGCTGGCGCTTGGGTTGCCATAACGTATGTTATGCATTACGTCTGAGCTAAATAAAATTGGGTTTTGTGCCACCATCCCCATTTGCTGGCGTAAGCAATCAAGAGAGAGTGCTTTTATGTTTATTCCTGCCAGCGAAATACTCCCTGAGCTTGGGTCGTAAAAGCGCTGCAGTAACTCAAACAACGTTGTTTTACCAGCCCCCGATGGGCCAACGATAGCAAGAGTTTGACCTTGTTTTACTTGTAAATTCAGCGTATTTAAAGCGGCTTTATCTGGCCTTGAAGGGTAATGAAAAGATACCTCATTAAACTCGATAGCAGGGTGATTAAGTTTGTTTGCTTCAAGTTGTGCATCATGATTTGTATCTGGACTTTTGATCATGCTTTCAACGGCAAGTAGCTCTAAGAGCCGTGCTGCTGCACCTGCGGCTCTTTGCAGCTCACCATACACTTCGGCAACGGTTGCTACAGACATCGCCACCATAATCGCATAGAACACGAAAGCACCTAGCTCACCACCTGTCATAGTGCCAGCTAATACGTCACTGCCACCAACCCAAAGCATCACGCTAATAGCACTAAAGGTCAGAAATATCACCGCTGCAATCAAAAACGAGCGCTGTTTGATTCGGCTCTTCGCTACTTGAAACGCCTTGTTGGTCTCTTCGCTAAATGCTGCTTTTTCACGTTCTTCATGGCTATAACTTTGCACTACTTTAATATTTTGAATGATCTCACCAGCATAGGTGCTGATATCGGCAATGGCATCTTGGCTTGAGCTTGCCAGTTTTCTTACTTTTCGGCCAAAAATCATCATCGGCACTAATACTACTGGTACGCAGGCAACAACGACAAGAGTCAGCTTTAGGTTGGTAATAAGTAGCATAGCCAAGCCACCAATCAGCATTAAACTACTACGTAGTGCCATTGAAAAAGAGGAACCAATGATAGATTGCAATAAGGTGGTGTCGGTGGTCAGGCGCGACATCAGCTCGCCACTACGGTTTTCTTCAAAGTAGCTCGGGTGTAATGTAACGATGCGATCAAACACGGCTTTACGGATATCGTTACTGACTCGCTCACCAATCCACGACATTAAATAAAAGCGACAAAAAGTACCTACAGCTAATAAGCTTATTAAACCAATCAACACCATTACTGCTTGTTGAAGCTGAGCTTGTGAGCCTGCAATAAAGCCATGGTCGATAACAAATTTAACGCCTTGTCCGAGTGATAAGTTAACACCGGCCGTAAGCAGCAAGGCGCCAAGGGCTGCAAACACCACCCATTTATAGGGTTTAATAAAAGCTAAAATCGGTAACAGGCTACTAAATGCGGCCTTTTCTTTATTGGTAGACATGCTAGATTCTTGTTGATGAATAGGGTATAGATATGGTTATCAATGCTCTAAAAATCAACAGTTATTAAGGGATTAGTATGGAATCTACAACGATCAGTGGTCAATTCACCGTAAAGTTAAACCCAATTGGCGGCTATGCCACAGGGCAAGATGGCGTAAATTTGGGACGCATGTCGATTGATAAACAGTTTTCAGGTCCATTAGAAGCAACAAGCCAAGGCGAAATGCTCAGTGCCATGACTGCAACTCAGGGCAGTGCAGGTTATGTAGCGATAGAGCAAGTTGTTGGTAGCTTAGAAGGTAAGCAAGGCAGTTTTGTGCTGCAACATTTTGGCACCATGGATAAAGGGGCTGACCGATTGATTTTAGAAGTGGTACCAGACTCAGGCGCAGGTGAACTTGAAGGTATTTCTGGTAAAATGGCAATTCGAATTGAATCGGGTATTCATCATTATGACTTTGAATACCAACTGACGGACTAACATGCAAAAAGTTGTAGAGTTTAAAAAGAAACGCTTTTTTGGCGGCATCGATATTGATGCATTAAATCAACGAGTGTTCGAATTAGGTCAAGCTGGTTGGCAAGTGAAAACTATCACTACAGCAACAGGGGTTTATGGTCAGATAACATCCGTTTTATTGCTAATCGAGAATAACGAATAATGACACTAACTGAGTGGTTGAGTTTAGTTTTAATTTGCGTGATGGGAGCGATGTCGCCGGGGCCGAGTTTAGCTGTGGTTTTAAAGCACAGTTTACATGGCGGTATGAAGAATGGCATGTTAGCGGCGTTAAGCCATGGTATTGGGGTTGGCTTTTATGCGTGTGCCTCGTTACTTGGTTTAGGTGCGCTGATGACTCAGTTGCCAACGCTTTATCAAGTGCTGGTCTATGGCGGTGCAGCCTATCTCGCATATTTGGGTATTCGTATTTTGTTAGCTAAACCTAGCTCGCAAACATTGAATGTTGAGCAGACTAAGCCGAGTCCTCGTAGCGCATTGCAAGATGGCTTTGCTATTGCCTTTTTAAACCCAAAACTTGCGGTGTTCTTTTTAGCACTGTTTTCGCAATTTATTGATCCTGAAAAGCTGACTTTGCAAGTTGGTTTAATCATGTGTTTAACGGTATTTGTGCTTGATACGGGCTGGTATCTAGTTGTTGCACTGTTAACCGACATATCAAAAAAGCGTTTTGGTTTCACCAAGACAAATCCATGGCTCGAAAAATTGCTAGGGATAATCTTTATTGCTCTAGCTGTTCGCGTCGTTATTACTTTATAAATCCCTCTATATTGCGATTACATCACTAATAGAAAAGGGTTGTGATCGCTGCTCTCCCCAGCAAGCTCCTATTGCATACGTATTCATCACACAATATTTACCTTTTGGTTACACTTTATTGGTTGTTTTTTGACAACAACAATAACCACAAATACAACACCTCCAACGACAACAGGGTGGAAATCCAATGGGGAAATTCAAGCTAAGTGCGCTTATGCTGGCTTTAGTGGCAGCAAATAGTGCAATAGCGGCGACGGAACAAGAACGCACATCAGCAAAGGAAATCGATCCTGAGCTAGAAGTAATCGAAGTGCGCGGCTTTAGTCGCAGCTTAATTCAATCATTAAATCAAAAACGCTTTAGCGACACTGTCTCTGAGCAACTATCAGCTGATGACTTAGGGGCATTACCTGATGTGTCTATGGCTGATGCATTAACACGTCTACCGGGGATCTCGGCGGTACGTACCGGAGGCCAAGCTGCCGAAATCAACATTCGCGGTTTATCTGGTGGCTTTGTTTTTTCGACATTAAATGGTCGTGAGCAAGTATCTACTAGTGGTAGTCGCAGTATTGAGTTTGATCAATACCCGTCTGAGTTAATCAGTTCAGCGGCGGTCTACAAGTCGCCAAAGGCATCCCTCATTGAAGGGGGCGTAGCAGGTACGGTAGAGCTACAAACAGCCAGCCCATTGGATAATGACCAGCAACACAAATTTACTGCGAATGTGCGTGGTATGTATAACGACCGTGCTTCAGAGGTCTTTGATGCAACCGAGTACGGCGACCGTATTAGCTTTTCTTACCAAGGTAAGTTTCTTGACGATACGCTAGGTGTCGCAGTGGGTTACGCGCGCTTATTCCAACCAAGTGTGGCGACTCAGTTTATCGGTTTAGCATATAACGGAAACAAAGATGTTGATGGACTGGCAAATGATACCGATGGCCCTGCAGATAATCCTGCCAATGAATACATCAGCGAGGGATTTGAGCTTCAGCACTTAGGTGGTGAAGAAACCCGTAATGGTTATTTAACCTCAATTGAATGGGTGCCAGCCGATAACTTTAAATTAAAGGGTGATGCGTTTTTATCGCGTTTTGATAGCGAGTCATTTGCCCGTGGTTTCCGAGTTAAGTTTGGTGGTCCGTCTGCGGTGTATGCTAACCCAGTGCTTGACGGTAATGCGGTGATTGGTGGTGCGATTAACCGCACATCAAATAGCTTTACCCGTGTTGAAATTGTTAATGATGATAACCAAGATTTCGATGAAGTAGACAGCTACGGCATTAATGCGGATTGGCAAGTTACTGAGCGTTTAAACGTCAATGCTGACGTGTCGCTATCACGTGCTAAGAGTAATTTCCGTAATGGTTTACTTTGGGCATTGGTTGCGGAAGATGCCACCGTTGAGAACCCTGTGTTCGATACCAATGTATCGCTTAACTATCAATTGAACGGCTTAAACTTGCCTGATGTAGGTTTTAACCAAGCCGACGCATTTAGCGATATTGACCGAGTTATGGTCAGTAAATACGGTATTTACCCGTATGAAAATGAAGATGAAGTAAAAGCATTTCGACTCGATTTTAAGTATGAGTTAGAGAATAACTGGTTTAGCTCCATTGAATTTGGCGCTCGTTATTCTGACCGTGAATACAGCAATAATCGCTCTGTATTTGAATACGGTAACGACGGTGCATTTTCTTCGACTCAACCACCGCTTCGCCTTACCGATGACATGGCTACAGTCGTCAATTGGCAAGGTGAGTTTAGTTATTTCCCATCATATCTAGCGATAGATTTAGATAAAGCACTTAACGCATGGTTCCCAAATGGTATTCCGCAACCAGTACAAACCTGGGGTAATGCTGATGGTGTTGTTGATTTAGATGGTGATGGTGAGCCAGATGCACAAGACTATACCACTAACTATTCATGGACCATGTTGCAAAGTGGTTCAGTGTATGAAGAAGTGGTGTCCGCTTACCTTATGCTTAACATTGATACTGAAATTGGCAAGCTGCCAATCACAGGTAATATTGGTATTCGCCGAGTAGATACCGATCAGTCCGCGACGGTGCTTGAAAACGTCGGTGGTGACCCACAACTCGGTGCGCAGTATATTGTTGATGACAATGGCATTGTTAACGACCTTTATGCACCAAGCGTGTTAGGCATAAAATACACAGACTACCTGCCTTCATTAAACCTAAACTTTAAAGTGAGTGACGCGACACAAATTCGTTTTGCTGCGGCAAAAGTGATGGCGCGTGCTCCGATTAACCGTTTAGCAGGCGATGCCAGTGCATCGGTTAACAATGACGGCGAAATTAACGGTTCAAGTACTAATAACCCATTCTTAAAACCTTTTTATGCTGATCAATACGATATCTCGTACGAGCAATACTTTGAAGACACCGATGGTGCACTGGTTGTTGCTGCGTTTTATAAGAATATCGACTCATTCATAGATACGGTAGCCATAGAGAACTTTGACTTTAAGGGTAATGGTTTTAACGTACCAGAATACATTATTGACCCTGTCAGCGGTGAGCAAATCGAAACTACTAATGGGGTGTACACCACTGCGGTTAACAATGCCAAAGGCGGTTATATTCGTGGTATTGAGCTTGCCTATACGCAAGTTTTCTCTTTCTTACCCTCACCGTTTGAAGGCCTAGGTATTAACGCCAGTTACTCGTATACCGAGAGCGAAGTGCAGTCTATCACCGACTTAGGTGGCGATTCTGTGTCGCAAGATTTGCCTGGTCTATCAAACAATGTCTTTAACGGCACACTTTTTTACAGCTATGAAAACTTTGAAACACGTTTGAATGTGCGTTATCGCGATGATTTTGTTTCAGAGCAAGTTGCTGTCAATGAGCAAGTGGTGAATTTTGATGCAGAAACGGTTGTCGATTTCCAAACATCGTATCAGTTCACAGATTCATTCGGCATGTTATTACAAGTGAATAACTTAACCGACGAACCAACACAAAGCTACTTTGGAACAACCAGTAAAACAGGCACCACGCAATTCTTTGGTCGTCAGTTTTATCTGGGTTTTACCTATAACCATTGATCAGTAAGCTGGAGATAATAATATGAAAATAATAGCTAATTTAAACCGCTTACTGATTGCATGTAGCATGGTATTTCTAACTGCATGTGGTGGTGGCGCAAGTGACGATATAGATTCTGGGCAAGTTTTATTAACTTGTAGCGTACCGCAAATCCCTAATGAAGCAGGGACTGAGTGTATAGATCCACCACCAATTAGTTGTAAAGGCAATTCCGTACCAGATGAAAATAATGAGAGCTGCGTTGTAGGCGCTGATCCCACTTTGCCTGATCCTGTGGTTTTCCCTGCAGACGACGAAGCCATCTTATTCTATAACCGCACAGATAAAATCTATGAAGGATACCGTTTACACTCATGGAATAACGATGACTGTGATGCTTACGCTGCACCGTTTGATGCCACTGATTGGGCAAATGGTCATGAATACGATGGTGTTGACCCTAACTACGGCGCGTATTGGATTGTAAAACTAAAAGAGGGTTACAACGAGTGTGCTAACTTCATTGTGCATATTGGAACCGAAGGGTCCGGCAAAGCGTTTGGTGATGTTGACTTAAAAATGCCATTGATGCAGGACGATGAAAAGTTCCAACGTATGAACTTTACTTTTCATGGTGAACCGTCTGTTTTTGAATTCCCAATTTTGAGTTTAGGAGTGAGTCTTTCAGGTGCCTCAGCACATTGGCTTGACCTCTCAACCTTTGTCTATAATCCAAGTAATGAACTGACTAGTATCATTAAATTACACTCATCAAACAATGCAGATTTAGCAATAGATGAAGACACCGAAGAGCTAAATGGTCAAGTGGTTGAGCTTACATCGACATCTTTAAGTGATGAGCAAATCGCTAAAGTACCACACCTTGCCGGATGGAATGCGTACCAAGGTAACTGGGATGCCGCCGCTGCAAAAGAGCTTATTAAACAACAATTAGTTGTGGCGGGCTATGATGCTGATGGCAAGCTAACAGAAGCCACTTATGTGCAAACCGCTAAAGCCCTAGATGACTTATACACCAGTGGCGAAAGTGATGCTAATGAAGCACAACTAGGTGTGCATTACGCCAATAATGGCATTGATGTGTCGGTATGGGCTCCAACGGCAAGCAATATGAAATTAGTGCTGTATGATGCTGATAAAACAGAGCTTGAACAACTTGTGATGACCTTTGATAGCGCAACGGGTATTTGGTCTAGCAATATCGATATCAGTCACGATCGCCATTACTACCGCTTTATGTTTGATGTTTATCATCCTACGACTAAGCAAATTGAAAGCTTATGGAGCACTGATCCTTATTCATTAAACGTTTCAACCAATGGTCTATATAGCCAACTGATCAACCTTGATGATGAAGATACTAAACCAACCGGCTGGGATGAGCGTATGGTGCCAACGGTTGATTACCCTGAGCAAGCGGTCATTTACGAAGGTCATGTGCGTGATTTTAGTGAACGGGATGAAACCGTCAGTGAAGCAAACCGTGGTAAGTATCTAGCGTTTACTGAACTTGATAGCGCACCAATGCAACATCTTAAAAAGCTGGCAGATAATGGCTTAACTCATTTCCATTTACTGCCACTGACTGATATTGGCACCATAGATGAAGATGCTAGTCAGCGTGTTGATATTACTGCAACCTTAGGTGATTTATGTACCCGCATTGACGATGATGCTGATGCATGTAAAACCGAAGATAAGAGTGCATTGATAGTTGATTTAATGGCGTCTTACCTGCCTGGTTCTGATGATGCTCAAGCACTGGCTAATGCTATGCGTGGTGTTGATAGCTTTAATTGGGGTTATGATCCGCATCATTTTATTGCGCCTGAAGGCTCTTACGCTTCATCGCCTGAAGGTATTGCACGAGTCAAAGAAACGCGTGCGATGATCCAGTCTTTACAGGAAATTGGTTTGCGTGTTGTGCTTGATGTTGTTTATAACCACACTACCTCATCAGGTGTTTGGGATAAATCTGTGTTTGATAAACTAGTACCAGGTTACTACCACAGATATAACGAAACAACAGGCATAATGGAACGCTCAACATGTTGTGAGAATACTGCAACAGAACATGTCATGATGGATAAGTTTGTTACTGACTCTATGGTGATTTTAGCCCGTGACTTTGGTTACGATAGCTTCCGCTTTGATGTGATGGGGCATATGCCAAAAGCCTCAATTATGGCAGCGCTTAATGCAGTGCAAGCAGTTGACCCAGATACTTACTTTTACGGTGAAGGATGGAACTTTGATGAAGTCGCTGATAACCGTTTATTTGTGCAAGCTAAACAAATGGATATGGCTGGAACTGAAGTAGGTACCTTTAATGACCGTATCCGTGAAGCAATTCGTGGTGGTGCATTCTTTAGCAATAATGCCACAGATGGCAATTTATCTGAGCAAGATACGTTGCGTTTATCGCTGGCAGGTAACTTACAAAACTACATTCTTAAAGACTTTAAAGGTAATTCAGCAAAAGGTAGCAGCTTTAGTTGGGGTGGTCAGCCAGCAGCTTATGCACTCGACCCAGCTGATAGCATTAACTATGTCTCTAAGCATGATAACGAAACACTATGGGATCAGCTGCAATATAAGCATGGTACTAACTTAAGTATTGAAGAGCGTGTGCGTGTTCACAATATGGCTTTAGCTATGCCGCTGATGAGCCAAGGTATTCCATTTATGCAAATGGGTGCTGATATGCTGCGTTCTAAATCAATGGATCGTAACAGCTATGATTCTGGTGATTGGTTCAACTTTGTTGATTTCAGTATGGATACCAATAACTGGAATGTAGGCCTACCTCCTGCGCAAGATAACCAAGCGAAGTGGGGCGAAATTGCACCTATTTCTGCAAATACGAATGCGCAAGCGATGGCAAGCGACATTGAGTACGCAAGTAATGTATTTACTGAGTTCTTAGCAATTCGTAGTGCCAGCCCATTATTTAGTTTAACCACAGAGCAAGACATTCTAGACCGCGTTGGCTTCCACAATATTGGTAAGCGTCAACAACAAGGCTTAGTCGTGATGAGTATTGATGATGGTGTTGGGTTGACTGACCTAGATAGCCAATACGATGCCATTGTCGTGGTGATGAACGGCACTGAGCAAAGCTTATCGCATACGGTATCAACGGCTGCGGGTTTTGAGCTTCATCCTGTTTTAAAAGCGAGTGTTGACTCAAGTATGTCAGCGGCAAGCTTTATGGCTGGTGAGGGCGAAGGTACCTTTAATGTTCCACCATATACTGTTGCTGTGTTTGTGAAACCACAAGCTGATGCACAAGGTGAAGGCTTAAGTGCCGATGCGACTGTGGGGGCGCCAGATATTGTTCCATTTGGTAGCACAACAGTTTATGTTCGTGGCTCGTTAAATGACTGGGGGACGGCAAATAGCTTTGAATATGTAGGTAATGGCGAGTACAAAATTGCGATTCCTCTAACAGCAGGTAGCTATGAATTTAAAGTGGCTTCTGAAGATTGGTCTACCGTTGATTTTGGTGCGCTTTCTGCCGATGTTGCTGAAGTGATCGAAGGTGAAGATGAGCCGCTAACACGCAGTGGCGCCAATATGACCTTTACGGCGGCAATGGATGCTGTTTATGTGTTCTCATTCGATGCCACAGACACCGATAACCCAGTGCTTAAAATCTATAATGAAGAGCCATTTGTTGGCACCCCAGTTTATGTGCGCGGTGACTTCAATAGTTGGGATACCAGTGATGAGTTAATGTACCAAGGCAAAGGTGTTTATACTTTCACTAAACAATTAACTGCAGGTAGCTATAGCTTTAAGTTTGCTTCAAGTGATTGGAATACAGTCGATTATGGCTCAGGTGAAAGTAGCGCAGCGGTTACAGTGGGTACTGAAAAACTACTCGCAGTAAAAGGCGCAAACATGACAATGGATATTGCCAGCGATGGTCAATATCAGTTTGTGTTTGATGCTAGTAACCTTGAAGAGCCACTCATGACCGTATTTAATGCAGAAATGTTTGGCGAAACTCAAGTCTATTTGCGAGGCAGCATGAATAATTGGGATCCAGTGGATCCGTTAATTTATACTGGCGATGCTTTATATAGTACGACACTGGCACTTGAAGTGGGAGAATATGGATTCAAAGTCGCTTCAAGCGACTGGAACACCATAAATTATGGCGGTAGTGGTGATTCACCCATCGCTATTATTGGTGAAGCGACCTTATTAGAAGCCGTTGGGGGCGATATCACCTTGAGTATTGCTGTAGCGGGGGATTATCGTTTTACAGTGCAAGGACCTGATCTGAGTAAATTAACAGTGACGGTTGAAGCAGTGGAATAGCTTTCCCTGCAGTACCCTTAAGCCGGGCTTTGCTCGGCTTTTTTTGTGTTTAATGAAAAGTTTGTATATTGTCATAACTCTCTATCAAGGAGCCTATGATGACAGAAACCAGTTTATTGAGTGCCAGCTTTGATCCAAAAGTAAAACAGTATTGGTTATTACTGGGTATTTTTACCTGTGTGATTAGTATGGTAGGGATCCCTTTCATTCCCATTGTTGCGTTAATAATCTGGCTGGTGGCAGGGCGTATTTTAGCGGCGATGTCAGCCACGTTGTTAACACGTAAGTTAGTGGTAAAACGCGGTGTCTTCTTTAAAGAAGAAAAATCGATCCCACTTGAAAAAATAACCGATGTAGCACTTAGCCAAGGCCCTTTAATGCGCCAATTTGGTCTTTATCGACTGAGCTTTGAAACGGCAGGTCAATCAGGGCAAGGTGCATTAGTATCATTGCTCGGAGTGGTTGATGCAGAGACGTTTCGCGAGGCAATCTTAAAACAAAAAGATGAGATGACTCAAAGCAGCAGTACTAAAGCTGAGCATCAACCTGAAGATAGTCAGTTAGAGCTGCTGCGTTCACTTACTTATAGCGTAAAAAACATTGAGCAAATGTTAGTTACGCTATTAGATGAAAAGCGTTAAACCATTTGTAAAGTAGGGTTACCAGCTTGTACGCTGAGCGCTTTTTGACGCTCGCTAAGCAGTGTGTAATCGGCTGTTTTAACGCTACTTACATAATGCCACTGGGCAAGCGCTTGTTGTTGAGTAAAGGTGACGGTTAAGTAGCCGCGTTCAACTAAGTTATTGTAAGCTAAGTCGTTAACCAATAATGCAATGACTTGCTCAATTTGTGCGACAGCTTCGTTCGATTGCGTATTTAACGCTAAGTAGTTCTCAAGACCTGGTGATGAAACCGAAGATGTTGCAAATTCAACACCAGCTGCGGCTTTAGCAGAAACAGGATTGCTTGCATCAGTGACTAATTGTCCTGCCCAACTGTTATGCGTATCACCTGCCAAAACGACCAAATTCTTTTGTGCTGCAATTGCAGTCCCAAGTATTTGCTCGCGCTCATAAGCATAGCCATCCCATGCATCAAGATTATAAGGTGCTGTTGTTTCTACACGTGCTCTCTGTTCACTAGTAACCGTTGGATCGCCAGCTAATACGCGCCCTTTAATTTGCGCAAGCTCACTAAATAATGTGTTTGCTTGAGCAAGTAATGCCGAGGGATCAGCACCGTTTGCTTGAGTCACTTGAATATTCATTAGTAACTGTAAAATCTCGAGTGGCAAATGCATTTTGGTCATCAGCACCTGTTGCCCAAGTACTTGCCATTGTGTTGTTGCTGTCGTTAAACCATCAGTCAGCCATGTAAGTTGCTCGTTACCTAATAGAGCACGAGTAGGTGAGCTAATTGCTGCAACAAAGTCAGTTTGTCCTTGGCTGCTGGTTAAGTCGAAATCCGCATAATTAACTTGCTCGTCGCGCGCCAAAACACGGGTATCGAGCATGTGTAATGAAACTAAATTACCAAACTCAAAGCGTCGATAAATACGTTCTTTATCGGCAACATTACGGATAGGCATCCATTCAAAGTATGCTTGTAGCGCATGCATTTTGCGCTCGCTAAATTCACCTTCGCCGTCGTTGTGATTTTCAGCGCCACTATGCCATGTATCATTAGTTATTTCATGGTCGTCCCAAACAGTAATAAATGCACAATGACTATGGGCAGCTTGCAAGTTATCGTCTTTACGATAATGGGCGTAACGTTTGCGATAATCCGCTAAAGAAATGATTTCATCGCTATTGTCATCAGGTAATAAACGGCCAAGTTCGGCGGCATCTTCAGTGGCATAACCTGTATTACCGTATTCATAGATGTAGTCACCTAAGTGCAGTACTGCATCTAAATCGGTTTGTTTTGCGATTTCACCATACACATGGAAGTAGCCTGCAGGATAGTTAGCGCAAGAGACAACGGCAAATTTTACTTGTTCTATGTTGTCGGTTGGAAGTGTTTTACCTGCTCCAGTGGGTGAGGTTTTACCATTACTTATGAAGCGGTAGTAATAGGTGGTGTTGGCATCGAGACCTTGCAGATCAACTTTTAAGGTGAAGTCAGTTGCATCGCTTACCTGTGTTTCGCCATCATGGCTAATGGTTGTAAAGTTAGCATCTGTTGAGGCTTGCCAAACTACGTTAACACTCGTGACGTTTTCAAGAGGTGTTATGCGAGTCCAAATAATTAGGCTGTCAGCGAGCGGGTCGCCACTGGCAACACCGTGATCAAAGCTGACAGGGATTTGCTTTGTAGTTTCGTCATCATCGTCATTAAGACTACAGCCTGTTAAACCGAAAGATAAAACGGCGGCTCCAAAACCAGCCGCCGATGCTTTTAAAAAGCGTCTGCGCGTAAAAGTCATTGCTCTGTACCTATAAGTAGAAAAGTACGAGCTTATCCGACCAGTGTTACTGTTCTATGAAGTTAAAAAACCTGACAAATTTGTTCAGCATTACAGGTGATTACAGTGACATTTTCGTAGCCAACACGAGTCAGTGCTTCGGCACTTAGTGTGGCGCGGGCACTACTTGCACAGTGTAAGTAAATGGGCCTTGCAGGATCTTTTTCAATTTCCATTAATTTCATTTCAAGTACACCACGCGGGATATTAATTGCACCTGTTGCTGCTTTAGTTGCGTGCTCAGCAGGTTCTCGTACGTCTATTAATAAACCGTGGTTTTCGCTTAATTCTTGTTTTGCTTGGTCAGCGCTAATGCGGCGCTGGTTGGGGGCAATAATTTTCATTAAGTCAGGAATTGGGGTCAGCATACTAATCCTCCATGCCAAGTTTTCGTAAAAGGGTGATGTATTTAATATATTAGATAACACTATATTAGTAAATTCTAATATTAGGCTTTTCTAATATATCAATCTATACTTTAGCGGCATTTTAAGAATATAGAGTAGTGTGAATATGAACATCGATTTTGCGGCTATGGCCGACAATGTGGAGCAAGCAGAGCAAATGCTAAAGATATTGGCGAATAAAAATCGCTTGATGATCTTATGTTCGCTGCAAGATGGTGAAATGAGCGTGAGCGAATTAAACGAAGCTGTGCCGTTGGCGCAGTCTGCATTATCGCAACACTTAGCGGCGCTGAGAAAAGCTCAGATAGTTGCTACTCGACGCGAAAGCCAAACTATCTATTATCGCGTGGTTGATGAAAATGTAGTATCGATCCTAGCAACTCTATATGGCTTATTTTGCAAAGGTAATTAAGCAGTGAGTGCTATCGATAATGCTGTTAAAAACAGCTTGAGCGGCCGCCTTCCTGTTATTATTTTTATTATGTCGGTGTTGCTTGGCTTAATGGCATTAAAGCAAACCCCTCGTGAAGAGGAACCGCAAATTGTGGTTCCTATGCTTGATATATATGTAGCAGCACCAAACGTTGAAGCGCCAGAAGTAGCCAGGCTGGTAACAGAGCCATTGGAGAAGTTATTGGCGCAGTTAACGGGTGTTGAGCATATTTACTCAACTACACAAAGTAATGCTGCTGTTGTCACTCTTCGTTTTGAAGTCGGTCACGATCGTGAGCAAGCTATTCTCGACACTTACGCAAAACTCTATAGCTATCAACACACTATGGCGTCAGTGATCAGCTCATGGCAAATCCGTCCGGTTGAAGTGAACGATGTGTCCATTGTGATGCTGGGCTTATTTAGTAAAGATCCAAAACTTTACGATGACTATCAACTAACCCGCTTTGCTAACGAAATCGCTAATAGTTTACAGCGCATCGAAAACACCAGCGAAGTGAAAGTGATTGCTGGTAGAACCCGTCAATTAACAATTAACCTTGATGCAAGCGCTCTTGCTGCCCATCAAACAACCCTAACTGATGTGTATTATGCGCTTAGCGTATCTAACCAATTAGTGAATGTGGGCAGTGTTGTTGAGGGTAAGCAGCAAATTGCCTTACAAGTGGGTGATGTTTTACGCTCTCAATCTGCGATTGAACGTCTTGTTGTCAACGTGGTAAACGGTAAGAGTGTTTATCTAAGCGATGTGGCCGAGGTGAGTGATGGTCCAAGCGAAGCGCAAAGCTATCAATGGCTGGCTCATTCAGATAACCAACAACAACTTCCTTTAGTCACCATTAGTGTCGCTAAACAAGCTGGCACCAATGCGGTCGCTGTAGCCAACGAAGTGCACAGCATGATGGACAGTTTATCGGCTAATCTATTGCCAGATGAAGTGGGCTACACCGTACTGCGTGATTATGGCCAAACCGCGAACGAGAAAGTAAATAACCTTACCTCAAGCTTAGTGTTTGCGGTATTTACCGTGGTTATTTTTGTTGGCGTATTTTTAGGTTGGCGACCAGCGATTGTGGTTGGTTTGGCAGTGCCTATTTGCTACGGCATCACCCTGACACTTGATTTTGCCTTTGGCTATACAATTAACCGAGTCACACTGTTTGCACTAATCCTTTCTTTAGGTTTGTTGGTTGATGATCCAATTACTGGGATAGACAACATAAGTCGTTTTTTAACCCACAAAGGCGATAAAAAACAACGCATAGTTGATGCCATGAGCGAAATTCGTGTGGCGCTGTTTATGTCTACATTAACCATTATGGTGGCGTTTATCCCACTTGCGTTTATTACTGGCATGATGGGGCCGTACATGGCACCGATGGCATTCAATGTGCCAATTAGTGTAATGGTTTCGACCATAGTGGCATTTTTTGTTACGCCGTGGTTGGCAATGAAACTACTTAAAGCGCCAGTCGGTGACAGCGTACAACTCGATGCCAATCAGCATGGTTTATATGAGCGCATATTATCACCATTACTTGAGTCTAAAGGTCGTGCCAAACTCGTTTTATGGACCACATTAGCCTTGTTTGTCGCCAGTGCCATGTTACCCGTAATGCGTGCAGTGCCTTTAAAGCTATTACCGTTTGATAATAAAAACGAGTTACAAGTTTTAATCGATATGCCAGAAGGCACAAGCCTTGAGCAAACCGCCGCTTTCACTCGACAAGTACAAACCATCACTTGGCAATTAAATGAAGTAAGCGAGGCGGCAGCCTACGTTGGTCAGCCATCAAGCATGGACTTTAATGGTATGGTGCGTGGTTATTATCGACGTGAAGCTGCTAATTTAGCTGAACTCAGAGTATTACTGCTCGATAAAACTGAGCGTGATCATCAATCTCATGGCGTGGTCATGCGCTTGCGTGCCGCATTAGCGCCACTGGCAACCGATGGCATTGTAATTAAAGTGGTTGAAGTGCCACCGGGTCCTCCGGTTTTAAGTACCTTAGTGGCTGAAGTTTACAGTGAGCCATTTGTTGATACAGACACGCACTATCAAGCAGCCCTTGCTGTTGCTGCAAGGTTAAAACAAGAGCCGCATGTGGTTGAGGTTGATACCAGTATTGCTGCCAATGCACCCTTACAGCGTTTTGTTACCGATAAAAGTAAAGCGTCATTGTCGGCGGTGTCTACGCAAGATATTGCCCAGACCTTAGCCATTGCCTCACATGGGAAAAATGTTGGGGTGTTATATGTTAGCGGCGAAACAGACCCTGTCGATATTAAACTGCAACTGCCTTATCAAGATCGTAACCAATTTGCTCAATTGCTGGCATTACAAGTTCGTGGTGATAGGGAGCTTGCAAAAACCAGTGATGAATTTGGGCTGCAAAGTGCACCACGTCCGCTGGTGGCGCTTTCTGAGTTAGGTGAATTTCAGCATCAAGATGTTGCCAAGCCAATTATGCGTAAAGATCAGCGTAATGTTGTGTATGTAATGGCTGAGCTAAATGGCCGTACACCCGCTGAAATTATTGCTGACGTCAATGCCGACTTAGGCATCAGCGCTGACGAATTTAGCCAAACTGATTGGCAAAGTAGGCACTTTTTCAACAATGGTGGTAGCCAAGCTTGGCAATTACCTGCAGGCACTGACGTGACCTTTAGTGGTGAAGGTGAATGGCGAATTACCATCGATGTATTCAGAGATATGGGGGTTGCCTTTGCGTTTGCGCTAACAGCAATTTTCATCATCTTACGCATTCAAACACACTCTGCCAGTTTGTCACTGATCATCATGTCGGCTATTCCATTAACCGTAATAGGGATCATGCCGGGCTTTTGGCTATTAAATCAATTTGGAGAGCGCAGCATTGCTGGTGCTCCAGAGCCGGTGTTATTCACTGCAACAGCCATGATTGGCATGATTGCACTTGCTGGTATTGTGGTTCGTAACTCACTTATTTTAGTTGAGTTTATTAATCAAGCTCGCGGCCAAGGTATGGCAATTAAACAGGCTTTAATCGCCGCAGGCACCGTGCGTATGCGCCCTGTGTTACTCACAGCGGGAACCACCTTATTAGGTAACTTGGTGATCACCCTAGATCCGGTATTTAGCGGTCTAGCGATCGCAATTATTTTTGGTATTGTGGCATCAACATTGTTCTCATTATTTGTTGTGCCACTGGTTTATTATTTAGTGTTTGCAAAGGATGCAGCCAAAGAGGAACAAGCTCATGCAGGGTAAATCAAAACTTATTGGTTCAATCATCGCGTTATCAGTGATTATTGTGGCGGTACTTTACATGGCGGGCAGTTTCTCTGATAAGCAAGCTGCAGGCATGAAAAACCCATCAGCAAATGATTACACTGGTCAGTTAGTGACAGTGATACTGGCAGATATTGCGCGTGATGAAGTTGTACCGGGCACCGTGATTGCAAAACAAAATACGCAAATCTCTTCTCGTGTAATGGCACAAGTTGAGCGTTTAAATGTACGCGCTGGCGATACTGTAAAACAAGGTGACGTGCTAATTACCTTGCAGCAAGATGACTTTAAAGCAGGGCTGGCTCAAAGCGAAGCACAAATAAATGCGATTAATGCCTCGCTGACTCAAGCAGAGAAACAACTAAAGCGTATTAACGATTTATACAAGCAAGGTTTGGTATCTGTTAGCGAATACGACGATGCAAAAGCAAGGTTCGATAATTTAACGGCGAACTTAGCGATTGCTAAACAGCAGCAAACACAAGCGCAAGTTGCACTGAGTTTTACGCAAATTAAAGCGCCGATTTCAGGTGTTGTGGTTGAGCGTTTTGCAGAGCCTGGCGATACCGCAACTCCTGGCACGCCATTACTCGCACTGTATAACCCACAACAATTGCAATTAGCATTTAATGTCAGAGAACAACAAGCAATTAAGTTGAATGTTGGACAAACTCTAACGGTTAAACTACCTGCTTTATCTACGTCAATGCCTGCCACAGTGACAGAAATTGTGCCGGTTGCTGATAGTGCTGCGCGTAGTATGGAGATCCGTTTAGAAACAGATGCGCAAACTGGATTAATGCCAGGGCTTTATGCGCAATTACAATTACCGCTCGCTACTGAAAAAGGGGTGTTGATTAACTCAAGCTGGGTGTACCAATATGGCCAATTGAGTATGGTCTATTTACTTGAAAATAATCAGATAGTGCGTCGCTATGTGCGCCTTGGCGAAATGCTCGATGGCCAGCAGCACATCGTTTCAGGTTTAAACCCGGGTGATGTGCTGGCTGTTGAATTTAAAGCTAAATAAAGGTCGCTATTTCGTCTAGCGACTTTTTCACTAAGGCATGCTCAGGGATGGTTGCATCTGTGCCTGGGTAGCCTGCAATTAGCAGCATATAAGGGCGCTCATTATCTTTATCGCGGCCACAAATTTCGGTTAAAAAGCTCATTGGTTTTGGTGTATGCGTGAGGGTGGCAAGACCAGCTCTGTGTAGTGCTTGAATTAAAAAGCCTGTTGCTAGGCCAACAGATTCATGAACATAGTAATTGGTATTTTTGTCATCGGCAGAAATACCGCCTTTCTTTTGACTAAACACGGCAATTAGCCAAGGTGCATGCTCAAGGTAGGGCTTACTGGCATCGGTGCCAAGTGGTTTTAAGGCATCTAACCATTCTTCACCTGCGCGACCTTCATAAAATGAGCGCTCTAGTTTTTCAGCGGCTTCTCGAATTTGTTTTTTTACATCGCTGCTGTGTATTGCTACAAAGTGCCAAGGTTGATGGTTGGCGCCGCTCGGTGCAGTGCCAGCCGCTTTAATACAAGTTTCGATTATTTCTCTTGGCACTGGGCGGTCGCTAAAGCTACGAATACTGTGGCGACGCTGACTCACGGCTAAAAACTCTTCGGCGCGTTTTAACATCTCGTCATGAGGGTACTCAATAAAGTCATTAAGTGGCTGATTCTTGTGTTCTTGCATGGCTTTTCGCTTCTTGTGTGTTGATGATTTTAATTATGAATATGTTGGTTTCGACGGTACTCTTTTAATTCATTGCTTAACCAATCTTTTGCATTGATTAAGTTACCATTGCTGAGTTTAACTTTATAGGGCTTACCGCTCCATGAGCTTTTGCTCGCCAGATTTTCGATAAACTTTTCGGCAGTTTTTGCATAGCGGGTTGCTTTTCGATACTTCATAGCTAGGTGTTCGGCAGCATCTTGGCTTGAGTGCTCTGTGCCGTTGCGAATAAATACGGCATCACTCTTAGCGACAAAATCAATGAGGTGATTTATCTCTTGTTCTGGGGTCGCTGCATTACTGAATTGGCTAATGCTCAATAACATTAACGCGATAAACCAATATCCTTTCATTGTTATTTTCACTGTACTTTTTGCTCTATGGTCAAGGTTGCAATTATTGGATTATGATCTGAGCTTACAAGCTCAGGTACTATGGTTGTCTTTATTTTGACACCACGCACCCATACTTGGTCAAGTGCTAACCCAAATGCTTTGGTACGTTTATCATCTAAATAGATAGCTTCGTGCAAACCTAGCTGAGTCAATGTTTGCTGTAATAATGCTTGGCGCTCATCACTCCAAGTATTGAGATCACCGGCAAACACGATAGGCCCTTTGTGCGTTTGCATAATAGCAGCGGCATCGTCTAGCTGTTGTTTAAAGTCACTAACGCCAAAAGCAAAGTTAATGGCATGCAGGTTAATACTCAGTAATAACTGTTGATCTGGCAGCGCATATTCCACAATATTGGTGGCTTTTGGGCTACGTAGCCAAGGCTCTTTATGGGTGAGTGTACAATGCACAGTAGCTGGCCAGCGGCTGAGTGTCATAACTCCAGATTGCACGCCGCCACTCTTATACCCTTTAGCAAAGCGCCAATAGGGTTTGAGCTTTGTAAGCGAAGGTTCTTCGATAGCTTCTTGTAGTAACACAATATCAGCACCGGCATTTAGGTTTTGCAAATCTGTGAGTAAGCCATCTATTTGTGCTTTGTAGATATTCCAACTCAATAACTTGAACTGATAGGGCAAAATATAATGTTCAGCGTAAGTTTGCATACGACTTTGTGCTAACTGCTGTTGGCAATTAGCAAGGTTCACAGCGGTTTTGGTTATACCTTGTTGCTCATCAGAGCTAGGATCGCTTGAAAAGCTATACCAAGACAGCACACTCAAACACACAAGTAATAAAAATATACGCAGATATGCCGTCATAATGACCTTTAGTTACGTTCCTTGAGAGTTAGTCGTTGTTAGCCTCAGTTTAGTTCAAAGGCTAAATGTTAGAAACTGTAGTGTTTTCTACAATTTCTATACGCTTTCTTACCCAAAATGAGTACTCATATTCTTATACTTACTGAGCTTAACAACTCAGACAAAGGAACTACTCATGAAACAAATGGCCTGTATGCTGCTTGCCTTATCGGTGACAGCGTGTTCATCAGTCACCATAGTGCCAGAAAAAACAACCAATAAATTAGCCACTAAAGCTGATTACCAAGATAGCCGCCCATTCTTTTTGTGGGGCCTCGTTGGTGAAGAGCGCGTTGATGTAAAGGCTATTTGCCAAGATAAAAAAGTTGCCCAAATGCAATCGCAACAAACATTCGCTGATGGCGCATTAGGACTCGTTACACTCGGAATTTATGCTCCTCACACAGTAAAAGTATGGTGTGAGCAACAAGCACAGGAGCAACAATTATGAAAAGCCTACTAGCAACAACTGTGTTAGTGGCAACCTTAAGTGGTTGCACAAATATCTACTTTGATAATGGCAGTGCTGCACAAGCCAATAAAGCGCCTGCAACAGAGCAATGGCATCATAACTTTGCCGCGGCGCTTTACGAAGGTTCAGAGCCTGTCGACCTATCTGAGGAGTGCCCTGATTCCGAATGGCAAACCGTTCACACTTATAAGTCGTTCACCAATGGTTTAGCTGAAGCTGCAGTAAACCAAGTTGGGCCTATTTGGTACCCGAAAACAGTTGAAATAAGCTGCGCTCAAGTACCTTATAAGCCAGACTAGTTATTCATAACGCAGCGCATCAATTGGGTTTAAGCGTGCCGCTTTAATAGCGGGCGCTAAGCCAAACACAATACCAATCAATGAAGTAAAGCCAAATGACAGCATAATCGCCCAACCCGGTATGTAGGCATCTGGCATGCTCGGCACTAAGACTGAAATTAGTGCCGCAGCACCATAACCAATCGCTAAACCAATTAAACCACCAAACAGTGATAGCACCACCGCTTCAACTAAAAATTGCAACATTATAAAGCCTGGTGTTGCACCTAATGCTTTCAAGGTGCCAATCACACGCGTACGTTCTGTTACCGAAACCAGCATGATATTCATCACACCAATGCCACCAACTACCAGGCTGATACCCACTATCCCCGCGGTAATTGCGGTTGCACTTCCGGTAAATTTATCGATATTAGCACGGGCTTTTTCGGCGGTTTCAAATTCAAAGTCGTCATCTTCACCGTCTTTCAGTTTATGTAATTGACGTAAGATGCGGCGAATTTTAGCCAGTACTTGCGCTTCGTTAGCATCGTCTTTTAAACGAAACATCATTTGTACATTGGTATCAACACTGCCACCTTCTAGCGCGCTCATGGTACTTATCGGAATATTAATGTAATCGTCTTGGTCAAAACCTAATAAACTACCTTGTTTTTCAGCAACACCAATAATGCGAAACCACTCACCACCGAGTTTGATATATTCACCTACAGGGTTTTCTGGCAGGTTAAGCTTTTCGATAATTGAAGGGCCAATAAACGCCACTCTACGGCGTTTTGCATCATCTTCTGCGCGAATAAATCGGCCGAGTTCTGGGTAGGTGCGGTAAGCTTTTTGGTAGTCTTGCTCTGTGCCCATTACCCGTGAAGCATGGCTTTTATTGCCATACTCTGCTGCACCCGAAAAGCGCCAAGTAAACATAAGCGCAGTAAAGGTTTCAGCTTCTTTCACGCGTGCTTTTAGAGTTAGAAAGTCGCTGTAGGTTAACTTTGCTTGTTGCCCTACCATTTCTTTTTCTACGCTAGTGTAAGGCTTTATATTGGTGACATCTGGAGACATATCAGCAAGCTGATCATTAATTTGCTTGGTAAACCCTTGCATTACTGCTACCACGGTCACAACTGCAGCAACACCAATAATAATGCCCAAGCAGGTAAGGGCACTACGCATTGCATTGGCTTTAATTGCCATCAGTGCTGCTTTTGTGCCTTCCATTACAGCGATAGCAGATTTAAACATGTTGTCTTGCTCCTTCGCCTTTGCGGGTATCACTAACAACTTTGCCATCAACTAAACGAATAACACGTTGGCAGTGATCAGCAATATCTTGTTCGTGAGTAACCAAAATAATGGTGTGTCCTTCGTTATGAAGCTCATCAAACAGCGCCATGATTTCAGTGGTGGTTTTACTATCTAGGTTACCGGTAGGCTCATCACCAAGTAGAATATGGGGCTTAGTAACTAGTGCGCGAGCTATAGCGACACGTTGACGTTGACCACCAGAAAGTTGGCTTGAAAGGTGATTCACCTTATCGCCAAGACCAACCCGTTGTAATGATTCGAGCGCTTGTTGCTTTCGCTCTTTGGCTGAGATAAATCGATACACTAAGGGCTGCATAACATTTTCAAGGGCGGATGCTCTTGGTAATAAATTGAAACTTTGAAAAATAAAGCCAACACTTTCATTACGCTGATGAGCAAGCTCCGTTTCGGTCATGCGCTTTACGAGCTTATCTTTTAAATAGTAGTCACCACTGGTGGGAGTATCTAAGCAGCCAAGCAAGTTCATCAGGGTTGATTTACCTGAGCCGGAAGGGCCAATAATGGCAACATACTCATTTTGAGCAATTTCAATATTAATATCATCAAGGGCTTTGAAAACTTGTTCGCCCATTTTGTATTGTTTATTGATATTACTGAGTTTGATCACCACAGACATTAGCTAGCACCTTTTTCAGGGCTGTTTTTAACGGCTACCGTATCACCCTCTTTAAGTGAGCTAAGTGGTCTAGCTGGGCCGATAACAATACGATCTCCTTTTGCAACACCGCTGGTTAGTGCTTGTTCGATATCTGAAGAAATACCTACCGTAACAGCTGTTTTAGTTACTGTGTTATCTGCGTTAAGCTTCCAGACAAAGTAGCTATCATCCTCTTTTTGAATAGCTTCAATAGGCAGTTTTAAGCCGTTTTCGGCAATGCTTGTGGCGATTTCTGCGCGGCAGCTCATTCCGGCATAAAGCTGGCGGTCAGTGGCATCAAGCAGTACCTTGACTTTAAATGATAAGCCTTGTGAACCAGCTTGATTTTTTGCTGATGTGCCAATGTTTATGACTTTACCAGTAAAAGGTTGATTTGGGTAAGCGGCAGCATAGATATCTGCATGTTGGTCTAGTTTGATACCGGCAATATCGGTTTCATCCACTCGAAGTTCGGCTAATATTGCGCTGGGGTCAGCTACTAGCATCAAGTCTGAGCCAATAATGTTGGTTGTTCCCGCAATAACGGTTTCACCTTCTTTAATATTTACCGAAGCAAGTAGGCCACTCATTGGAGCGCGAAACACGCTTTTATTTAAACGGTCTTCAGCAATCAATAGTGATGCTTGGGCTTGGTTGTAAGCTTCACGTTTTGCTTCAATATCTATTTTTGCTAAATCGCGGGCATTTTGTAGGTTTTCATACACTTCTTGGCCAGCAAGGCCAACTTCATAAAGCTCTTTTTGGCGGCTTAATTGGCGCTCAATATTTTTTAATCGGGTTTCGCTATGTTTAATATCGATTTCGGTCGCACGAAGCACGGCTTTATTGCGGGCAACTTCAGATTCAAACGCGGTCGTATCTAAGCGCATAAGAATATCGCCTTCAGTGACACTTTCACCTTCTTCTACAAATACTTTAGCTACACGGCCAGTCACTTCTGAGCGCAGTTGCACTTGGGTGTTAAAAACTAGGTTACCAGAGGCTAAAATTGAATCGGCAATATTGCCTTGTTCAACTTCTGCAATATGCATTTCTGGTGCATCTTTATTGCCTGTGACTTGTTTTGAGATTAGTAAAGCGACAAATGCCGTAACAGCGAGGCCAATTATAATGGCTTTTTTCATCTTTCTTCCTTGGAAGTTAAGAGCGGCATATTGCCGCTCAAAGCAGAATTAAACGAGAGCGATTACAGTCCAAATACCGTAAATAACAATACTTGGTAAGGCTGCAAACAGTAGCGCCTTATTGAAAGTGAAATTAGTCCAGCTTTTTAAACCGATAGCTGCGATGAAAATACCCCAAATAGAAAAGATATTGAGACTTTCAAGTAAGGTGTAGAATGGGTGGCCAATTTCTAAACCAATTAAAAGTTGGTTAATCGAAGCATAGTTAAATAACGTCTGTGAGATTTGGTCGGTACTCGCAGTTAATACTAAGATGAGTAAACCTAGGCTTGAAATAATCATTGGCATCATAGTCCACACACCAAAGCCATACCACGCACCATAGCCATAATTAGCTTCTGGGTCTTGCTTAGATACAAATAGGTAGTAGCCTGCCATTAGAGCATTAATAACAGCCAAACCAATAATGCCACCAAACATAGCAAACCATACTTGCATATCTATGGTTTGCTCCATGCTTTGGCGAATCATTTTTTGTTCTGCAATGGTGGCATCAACACTGGCCGCTGCCACTTGTTGATCTATTAAAAACTGCGGGTCAGCCTTATTGTAAAAAGCAAACATGCTGGCAGCGAGAATGCCGGCAAGTAAAATAAAGGCAACAAAAGACCAACCTTTTGCTTCTTTTAAACCATTAAAGGCTTTGCTTGGGCTGATAAAAATATCAACCAAAGCAGTCATAACATTTGACGATTTCATTTTTTATTCCTTGTTTTATAACATTTGTTTTTAGGTACTAAAATATCCTGTTTAGTAACAAATTAGCAATCTATTTTGTAACTGTATGTTAACAGCTGTGATTGGTAAATCTGTGATATGGTTAAAGAGTTAATTTGAGTCGAATTTATTAGGAAAAGTAGGTCGTTATGGTGAATAACAATGATCGTTGTATTGATGAGTTGGTATTAGGGTTCTGGCGTTTGCTAGATTGGCAGATAACGCCCCAGCAATGCTTAAGTTTTTTAGAAAATGCAATTGAAATGGGGGTGTCACATACCGATCACGCTGACATTTACGGTGAATACGGTTGTGAAGCTGAATTTGGTAAAGCACTTAAACTAAAACCAAGTATTCGTGATGAAATCAAAATAATCACAAAGTGTGGTATCAAGCCTGCGTTTGCAAGCCTAGGGCTACAAGGCAAAGCAAATCATTATGATTCAAGTGCCGCGCATATTATTGCCTCGGCACAGCAGTCACTTAAAAACTTCAGCACTGATCGTTTAGATGTATTACTTATTCATCGCCCTGATTACTTGATGAACGCCGATGAAATGGCACAAGCATTTAATACCCTAAAAGCAAATGGTGATGTGCTTGACTTTGGTGTATCTAATTTTACCCCATCGCAACTTAGCTTGTTGCAGTCGCGTTTAGACTTTGAGCTTGTGACTAATCAAATTGAGTTTTCTCCGTACGAAATGAAAGCCCTTGATGATGGCAGCTTAGACCAATGCCAATTGCTTGATATCAAACCTATGCTTTGGTCTCCATTAGCTGGGGGTCGCTTATTCTCAAGTGAAGATGAAAAAGCGGTGCGTTTACGTGCAGTGTTGGAGCAGGTTGGGGCTGAAATTGGCGCCACAGCCATTGATCAGGTTGTTTATGCTTGGCTGTTAATGCACCCAAGTGCACCATCTGTGGTACTTGGTACGGGTAATATTGAGCGTGTTAAATCAGCTGTTGACGCTAAGCAGCTTACTATGAACCGCGAGCAATGGTATCGCATTTGGCAAGGCTCAACTGGTCATAGTGTACCATAAGTGTATTGATATAAATGAGAAAAGGGCCTTAACGGCCCTTCGTGTTGCAGCAAGTAACACATTCTTTATAAAGTGAAGTCAACCGCGTAAGCGACGTACACTTTTACATCTGAACCATCAATGTCGTTGTCTGAAAGACCGAAAGTAAAGCCGTCTTTCGACACTGAAACACCGTAGTCGATGATGTCATCATCACCAATGAAATCCCCTGAGTAATGACCTAGGTGAAGGGCCATTTCTGCACCGGTACTGCCAACTGGGAAACTGTAGTCAGCATTTAAATATAGAGAGTCACCAAAATCTGTACCGTCACCGCTTGCTGCTGATGTTGCTAGGACTGCTGCACCAAAGGTGAAGCTACCCATGCTAATGCTACCGTAGATTTCAGAGAAGTCTGCATCTGTGTAAGATGCTGCATCTGGGTATGCATAATAAATGTAGCCAACATCGTAGCTAAAGGTTTCATTGATTTCACCGCCAAAACCAGCATAAAGGTCTAGCTCGTAAGTCATGTCGTCAGCCCAGCTAGCATTCGACACCCAAGTACCCGCATAAAAGCCAGATTCACTTGCGTAGTCGATACCACCTTGGATTGCAGCATCACCGCCGCCTTGCTCTTGACCACGCCATAAGTAGTTTGAAGTTGCCGCAGCGTTTGCTGTGACTTCTGCATAGCTATATGTTGAGCTCAAAGTTAATAGCGCAAGGGCGCTTGCTGCGACCGTTTTTTTTAGTTTTAGCATGTTTCTGTATCCTGTTGTTATGTTGATTTTGTCCCATTTTCAGATTGCAGTCTGGTTATTATTTGAGGACATTTTCTATGTGTTGTCTGGATACGATATTGCACTGGTTGTGCCAAGTTAATTTCTAACGGGATATTTTATGCTTAAAGGCTTTAAAAACAGGCTTTTAAACTTGTTTAATTGTGAAAAGGATAGTTATTTGAATTGTTCATGCGCACATGTGTGGTGCAAAAAATAACCCGGTTGCACAATTGCGAAGCAACCGGGTTTTGCTTATTTGAGAGTAACTTAGCCGAAAATTGCACGCATTAGACTAATGGTTTCTTCAACACTGCGGCCTTTTTCAACTTCACTGATGATTGAATCGCGCTTAGCTTTGATATGTTCAGGGATATCATCACTTGCTAGTGCGCGGTCTACCAGTATCTCAGCTGATTCTTTGCCACGGCGTACGGTCTTTTTACCTGCTGAGCTCGTGGTACTCTTAGGTTTGTTTAACAACTTAATATAGTTTGAGTTATCAGCGGTACTTTTATCTGCATAATAAAAGAAGCTAGGCAATAGGGCTTTGATTTCAACCAGAGATTGTTCAAGCTCATTTGCTGCACTGGCCATTTTGAACCAAGGCATGTTATGTATTGCTTCGATAACATCTTGCCAGTAGCGCTCAAAATCACGGTTATTAAGCTTAGTAATACCTAATGCCGCACAAAGGGCATCAAGTTTACTATTTACGATTGGTGTAAACACGTCAGGTCGGCGCATCGCAAGCAAGCGAGTAGCAGGAGCAAGCGTTGGCTTTTCATCGCTGCCATTAAACGCCATGAAGTAAGCAACCATAAAATGCTGATAATGTTCTTGCGTTACTTCACCCTCAAGTGGAATGTGTGCAAGCGCCTCATCGAACGCACCTGGTAAATCACTCAACATTTGGTGGAAACCTTTCGCGTTCTTAGTAGAAGCAAACCATTCAACGTCGAAGTTATAGCTACTTGGATCAAGCGAGGCACTGTGTTTACCTGAAAACGCTAAACGGTCTTCTGGGATCATCTCTTTTAGGGATTGCGATTTAATTGCAGCAATGTACTTAGCTAAGCGTAGTTGCTCATCAAGGGCTACAAGCTCTTTATGCTGCTCGATGAAGCCTGCAATAACAGGCCATGGCGCAACCCTTAATGTTTTTAGCTGCAAAAAGCTGATTGCAGAAATTAATAAGTCATGAAGTTTTTTAAGAGTGGGTAATTGCTTATCTTCTAACAGATCGTAGTTAATGCGATCGCGGCTTGCACTTAATAGCTCATAGCACCAACCTAAAAAGTCTTGAGGGTGGTTTTCTACTTTGACTGCCATTAGGTTTAAGCTGATATCAGAGGCTTGCTTGAGGATATTTTGATAAATTTGACTTTCTTGCTCGCCAAGCGCCATTTTTGACGGTGAAATAAGCAGTTTCTTCATGCTTAATCGATACTCCAGTTTTGACCAAATTGGGTTGTTTAATTTTAGTACACAGGGTGCAAAAACAACAGGGTCGTGCATCATACCGAAGTAATGAAATGATGCAATCTTACTGATAATTTATAAGTAAGATTGCGACTGACGTGGTTTATTAATCATTGTCATCGAGTGTAAATAATTGCTCAACACTGAGTTCAAAGTGAGCAGCAATTTTTAACGCGATAATCACCGAGGGTATAAAGCGGCCTGTTTCAACTGTGCTAATGGTTTTACGTGATACTGCAATGGCATCAGCAAGTTCTTGCTGCGATAATCCCTTTTCTTTGCGGAATTTAGCGATATTATTTTGCACTTTTATACCTAGTCTCTACTTTGCCAAAGAATTGATACGCCATATATCAAACACATCAAGGCAAGGTAAAATGTGGCCATCATGCTATGAGATACATTTAAAGCAAGTTCATCAGACAATAAAAAAATAGCCCCCATGCTAAAAAGCAATCCAAGCACAACATGTTTATAAGCGATGGTATCAATCGTATTTAAAAATTCATCCTTATAAGTAAGGCGATAACCAAGTTTCCATGTAAATCCCCCTCTAATCACAAACATAAAGAAAGATCCTAAAAATGCGGCAACACCAATAAACAGTAAAAATACTGATGTTTGCTTGAGCATTGGGTAAACACTAATAATTAATAACGTGACTCCCATGAATATTGAAAACCATGCGTTATGACTCATAAACTTTTCTTCCGTTTTGATATCTTGCTTAGACATAATCGTTTCCTTTTATTTTAAACTCAAATGTAACCTACAGGTATCAATGTAACCCTAGGGTATCATACGGTCAAGATCTTTTTGTAACCTACAGGTATCAAAAAGTTTCAGCGCTGATTCATATTCTTGTACCTAAGCTTGTTTACAAACCTTTTTGTGTGTTGGGCAATGCATTTGCGCCTAACTCCCGCTATGATATGAACATTGTTTGCCCATTTTTAAGGATGATTATGAAAACCTTACTGAAAATTGTTGGTGTCATCTTCGTATTACTGATTGCATTGGTAGTCGCTGCACCATTTCTCATACCTACAGACGCGATATTTAATAAAGTATCGGAGCAAGTAGAACAAACCACAGGTCGAAGTCTGACTATTAATGGCGATAAAAAGCTGTCGGTATTTCCATCATTAAAACTCGAATTGAATGATGTGCACTTTGCCAATATGCAAACAGGCTCGCAAAAAGATATGGCAAGCATGCAGCAACTTGCTATCCGTATCCCGTGGATGTCGTTATTTGGCGGTGAGTTTAAGCTTGATAAATTTGTGATTAACGAACCAACGATTTTGTTAGAAACCGATAAAAATGGTAAAGCAAACTGGCAACTATTTGATGCGGTTGCTGAGCAACCACAGACCGAGCAGCAAAAGAGTTCTGGCGCTGTTAACTTACCAGATAACTTTGATATCGAACTTGGTGAAGTAGCAATCTACGGTGGTACTTTCACTTATCTAGATGGTAAAACCGGGGCAAAGCAACAGATAAGCGATTTAGAATTAGCAATCTTATTACCTTCTCTTCGTAAGACCTTAGAGTTAAAAGGCGGTATTACCTATATGGGTGAGCGCTTTGATTTAGATGTGACGCTAGATACACCTGTTAAAGCGATTGAAGGCGAAACCTTTAATGTCAGCACTGAGGTTGATTCACGCTTAGTCGATTTAAATTTTAAAGGTGCAATTGCAGAAATGGGTAATGACGTGCAAGGGCTTCTTTCTGTCAGTGGTGACTCAGTAAAAAATATTGCGAGTTGGCAAGGTGTTGAGCTTAATGCAAAAGAAAATGCGTTTAATGCCTTTAATGTAAAGGGTTCAATGCACCTAAAAGGACAGCAGTTTAAGCTTACTGAGCTACTTGCCACCCTCGATGAGCTGCAAATTAAAGGTAAAAGCGATATTAAGCTTGGTGAACGTTTAGCTGTGAATGCCGATATTGATTTGGGCATGCTTGATTTAAACCCTTACCTACCAGAGGGCGTAGCTAAAGAAGAGCAAGCAGAGCCTGCAGCAGATGCGCCAGCACAGCCAATTGTTTGGGATGATACTGCAATTGATATGAGCGGCTTAAATGCACTTGATGCAAATGTAGTTGTGCGTTCAAGTGGCTTACAAGCCAATGATATTACCCTTGGTGAAAACCAGTTAACGGTGAACCTAAAAAATGCCGTGGCTAAAATCAGTCTAGACAAGTTTGTTGCTTATGAGGGCAATGGTAAAGGTGTGATAACCGTTAACGCCAAGCAAACACCTTATAAAATTAGTACTAACTTTTCTTTAGATAAAATTGATGCGCAGCCATTACTAACTGATGCGGCTGGTTTCGATAAGTTAATGGGTAAAGGTTCTCTAAACTGGGATCTAACGACCACAGGTCAAAGCCAAAAGAGCTTTATCAATGCTTTAAATGGTAAGTTAGGCTTTGAGTTTGCTGATGGTGCGGTAAAAGGGGCCAACATTGCAGAGATGGTTCGTAAAGCGAAAGAGCTTATCAAAGGTAACTTAAGCGCAGTATCAGAAGGTTTAGATACAGGCTTTGATAACTCACAGCAAACAGACTTCTCGGCATTGCAGGGCAGTTTTGTATTCACTAACGGTGTTGGTGAAAATAAAGACCTATCACTACTTAGCCCGCTTATTCGCATTACAGGCTCAGGTAAAGTTGATTTACCTATGACGAATGTAGACTATCGCTTGGTAACGGGGATTGTTGATTCAATCGAAGGGCAAGGCACGACCGATGACAGTACCGGCTTTAAAATTCCACTGCGTATCAAAGGCCCATTCCATGATGTTGGTTATAGCTTAGATGTCAGTGATGCGGCTAAAGAAGAAGTCAAAGAAAAAGCTAAAGATAAAATCAAAGACAAATTAAAAGGTCTATTTGGTAATTAATAAAAATTTAATTAAAGTCAAAAACAGGGCGCATTTGCGCCCTGTTTGTTTTATAATCAATAACAAACCAGCAAGCTGCTGTAATCCCTCATTGCAAGCATTGCGATTAATTCCAAATTAATTAAAAAATAACCTACCACTTCCTTGCCATTGCTGCTACAATTGCCCGCCCTTAAGAGACAACTTGCTTGTTTTTTGAGTGGAATTTAACCGAAATGTCTTGATTTTAAACAAAATTAAGGCGTGTTGTAATTTCTACACCGGAGGTCATTAACATGATCCAAATGCAAACTCAGCTGGACGTTGCTGATAACAGCGGCGCTCGCAAAGTGCAGTGTATTAAAGTCCTTGGCGGTTCGCACCGTCGCTATGCAGCGGTTGGCGATATCATCAAAGTTTCTGTAAAAGAAGCTATTCCTCGCGGTAAAGTGAAGAAAGGTGATGTTAAAAACGCGGTAGTTGTGCGTACTAAAAAAGGCGTTCGTCGTCCGGACGGTTCTTTGATCCGTTTCGATAGCAATGCGGCTGTTATCTTAAACGATAACTTACAGCCAATTGGTACTCGTATCTTCGGCCCTGTGACTCGTGAACTTCGTACTGAAAAGTTCATGAAAATCGTTTCACTAGCACCAGAAGTACTATAAGGAGTCTATCATGGCAGCAAAAATCCGTCGTGATGACGAAGTAATCGTACTAGCAGGCAAAGACAAAGGTAAGCGCGGTAAAGTGCTTTCAGTTGTTGCTGAATCTGGTCGAGTATTTGTCGAAGGCATCAACTTAATCAAGAAGCACCAAAAGCCTGTTCCTCAGTTGAACCAAGCTGGCGGTATTGTTGAGAAAGAAGCGTCTATCGACGTATCAAACGTTGCGATCTACAACTCGGAAACGGGTAAAGCAGATCGTGTAGGTTTCAAGATTGAAGATGGTAAGAAATTACGTATCTTTAAATCTACTGGTAAAACTATCTAATAGTTGGAGTAGAATGATGGCGAAACTGCATGAAGTATATAAAGACAAAGTAGTTGCTGAGCTTCAAGAGAAGTTTGGTTTCAGCTCTGTCATGCAAGTCCCTCAGATCGAAAAGATCACATTAAACATGGGTGTGGGCGAAGCTCTAGCTGACAAGAAGATCCTAGATAACGCTGTTGCGGATCTAGAAGCAATCTCTGGTCAGAAACCTCTAATCACTAAAGCACGCAAATCAGTTGCTGGCTTCAAAGTGCGTGAAGGCTACCCAATTGGTTGTAAAGTAACCCTACGTGGCGAGCGTATGTGGGACTTTTTTGAGCGTTTGGTTTCAATCGCTATCCCACGTATCCGTGACTTCCGTGGTGTAAGTGCTAAGTCTTTTGATGGACGTGGTAACTACAGCATGGGCGTACGTGAGCAAATCATCTTCCCAGAAATCGATTATGATAAAGTAGACCGTGTTCGCGGTTTAGATATCACAATCACTACTTCTGCGAAAACAGATGATGAAGGCCGTGCGTTGTTAGAAGCGTTTAACTTCCCATTCAAGAAATAAGGGTAGGGTTATGGCAAAGAATTCTATGAAAGCGCGCGAAGCAAAGCGTGCGAAATTAGTTGCTCAGTTCGCTGAAAAGCGTGCGGCACTAAAAGCTATCATCAGTGATGTTAATACATCTGACGATGATCGTTGGGACGCGGTATTAAAGCTACAAGCTTTACCACGTGATTCTAGCTCTTCACGTCAACGTAATCGTTGTAACGTTACGGGCCGCCCACATGGTTACCTTCGCAAATTCGGCATGAGCCGTATTAAAGTTCGCGAAGCAGCTATGCGCGGTGAAATTCCTGGCCTTAAAAAGGCTAGCTGGTAATAGTATCACGGGAGTAAGACTATGAGCTTGCAAGATCCTATTGCGGATTTGTTTACACGTATCCGTAACGGTCAGTCAGCGAAGAAAGTATCAGTAACGATGCCAACTTCAAAACTGAAAGTAGCAGTAGCTAAAGTATTAAAAGATGAAGGTTATATCGCAGATTACGCTGTAAGCGGTGAAGCGAAGCCTGAGCTTTCTATCGATTTAAAATATTTCGAAGGCAAAGCTGTTATTGAAAACATCCAGCGTGTTAGCCGCCCTGGTTTACGTATCTATAAGAAACGTGACGAATTACCAAAGGTAATGGGTGGTCTTGGTATCGCTATCGTATCAACTTCTAAAGGCCTAATGACAGACCGCGCAGCACGTAGTGCCGGCGTTGGTGGTGAGATCATTGGCTTTGTAGCTTAATCGGAGGGGAACTATGTCTCGCATAGCAAAGGCACCAATCAATGTTCCTGCCGGTGTAGAAGTTACATTAAAAGGCCAGGACATCACAGTTAAAGGCAAAAACGGTGAATTAACTCGTACAATCAACGACGCTGTTGAAGTACAAGTTAACGACAACGTTATTACAACTTTACCTCGTGAAGGCGTAGCTAATGCATGGGCACAAGCAGGTACTGCTCGCGCTCTAATCAACAACATGGTTGTTGGTACGCATGAAGGTTACGAGAAGAAACTTCAGTTAGTAGGTGTTGGTTACCGTGCAGCAGCTAAGGGCAAAGTATTAGACTTAACTCTTGGTTTCTCACACCCAGTGAATTTCGAAGTACCAGAAGGTATTACGATTGAAACACCAAGCCAAACAGAAGTTCTAGTTAAGGGCGTAGACAAGCAGTTAGTTGGTCAAACAGCTGCTAACATCCGTGCATACCGTAAACCTGAGCCTTATAAAGGTAAAGGTGTTCGTTACGCGGACGAGAATGTACGCCGTAAAGAGGCTAAGAAGAAGTAAGGTAAGACGATGGATAAAAAAACAGCTCGTCTACGTCGTGCTAAGCGCACTCGTAGAAATTATATTGAACAAGGCACAACGCGTCTTGTTATCCACCGCACGCCACGTCACATTTACGCTCAAGTAGTTACTGCTGAGGGTACTGTACTGGCTGCTGCTTCTACTGTTGAAAAAGCAATTAGCGAAACAGTTAAAGGCACAGGTAACGTTGCAGCTGCTCAAGCAGTTGGTAAAGCGGTTGCTGAACGTGCAGCTGACAAAGGCATCGAAAAGATTGCTTTTGATCGCAGTGGCTTTAAATATCACGGCCGTGTGAAGGCGCTTGCTGATGCAGCGCGTGAAGCCGGTCTGCAATTCTAGGAGTAGACAATGGCTAACGTAGAAGCAAAGCAACAACAGCCTGATTTGGCTGAAAAGCTAATCGCGGTAAACCGTGTGTCTAAAGTGGTTAAAGGTGGTCGTATCTTTAGCTTCACTGCACTAACAGTAGTTGGTGACGGCGCAGGTAAAGTAGGTTTTGGTTATGGTAAAGCACGTGAAGTTCCAGCTGCTATTCAAAAAGCAATGGAAAAAGCACGTCGCAACATGATCAGTGTAGACCTTAACGGTAACACGCTACAGCACCCAATCAAGGGTCGCCACGCGGGTTCTAAAGTATACATGCAGCCTGCTTCTGAAGGTACAGGTATCATCGCCGGTGGTGCGATGCGTGCAGTACTAGAAGTAACTGGTGTACAGAACGTATTGTCAAAAGCATACGGTTCAACTAACCCGATCAACATCGTTCGTGCAACGATTGCTGCTCTAGAGAACATGAACTCTCCAGAGTCAATCGCTGCTAAACGTGGTCTTAGCGTTGACGAAATCACGGGGTAAACCATGGCTAATAAAACTGTAAAAGTAACACAAGTAAAGAGCTCTATCGGTCGTTTACCGAAGCATAAAGCTACATTACGCGGTCTTGGTCTACGTCGTATCAATCACACTGTTGAGTTAGAAGACACAGCATGTGTGCGTGGTATGATTAACCAAGTTTCTTACATGGTAAAGGTTGAGGGTTAATTCGATGCATTTGAATACACTTTCACCTGCTGCTGGTGCAAAAACTGAAAAGAAACGTCTAGGTCGTGGTATTGGTTCTGGTCTTGGTAAGACTGGTGGCCGTGGTCATAAAGGCCAAAAATCACGTTCTGGCGGTAAAGTACGCGTTGGTTTCGAAGGCGGTCAAATGCCTATGCAACGTCGTCTACCTAAATTTGGTTTCACTTCACGTAAATCATTAGTATCTACTGAAGTTAACCTTTTTGAAATCGCTAAAGTTGAAGGCGATGTAGTAGACGTAAACGCGTTACAAGCAGCTGGTCTAGTTAAAAAGAACATCCAGTTCGTTAAAGTAGTTAAATCTGGCGAAGTTTCACGCGCAGTTACCGTTAAAGGTCTTAAAGTGACTAAAGGTGCTCGCGAAGCTATCGAAGCTGCCGGAGGCAAGGTAGAAGACTAAGGAAGTACTAATGGCTAAACCAGGTCAAGATATGAAAAGTGCACAAAGTGGGCTTTCGGAATTGAAGCGTCGATTACTATTTGTATTAGGTGCTATCATTATTTACCGTCTAGGTTCATTCGTGCCGATCCCTGGGATTGACGCCGCTGTACTTGCCGATTTCTTCGAGCAACAAAAGGGCACCATTGTTGAAATGTTTAACATGTTCAGCGGTGGTGCGCTTGAGCGCGCTTCAGTGTTAGCACTGGGTATTATGCCGTACATCTCGGCTTCGATTATTACGCAACTATTAACGCATATGTATCCGCCGTTTATAGAGCTTAAGAAAGAAGGTGAGCAAGGGCGTAAGAAAATTAGCCAGTACACACGCTACGGCACGCTTGTGCTTGCTACAATCCAATCAATCGGTATTGCTACTAGCTTACCGGGCATGATGGACGGGTTAGTTGTTAACCCAGGTATCGGTTTCTACTTCACTGCTGTAGTGAGTTTAGTAACTGGTACTATGTTCCTAATGTGGTTGGGCGAACAAATTACAGAGCGTGGTATCGGTAACGGTATCTCAGTTCTGATTTTTGTTGGTATTGTAGCTAACCTGCCGTCTGCTATTGGTTCGACAGCCGAAATGGCGCGCCAAGGTGATCTGAATGTACTTGTACTGTTATTGATTGCTGTAATCGTATTCGCTGTTACTTACCTAGTTGTATTCTTTGAACGTGGCCAACGTCGTATCGTCGTTAACTACGCAAAGCGTCAACAAGGTCGTCAGGTATTTGCTGCTCAAAGCACGCACTTACCACTGAAAGTAAACATGGCGGGTGTTATTCCACCAATCTTTGCTAGCAGTATAATTCTGTTCCCTGGTACAATTGCAAGCTGGTTCGGCCAGGGTGAAGGTCCGGTCGCTGATGTGCTACAAGCAATCGCTACAACGTTGACTCCAGGTCAACCTTTATATGCGATGGTTTTAGCTGCGGCTATTATCTTCTTCTGCTTTTTCTACACCGCGTTGGTATTTAACCCGCGTGAAACAGCAGATAACCTGAAAAAATCTGGCGCATTTATCCCAGGTATTCGTCCAGGTGAGCAGACATCTAAATACATTGATAAAGTGATGACACGCCTGACATTGGCAGGTGCTTTGTATATAACCTTTATCTGTCTGGTGCCCGAATTCATGACTATGGCATGGCAAACGCCATTCTATTTCGGCGGTACATCAATTTTGATTATCGTTGTTGTAATCATGGACTTTATGGCACAAGTACAGACGCATCTGATGTCACATCAGTATGATTCTGTGCTGAAAAAAGCAAACCTTAAAGGCTACGGTCGATAAGGTCATTTTACGGAGTTGAGCAATGAAAGTACGTGCTTCCGTTAAGAAAATATGCCGTAACTGTAAAGTTATTAAACGTGCTGGTGTAGTACGCGTAATTTGCAGTGAGCCTAAGCACAAGCAAAGGCAAGGCTAATTAAACAGTCGTGCAGGCTGAGTTATTTACTCGGCCTGTGTTTTTAGTTGTGATTTGGTCTTCGTTTGAGTATCCTTACGGGCTTTTCAAACAGATGATTACCAAATTCAAATATAGGAGATGTGTTAGTGGCCCGTATCGCTGGCATTAACGTCCCTGATCATAAACACGCAGTTATCGGTTTAACTGCTATTTATGGCATAGGTAAGACTCGCTCTAAGGCTATCTTAGCAGCGACTGGTATCGCCGAGACCACAAAAATCGGTGAACTTTCAGACGAAACACTTGACGTATTGCGTGAAGCAGTTGGCAAGTACACTGTAGAAGGTGACCTTCGTCGTGAAGTTACATTAAATATCAAGCGCCTTATGGACCTTGGTTGTTTCCGTGGCCTACGTCACCGTCGTTCGTTACCACTACGTGGTCAACGTACTAAGACTAACGCGCGTACTCGTAAGGGTCCTCGCAAGCCTATCAAGAAATAAGGTGGGGTAGATTATGGCTAAAGCACCAATTCGTCGTAAGAAGGTTAAAAAGCAAGTTGCTGATGGTATGGCTCACGTTCATGCTTCTTTCAACAACACTATTGTAACAATTACCGACCGTCAAGGTAATGCACTATCTTGGGCAACAGCAGGTGGTTCAGGTTTCCGTGGTTCACGTAAATCTACTCCATTCGCGGCTCAGGTTGCTGCAGAGCGTGCAGGTACTGCTGCTCAAGAATACGGTTTAAAAAATCTAGAAGTTTTCATCAAAGGTCCAGGTCCAGGTCGTGAATCTGCTGTACGTGCTTTGAATGCTGCTGGTTACCGTATCACCAACATCACTGACGTGACGCCAATCCCTCATAATGGTTGTCGTCCACCGAAGAAACGTCGCGTTTAACAATAGGTTAGGAGAAATAACATGGCAAGATATTTGGGCCCTAAGCTCAAGCTGAGTCGTCGTGAAGGTACTGACCTGTTCCTTAAGAGCGGCGTAAGAGCTATCGACTCTAAGTGTAAACTTGAGACTGCACCTGGTCAGCACGGCGCTCGTAAAGGTCGCTTATCTGATTACGGTTTACAGCTACGTGAAAAGCAAAAAGTACGTCGTATCTACGGTGTATTAGAAAAGCAATTCCGTAACTACTACAAAGAAGCTGCTCGCCTTAAAGGTAATACAGGTGAAAACTTGTTACAGCTTTTAGAGCAACGTTTAGACAATGTTGTATATCGCATGGGTTTTGCTAGCACACGCGCTGAAGCACGTCAGTTAGTAAGCCACAAAGCGATTTTAGTTAATGGTCGTGTTGTGAACATTCCTTCATACGTAATTACTCCAGAAGATACTGTTGTAATTCGTGAGAAGTCAAAAACACAAGCACGTATCATCGCTGCTCTAGAGTTGGCTGAGCAACGTGAAAAGCCGACTTGGGTTGAAGTTGACGGTAAGAAAATGGAAGGTAGCTTCAAGCGCCTACCTGAGCGTTCAGATCTGTCTGCGGACATTAACGAACAACTAATCGTCGAACTTTACTCTAAGTAAAGTTAAGAGTTAAGAGAGGATAAAATGCAGGGTTCTGTTACCGAATTCCTAAAACCAAGGTTAGTCGATATCGACGCTATCAACCCAACGCGTTCTAAAGTAGTTTTAGAACCATTAGAGCGTGGCTTTGGTCACACTTTGGGTAATGCCTTACGCCGTATACTGTTATCATCTATGCCTGGATGTGCAGTAACTGAAGTAGAAATCGACGGTGTATTGCATGAGTACAGCGCGAAAGAGGGCGTACAAGAAGACATCATTGAAATTCTGTTAAACCTTAAAGGTCTAGCAGTAACTTTAGAAGGCAAAGATGAAGTTTTTCTGACCCTGACTAAATCTGGTGTAGGCCCTGTGACTGCGGCTGATATTCAGCACGATGGTGATGTAACTATCGCCAACCCAGATCACGTTATCTGTCACCTTACGACAGATAGCAGCGAGATCAGCATGCGTATTCGTGTTGAGCGCGGTCGCGGTTATGTGCCGGCATCTAGTCGTTTATCCTCTGATGACGATGAGCGTCCAATTGGTCGTCTGCTGCTTGATGCATCATTCAGCCCAGTTGAACGTATTGCGTACTCGGTTGAATCAGCCCGTGTTGAGCAACGTACAGACTTAGACAAGTTAATCATTGATATGGAAACAAACGGCACTCTAGATCCTGAAGAAGCGATCCGCCGTGCGTCTACTATCTTAGCTGAGCAATTAGATGCATTCGTAGATTTACGTGATGTAACTGAGCCAGAAGAGAAAGAAGAGAAGCCAGAATTCGATCCTATTCTGCTTCGTCCAGTTGATGATCTTGAGCTAACAGTACGTTCAGCAAACTGTTTGAAAGCCGAGCAAATTCAATATATCGGTGATTTAGTTCAGCGCACTGAAGTTGAGCTTCTTAAAACGCCTAACTTAGGTAAGAAGTCTCTAACTGAAATTAAAGACGTGCTAGCTTCACGTGGTCTTTCTCTAGGTATGCGCCTAGAAAATTGGCCGCCTGCAAGCCTAGCTGAATAATCTAAATCACTATATTAGTTTAGTTAGAAGGATAGGGTCATGCGCCATCGTAAGAGTGGTCGTCAATTAAACCGTAACAGCAGCCATCGCAAAGCGATGTTCAGCAACATGGCTGGTTCTTTGGTGAAACATGAAATCATCAAAACAACTTTGCCTAAAGCTAAAGAGTTGCGCCGTGTAATTGAACCTTTAATCACACTGGCTAAGACTGACAGTGTAGCAAACCGCCGTTTAGCGTTTGCTCGCACGCGTGATAATGAAGTAGTTGGTAAATTATTCAGCGAAATCGGTCCACGTAATACAGACCGTCCTGGTGGTTACACTCGTATTCTTAAGTGTGGCTTCCGTGCTGGTGATAATGCACCAATGGCTTATATTGAACTAGTTGGTCGCCCAGCGACAAACGAAGAAGTTCAAGAAGACGCGCAGTCTGCAGAGTAAGTCGTAAAGACACCAAAAAGCCGAGCTTATGCTCGGCTTTTTACTTTCTAAAATTCACTACTAAAAATTCACTCTCAATAATACAGCTCTATCAACCCTAAACATTACCATGCAATCTTGAAGCACCTAGCACCTAGCACCCAGCACCTAGCAATTAAGATCACATATAAAGATCAATTCGCGTTCTTTTATAGTTAAAATCACCTTCTATACAACTTAAATACAAGCTCATTTATAAAAAACACTGCCTAAATAGCCATAATACGAGTAATTTAGTGCTATTTTTACCCGTTTCGTTCGTATTTTGCGCGAACAGTCATTTTTTTCATAAAAACTTCAAAAAACAGTTGATCTCAATTCGGATCTCCCTATAATGCGCATCCACCGACACGGCGGACTGCTTACAAAAAAGCAAAACGACGAGTTGGTTGAGTCAAGTAAGACTGAGTTTTGAAAAAATAAACTTTTCTCAAAATTAAGTGTTGACAAAAATAACGGCTTGCGTAAAATGCACAGCCCTTGAGACGCAAAAGTATCTCAAACGTTCTTTAACAATATAAAGCAATCATCTGTGTGGGCACTCGTACAGATTGAGTTCTAACAGCGAAGCTTGGTTTACTAAGTGGAGCAAAAAAATTTAGAGTCTCAATTTCTTATGAGTGACTAT